>Ga0209273_10000113_pt1 | contig 159282 bp, 135 predicted proteins | sample tdAd471_FD_187126 | JGI IMG/M metagenome (GOLD analysis project Ga0209273, IMG submission 187126) | Marine sediment microbial communities from the Atlantic coast under amendment with organic carbon and nitrate - tdAd47.1 (SPAdes)... | ecosystem: Environmental > Aquatic > Marine > Coastal >... | reverse complement strand
TTTTTCCCGTTCTTGGCGGTTCGAAGCAGCATCTCGCCGCCGCACTTCGGACACTGAGGTGTAGCTGAGGGAGTGGTTGGTGGTGTTGTGGGTAGCGTGTCTGGGGATGCGACAGTTTGCTTCTGACGCAGATGGCGGACGTGTTGACGGTTGGTAGCCCGACCACGCTGCAATCGTAGGCGCTCGATCTGATTGATCGTGGCATCGACATCGGTCTGGCTCAGTAACACCTCGCGCTTAGATTTAATGTGGCAAATGTAGCCACCGGCATAGGTCACATTGTCGGGCATCTCTGTCTTGAACGTGGAGTCGCCTACAAACACCACCAGCGAGTGAATTGCGGAAGCCGGAATCTCCAACAGGGTTTCAAGCATTTTGACGTGTTTGTAATTCTGATGCAGTGGGTTTTGAAACTTGTTGGTGTGCTTGTAGATTTTCTGCGTCCAGGTTTTTTGATTGGCTGAGCCGAATATCCAGCCTTTCATATTCTTGGTTTCAATCACGAACACGCCATAGCGAGACACGATGAGATGGTCGATCTGCGTCGTGCCATCCTCTGACTGTAAAGTCACATCCTTGATCAGGTGGTACTCGTTCCTGGGGAGAAACAGCCGTGCCGCTGTGTTTACCAAGATTTCACCGGCAATCCCTTTGAACCAGGGCGATCTGAGCATGCCAGCCAACATGGCCAGTGGAACGAGATACCACAGTACACCGTAGACTTGTAGGATGATGGGGCTGAAGTCCATTTCCGTATTAAGTTTCCACTATCGATTTCCTGCGATTATAAAAACGGTATCTTTTCTGTTCCAGAAACTTCGACCGCGTCTGTCTGAATAAACCGTTTCTATCGAACCCTTAATTGCGCAGGATGGACCCTTCCTCAAAGCCATCCCAGGTTGGAAGATTGTCAGTGAATGTCGCAAAAGCTCAGTGCATTATCTCGTTGCTTCTAACAGGCGCACTATGTGCGCCTGTGAAGGCCAGCGAGAAGACCCTATTGAAAGAGCTGACGATCGAGGTGTTCACTGATTTGAGGCTTCAGGTTGTTCCCGGAAGTGACAACACGACTGTCTATGTGATCGATCGAATCACCCGGCTGCAGCAAGAACTCTCTCATGACCTGCCAGCGGATTCAGAGTCCGCCAAAAAACTGGTCCTGCAGCGATACCAGCAGATGGACATGCAACTCAGTACTGAACTGGAGAACGCCGCCAACGGATTGGTGCAGGCAATGCAGTACGGTATCGATCGTTACCCGGCCATCGTCTTCGATGGTCAAGCCGTGGTGTACGGTCTTACCGACATCAACGCTGCAACCCAGCTTTATCAGCGGTGGCAGGCAGGGAGTGCGGAACAATGAAAGCGGTCCTGACTCGTGGTTGGCTGATCCTGTTGCTGTCATTGCCGCTGATCGGTCACGCGGGTTCTATTACCACACCGGAAATTATTGCGCAGACTACCCAGGCGGCGCTCAGTTGTATGCGTTGGACGCCGGTGGGGATTTGCTTCTGGTTGCGTTGCTCCCTGTCCGGGTGCAGCGTGCGTACTTCGATCAAAGTGGGGCATTACCAGCCCGATGCGGTGGTGAGTGCCTACAACGAGCTCGGTGGCAATCCCTGGGTCGAGATTCGTAATACGCTGGGCATGGCACAACGAGCCGCCGCCAATGGCTTGCTTGGCAGCTTGCTGGCTGTACCGATTGGCAGTGCCGGCAACAGAACAGAAGGCGGACAGGGTAACAAGGACCATCGCAACCTGATTTTTCGGGAAACGGATGTCATCGGTCATCCGGTCAGCTCCCTGTCGAGCATCATCGCCAGCACCGGTTCCCTCTGCAACTCACAAACCACATCCTTCTTTCCGTATTTCCAGTCGGGACTGGACGCACTCTCCTGGCGGATGGAGATCCCGGAGATGTTCTACCCGGCGAGCCTGATACCCGGTTTGCGGGAGATCGGCAGCTGGCCGCTGCAGACCTGGGGTGGAGTGTACCCGCGCACCGGCTGGACGACGCAGGCGGAGGAACCCAAGGCGGCGGCCATCAATGCCCAGCGGGCAGGTGACATCGTCACACGTCAGGGGCAACCCCATATCTACGTACCGATAACCGGTGGTTCGAGTTCAGGACAGCGCGTGTGGCCGCCCGGACCATTGGTTGAAGGTGATCCGGACACCGGTGTGTGGCAGATGCTCTTACCCAGAGCGGAATCGACCTGCAAGGTATTTGGTACCAATGACCTGGCCAGTTTAATCGGCTGGGGTGGCGGTCGAGTCGATCCCCAGGGTGACTATGCCTGGAATCTGTGGCGCCCCTACAGCTGTTGCCAGGATCGCGGCATCTTTCTATTCAACGTTGACTGGACAAATTACCCACCATGAGCGAGAAACTATCTGTTCGTACCGTATTGTTGTTTGGCGCCATGAGTGTGTGTCAGGTTGTTCACACGGCCCAGGGTCCCACCGAAGACAGTTTGTGGTATTACGAAATCGGCGGAGCAGAGCCCGTCTCCGTACCCGCCAATCCTTCGGTGGTCTCTGTCACCCTGGGCGGCTCCGCCCAATTGGGGCTCGGTTACAGTTGCGGCAAATTCGATCCGGTGGCGGCGGTGTCCCACACCCTGAATGACATCGGGGCGGGCGTCGACAACATGATGAATGCGATGACGGCAGCGGCGACCAGTGCCATTGCGGCGTTACCGGCCTTGATCCTGCAACGCGCCAACCCCGGCCTGTACGATCTCTTTCAGAACGCGCTGATCAAGGCCGAGGAAACCATGCAGCTGGCCACCAAGTCCTGCGAGGTGATGGAGTCCGAGATCGCCCAGGGTAAGAATCCCTATGCCGATCTGATCACCTTGTCCAAAGGCAACGACTGGAAGGTGCAGATGGGGATTGGCGGCAATGATGCCGTCACCGCCAAAGAGTCGGTGGAATCCTCCAACGGCGATAACGGGGTGCCCTGGATCGGCGGGCAGGCCGGGGGCAGTGGACAGCCGGTGCTGGAGTTCACCGGCGACATCGTCGAGGCCGGTTACAACATCAATATGAACAGAGCGCTTACCGACACCACGCCAGTGCCAGCGGCATCGGCCACGCGCCTGTCGGAAGTCTGGCCATCACCGGCCGATGCCCGTGATTGGACAGTCGATGTGGTGGGTGAGAACATCGTCACCACCTGCGACACCTGCCGCAAAGACAGCATTCCTGGTACGGGATTACTACCCAAGCTCTACCAGGAGTCCACTACTGTCACTACCGAAATCCAGAACCTGGTCAGCGGCGCGACACCACCGACCCTGGACAACCTCGAACAGATCACTGCGCCTGGGGTGGCCATCACTCGCCAAGTGATCGAAGCGATCCGTGAAATGCCGGCCTCGGAACAAAGCCTGATCATGGGTCGACTGGTCTCGGAAATCAGCACTGCGCGCACGGTCGAGAAAGCGTTGTATGCCCGCCGTCTGCTGCTGTCGGGAAGACAGGTGCCGGAAGTCTATGCCACCGAAGTCGCCCGTGAGCATGCGGATAACTCCATCTCGGAACTCGACAAGGAAATCGAAAACCTGCTGTTCGAGACCCGGGTGCGCAAAGAAGTGGTCTCGGACACCGTTACCACCTTGCTCGAACGCGCGGCGGCCCGAAGGCAGAGCTCGCTCACCGTGCCGGAAGTACCGACCCTTGATCCGAACCCGTTGCGGGACGGCCGTGTTCAATAACAGTCGGGCACAGCGCAAGGGTCTCTTGATCACTACCTTGGCGGCTGCGCTACTGACGGCACTGGTAGGCTATTGGCTGATGCACCGGTTACAGACCGACTCTGTGCAGTCCATTCAACAGAGTGTCGACACTTGGCGCCTGACACTCACGCTAGGCCGTTGGGCGGTGATCGCCTTGGTAGCGTTCGGTTGGAATGCCAGCGTTGAATACTTCGCCAAAATCGGAAAGATCAATTTCACTCAGACAGAGCAGTTACAGCGGTTTCGATGGCGCGCCGTCACCTGGCTGGTCATCCTCGAACTGGTGTTGGGTCAGGAACTGGTGGTGAAGTTTTTCGGCATGACCGCAGGATCGTTCGTCTGATGAGTGTCGACAGCTACCTGGAGCTTTTTACCTCGCTGTTCGGTTGGGCCTTCTACGGCATTCTTTGGGATGTGCTGGTCAGTTCCGGGATCGTCTATCTCCCGTTTTTGGGCATCCTGATCGACAATTGGCGCGAACCGGCGCAGGACGGGGAAGTGGGTCATGCCAGCGGACTGTCACTGCGGCGTATGGAAATCGAGCTGTTCATCGCGCTGTTGGTGGTCGTGCTCGCAGGGCAACCTGCTGCGCTCACACCCCTCAATGCAGCGACCCTGTCCTATTCGCCACCACCGACCTTGCTCAACCCAACACCTACCACAGCAACTGTGGCTGCACCCCAGAGTACCTACGGCACAACCGGGTTTACCGGCTCTGACGCGACCGTCAACGTTCCGGCGTGGTGGTACGGTGTTATCGCGCTGAGTTCGGGTTTGAACCACGCTATCGTCGAAGGCCTGCCAACGGTGGCGGATATGCGCAGCTTCGAGCAGCAGGCCCATCTGGCCACCATTGCAGATCCTCGCCTGCGGCAAGAGGTCAGCGATTTTTTCAGCCAGTGTTACATACCGGCCCGCTCTAGGTATCAGGCAGAGCGGCCGGATACCCCGGCGATCGATGGCATCCTTGCCACCTATGGCGCCGATGATCCGGACTGGATGGGCTCACACGTCTACCGGGATATCGCGGGCTTCTACGACACTTTGCGCCCGGCCAACCAAATCACCGGCTGGACCTACAATGCCGTCAGGGATACGGAGTACGATTTAGCGGCACCACCGGCCTGGGGCAAGCCCACCTGCAAACAGTGGTGGGAAGATGCAGCGATCGGCTTAAGAGAGAAGCTGATCAATGAAGCCGATGCCACCTCCGCCGGTTTCTCCGGTCTGGTGGTCGCCATTGCCCCTGCACTGGCCGGTGAGCAGCAGAACGACGCCGTCGCCAAAACCGTGCTTACAAACGCGCCGCCTTCCTGGTCGAGCAACGAGCTGGTCGCCAACAATGCCTCCGGTTCAGGTCTATTTAATACCGCGGGAAGTATCATCAAAGGGGGCCTCGCCACCGGTGGCGTGATGACAGCATCGGCCCTGTTTTCCGTCACCATGACCGCCGTATTACAGTCATTGCCCATGGTCCAGGCCATTATGCTGCTGGGTATCTATGCACTGTTGCCGCTGGTGGTCGTCTTATCCCGCTACTCTATTGCCATGATGGTGGTCGCTGGTATGGCGATCTTTACCATCAAATTCTGGACGGTACTCTGGTACCTGGCCATGTGGGTGGATCAGAACCTGATTCTATCGATGTACCCGGACGTCAACGTTTTCCTGCAGATCTTCGCCAATCCCGGCGAACACGATGCCAAGCGCATGCTGCTGAATATGATTACCACTAGTCTCTATCTGGGATTGCCATTGCTGTGGAGTGGGATGATGGCTTGGGCAGGGGTGAATATCGGTCGGTCCATCACAGCAGCTACATCACCGCTCGCGAGGCCTGCTGACGATGCGGGACGACAGGGCGGCAGCCTCGGCAAAATGGCAATCTCGAAAGGGATGAAGAAATAAGGAGTTGCTACAAATCCTCCTCATACCAACCGTCCGGGTCGGTTCCGGAACCCATGCGGCCTGTACGGAAATTGTGCTCGCCAAATCGGTCTGAACCCTCGCCAAGGGGGCGATCATCACTTTCGTCATCATCCGCACTGAACAGAATACCGACCGCGGTCAGCAAAAAGGCGATGCTGCCCTTGAGAACAGCGAAAATGCGGGTGGGGCTTTTCATTGGCAGACTCCCACTGCGGGTTCCACTCCATTCTTATGTCTACTTAAAAAGTGAGGATACCCCGAGATATTCTCTGCCTCATCGAAAAGCTTCGCCCGGTAGATGACAGCCACGCCCTGCGCCATCAAGCGCGCAGTATCTGTTACAGAGTTGGCTTCATGAGCTTCAAAGCTTGTCAGTACCATTTCCAGTCTCAAAATTTTTAAAAACAGCCCTAACAATTTCTTCTAATTTTGCAACTTCCTTGTCCGTCAATTTTTCGAATTCTTTTTCCCTACGCCGTTTTGAAAGCTTACCGTCATTCTGGCGTATGAACATGATCAAATCCTGAGCTAACCGATCGGGTATTTCGACAAATTCGGAAATTAGCCTCATCGCTTCATCATGACATTTGAGGTATTCGAATTCGCGTGGCAGGTCTTTCTCGACGGTCCTGCGCACACACTCATAAAGAAACTCAGCGTTGTGCGTGCAGTCAAAATACCGATAGAGGTCTGCCGTATCATTAGTCACTTCGACATTTCGATTGGGGAGCGGACGCCAATCAATATAATCCATGAGTGGCGATGAATGACTTTGTAATGTCTCCCGATAATCATCAATCCGTTCCTGCATGACCGAGGATACCGGGAAGACCATTCCAGGCGGTGTAAATTGTCTTTCTGCCAAAACATGATGTATCAGGCAGCGATGTAGTCTGCCATTTCCATCGGTCAGAGGGTGTATATATACAAACCCGAATGCAATAGCGGTTGCTTGCAGAACCGGATCGAGAGCGGATTTTCTCAGCAAGTCATTACATTCATTCAATCCAAACATGAGGTCCGGTACATCTTCATGTCGAGCACCGATAAATTCTGGTATGGGATCATGATTCTGGTCGCGTTCGCCCAGGAATACCCCCTCGGAGCGATAACCGATCTCCGTAAAGCGATCATCACCAATTAACAACTGGTGTAGTCTGTATATTTCTGTTTGGTTCAAAGGACGTTTGACGGCTTCAAGTACAGCACGGCCCCAGCGGTCCAGTTTATTTTTGGGCGGCCTTTCGCCTTCTATCTCGAAACTGGCTTTGCTGTCAGCAAGCAGCATAAAGCTTGCTGCTCGGGCGATAACATGTGAGCCTATTTTGCCGATTGTTTCCTGTGCCTTTTTATCCAGGCTTAATGAAATGAGCTCATTCAACTCTTCTGTTTTGCGAATGATCGGGCAAAAGTCTTTGGGGCCGAGTAAATTGTTCCGTACACGATGGCGTTGGGAAAGTTTTCCCTTGAGTGTGAAGTATTTATCCGCTTCAAGGGCATCAACAGCCGTCACCATCTCGGAATCTCTGATTTCCAATTCAATGCCGGTCAGAAATTCGTAAAAGAACCAGACACGTCTCGCGACTGAGCCTGTTGGTGTTGAGAGGACGAAACTGGCCACATCCTTTTGAGGCAGGGCTTCGAATACCCGTTTCATTACAAGAAGGTCGACAACTTCATGCCGTAAGGCAAAATTCAGATGGCCTTCTAATGAGTCTTGCGGCTTATAGCGCTTGTCAAATATCTCCCATTTTCCGTCTTTTTTCTTGTTGCCCCTGACGTGCCTGTTCGAGACAGAGGCGAATTGGCGCAGGGGAACATCTACGCCGAAACTTTTTACAAGCGCTGCCCAGCCAGCCAGAGTGGTATTCGGAGGGATTAGTTCATATCGGACATATTCAGGTGTATTTGGTTTCTCTGTCATTTGTCGAATTTCTTTCACTCATGTCGAAAAATATACTATTTAACAGCATATTGACAAAATTCACTATAGGTTCAAAAATGTCGAAAATCAATCAGTAATGTAGAAAATAAATATAAATCTCTCCCGTAAGTAGAAAAAAGGAGTATTATGCCTCCTAAATACCGCTTCATTGGTGGCAATAGCTTTGATGGGCAATGAGCAACCTAAGCAAAAGAGCAATTAAATAGCCACCCTGAAATAGAACGGGTGGAAGTAAGTCGGTGTACTGATAAAATATACAGTATCATTGGGTATGTCATTTAAAATATTCCCCGATAACTACAAGATTATTGGAGGCTAGTATGAGTAAAGGCAGAGATCGGACAGTATTTCGAGATGATGACGGGCAATGGAAAAACAAACGGCATGACGCAGGAAGAGCATCAAGTAGCCACGATACGCAAGCAGAAGCTGAGAAAGCTGCGCGAGAGATGCTAAAAAACCAAGGGGGAGGGGAGCTAATCACACATGGTCGTGACGGTAGAATACGAAGCAAAGACACTATTGCGCCCGGCAATGATCCAAACCCACCAAAAGACAAAGAACATTAAGTTATTTACTCACGAAGAAAAAAGAGTGTAGCTCATAGAATAGGAATAACAGCCAGCCAAGGGGGCTATCGTGGTATTGAGTGACAATGAAACGAAAGTTGACTTGCTCAACAATGAGTCGATAGCGGCGACGATTGTGAGGCTTTTGCGGGAGCGGCCTGAACATCCGATCACTGTAGGGGTGCATGGTGACTGGGGAGCTGGAAAGTCCAGTGTGCTTGAGATGATCGAGTCAGCCCTGGAACAAGACGAGAGCGTTCTCTGTATCAAATTCAATGGTTGGCGCTTTCAAGGATTTGAAGATGCGAAGATCGCCCTAATCGAAGGTATTGTCACTGAGCTGGTAGAAAAAAGACCTGCACTTCAAAAAACGGCGGATGCTGTCAAAGACATTTTCAAAAGAATTGACTGGCTTAAAGTAGCGAAGGCCGGTGGCAATATACTCCTGACAGCTAATGGCATTCCCCTGCCAGGCCAGATAGACAAGATGGTTGAAGTCCTGAAAGGGGTTAAGGATGACCCGGAAAAGGTTGAAGCCGCTATCAATCAGGCCCAATCGTTTCTTAAAGCTGGAGTATCCCAGAACCTCCCGGCAGAGGTGAATGAATTCCGGAAGGCCTTCGATTCACTTCTGGATGCTGCAGGTGTTTCACAATTGATCGTCCTCGTTGATGACCTGGACAGATGTCTCCCTGATACAGCAATCGAAACGCTTGAGGCAATCAGGCTATTCGTATTTACGTCAAAGACAGCTTTTGTCATTGCAGCAGATGAGGCAATGATCGAATACGCCGTACGGAAACATTTCCCTGACCTCCCGGATACTACCGGTCAGCAAACTTACGCGAGGAACTACCTTGAAAAACTGATCCAGGTTCCCTTCAGGATACCGCCTCTTGGGGAAATGGAAACTCGAATTTATGTGGCGCTTCTTCTTGTAGGTGCCGAACTGGGTGAGGATGATGCAGAATTCTCCGCCCTAATAGCTGCAGCCAGGGAGCGGCTAAAAAAGCCATGGGAAAGTTCTCCCATTGATTCCACTACTGTTCGTAAAACTTTGGGTCAAAAAGCAGCGAAAGCGCAGAATGCATTAACACTGGCAGACCAGATAAGCCCTTCGCTGGCAAGTGGCACGAAGGGGAATCCACGGCAGATAAAAAGATTTCTAAACACACTGATTCTGCGACATAGGATGGCCGAGGCCAGAGGGTTTGGTAATGAGGTCAGTTTGCCTGTATTGGCCAAGCTGATGCTCGCAGAGTGTTTCCTGCCAAGTCTATTCGATCAGATCGGGACAGCCGCAGCAAAGTCTCCTAATGGTGTGTGTGAGGAATTGGCGAAGCTGGAATCGGCAGGTGAGACATTATCGCAGGCAAAAGCAGCAGGCAAAGCAAGTTCGAAGAAATCTGTCGCCGGTGAAAAAGTAGTTCCCGAATTGTCAGTTGTATCGGGTGGTGACAATAAATTGCTGGAAGAATGGACATCTTCGAAGGTAATACAAGCCTGGTCCGATATTAACCCCCCACTGGCAAACGTTGATTTGAGGCCTTATTTCTTTGTCACAAAGGACAAGAAGGACTATTTCGGGGCAACGACGGCATTGGGTCATCTGGCAGCGGTGGCAGAAAAGCTGTTAGGAGCAAAAATGTTGGTTCAGGGTATGGAGCCAGAATTGAAAGCGCTCGCGGCACCTGAAGCTGCACAACTATTCGATGCTGTGAGAGGGCGGTTGATCAACAGTACAAATTTTGCCAAGCAGCCGCCCGGAATTGACGGGCTGGCAATTCTCGTGAGAAGCCATCCGGAGCTTCAGGATAATCTAGTCGATTTTTTGGAAGGACTGGATGCCAGCAAATTGGGGCCGTGGGTTGTTAAGGGTTGGGGCTCTGCAATAACAAGCTCTGAACCTAAAGCAAGGCTTTCAAAACTTATCAATTCTTGGTCCAGCATTAGCTCGAATGCTGCTCTCAAAGCGGCGGCAGCGGGCGTGGCCGGCATTGGGAAAGGAGCGCATTGATGGGCACGTCGAATCCTTTTGGAGGCCAAAGAGGTGGTACCCTGACTCCTTCCTGGTTGGGCGGTGGCGAAGAAGCACCTGCGGGTCCAGATAGCGGCCAAAATGGAGGAGATGAGGCCGGTAACGACAATCCTCCTCCTGCACCGCCTGACCGTCCACCGCCTGAGCCGATTGATGGAAACCATTTCCAAACGCCGCGAACAAACTTTACTTCCTATGCCGGTTCAGGTGGGAGTGATCGCCGTAAACTAGGACGGGCCGTATCAAGCTACGTTTCTTCCGCAGGTGGGTCAAAAGCAGCCGCACAAAGAATGGGTACTTCCCGATCTGCAGGTGCCAGTCTGGCAAATTTCCTATCCATGGCAAGAACCGAAGGTGTTGGTGAGGCCTTACGGCAACTCAATCTTGAAAGTCTGGCTGGGCAACCCATCGAGGAAATTTTCATTGGATTAACAGACTATGTCTGCCCTAAGAATGGAACAATCGACGAGAGTATTGCGAGGAGTGCATTCATTGAAACCATCGCAGATTTGGCTGAACTCGGTATTCAGGATATGGATGCTCTTACTGAAGCCCAAGTTCAAACGGTGATGGAGCATTATGCTGCACACGCTATCGAAGCGAGAATATGCAATGACATCGGAACCAAGATCAATTTCGCTCCTGATAGTGTGCAGCAAGCGGAAATGGCACAGGAAGTTCTCCATGATTTTATCTTGCGTGGTGTATCTGATGCCTATGAACAAGCCAAAACAGAATTTAATGATTTAACATCCGAGAAAACACTCGAATTTGTTGAACATATCTACGAGGAAGCATTTGGAATTCTGCAAAGTCTTGCTGATGCGGAGGCAGAGAGATCATGAACAGGCACCTTCTTATAGGCAGGTACGGCGCAGAAGATCAGGTTGATATTCCTGAGGCCAAAGATGAAATTACACACACGCTTCCATTAGTGTCGGGCAATAAATCTTTGAATTTTGGACTCCAACAGGCAATTAACGATCTCGAAAAATTGCATGTTTATCCCAGTGAGATAGGCATAGATTTGTTAGTGCTGGCTGCACATGTTTATGCGGCTGATACTAGAATTTCTAGGGATTTAGAGTCACAGGACGGTTGGACCAGAGAGATACGGCTAGTCGTTCCTGTGAGTAACCTATCCCTCTGGAGAAGCGCTGGGAATATATTAACAGATATGCTGAATTTTCTGACAGGTGATAAGTGGTCAATAGGATTTCGTCAAAGACCTAATGAATTTGAACAAATAGTTCCAGATAATCTTGTCGATTTGTTGGGGGCAAGATTCAAAAGTGTCAACCTATTTTCAGGCGGTCTCGACAGTTTAATCGGCGCGATAGATGCGCTTGAAAATGACGAAAGTACATTGTTTGTTAGTCATGCTGCCGAGGGTGCTGTCAGTGATTCACAAAACACTATCTCTGCTTTATTGAAAGGCAAATATGGCGATGAACACTTTGAGCGCTTGAGATTGTGGCTCAATATCTCAAGAGATTTGTTTCATGGTGCCCGTGGAGAGGATTCGACGAGAGCGAGATCATTCTTGTTTTTCGCCTTAGGTGTATTTGCCGGTACAGGAATGGGTCAGGAATTCACGTTGAAAGTCCCGGAAAATGGATTGATAGCACTTAATGTGCCCTTAGACCCCCTCCGGCTTGGTTCTCTCAGTACGAGGACCACGCACCCGTTCTATATGGCAAGATGGAACGAGCTGATTACGAAGCTGGGTATAAACGTAAAAATTGTGAATCCCTATTGGAGCAAGACAAAAGGAGAAATGATCTCTGAATGTGCAAATTTGACGTTCCTTCAACAGGTGCTACCTCAATCAATGTCTTGTTCTTCTCCAACGAAAGGTAGGTGGAACGGAAGGGGAGTGGAGCACTGTGGTTATTGCTTGCCATGCTTGATTCGTAGAGCATCAATTGAAAGCGCTCTCGGAAAGGGGAACGATCCCACTACATATACAATTGATGTCAGCTCCTCTGCCGTGTTGAAAACAACCACAGCAGAAGGCAAGCAGATCAGATCATTTCAGGTAGCTATTGACAGATTGTTAAAAAAACCTAGCTTGGCAAAATTGTTGATACATAAATCAGGTTCGCTTTCGGATGAAGTAGGTCATTTCGACGAGCTTGAAGGTGTTTACAGCCGGGGGATGGAAGAAGTTGCTAAGCTACTATCGAATGTGGAAACGAGAGCGAAATAAAATGAAGTTGCAAGCTATATGACAACAAATTTAGTCGATTATCATTGTCACCTTGACCTGTACCCGGATTATGAGAGCTTATTGGAAGAATGTGAACGGAAATGCATACACACACTCACCGTCACTACCACCCCGAAAGCTTGGCCGCGTAACTATTCTCTGACCAAATTTACCAAATATGTTCGCCCTGCTTTAGGTCTCCATCCTCAGCTTGTTTCCGAACGCGCCAAAGAAATCAATTTGTGGGATGAACATCTTTCGGAAGCCAGATTTATTGGTGAAGTAGGACTTGATGCGAGTCCGAGGTTTTACAGTTCCTTCTATACCCAACTTGAAATATTTGAGCATGTGTTAAAAAAATGTTCGCGTGCAGGCAATAAAATAATAACCGTCCATAGTGTTCGATCTGCACCGAAAGTTCTAGACTTAATCGAAGGTGCGTTTGACCAAAGAAGTGATTGCAAAATTGTTCTTCATTGGTTTACTGGTAGTAAGTCACAAGCAAAGAGAGCTGTTGACCTAGGTTGCTATTTCTCTATCAATAACGAGATGCTTCCAAAGCACAATAAACTTATTGAGAGTATCCCGATTAGCAGGATTCTTACGGAAACAGATGGGCCGTTCACGGGGTCGAAGGAGGAACCTTTAAGGCCTTGTGATGTTGTGAATGTATTAATCGGGTTGAGCCAGTTGATGCAGATTGAACCCTCAAAGTTGAAACAACAAATTAATGAAAATCTTTTTAATCTAGAGTCATAAATAGAATAAAGTGAAAAAGGCCGAAACGATGCACATAGAAAAAGTAAATTTGATAAATTATAAGTGTTTCGAAGGGCTGTTTTCAATTGAGTTCAATGATGGCGTTAATATTCTCGTTGGCGATAATGAATCAGGGAAGTCAACAGTATTAGAAGCAATCCACCTCGCATTATCGGGAATTCTAAACGGCAGGTATCTGAGAAACGAATTAAGTCAGTATCTATTCAATCAGAAAGCTGTTTCGGAATATCTGAATAGTGTAAAAAATGGTGGAAACCCAGCACCACCATTCATTCAAATAGAGGTTTTCTTCAGCGGGGGAGAATTGCCACTATTTGAAGGTAATTTGAATATCGAGAAAACCAAGAAATGTGGGGTTGTCTTCAAAATACATTTCGACGAAGAGGAACATAAATCAGCATATGAGAAGTTGCTCGAAGAACCGGATGAGCTGACAACGATCCCAATCGAGTTTTACAAAATTACATGGAAGTCATGTGCAAGAGATTCCATCATTTCAAAGAGTATACCTTTCAACTCAGTACTCATAGATTCCGCCTCGCAGAGATATCAGAACGGATCGGATATCTATATATCCAGAATTATCAGGCATGATCTGGAAGATAAAGAGAAGGTTGAACTCTCCCAAGCTTATAGGAAGATGAAACAGTCTTTCATGGGTGATAATTCCATAAAGGCGATCAATAAAAAAATCGATGATAAAGCTAAAGTCTCCAATAAGACTCTGAGTATTTCTGTAGACCTATCTACTCAAAATTCCTGGGAAACCACCTTGATGATTTATTTGGATGATATTCCGTTTCATCAAATAGGAAAAGGTGAACAATGTATTATCAAAACCAATCTCGCACTTGCTGATAAAAAAAGCAGTGACGCAAACATAATCTTACTGGAAGAACCGGAAAATCATTTATCGCATACGAAGCTCAATGAACTGATTAGCAGCATTTCATCAGGATGCGAGGGGAAGCAAGTCATCATTTCTACTCATAGTAGCTTCGTTGCTAACAAGCTGGGACTTGAAAAGCTGGTTTTATTGAATGTCGCAAAGCAATTCAGATTGACAGACCTTGAGACTGACACCTTTGAGTTTTTCCAAAAATTGCCTGGTTATCAGACATTGAGGTTGCTGTTGTGTAAAAAAGCTGTACTCGTAGAAGGTGACTCTGATGAGTTGATTTTTCAGAAAGCATATATGGCAAAACATGGCGGAAAACTACCGATTGAGAACGGCATTGATGTTATTTCTGTAAAATTAACATTCAATCGTTTCTTGGATATTGCAAAGCAGATTGAGCAACCTGTTGCCGTTATTACAGATAACGATGGCAACTATAAAAAGAAAGTTAAAAAGAAATACAAAAAATATAAAGATATTGAGTGTGTTTCTATATTTGCGGACAAAAGGGATGAGCTTAATACGCTTGAACCACAGTTGGTCGATGCCAATAAGGATGATCTAAAGACACTTTGGGATGTTCTCGATCTTGATGCGGACAAATATGAGACTGTCGAGAAAATTAGTGAGCATATGACAAAGAACAAAACGAAATGTGCTTTGAAAATATTTAGTACGGATAGTGAGTTCGAATTCCCAGACTATATCGAGCGAGCCGTAAAGTGGTGTGATGAATAACAACACTCTTATGATCGCCGCTGCCGGATCGGGGAAGACAACGCTCCTCGTCAATAAAGCTTGTGCAATAAAATCTGAACCTGTTCTCATCACAACCTATACTGAGTCAAATGAGCAGGAAATCCGGGGAAAAATCATTAAAAAGAAAGGTTACGTTCCTTCGAATATTACTATTCAGACCTGGTTTTCGTTTTTATTGCAGCATGGTGTCCGGCCTTATCAGAGCGTATTGGATGAGGGTATTCACGAGAAAGATATCGGATTTTATATGTTATCGACGAAGTCAGGAAAGAAACTGGATCAGGAAGGAAATCCTGTTCAAGTAGAAGTAAAAGGGAGGATGCAGACAGTATATTGGGGGGAGAGGGATTTCACTAAATATTATTTTACGAACTCACTAAAGATATATTCTGATAAGACATCCAAATTTGTGATTGCGACTGACACGGCAATTCAAAATGAGATTGTTTCAAGAATTACCAGGATTTTTCAGCATGTGTTTATTGATGAAATTCAGGATTTAGCTGGATTCGACCTGGAATTGGTCAAATTGCTATTTAAGTCTGGCTCAGCCGTATTGCTTGTTGGTGACCCAAGACAGGTCACATACTTAACACATCATGCAACCAAATACGGGAAATATGCGGAAGGCAAAATTAAAGAGTTTGTCGAGAATGAGCTTGGTAAAAGGATTAAATGCGAAGTCGATGAGAAAACATTAAAGTCATCTCACAGAAACAACAAACCAATATGTGATTATTCTGCCAAACTATATCCCGATTTACCCGTTCCTGTACCATGCGAGTGTCAGGGTTGCAGGTCTGATCCGTCAGATCATGAAGGTGTGTTCTTGATTAAGCCTGCTCAGGTAGATCAGTATTTGGAAGATTATAAACCAGTACAGCTTAGATGGGATGCCAAGAAGAAATGCAATGGAAACTATCCTGTCAGGAATATGGGAGAGTCGAAAGGAGCAACAATGGAGAGGGTGCTTATCTATCCAACTAAGCCAATGATTAGCTGGATAAGAGATAATAAAGTTGATCTTAAGAACCCATCAAGGGCTAAGTTCTATGTTGCGATCACGCGCGCAAGGCGAAGCTCGGCGATCGTCATGGATTATCAGGACGATGAAGAATTTGACGGTCTTGTAAACTACAGGAATTAAAGTCAGGGTTTTCATGGCAATTACAAAAGACGATATTCACAAATTTAGTAAATTATTTAGTTCTACTTTTCAATACAAAAGCCATAAAAAAGCGGGTCAGTTGAGCACGTAAATCAACACGCGTTCGTCCTGCAGATTCTGGCTTGAAGAATATCATGTAGAGAGAGGTGGAAAAGCTTATAGCGGACCTGAGTTAGCGGCCGAAATTTCCAATTCTGCGTTCCACTCACGTTCCACTGGCGTTCCACAAAAGGGACAATTCGAGACTATAAGAGACAACTAGCCGAGATTCTATAAACGAAAAACACATTTAAAAATCAGTATCTTAAGTGGTCTTTCGTGGCCTTTCGATGTTTTTCGAGATGGTGCCCAGGAGAGGACTTGAACCTCCACGACCTTTCGATCACTAGCACCTGAAGCTAGCGTGTCTACCAATTTCACCACCTGGGCACAGGGTTTTGTTGGCAGGGACGCAACTGTACCCAGACCATTCGATGCTGTCAATATGCCGCCCTGGCTGTGTATACTGCGCTCTTTATCCGCCGCCAGGCATTGAAGCAACAGTATTTCATGGCAAAATCCCGCAAAAACAAGGACCCATTCGCCGCGCGTGAAGCGCAAAAGTATGATGAGCCCATCCCCAGTCGTGAGCACATTCTGACCGTGCTCGCCGAAGCCTCGGTTCCAGTCGATCATGCCACTCTTTGCGACCTGCTTGGCCTGCAACAGGAAAAGCAGCAAGAAGCACTGCGCAGGAGATTGATTGCCATGGGGCGGGATGGCCAGTTGATCAGTAACCGGCGAGGATATTATGGCCTCGTTGACCGTATGGAGCTGGTCAAGGGCCGAGTTCAGGGTAACAGGGATGGCGCAGGATATTTTATTCCGAACGACAGTTCCGGTGATCTGTATCTTTCTCCGATGGAAATGCGAAAAGTTTTCGATGGCGATATTGTGCTTGCCAGATTCATTGGGGTTGGTGGTCGTGGTCGTCGTGAAGGGATGATTGTCGAAATCCTGTTACGGAATTTCCAGCAGATAGTTGGTCGTTATTACTCGGATATGGGTATTGGAGTACTGGTGCCCGCCAATCGTCGTATAACCCACGAGATTCTGGTGCCCCAGGATCAGAACAGGGATGCTAAGGATGGCCAGTTCGTGGTGGGGGAGATCACTACCTATCCCTCTGTGCGACAAAAGCCGGTGGCCAGCATCGTTGAAATCCTGGGCGACATATCGACACCAGGATTGGAAATCGATATTGCGATACGCAGCCACGGCCTGCCACATGAGTGGCCCAAGGCGGTTACTGAACAGGCAAATCAGATTGACGGTACCGTCAATCCAGGCGAACTACAGCACCGTCATGATCTGCGTCACCTGCCGTTTGTCACTATCGATGGTGAAGACGCCAAGGACTTCGATGATGCGGTATTTAGCGAAGCAACCGAAAGTGGCTGGCGACTGTTCGTTGCCATTGCCGATGTTTCTCATTATGTAGATGTAGCATCGCCTCTGGATGAGGAAGCGCAGAATCGTGGCAACTCCGTGTACTTTCCCGGCCATGTTATACCAATGTTGCCAGAGACCTTGTCCAACGGAATCTGTTCTCTGAAGCCGGCGGAGGATCGCCTGGTGATGGTCTGTGAAATGTCAGTAGACCATCGGGGAGAGGTCACCGATTACCACTTCTATGAGGGAGTTATTCATTCCCATGCGCGCCTGACCTATACCGAAGTGGCAGACATGCTGGAGCCTGCTGACGCGGAAACCGCAAAACGGCTGCAGGATAGATTGAAGAAGCGCCATGAAACACTTTTTGAGCATCTGGAGGTCTTGTATAAACTTTATCAGCGTTTGCGCGAAGCGCGTGAGCGAGGAGGGGCGCTGGACTTCGATACTACCGAGACACGTATTGTGTTTGGGGAAAATCGCCGCATCAAGGAGATTGTGCCGGTTGTCAGAACCTGCGCCCACAGGCTGATCGAAGAATGTATGCTGTGTGCCAATGTTGCGACAGCAAAGCTGCTGCAGGGCTCGGGATTGCCGGTGCTTTATCGAATACATGATGGTCCCAGCGCTGAGAAATTGGAGCGACTCCGTGACTATTTAGCGGAAATGGGTTTACACCTGGGAGGTGGTGAGAAGCCGCTACCATTGCATTATCAGAAACTACTGCAAGAAGTAGCCGACCGCCACGATGCCCATTTGTTACATACCATGGTGATTCGATCCATGATGCAGGCAGTTTATCAGCCGGAGAATATTGGACATTTCGGTCTTGGTTACTCCGAGTACACCCATTTCACATCACCGATCCGGCGCTATCCTGATCTACTTGTGCATCGCGCAATTCGTTTCTTGCTGCGCAGCAAGAAAGGCAATCGCCATCTCCGCAAGTTGCCGGCAGTGGATCATCTGCCGCGGTCGGAAATCTACCCCTACAACCAGAATCAAATGGTGGAATTGGGCGGCAGTTGTTCGGTAACGGAACGCCGGGCCGACGCAGCAAGCTACGATGTGATCGACTGGTTGAAATGTGAATATATGCAAAGCCGTGTGGGGGATGAGTTCGATGGGGCTATTGCCAGCGTCACCGGTTTCGGTCTGTTTGTGGAACTCGATGGGATTTATATCGAAGGGTTGGTACATATTACCGCGCTTGATAATGACTACTACCATTTTGATGCAGTCAGCCATGTACTGACGGGCGAGAGGACTGGCAAGCGGTACCATATGGGCGACAGTGTTCGAGTAAAAGTAGCTGCTGTCAGCCTGGATGAGCGCAAGATCGACCTGGTAATGGTTGGGACGTCGCCGGCGAAAGGTCGCAGAAGAGCGGCGCCGAAAAGTTCCGCCGCAAAAACAGACAGAAGAGGCAAGAAAGAAGAAGGCAAGAAAGAAGAAGGCAAAAGCAAGAGACGTCAAAGTCAGCAAAGAAGCCCCAAAAAAGGCCCCAAAAAAGGCCCCAAAAAAAGTTCCTCAAAAAGCAGTCGCAAAACAGCAGCTAAATCCAAAGGAACAGCGAAAACACCTTCACGCTCGCGGAAACCTGGGTCGCGGCGTAAATAGCTCTGATCGAGGTCAATTGGGACGAGTACAATGGTGAAAGTGCAACTGTGAAAGTTTAACTGTGAAAGAACAATGGGTGATTGGCATTCACGCTGTTCGTGAATTGCTGCAACAAGACGGAAATGTGAAGCAACTGTGCATCCAGGCCGGACGCAGTGATAGCCGCGTTGAGGAGCTGATTGAGCTGGCGACATCGGCGGGGATCCCGGTTGAAAATATGCCACGACGAGCGCTTGACCAACTGGTCAATGGACGTCACCAGGGAGTTGCCGCGCAGGCAGTTTTTTCTGAATCCACCTTGCATGAACGGGATTTGCGCCGCTTGCTGGAAGGGCTTGATCATGATCCCTTCTTACTGGTGCTGGATGAAGTCACCGATCCCCACAATCTGGGAGCCTGCCTGCGCAGTGCCGATGCTGCAGGGGTAGATGCGGTGATCATTCCCAAGGACCGCTCAGCACCCTTGAATATGACCGTTCGCAAAGTTGCCAGTGGAGCGGCTGAAACCATCCCCCTGGTAGCGGTAACAAACCTCAACCGCACACTGAAGGAACTCAAAGAGTTTGGTATCTGGCTGTGTGGAACCGCTGGAGAAGCCGAGAAATCACTATATCAGCAGGACCTGACTGGCCCCCTGGCCCTGATTATGGGGTCAGAAGGCAAAGGGCTGCGGCGGTTGACCCAGGAGGCATGCGACTTCCTGGTGGCCATTCCCATGGCCGGCAAGGTTGCCAGTCTCAATGTTTCAGTTGCTGCCGGCGTCTGCCTGTTCGAAGCGGTTCGGCAGCGAAGGCCTTGATTAGTAGCAAGTTTTTCAAAAAACGTTGCATATCGGCAGCAGTTTCTCTAGAATTCCCGCTCTTTTATCCCGGAGCCCGGCGCAAATCCCGGTCTTCGGCTGCCTATCAACTCCTTGTCTTACCGCGCACCTGGTGTGTTTGACGGAAGGCTAATACCGGAAGGAGAGTCAATGAGACACTACGAAGTAGTATTTCTCGTGCATCCTGATCAAAGTGAGCAGGTGTCGGGAATGATCGAAAAATACTCCCAGCTGATTACCGAAAGCGGTGGCAAGATCCATCGCCTGGAAGATTGGGGACGCCGTCAGTTAGCTTATCCGATCAATAAGATTCACAAAGCGCATTACGTGCTGATGAATATCGAGTGCGGACAGGAAGTTCTAGATGAACTGAGTACTCTGTTTCGTTACAACGATGCTGTGTTGCGAAACCTTGTCATCAAAATGAAGGAAGCGGTAACCGACGAATCATTGATTCTCAAGCAGGAGCGGGAGTCGAAGGAGCGCAGGGCGCGCGCAGACCAGCGCCGCAGAGTTGAAGAAGAAGCTGTTGCGGCAGAGCAGGCGAAGAAAGCCGAGGAAGAATCCGAGAAGTCAGCGGATGAAGTACCGGAAGCCGCTGAAGAAGTCGCTGAGGAAGTCGCCGAGAAAGCTGAAGAAGCAGTTGTAGCGAGCGAAGGCGACCAAGAGCTTAAAGCTCAGGAGTAGTGGTAAGCATATGGCACGTTATTTCAGACGAAGAAAATTCTGCAAGTTCACAGCGGAAGGGACCAAGCAAATTGATTACAAGGACCTTGAAACCCTCAAGGCTTATGTTTCGGAGACTGGCAAGATCGTTCCCAGTCGCATCACCGGAACCAAAGCCAGGTACCAGAGGCAACTTGCAACCGCGGTAAAAAGAGCACGATACCTGGCACTGATTCCTTACTCGGACAGCCATCAGGTTTAAATCGAAGTGACATGTGATGCGCAGCCTCGCCGAATTCATAATGAAAGGACGCAGGCAGGCCATCGTGGCGGTGGTACTGACCAGCGCAATTCCGCCAGTTTACTTTATCAGCCCGGTGATCGTGGGGCTGGTAATTTTACGCAAGGGGATGAATGAAGGGTTCCTGTTGCTGATGGCAGCCATGCTGCCGATGGCAATATGGACGATTTATCCAAGCGTAGCGATGGATCAGCAGGCCAACTTGTTGCCCTATATGCTGCTGTTTTCAGTCAGTGGACTGGCAGCCGTACTGAGGGCAACCCAGTCGTGGCAATTGACGGTCCTGCTGACGGTCCTGGTAGGTCTGGTATTTGAGCTCTATCTGCGCCTGCAACCGGCTGCGGTAGACACGCTGCTGGTGCAGCTCAATCAGTTGATGCAGCAGAGTGGGGTTACCGACTCGGTCGGCAGAAGTCAGCTCGTTGCATTGATAGCAATGGTACAGACCGTTATGACCGTGCTGCTGTTGATGTGGTCCCGCTGGCTGCAGGCTATGCTGTATAACCCCGGTGGTTTCAGGCAAGAGTTTCACAGCTTGCGGATAGAAAACAGAACGGCATTGCTGTTGGTTCCGCTGCTGCTGTTGTCGGGACTGGGAGTTGTTCTGCCGGAAACGTGGTACGGATATTTTTCCATACCACTCATGATCGCCGGCGTGGCACTGGTTCATGCGACGGTCGCGATGAAGCAGATGTCGCCTTTGTGGCTGTTTGCATTTTACGCAGTATTTCCAGTAATCGGTCAGCTTCTGGTTTTACTGGCACTGGCGGACAGCTGGTACGATTTTAGAAAACATACGCGCAATGCCACCTGAGGGCTGCGCAGCAAAGTATTGAAAGTAAGAGGTTAATGTCATGAACGTTATATTGCTGGAAAAAGTCGGTAAACTCGGCAACATCGGCGACGTGGCTGATGTCAAAGCCGGCTATGCCAGGAATTACCTTTTCCCCACGGGAATTGCCATTCCGGCTACCAAGGAAAACCTGGGAGAATTCGAGCATCGCAAAGCTGAGTTGATGGCGGCTCACAACGAGAAGGTTGCTGCCGCTCAATCCCGAGCCGGAAAAATTGAAGGGCTCAGCATTGTAATCGAAGTCAATGCTTCCGATGAAGGAAAGCTGTTTGGCTCAGTTGGTACCAAGGAAATCGCTGAGGCGGTAACACAAGCCGGTGGCGAAACAGATAAGAGCGAAGTTCAGTTACCACATGGCGTAATCCGCGAAACAGGCAGCTTCGAGGTAATTATCGATCTTGGCTCTGATGTTCACGCTACTATCAACCTGACTGTAGCAGGTCAGGGTGGTGCCGAACCGCCACTGGTTGAACCCGAGACTGGCGAGGAGCTGATCGCCGCTGAGAGTGATACTGCGGAGGCTGAGGACGCAGCTCCTGAAACTGAAGCAGCTGGAGACGACGAAAAGTCCGAGTAATTGCAATGCGGTGGCCTGAATCTAGAAATTGATGCAAGGCTACAACGATTGCGTTAAATTAGAGCACCGACCTGGTAAGACCAGCCGGTGCTTTTTTTTACATTGAAAAATCAAACATGTCCGATTCATTCGAAACATCCAAACGCACCGGGTCAGGTTCTGGTGCGCTGGCTACTCTGAAAGTCCCACCCAACTCCATTGAGGCTGAGCAGGCTGTAATTGGCGGTCTGATGCTGGACAACAGCGAATGGGACAACGTTGCAGATATCATCATTGCTGATGATTTTTACCGCCCTGAACACCAGATTATCTTTAGAACCATGTTCCAGCAGAGTGAGGACAACCAGCCCATCGACGTGGTCACTCTGGGGGAAGCTCTGGACCGCATGCACGAGCTGGACAATGCTGGCGGTATCGACTACCTGGGTGAACTTGCCAGCAATGCCCGCGGTACGGTTAATATCAAGGCGTATGCCGAGATCGTCCGTGAGCGGGCGGTGCTGCGCAAGCTGATTCGGGTTGCCAACGACGTAATGGACAGTGGCTACAATCCGGGTGAGCGGAAAGCAGCCGATGTGCTGGATGAGGCGGAGAAAAAGATATTCGATATCGGTGACGACCGGCCACGGGACGGCAGCCCGCAGCCTATCAATCCTATCCTGCATCACGTGGTCGAGCAGATCGACGAACTGGCGGGTTACGACGGTGGGCTTACCGGCATTACCACCGGTTACACCGATCTGGACAAGATGACCAATGGCTGGCAAAAGTCGGATCTGATCATTGTAGCCGGCCGTCCGTCCATGGGTAAGACGGCTTTTGCCATGAACCTGGTAGAGAACGCCCTGGTAGCCGATAACGGACCCGTGCTGGTGTTCAGTCTCGAGATGCCTGCCGAGAGCCTGGTTATCAGGATGCTTTCCTCGCTGGGACGCATCGATCAGAATCTGTTGCGTACCGGTCAACTGCTGGAGGATGACTGGCCCAGGCTGACCACCGCGGTGGCACAACTGAAAGACAAACCCCTGTTAATCGATGACAGCCCGGGATTGAGTCCCATGGAAATGCGCTCGAGAGCACGGCGGGTTGCGCGGGAGCACGATAACCAGTTAGGCATGATCGTGGTGGATTACCTGCAACTGATGCAAATCAAGGGCTACGGAGAAAACCGGGTTGGCGAAATATCAGAAATTTCCCGCTCCCTCAAGCAGCTGGCGCGGGAGTTCAAATGCCCGGTCATAGCTTTATCCCAATTGAATCGATCCCTGGAACAGCGACCCAACAAGCGCCCGGTGATGTCCGATCTGCGGGAATCTGGTGCGATCGAACAGGATGCAGACCTCATAACCTTCATCTATCGCGATGAGGTTTACCATGAAGACAGTGCCGACAAAGGCATCGCTGAGATCATCATCGGGAAGCATAGAAATGGACCGATCGGTACGGTAAGACTCAGTTTTATCGGCCAGCATACCCGATTCGAGAATTTTGCCGCCCCCCGCTACGATGACAGCTATACTCACGATACCTACTAGGGGTTTTCCATAAGTGAACAGCGACCGTCAGCGTCGAGCCTGGGCAGACATCGACCTGCAAGCCCTACAGGCAAACCTTGGTGTCGTTCGCCAGCACAATCAGAACGCCGGTATCACGGCAGTGATCAAGTCCAATGGCTATGGCCATGGTATGGAAGCCGTGGCGCGAGCATTGTCCGAAGCGCCAGTTAAAATCGACCGCTTCGCAGTTGCGACCTTCGACGAGGCTGTGGCCTTGAACATGACAGGTACCGGCAAGCGCATTCTGCTGCTAGAGGGATTCAGTGATTCCGAGCAAGCCCGATTTCTGATCGAGTCGGATATTGAGTTTGTCATCCATGCCGATTATCAGCTTGCCATCCTGAAACAGATACTCAGGGAACACCGTTCAAATCGCCAACTGACCGTCTGGCTAAAACTCGATACCGGCATGCATCGTCTGGGACTCAACGACAGTGAGTTTCTGCAAACCTACCAGGAATTGATGACGTTAACCCAGGTAGGGCATATAGTCGTCATGTCCCATCTGGCCTGTGCAGATGATTCGGAAGATCCCGTTGCGGCAGCCAACACCAATGATCAGTTACGCCGCTTCAACGCGGCTCTGTCAGAACTTACTGCATTCGATCCGCGGCAGTTGGACCGAAGTCTGGCTGCATCGGCGGGCATCCTTGCCTGGCCGGAGACGCATTTCGATCATGTACGCCCTGGCGTCATGCTTTACGGCAGTTCGCCCCTGAGCAACGTGACCGGTGTGGAGCTGGGCCTGCAGCCAGTGATGACCTTGCGTGCGCGGGTTATCGCAATCAAGCAGGTGCCCGCCGGCGGATCGATCGGCTATGGCGCTACCTATACCTGCGACAGGCCGACTCGTGTAGGCGTGGTATCCATCGGTTACGGTGATGGATATCCCCGCTCGGCACCAACCGGCACCCCCGTGCTGGTGCGAACAGCGGGAACTTATCAACGCAGTTGCCTGTTGGGTCGAGTATCCATGGACATGATTACCATCGATCTTGAGGATCTGGGTGACACCGAGGTTGGCGACGAAGTTGTGTTGTGGGGTGAATCGCTGCCAGCAGACGAAGTGGCGCGCTTTGCCGGCACTATTTCCTATGAACTTTTCTGCCAGGTAACCGGCAGAGTCTCTTACGTTTACACCTGACGGTTGCGGTAGATGGCGAAATCCAAACAAGCTTTTGTATGCACTGAATGCGGTGCCGAACACAGTCAGTGGCAGGGTCAGTGTGCGGCTTGCAAAGCGTGGAACTCACTTTCCCAGATAAACTTGGGCACTGCAGGATCGCCAGCGGCGAAGGCAGATTTTCGCCAGGGTTACAGCGGTCAGACTTCGGCGGTGCAAACTCTTGGAGAGATCGATCTCAGCAGCGTGCCGCGGGTAAATACCGGTCTAGAAGAACTGGATCGCGTGCTGGGTGGCGGTCTGGTACCCGGCTCGGTGGTATTGATCGGTGGCAATCCCGGAGCTGGCAAGAGTACATTGTTATTGCAGGTGATGTGCTTACTGTCAGAGACTATGGATGCACTGTATGTCACTGGTGAGGAGTCCTTGCAGCAGGTGGGCATGCGGGCGCAACGACTGGGGTTACCGGATCAGAAGCTGAAAATGCTGGCAGAAACCAATGTCGAACGAATCACTCAGGCTGCTGAACAACACAAGCCACGACTGCTGGTGGTGGATTCCATTCAAGTCATGCACAGCTCTGATATTCCTTCCGCAGCGGGCAGTGTTTCCCAGGTGCGGGAGTGCGCGGCCTACCTGATTCAATATGCCAAGCAGACTAACACCATCCTGTTTCTGGTAGGTCACGTCACAAAAGAGGGAAACCTGGCAGGGCCCAAAGTGCTGGAGCACATGATCGATTGTTTTCTGATGCTTGAGGGCGACAACGACAATCGCTACCGCATTGTGCGCGGATTAAAGAATCGCTTTGGTGCGGTCAATGAGCTCGGTGTGTTCGCCATGACCGGCACCGGTCTTAAGGAAGTCCGTAATCCTTCCGCAATCTTCCTCGCCCGTTCAGAGGAGGAAGTGGCCGGTTCCCTGGTGATGGTGCTGTGGGAAGGGACCCGGCCGCTGCTGGTGGAAATTCAGGCCCTGGTGGACGGTAGCCAGTTATCCAATCCGCGGCGGGTGACAGTAGGGATGGATCAGTCGCGTATGGCCATGCTGCTGGCAGTCCTGCATCGTCATGGTGGCGTCTTCATGGCTGACCAGGACGTCTTTGTCAACGTGGTGGGTGGTGTAAAAGTGACAGAAACCAGTGCCGACCTGGCGGTGATCCTGGCCCTGGTGTCCAGCTTTCGGGATCAGCCGCTGGCCAGAGAACTGGTGGCGTTTGGCGAAGTAGGCCTGGCCGGTGAAATCCGCCCGGTGCCCGGAGGTCAGGAGCGCCTGCGGGAGGCGGCCAAGCATGGTTTCAAGCGTGCCATAGTGCCGCGCACCAATATGCCGAAGGAATCCATACCTGGCATGGAAGTAATCGGGGTCAGTAAGGTGGTCGAGGCGCTTGACGCTTTGTAGCTGAGACCGTTCAAAACCACCAACGCCAAATTTCACCGGATTTGCTTTCGAAATTTGACGCAGGCAACACTTTCCACATCTCCAACTGTCTGATCATAGACAGACGGTATGGCTTCCCTTATATGTTATAAGGTTTTGTAATTCCCGGTTCAACCAGAGGTAACGTCAATGAAGAAAAGTATTCGGTTAAGCAATCTATTAGTGCTTTGGAGTTTGTTGGTGATGTACGGCTGCACCACTATTAATCCTTACACCGGAGAACAACAGACAAGCCGCGCTGTCCAGTATGGTGCGGCCGGGGCTGTTGTCTGTGGATTGATCGGGGCAGCAGAAAGCGGTCAGCGTGCTCGCAATGCAGCACTTGGTTGCGGTGCCATTGGCGCCGGTGTCGGAGCCTATATGGATGCCCAGGAACAGGAGATGCGGGAGCAGCTGGCTGGAACCGGCGTGCAAGTGGTGCGAGAGGGTAACCAGCTGGAACTGGTTATGCCTGGCAACATAACTTTTCCAACCAATGAATACGCAATCAGGGATACCTTTCTACCCGTACTGGATTCAGTGTCCGCGGTTCTTTACAAGTACACAGACTCGCGTATCCAGGTAATTGGCCATACTGATTCTACCGGCACCCTTGACTACAACTACGGTTTGTCTGAACGCCGAGCCCGAAGTGTTGGTAATTATCTTGCTTCCAAAGGAGTGGATCAGAATCGCATAATTGCCCAGGGAGTTGGCCCCGATCAGCCAATAGCAAACAACGATACCGAAGCAGGTCGGGCTGTAAACAGGCGGGTAGAACTGGAAATAGTTGCCGTCGAGCCCTGAGAGTTATCTATACTCTTGTTCCGTGCTGCAAAAAACCCGGCTACTCTTTCGAGTAACCGGGCTCTTTATCTTTAAGCCAGGAAATACAGTCTGTTCTAATCGCCACCGCCCTGATCGGTGTACTTCCAGCGGAACGAGCCAAAGAACATTTCATCCCAGCTTTGTTGTCCCCATGGAACCGAACGTTCTGGATCGGGATTCATCGGATTCTGGGCGGAATTGTCGAACGCGCCCACTGCAGTGAGCACGGTTCCGGCAGGCATCAGCTTGGGTTCTCTCAGCTGATAACCCAGCTGCCAGGCATAATCGTAGTCCGCAATATTCAGCAACTCTTCGCGGCTACCGTCCGGGTAGTTTGCATAGAAACGCATGTACTTGCCACGAAAGTGCATGTGCGACAGCATGCTGTGCAATTCCGCTTCCCGGGTCAGGGTGATGGATTGGGTCTGTTCGAAGCTCTTCGAGTGAGGCGGTATGTTGGTCCAGTTCTGGGTGAAGATGCAGGCACAGGCACCAGACATGCGTTCCTGCGGAATCTGATCTTTCGGATAGAACCAAAGGCCAATCTCGCCGGCGTCCACAGTTTCACGACCACTGGTAGTGTAGTGCAACTGCAGGTTCAGCTTGGAACCGGCCTTGAGCAGGCCACCGGTATTGGGCGGTTCCATCTGTGGTTCGCCACCCGGCACATAGGCGGCAATATTCGCCTGGTCCGGATTGCCACCACCCAGGAATCCAGCTCGTTGCTGCTGCCCGGGTTCGACGATGGAATTCAGCGTGTGGTGCAGTACGGTGCGATCCCCAGCGATATACTGGCTGGCTCTTACCCACCTGTCTTCTTCGATATCGATAGGCACGGTAACATAGCGATAGTCCAGTACTCCGGTTGCAGGAATGGACTGCGACGGGACCTTGATGATGTAGTCCGGCTTACCAAAGGCCCACTTTGATTCAGGCCAGGTCAGCTGGGCAAGGGGATCCGTTGCGCCGTCGTTTGGTGACCCCGCTTCTATCCAGTACAGAATCTTCTGCATTTCTGCATCAGAAATCAGCATGTCGTTGACGAAGTCGCCTATGTGGGCATCGATCTGCGCGGGTGGCATACGTTTGGTCATCAATACTTCACGGATCATCGGCGACCAGCCCTGTACCATTGCATGGCTGTTCATGGCGAAAGGAGCGATACCACCTTCCCGGTGACATTCGGCACAATTCTCGGCGATAACTGGAGCGATATCCTTTTCGTATGAAACTGTTTGTACACTTTCGGGATAGGTTACCGCTGTGCCGTTTGTTGCCACTACCGGATTGCTGACCGCTTCACCGGCAAGAATTTCCCGGATGGCGTCTTCCGCCTGGGAAACAGGCCCCCGGTAGTCGACGGTGAAAGTGGCAGGATTGAACAGCAGCACTTCACCTGTCTTTTCGATACCCAGCAACTTTGAAATGACCCTGGCGTCATCCATGAGAACCGGCATGTCGACGCCATAATCAGCCACCTTGGCGGCAACGTCATCACGGTTCAGTCGGCCCATGGGATTGATCATCATGAACTCAATCCCCTGGGCGTCGTAATTTGACTTGAGGGCGTTGTAAGCGGGAACCGCTGCCGTAGTTGCAGCGCTGTCATTGGCCTGCACAAGAAAGGCAACGGCGACATGATCGTTGTACCAGCGCATATTGTGGAAATAGCCATCCTGATCAAGCAGGGAGAAATCCCCGACCCGATCAGCGGCTGAAGCGATTACAGGCAACAGCAGCAGGGCCGAAATTATTGTTTTAAGCCAGGTAAGTTTGGACACGGAGCACCTCCGAATTGGGTAGTAGGGTGTCTGGTCAGGCAGAAACCAGGACTATCTGACCGGATGGTCCACTGTAAAAACTCCGACCTTGCAAGTCAAAAAAACAGGCGCATTTCGCCTTTTCCAACTTGTTGTTTATCCTGCAGAAAATTGTAGATTAGACATTCTTTGAGCTACATCAATAAATCCTCGTGCCCGGATCATGGGTTGGGAATCTTGTTCCAGCTATTTTAACTGCGGCTTAATGTCGGTCTTGAAATGAGACACAATTACCCAAGTTAATACCCACGCGGTTGAAAATGCTTTAGGTTTGAAAATATGGCCGCCAACGAACGACTGGACAAAGGCCTCGAGCTGCTGGCGGAACAGCCAGGATTTGGTCCTGAGGCATGCAAAGGTGACCAGGTTACATACAATGTTCGGATTTTTCTCCGTCGCGGCGACGAAGTTTACCCAGGATTTCAATTCTATTGCCCTGTATCGGGACCGGCTTGTCCTGCGTACTGTCGCTGGGAAGGAGCTAATAGATCATGTCACCGAACCGGGCAGGCGCCGAGCTATCGCGGCGATCGAAAAATCGCTGCCGGGGATGCGAGAGGGTGGATACTGTGAGGTACTGGCCAGTGCACACCTTTGTTATGGGGCGAGGGGCTTAGGCGATATCATTCCGCCAGATGCGATGCTGAGAATCCAGTTGTGGCTGCAGAAAGTTTCAAGAAACTAGGCCGCACAAGACAGGACCCGCCCGAAAGGGCTTCCAGACGACCCCACTGCCTTCGTTGCCTTGCTTTACCTTGACAGGCCGACGCGTGCCGGCGGCAATGCGCCTCGTCAGTGAACTCATCTCGAGGCCAGAGTATTTCCATAATTAAGCAGAGGTTCCTTATTCGTTCAATAGCCGATGAATAAGAATTGCTGCACGTTTCGTAGTCTGTACAAACGAGTTCAAGTCGACTTGCTCTCTTTGCGAATGACCACCACTGCCGATCAGCCCCAGAGAGTCCAGCGTCGGCAGTCCTGCTGCCTGGCTCAATGAGCCGTCAGTGCCTCCGCCGGAATCGGCAACGCTGATCTGTTCGCCCAGCAGAGCGCCAATTGCAACGGTCCGATAGAGCAGCTGGTCGGACGCAGGAGTGGGTATCTTGGGCGGGCGGTGCAGGTTGACCCATATCTCGGTGCTGACATCGGTAGAGTCAGCTGGAACACTGTGGTGATTGGCGGCAATGTCCTCAAACTGTTGGCGGGCCGCTATTCCCTGTTGCGGTAGCGGATAACGCAGGTCCACATAGGCTTCAGCACAGGGAGCAACCATGTTGCGTGCCTCGCCTCCGCTAACTAAACCGACATTTACAGTCAGACCGGTCTCGTAATTCGTCATTTCTTCCATGTCGATGATTTTGTAGGCCAGTTCGCGGATAGCAGAACGGCCGTCCTGGTGTGCTGCGCCGGCATGAGAGGCGCGGCCATGAACGACGAATCGTGCTTGTCCCAGACCTTTGCGCTGGCGGATCTGGTTGTTGTTTACCGAGCCTTCGAACACCAGGCCGTAGTCATGCTGGCGAGCCTGTTGTTCGATATATTGACGCGAAGACAGGGAGCCGACCTCTTCATCACTGTTCAACAGCACACTTACTGTCTTTTCATCAAGCAATCCGAATTCTTCTAGCGCTTTGAGGGCATAGAGCATTACCACCAGCCCCCCTTTCATGTCGAATACACCCGGACCCCGAATAAGTCCGTTATCCAGACTGAATTCCTGGAAGGGGCTGTCAGATGGGAAGACAGTATCCATGTGTCCCATTAAAAGTAGACGGGCTCCCGATCCGGCTCGAGTGGCCAGCAGATGGTCTGCCACATCGAATATCAGATTGCTGTTCGGGCAACTGGGCATTTCTATAATGCCACCGGGAAGTTTGTTGGTAGAGAAGCCGAGGCTGCTGAGTTCACCAGCAAAAATGCTGGCTAGCTGGTCCATGCCTTGTTTGTTGAAGCTGCCGGAATTAGTGTTGGTGATAGTCCGGAGCAAACTGACCATGTTGGTTTCCTGGTTTTCTATCCACTCCAGGACTTGCAGTTCGGTATTTGACAGAGGTGGCTCACCTGACTCTGCTGCCAGGGCCCTTTGGTCGAGCAGCATGCCTGACACGCCCGACACAACCAAAAAAGAGAGCAGGAAAACCGAAAGCTGACGACCGCAAAAACGAGGAATCATGATAGCGATTCTCCAGTATGTTAACTTGGCAGCACAGAGTACACCATCCACTCCAGGTATCGCCACACCTCTAGGCACCTTGTCAGCTTCCGCGCCTGGCGCATCTTGTTGTAATCACTTTACAGTATGTTCATAATGCTGCGCCCATGAGCACAGCAAAAGATGACGTACTGGTCGTCGAATCACTCAGTAAAATCTATGCGGGTGGATTTGAGGCACTTAAGGATATTAACCTTTGTATTCAGCGTGGCGAAATCTTCGCTCTGCTGGGACCAAATGGTGCCGGTAAAACAACCCTGATTTCCATTATCTGTGGAATCGTCTCGTCGTCATCCGGTCAGGTACAAGTGGATGGCTCTGACATAGTTAAGGACTACCGTAAAACCCGCTCCATGATTGGCCTGGTTCCCCAGGAGCTGACTACTGATTCCTTTGAGACTGTATGGAATACCGTAGCGTTCAGTCGCGGCTTGTTTGGCAAGGCCCCGAATCCCGGCCATATCGAACGGGTGCTGAAATCGCTGTCTCTTTGGGATAAGAAAGACAGTATGGTCATGACGCTTTCAGGTGGCATGAAGCGGCGGCTGTTGATCGCCAAAGCGCTGTCCCATGAACCGACCGTGCTGTTTCTGGATGAGCCTACTGCTGGCGTCGATGTGTCTTTGCGCAAGGACATGTGGGAAATTGTCAATCAACTGAAGGCTTCCGGTGTAACCATTATCCTGACCACACACTACATCGAGGAAGCGGAAGAAATTGCCGATCGGGTTGGGGTCATCAATCGCGGTGAATTGGTGCTGGTTGAAGAAAAACATGCTTTGATGCAGAAACTTGGCAAGAAGCAGCTGACTCTGCACCTTACCGAGCCACTGGGGAAAGTTCCAGAAACCCTGGCGAACTACAACCTGGAACTCGTCGGCGACAATCAGCAATTGATATACACATTTGATACCGGTTCGGATCGCACTGGAATTACCGCACTGCTGGACGACCTGAAAGCTGCCGGTATCCATTTCAATGACCTGCAAACCAGTCAGAGTACGCTGGAAGATATATTCGTCGATCTGATCAGGGAAACGGAATCGACGTCAAAAGCTGAAGAGGCGGGACCGGTATGAATATTCACGGAATCAAGGCGATCTACAAGTTCGAGATGGCGCGCATGAAGCGTACCCTGTTGCAGAGCGTGGTGGCACCGGTCCTGACAACTTCCCTGTATTTCATCGTGTTCGGCGCCGCAATCGGTTCCCGCATTCAGGAAGTGGATGGCGTGAGTTATGGTGCGTTCATCGTTCCCGGTCTTATTATGCTCAACCTGTTAACCCAGAGTATTTCCAATGCCTCGTTCGGTATCTATTTCCCCAAATTTGTTGGCACTGTATACGAAATGCTGTCAGCCCCGGTTTCCATGCTCGAGGTTGTCATCGGCTACGTAGGCGCAGCCGCTACCAAGTCACTGATTCTGGGTTTGATCATCCTGGCAACAGCAAGTTTCTTTGTTGAACTGCGCATCGCCCATCCTTTTGTCATGCTGGCGTTCCTGATTCTGACTACCCTGTCTTTTTCCATGATGGGATTCGCTATAGGTATATGGGCAGATAACTTTGAGAAGCTGTCGCTGGTACCGATGCTGCTAGTGACCCCTTTAATCTTCCTGGGTGGCAGTTTTTACTCCATCGATATGCTGCCACCAGTCTGGCAGACTATTTCTCTCTTTAATCCAGTGCTCTACCTGGTCAGTGGATTTCGCTGGAGCTTCTACGAGATCGCCGATGTCAACGTGGTTGTGAGCCTGGTAAGCATCTGTGTTTTCCTGGCGATCTGCTACGGCGCGGTGTGGTGGATATTCAAGACCGGCTACAAGCTACGCAGTTAGATCCCCTGCAGCCCTGCAGCTCTGGATCGCTATATAGGGAACTGGAAGTTTCCCTGATTGATCTTAACTACTCCTGATTACCGGCCAACCTCGACTCTTTGTTTTGCATTTGAAGCTGCTGGTTCTGAATTAGAATCTGAAGAGCAAGGTAAATAAGAGTACCGAAGACAGCTACCGCTCCCACAACTTCTACGATTGCACCTAGGGCGTCCCAATTCATTCAATTTCTCTCTTTATTCTTGTTGTCAAGGACTGCTAGCGGCCAGCTCCGTTCGTAACATCATTCTGGGTTTCAGTGCAGAACCACAATTGGGCTAATACCGCTTTCAAGTGCTCTAAGACATTTGCTGATTTTGCTATATCCTTTTCTATACTCGTTTGGCCTCGGAGAACCTGCAATATGGTCTATAGCGAGCGGGTATAATTCAGTAGCTCTGCTCGTTGGAACATATTCATTCCATATTAAAATAGGCGACTCACTTAAAGGTAAGTTCTTCTACAAGGTGACCCTCTTGCTTTTTTTCGTCAGCGTTATTTTAGCTTTGGCAAACGCTATGAACGCATTTGGTCTGGTGTTCCACAAGGTCGCAGGCCCACACATTACCTCGCTGGTATGGTTCTTGAGCCTAGCAGGCTTTATGTTTTCTCGCCTGCTGCTCCAACCCGTTTGGAGAAATGTTCGCAAACAAGAGTCGGCTAAGCTAGCGAATGCTACGTCAAGTTGAGTGGCCGCTTTGAGGTGAAACCGGGAGAAGCTTTGCCCACACAGCCTGGGTCGACAGCGGCTCTTAGATCCACCAATGAGGTCTGCCACGAAGATGGCGGGATTTCATTTTTGATATTTTCCGCTTGCAAATTGGAGCGGACGTTATGGTTGACTATGAGCGATTGAAGTTCACGAGTGTGGCTAAGGGCAACTCTCGATATGTAGCAAACATTCAAAGAATTGTAGTTTTGGTTCTAATGTTGTGCAGAAGGGCGAAAATTTGTCTAAAAGGTTTGATAACCCTTGAGAACTGCAGGTCGCGCGATTAGGCTTGCACTATGAAAAAGCTTCCACGCTCAACCGCCAAACGAAGTCTTTGTCCGGTTTCCACGGCTTTGGATGTGGTTGGTGACAAATGGACACTGCTCATTATCCGTGATATCGGATTCCTTGGTCGGCACCGGAACAAGGAATTTCAGCAGGGACCGGAAAAAATTCCAAGTAATATACTAGCCAGTCGACTAAAAATGTTGCTGGAGAAAAAATTAGTCCGTAGGACTCCTTATCAAAGCAATCCATTGCGATACGAATATTTCCTAACAGAAGCTGGTGAAGATCTCCTGCCTGTCATTAATGCCTTGGCAAAGTGGAGTGCAGACAACGTCACGGGAGTTCGTATGCCCCGCAGACTTCAATAAAATACCTGATTAACTAAAATGAATTGCGGTGGCCGGTCACTTGTGTTTTACAAGTGACCGGCTTTAGTCTAGCATCATCAACCCTTGATCACGAGCCAGGCCACGGTATGCCAATTGTTCAAATCAAAGTTCCCAAGAACCATGTGAGTGGAGAAGTTCTGGAAGCGGCGCGTCTAAAAACCCGCGAAAACGTACTCGAATCGTTGTCAGCAACTCAGGCTCACCACGACTACGTCACGGTCAGCGAGGAGATTGGAAAGATAGGTGACGCTTTTCCATTAGTGCTTGTCGATTTGAGTGTCGGTCGCGAAAAATAGCGGAAGGAGAAGTTTGCCAAAGCTACTGCGAAAGTACTCAGTGAAGCTTTAGGGTGCGAAGAAAAGCAAGTGTTCGTGGTCTTTCACGAATCGGCGAGCGGCGAGAACTTCTGGGTTGGCGATGGGTTTTTAGAAACTTTCAATCCAGAAGAGCACAAGTAGTTCCCACTGCGCACTTTTGGAAGTATTTCTGTCGTCTAGGACTAACAATCGCGCGGCGAGCTACTGTCGTCGTTTTTTGTATGGTTATCAATGTTTCTATTGCTGAATATTGGATCCGCTTAACCAGGACACCTGGCAACGGAAATCGTCATTGGAAATACCCGGATGGAAAACGGGTGCACGAATGATGGTGCGCAGGGGAAGGTTCCAGGGAGGCACCGTTCCATTGTCAGGTCAAATCGACAGCAAAGCAGCAAAGCAGCAAAGCAGAAAAAGGTAGCAGCTCGAAAATCAGCCATTAAAGTGCATAAGAGGAAAAGGGTAAGTGATGACCAAAACTCTCCAGTGGTTTTTTAACGCGGGCCTGTTAGCAAATTGCCTGGTGTCCAGTGCGATAGCGCAGCAGGAAGTGCAACAAGAGATGGAGGAAAATTCAAACGTCACTTTCCCGGCCAGCTATTTCGATGAATTCAATCCCTTGACTGTCAATGACATGCTGGACCGGGTTCCCGGCATCGATCTGATTTTGAACGAAGGTGGAAGCGGGCGCTTTGGTGGCGGTGACAGAGGGCTTGGTGCCAGTTCGCAAATCCTGATCGATGGAAAACGTTTAGCGGGCAAAGCCAATGAGGCGCGTAGTCAGCTGGATCGTATTTCTGCTGACCAGGTAAATTACATCGAGATTATCCGCGGTACTTCCAGCGAACTTGACGTTCAAAATAGCGGGCAGATAGTGAATATAGTCCTGCTGGAATCACAGTCCCGATCCAGCCTTGCGACCGAGCTGAACGCGACTCATTTTGAAGATGGCACCGTTGAGCCTGGCGGCTCCGTTGCGTGGAGCGGGCAATCCGGTGACCTGACCTATCTTATCAGTGCAGGGCTACAAACTGGTTATCGCCGTACAGAAAGCTTTGAGAGAAGCTTTAACGGCGATTTCTCGCCAAACGACACGCGGGATTTGGACCGAATTTCCGATCAGAAAACATACACGCTCAATGGCAACCTGACCTACGCACTTACCAGTCGGGATCGAATTGCTCTTAATCTGCTCTATAGCGAAAGTGATCCGCCGGAGCGATTACTACGCACCATTACTGAATTCGATACCGGTAGTCCGTTCGTTCGTTTTGAGCGCGAATCGCTTCCTGCAACGGCAGACAACTGGGAGTTTGGCGGGGACTATCAGCACAACTATGAAAGTGGCGACCGATTAAAATTTTTGTTTATTGTGAACGAAAAGGAAAGCCACCGGACCCGTGAACGCTTTTTGTCCTCTCTGGCCGATCCCGAAGAGACTAAAGATTTGTTCCTGGATACAACCAGCCGTTATCAGGAACGCATTATACGTGGCTCATACACACTCAATCTCGCGGGTGATCAGGGTCTGGAACTGGGTATTGAGGCTGCTCAGACAATTCAGGATTCAGGACTCCGCCTGGGTGCACTTACGCCTGCGGCGGGCTCGCCAGATTTCGGTGGCCTGACACCAATTGACTTTCCCAATGCATTTTCTACCGTTGAGGAGATCCGCTATGAGCCCTTTGCAATTCATAACTGGCAGATCAATCCGCGTATGTCACTGGAATCCTCGTTAGTTGCTGAGTGGTCAGAAATCGAGCAGACCGGGGATATAAACAACAAGCGAGACTTTAACTTTGTCAAACCCAAACTGGATTTTCGCTTTGACGTCAGCAGCTCACTTCAGTTCAGGGCAACGCTTGAAAAAGATGTTTCTCAGTTGAGCTTTGCTGACTTCTCAAGGGCAAGTAATGATCGGGATGATGATCAGGATACGTTCGCCGGCAACCCGACCCTCGAACCAGAGGAGAGCTGGCAGGCAGAAGTCAGTCTGGATTATCGCCTGCCGAATGATGGTGGCGCATTAAATGCCAGGTTCTTCTACTATGACTATGAAAATAAAATCGGTCGCATCGATGTCTCTCCCTCTGATACCGATTTGCAGTCCACCAATGGCAATGTGGGATCCGCAGAAGCCTATGGCCTGATTACCAATGCCAGTATCCGTCTGGGCTTTCTTGGTCTTCCTGCGGCGCTGTTTACCGCAAATCTTACGGTGCAGAATTCGGAATTTGACGATAATCCTTTTGTGCCTTACAAATTCAGGTTTCCGCCCTATGACCGGGGCGGATTCCGCTTAGGTTTCCGTCACGATATACCTTCATTGCGGATGAATTACGGTGCTAATTATTTTTCACGCATCAATGGCAATCGCTGGTTTTTCGACATCGACAATCAATTCGAATACATCTTTCCAAGCAATTTGAGCGCCTGGGTGGAAAGAGTTTGGTTCGGTGGTCTTACTTACCGTCTTGAGCTGAATAATCTGGAAAATATCGAAGTATGTGGTGAGCGCCGTCGCTTTGTCGGCAGGCGAATTAACAATATTCTTAGAGAAGTGGAATACAACTGCACTACCACTGGCACGCAAGTGGCATTCAAAGTTCGCGGAACTTTCTAAGCGACACCAGGTTAAAGGCTCCATGAAGCTGAAAGGCATCGAGGCCTGTATCCGTAAGAGGCAAGCATTGCCAGTTCTTGGTATGGGACAGCTTAAGGGCTGCTTCAAGACCAAAAGCCGAAACTGTCAATAGCGAAACCCCGCGACTTGATGGAGGACCTAGGAGGTGGATCTAGGGGCTGCTTCCGGCCCATACCGCAGGATTTCTTTCAGGACACAGGCAGATTCGGATTGGGAGCGGTGATCTGGGAAAACGAGTATTTCTAGACAATTCCACGAGATTTTATCGGTTTGACGTCAGATTTGATCATCTTTTCGATCTCGATAGACCAGGTGAGTAGCCATATAATCCACTTGATTGACAGCGATCAAGAAGCATATTTATCCAGGCGGCCATATCATCTATATGGAATTCAGTGCTCATGCTAGAACAAATTGACGAAAATATTCTGCGACTCGCTATAGCCATAGGTATCGGCTTTCTGGTTGGGTTGCAAAGAGAATGGGTCACAGGTAAACGCGTTGGGTTACGCTCTTTCGTGCTTATTGCCACTTTGGGTGGCATAAGTGGACTCCTGGTTCCGGACCTTGGCCCCTGGCCCCCTGTCGCTGCGCTGGTGGCGCTTGCGTTTGGGCTGTTCTTGCACGCAAAAAGTGTTGAAGACGTGAGGGGTCCGCACGGGATCACGACCGAGATTGCGGCACTCGTAGTCTTCGTACTTGGGGTTTCCGTAGTGCTGGGCTACGTTACAGAGGGCGTGGTGCTTGGCGGTTTCGTCACTATCTTGTTGCACTGGAAACAACCTCTCGAAACGCTGGTTCACAAGATTGGTGACAACGATTTTGCAGCAATCGCTCGATTTCTTGTAGTCGCACTTGTCGTGTTGCCAGTTCTTCCAAATCAGACCTACGGCTTTTTCTCGGTGTTAAACCCCTACCAGATCTGGTTAATGGTTGTGTTGGTCGTGGCAATCAATCTCGCCGGATACATTGTGCTACGTATTGTTGGTGCTCGTTCAGGAGCCACAGTGGCAGGTGCACTTGGCGGATTGATATCGAGCACAGCAACTACAGTCAGCTATGCTGGAACGACTAAAGAAAATAACACTCTCGATGCAGTTGCAGCGATTGTTATTTGTGTTGCATCTACGATGGTGTACGGAAGGATTTTGCTGGAAATTTCGGTAGTGGCGCCTGGTCTGCTTGCCTATACTTTCTGGCCGTTAATCTCGTTCTCCGTTTTCATGGTCATAGTGGTCGCAATAATTGTCAGTCGTGTCCCCGCTGAGCAGATAGAAACACCAGAAACCGATAATCCTGCACAGCTAAAGGTTGCTCTTACGTTTGCGGCTCTTTACGCGGTGGTCATCTTTGCGGTCGCTGCAGTAAAGGAGTTGTTCGGGGATCAGTGGATTTACCTTGTGAGTGCATTATCAGGACTTACTGATGTGGATGCACTGACTTTATCCGTGTCGCAACTCTTTCAAGCTGGAACACTCGATGGCGGAACTGGAGGACGTGCGATATTTATCGCCTCATTGTCAAACTTGATATTCAAGTGGGGTGTGGTATTAACTTTGGGCAACCGGCGATTGAAAAAATGGATCTCTATCGCATTCGGATCAGCCGTAGTTGTTGGTCTATTCATTCTTGTTATCTGGCCTGGAAACTCGATCTAGATTTGATATCCGCTACATTTGCAGTAATCATTAGCGCAAGACACTGCACAATGTGTATCGACACAACGCTATTTTCTGCCCAGCATCCTATTAAAGTTATCAATCATGTCCATTGGCAGTGGAAAAACAATGGTGGAGTTCTTTTCACCGGCAATCTCAGTCAGGGTTTGCAAGTAACGCAGCTGCATGGATTCAGGCTGCTGATTCAGTTCGGTTGCAGCTTCCACCAGCTTCTGTGCTGCTTCCGCTTCGCCACTGGCGTGAATCACCTTAGCACGCCGCTCCCGTTCCGCTTCCGCTTGCTTGGCAATAGCGCGGATCATGCTTTCATCCAGGTCCACATGTTTGATTTCCACATTCGAGACCTTGATACCCCAGCCGTCAGTCTGGGTGTCCAGTATTTCCTGCACGTCGGCATTGAGGCGTTCCCGTTCGGCCAGGAGCTCATCCAGTTCGTGTTGTCCCAGCACTGAACGCAGGGTCGTCTGGGCCAACTGGCCAGTCGCTTCCATGAAGTCTTCCACGTTGATGATAGCTTTCTGTGGGTCAACCACCCGGAAGTAGAGTACCGCATTTACTTTGACTGAAACGTTATCCCTGGTGATGAGATCCTGAGTGGGGATGTCCCAGACAATGGTTCGAAGGTCCACTTTGACCATTTGCTGGAAGAAGGGGATGACGATGATCAGGCCAGGTCCCTTTACCTTGTAGTAGCGGCCAAGCAGGAAAATAACACCTCTATCGTATTCTCGCAGAATACGAAATGAACTCACTAACAATATCAGTATGATTGTTGTCAGCACGATAAAAAATGATTGCATTTGTATTGCCCTCTTAAGCCTGTGAGTCTGCTTGCGGATGCCTGACTTTCAGGGTCAACCCATCCACTTCAGTTATTTCCAGTTCATCGCCTTTTTTAACTGGTAGTTCAGAAATTGCGCTCCAGTTCTCACTGAGCGCACGTACATGACCATGGCCGACAAAGTCTTCGTTGGCCACTGCGACCTCGTCTAACATGCCTTCCATGCCGGTTGTTACACGCCGTTGCCTGGAGGCGACTACCGCACCCAAGGCATAGAGAAAAACGCCGGCGGAGGCAACCGCAAAGGCGCCAATTATCGCCAGGGAAATCTGGAATGCTTCCATCTCGGTATCCATCAACATTACTGAACCGAGCACGAAAGCAACCACACCGCCAAGGCCAAAGACACCAAAGCTCGGTGATAATGCCTCTGCAATCATCAGGCCGATACCCACCACGATCAGTGCCAGGCCGGCATAATTAATCGGTAGCATCTGCAGGGCGAAGGCGCCAAGCAACAGGCAAATAACACCAGTTATCCCTGGCAGGCCCATGCCCGGGTTGTAAAACTCCAGGATCAGACCGTAGATACCGATCATCAGCAGAATGTAAGCAACATTTGGGTCGGTAATCAGGGCCAGAAACTCGTGACGCCAGTCGGGCTCGACAGTGATGACGTTTGGCTCCGATAGGTTGAGGGTAACGGTCTGGCCATCAATTGTTGTGTTGCGTCCGTTCAGTTGGGACAGCAAAGTATCAATGTCATCGGCCATCAGGTCGATGACATTCAATTCCAGCGCCTCAGTCGCTGGCAGGTTGGACGCTTCCACTACCGTTTTTTCAGCCCACTCGACATTGCGACCGCGCAGTTCGGCGAGGCCTTTTATGTAGGCAACGGCATCATTCAACACCTTGCGTTCCATGGCTGTACCGGGAAGCGTGGCTGGCTCAGCTTCTGACGGTTGCTCATCATCGCTTGTTTCCGGTTGTTCGGGCATGGTTGGTATGGGGAACGGGCTGCCGCCTTCACCGCCAAGATTGACCGGCGTGGAAGAACCAATATTGGTAGCCTGGGCCATGGCCGCAAAATGGCTGGCGTACATGATGTAGGTGCCGGCACTGGCTGCCCGGGCTCCGCCTGGCGCCACCCACCCAGCGACCGGAACCTGCGAAGCCAGAATGCTGCGAATGATATCGCGCATGGCGAGGTCCAGACCTCCTGGCGTGTCAATGCGAAGCACCACCAATTCGGCATTCTCTTCAGCAGCATCTTCCAGCGAGCGCATGACGAAATCTGCACTGGCGGGGCCGATGGCACCTTGCAGTTCGACCAACCAGACATCCTCAGCCTGAACCGGGAGTGAAATGAACAAAAACAGGATACTCAGAAACCAATAACTGGCAGGTGGGAAAATCAATCGAGTGTAAGTTTTGCGACTGACCATAAGCCCATCATACCCACAATTTTGCTAATCTGGAACCTCGAAGCACAGGTGAACTACAAGAGCTGCGAATACCCCGCAAGTCGTGGGAATATAACATGCCTGGTGGGCTGCCAGCGGTTTTTTTGTTAAGCACTCTGCATTCCGGGGAATACCTGATTGTCATTCTCACATAGGTTGCTAAATTGCTGTTGTTTAAAGTAATTACTCCTAACTATGAACCGCGAAACACTAATTACCGAGATCAGGCAGTTGTCAGTGGATCTGCTGGGTCCTCTCGTGCAGGCAGCTATCGAGGAAGCAGCCACCAACCTGGCGCACTCGGAGTCACATACTGATCTGGCAACCTGCCTGCTCGACAATCGCAAGGAGATCAGGGATAGGTTCGCCAGGTATTTAGGTTTTGGCTTTGACGAGCTGGTGGGGATTCGTACACGAAAGGTTGACCTGGAGGATTACCCAAGCCTGAGCGTGGTTGATGAGCATTTCATTGAAGCGGCCAATGCGCTGGAGGGAATGGTCAATTATGCACGTAACACTAATATCAAGGCGCTGATTTGCCTCAATACACGCCTGAATAAGTTATTCGATAAGCAGACTGTTGACGAAACTAACAGTCCTCTCGATCCGGATAGAATTGCAGTTGCATTTGTGGATGCCCTGGCACCTTTAGACGTTGAGCAACGACATAGCTTGTCGATTTATCGCTGTTTTAACCAACGCGTACTGCACCGGCTGGATCAGTTATTGCAGAAGGTCGATAATATCTGTATCGCTGCGGGCTTGCTGCCTGATCTGATCGTAGATGGAAGAAGCCGCGAAACTCAGCTTAAGAAGCGCAGTAGTGTGCGCCCAACCAATAGTCCTTTGGAAAGGGCCTTCGCTGATTCTGCATCTGCTGAAGGTGCCTGTGTTTCAAATGAATCGGCGCAGTTACATAATTTGATCAGAGAGCTGTTATGGTCTTCATCGGAAAGCTTGCGATCAAATATGGGGAGTGCCTGTCTGGTTCGGGAGGTTGCTGTACCGACTGTCGCCCTGATTGCACGTTATTTCAATGGCAGCCTGGTGAGTGAGCTGGGCTTGATGCCGCTGATTGCGGAATCCGATATGCAGATTGCTGGTCGAGATGTTGTACTGATTTCTGACCGGCAACTCATGTCACTGCTTGATCATGTACAGGATCGTTTGATTGAAGAATTGAGTGAGGGCCAGGATCTGACGATCGATTTTCGCCGGTTCACCAGCTATCTGGGTGAAGAACTGCTTGAATCTTCACCGGTGGGAATACTGAATGCCATCGACGGAGAAAGCTTCGATACTATACTGACAATCAACCTGCTGTATGAAGCATTCTGCAATGACGTGTCGCTGATCGAGCCGATTAAGGAGCTGATTGCCGCCACTCAGGTTGTCATGATGAAAATGGCATTGAACGATCCGCAACTGTTTTCACTTGCAGGGCATCCGGCGCGCCTGTTGCTTAACGAAATTGCTGCAGCAGGTGTAGGTAGCCTGGACTACGAAACACTCAAGTCTGACCCTGTATTTATTGAGCTTGAGTCAATACTGATCAGGCTGGTCACTGAATATGACGGCAACACGGAGCTGGTGACCGAATTGCTTGAAGAGTTCAGCGCCTTCAATGCCCAAAGACTTGAGGTAAAAACAACTGAGGTGGCCGATTCGGAAATCACTGCAGGAGAATGTCGAGAACGGATCAGTGAAATTCACCAGTATGTTAAGAGCAGGATTGAAGAACGCATCAAGGAGCCGTTGCATCCGTTGATAGATAATCTGGTCAGACAGCATTTTCATCACTTTCTGGTGCACGTCGTGCAACGAGACGGGCAGGGTAGCAATAGTTGGACCCTGGTTATCAAGATTCTGGATCTGTTGCTCTGGACAGTAAGGTCACAGAAGCAGGAAAACGATCAAGCGCGGTTCGAAAAGTTCAATAAGTCGTTACTACCCAATATCAGAAAAGTTCTGCTTGTTTCTGGTCTTGAAGAACGGGCGAGCGACAACCTGGTAGCACAGTTGGAACAGATCCAGAAGGACAGTTTTTCACTCTGGCGTGAGAGTTCCAGGGTAGGAAACGTAGTAATGATGAATAAAAGAACTTACGGTTCAAAAGAGTCGGATTGTAGTGAAGAAGTTCTTGCGTCACTGGCGAGCGAGCGCCCGATGATGGAGCTACTGCCGTCTTTACCGCAAAGTTCTACTGTAGAGCCTGAGGGATCCAGTGACTTTGCCTCTCGCAAGGAGCTTCGCCAGTACTTGCCGCAGGTGGATAAACTTCCGATCAACAGCTGGTTGTCGTTTCGGATGGGCAGCGGGCAGAGTTTGTATTGCACCCTGACAGCACGACTGCAGTCTGATAACAGGCTGATTTTCGTAAACAGCAATGGCGTTAAAGTGCTGGAGAAAACCCGTGAGGGATTAGCTCGGGAACTGCAGGAAGGCTCCGTGCGCATCGTCAGTGAATGGCCGTTGTTTGAGCGCGGAATGGAATCTGTTATCGCCAGGCTGCGCGAGCGCCAGCATCAGCATTGATATCTCAACTTCGACTAAGTTGTCCCGTTGAGAAGGTTTGTCTTCTCTAAGCCTGGCCTGGTTTCGCCTACTTTCGCCTAGCTTCGCCAACTTTCGCCTAGCTTCGCCAACTTTCACCTACTTTCGCCTAGTTTCGCCAGCTTTCACCTGCTTTCCTGGATTACCCCCCACCAGGATTCCGCTATAATCCCGAGCTTTATTTGGCGGGAGAGCAGGGAAAGGTGAAAAAACAACAGGTTGTTACGCTTCGCGGGGCGGTTTCCCTGGCAGTCATCGGCATAGCGCTGCCTTTTGGCAGCACTGCGCAGGATGTTGAAGAAATCGTAGTTGTCGGAGTCACACCGCTGGCAGGCCCCGGTATCGAGCTGAATAAGATTCCCTTCAATGTCCAGACAGTAACTGCGACTGATCTTGCTGAATCCCTCAGCCTCGATATTACAGATCATCTCAACAGCAATTCTGCCAGTGTCAATGTTAACGCGGCACAGAATAATCCGCTGCAACCGGATCTGCAATTTCGCGGTTTCACCGCTTCACCTTTGCTGGGGTTGCCCCAGGGCGTGGCTGTTTACCAGGATGGGGTAAGGATCAATGAACCGTTGGGCGATGCGGTTAACTGGGACATGTTGCCTGAGTCGGCGATCTCCAGCATGACCCTTTTGAGTGGTGCCAACCCTGTATTCGGGCTCAATGCCCTGGGTGGCGCCATCAACATCAACATGAAGAATGGCTTCAACTTCGGCGGCACCGAAGCAGAGTTTTATACTGGCGACTGGAATCGCAACGTCGGTACTATCGAATCAGGTGGAAATAATGGGACCTGGGGTTACTATGCAAACCTCAGTTACTTTGAAGAAGACGGCTGGCGGGATCTGTCGGATTCCGAAGCGATGAATTTTTACGGCAGCATCAGCTGGCGAAATGGTGAACGCTCAGCCCTTGACCTGGCATTCCAGGACGGACAGAGCGATCTGACCGGCAATGGTCCGGCACCCTTAGGTCTGCTGGATCTGGATCGCGAAGCGGTATTTACCGCGCCGGACATTACGGAAAACAACGTTACTCTGTTCAGTCTCAATAGCATCCATCGTCTTAGTGACTCTCTGGTGTTGTCAGGCACCGTATACCGGCGTGACAATGACACTGATTCTTTCAACGGTGACGCTTCCGAGTTCGAGCTCTGTGAGTTTTCCGGTGGTGCCCAGGCATTGCTGGAAGAAACCGATGATATCGAAGATGCCCTGGAATCCGATCTGGGTATTGAACTGGATGATATTTGCACAGGTAACGTTGCTGAAATCACCAGTTTTGACGCTCTCGAACAGCTCATAGAACAACAATCAGTTTTGGCAGGTCTGAATCCCGAAGACTTCGAGCTGGAGGATGCTATCGATGAACTGAGTGGCAGCGGCATCCTCAGTGATGAGGCCATCAACAATATCAGCAATCGGCAGCAAACCAGTGAGGGCCTGGAAGGCCAACTGACATTTCTGGATGAGCTGGCCGGCTTCAATAACCAACTGGTAGTGGGATTCAGCTACTTCAAAGGTGATTCCCGGTTTCGTTCTGTAACCGAGCTGGCTGACCTGGACCCCGATACCCGCTCGACTGCCGGGCTTGGTACCGGTACTTTCTTCGATGAAGCTGCGACCGATATTTCCACCAGGACAGAGACCTGGAGTTTATACTTTACCAACGCTCTTGATCTGTCCGAGACACTGACCCTCACTCTAGCAGGACGTTTTAATGAAAGCGACGTGACCCTGCGAGATAAAAGTGGCGAGAGACCTGAGCTCAACGGCGATCACAGCTTCTCCCGGTTTAATCCTTCAGTGGGGCTGGCCTGGCAGATTGACGAAGGGTTCAATGCCTATCTGTCCTACAACGAATCCAATCGAGTACCGACACCGATCGAGTTGTCGTGTAATGAAGAAATTTTCAGTCTCGCGCAGGCCCGTGCCGAAGCTGAAGGCGACGATCCTGACGATGTGGAATTTGAGTGCCGGTTACCCAATGCCTTTCTGGCAGATCCCCCATTGGATGACGTGGTTACCAGAAATGTGGAGGCTGGTTTCAGGCTGCAGACCGACGACGTGAACTACCGACTGGGGCTGTTTCACGCCACCAATCAGGACGACATCATCTTCCAGACTACCGGTCGCGCCACGGGATTGTTTGCCAATGTGGACAAGACACGCAGGCTGGGATTTGAGTCTGCGCTGAGTGGAAGCCTTGGTTCGCTTAACTGGTTCGCTACTTACAGCTATGTGGACGCCACTTTTGAAGATGATTTTCAGGCCCTCAGCCCCAATCATGATTTTGCTGACGGCGAGGGCAATATCAGTGTAGCAGCGGGGGATCGTATTCCAGGAATTCCCAAACACCAGGCCAAACTTGGTGCCAGTTACCGGTTTGACAGTGACCTGTTGCTTGCTGCCGAAGCAATTTATAACTCCGACCAGCGCCTGCGTGGTGACGAATCGAATCAGCTTGACGAAGTAGACGGCTTCGTCGTTGTAAATCTCAGGGCTATTTATCAGATCAATGACAATTTCAGTGTGTTCGCCCGGATTAACAACCTTTTTGATACCGAATACGAGAGTTTCGGCCTGCTGGGCGAGAATCCTGCTGAAGTTATCGATTTCCTCAATGATGAGAGCCCGTATTTTCTGGGCGCCGGTGCGCCACGCGGGGCTTGGGTGGGGGCACGTTTCCGTTTTTAGAAACACAACGCCTTAACCAGGTTGACCTGAGTCAATGATAGGTGCGTATTTGATTGCAGTGCAGTTTGTTTTTGATCCAGACTGTAACTGGTTAGAAACAATAACGTATTCTTTTCGAGGAGCTGCACATGAATCTGTTTAATAAAATTTCGAAAAAGTTTTTGAGAGGCGGCGCATTGGTAGTAACAGTGTCAGTGCTTACCGCTTGTGGTGGGGGAGGCGGAGAGTCCGCCGAGGCTCGATTACCCATCAGCATCAATGAAGTGATGGCTTCACTGATTAATCACTCTGCGGATCCAATCTGGATTGCGGCATGGCGTAACCCGCAATCGGATCGAGACTGGCGCGAACTGGAGCATCTATCGCGACAGCTTCAGGTGGGTGGTGCACTTCTGACCATACCGGGAACGGGCCCACTGGATGATGAGTGGACTTCCAATGACGATTGGGTCAACTATGCCAATCAATTGAGTGCTGCTGCTGGCCGTGCGGTAAACGCGTCGAGAGCAGAGGACATCCAGCTCATCTCCCGGGCCGGTGACGAGATTGTCGATATCTGCGAAGGATGCCATATCGATTTCAAACCGGATCTTCCCACCATGAACATTTATGGTGAGCTGTCGCCACTGCCGTCAGATAACAACTAACAGTTAGCTGATTGTCAGCCAACGAAAGTAGCAATAAAACCCGGCGCGTGGTTACGACGCCGGGTTTTTTATTGCTGGTATTGAAATACCTGGTCCGTTAGTACATCAAAGACCGCCGCTATCCTGAAGGCCATCTCAGACGCCCCGCCGATATCGGTAGAGCTGCACAGCGACTTTGACATTTATGCGAACATCATTGTGATAAATCTCATCAGCCTGGGCTGCGATGGTGTCAAAGCCAACGGAACAGATCTTTGTCTTGAAAACTGTTAAGTCCAAGTTCTTTTCAACAGGGAGTTATTGGCAGTGTAGTTCAGCGTTAAGGATATTCGTAACCGAGATGTAAATCAGGGGGTGGGGGCACCGGTAGTTGTGCCGGACCTGGCCAAGGCTGCCAGGTTATATCGAGTGACCCGACCGGCCCAGTCATCGAGGTTACGAGGACGTCAGGAAACAATGTTGAGAAGCTCATCGATTCCGTATACGTCAGCAAGACTCACAAGATGCGAACTGAGTCCATGTATCTTCAATTCCCGTTGCTCGGAGTCAGTCATGCCGGCGGCTGTCAATAACAAGGCAAGAGCCGTTGAATCGGCGTGTTCTAGCCGGCAGCAGTCAATCTGTTCAACGCCGCGATTCATCAGGCCGCAGAACTCATGATGTACTTTTTTTGCATTGGCAAAACTTAGTTGGCCTGCTAGAAACAGTGTCTTGCCGTCGGCGCTCAGGGTTACCGAATCGTGGTCAGGTAAAGAGTTTTTCAAAACCACCTCTACTGTGAATTATTTTCAGACTTGAGAGTCTCGATCAGCCTGGCAAATCCGCCCTGTTCAATTTCGTAGGCGAAACTGGCGCGGTAGTTGACTATCAGACTCACACCATCGACCATCACGTCGATTACCTGCCAGCGCTGACCGCGGTTTTCCATGCGAACATCAAGTACAACACGTTGTCCTCTATTGGTAGTCGCCTCACCCCGGATTATTGCTCTGTTCTCCGAAACAGAGCGGGGAGTGATTTTTATATTTGGCAACTCGGTCCGGAAGTCATAGGACACGTTGGCATAGGATCTGATCAGTAACGCCTTAAACTCGGCGGTCAATGAAGCACGCTCGTCATCAGTCGCTCTACTCCAATTCTGGGCCACTGCCAGTTGTGTCATTCTTTCAAAATTGAAATGCGGCGCTATTTTCTCTTCTACCATCGCCTGCAGTCGATCACCGTTGTCTCGATAGAGTTCTTCATTTTCACGCACCTCAGCAAACGCTTCTCGCACGGTTATTTCCACCAGTCGCAAGGGGCCGTCGGTATCCTGCGAAAATGCGTTCGAAGAAACCATCGTAGTCGTGATTGCCAGGCAGAATTGCGCTACCAGTACCGTAACCGAGCAACCATAGATCCTGGTATGATTCATCGCTCAGCCTCGCTTGCACTATTGAACAAAAAGTTACTTATCAAGTTCTCCAGGACCACCGCCGAAGACGTCAACCAGATTTCGCCGCCGTCCGTTAAATGTTCGCTGTCAACACCTGCCTGCAAGCTGACAAACTGTTCTCCGAGTAATCCAGAGGTCAGAATACTCGCCGACGTATCCGTGCTGAAGGCAAATTGTTCATCGATAGCGATTTCAACCACCGCTTTGAACTCGGTTGGGTCAAGGTGGATACCCGATACCCTGCCCACAGTGACACCGGCACTGCGAACCGGGGCCCGTACTTTCAAACCGCCGACGTTTTCAAATCCGGCAGTCACCAAGTACGTGGCATTGGCCCGTAACGTGGTTTGACTTGCGACCCGAAGCGAGAGGAATACGATGGCCGCGGCACCTAGAACGATGAACAGGCCAACCCATAAATCCAGTAATGAATACTTCATGTCAGACTCCTCGAAACATAAATGCGGTCAACACAAAATCCAGGCCCAGTACCAGCAACGCGGAAATGACCACGGTGCGAGTCGTAGCCCGCGATACCCCTTCAGCAGTCGCGGTGGCGTAATAGCCTTCAAACACTGCAACCAAAGAGACCGCCACGGCAAAAATGACACTCTTTATCAGGCCATTCATGATATCGAGCCGGAAATCGATTGAATCTTGCATCTCGGACCAGAAGGTGCCGGCATCGACACCAAGCAGATTGACTGCTACCAGGTAGCCACCCAGAATGCCGGTAACATTAAAGATGGAAGTCAGTAAAGGCAGGGAAATAACACTGGCCCAGAATCGTGGGGTAATGACCCGGGCAATCGGTTGAATTGCCATCATTTCCATTGCGCTGATCTGTTCCGTGGCACGCATCAAGCCAATTTCAGCAGTGACCGCGGAACCAGCTCTACTGGCAAACAGAATTGCCGTTAAAACTGGGCCCAACTCCCTGACCAGCGACAAGGCAACAACCATGCCGACTACGTCACCGGAACCGAATCTATCAAGCGTGTCATACATCTGCAGTCCCAGCACCATTCCCACAAACAGGCCAGAAACTACGATGATTGCCAGCGACAGGACACCGACAAAGTAAATTTCCTTAACAACGAGGCCGGGACGTCGAAGACAAAGAGCTGAGTAATAGAACGTTTCTACCAGAAACCGTCCGGCCAAGCCTGCGCGAGATACAATGTCGGTAGCGCGAGCGCCTACTGCGGCAAGTGTCATGAGCCCGTAGCGCGTTGCACCTTTGTTCCTATTCATCTCAGGTTTCATTTCCCCTGCTATTACCTGTGCCAGTCTGAGGGCTGGCCAAACACCATATCCCCATACGCTTCAGCCGGATAATGAAAAGCCACTGGTCCGTCCGCCTCGCCTCGAATAAACTGCTGGACAAAAGCGTCCTGGGTCCCACGAATCTCACCAACTGTTCCATCGGCAACAACGCGGCCATCACTGACCAGGTAGACGTAATCCACGATATCGAGAGAAGTTGCCACATCGTGGGTTACGATAATCGATGTGGTTCCCAAAGCGTCATTAACGGTTCGAATCAATTTGCCCACTATACCCAGAGAGATGGGATCCAGACCGGCAAAAGGCTCATCGTACATGATCAACATCGGGTCCAGCGCAATCGCCCGAGCCAGCGCGACACGCCGAGCCATGCCGCCAGACAGCTCGGAAGGCATCAGGTCGTGGGCTCCTCTCAGGCCCACGGCATGAAGTTTCATCAACACCAGGTTGGTGATCATGGCTTCCGGCAGATCGGTATGTTCACGCATTTGAAACGCGATATTCTCGAACACCGAAAGATCGGTAAATAAAGCGCCGAACTGAAACAGCATGCCCATCTTACGGCGCAGGTCATACAGTTCGTGGCGGTCCAGTTCCGCTACCGAACGGCTATCGACCAGCACTTTCCCCTTGTCAGGCTTAAGCTGCCCCCCGATCAATCTTAACAATGTAGTCTTGCCGCACCCACTGGGTCCGAGGATAGCAACTACCTGGCCCCGCTTGACCTTCAGGTTAATATTACCGAGCACCAGATTGTGTTCGTAGCCGAAATCCACACCATTGATTTCGACCAGATTTTCGGAATTAGCCGACATGACTGATTAGCCAAAAATAGTTAGAAAAACTGCTGAGTTGTTTTTCACTCTAACACGCGGATTGCTTGGATAGTAGCATTGGAAGGTCCCGGTGGAACCGGTCTTGACCCAGGTCAGATTATGCTGTGACAGCAGTTACCGATGCGGTGATCAGCAGCCCAGGCGATAGCGTAATTTGACGGTCAGTGTATCGACGATCTTCCGTCTTATTGCATGTTCACCTGACGCTTTGGCAGCTGCGAGATAATTTGGGCCCGCACACTTCCGGAACATAACTTCTTTTCTGTTCAGTGCAGGCGCGTGATAGTCGAGCCAGGCCTGCTGAATAATGGCCTGGATTCGTGAAGCCCGCACTATACAAAGTCTGGCGGGTCGAAGCACGGGGATTTCAACGGTGTGAATTGAAAAAGTAGCAATAAAACCCGACGCATGGTTACAACGCCGGGTTTTTCTCTTGCTGGTATTGAAATACTTCGTCCAGTGGTACATCAAAGACCGCCGCTATCTTGAAGGCCAGCTCCAGCGTTGGTGAATATTTAGCAGCTTCGATGGCATGCAGCGTTTGACGGGTTACTCCAACCTTTTCAGCCAGTTCTGCCTGGGTCATTTCTCCCGCCTCGAATCGCAGGCGGCGGATGTTATTTTTGATGGGCAGAGCTTTGGCCATCTCAGACGCCCCGCCGATAGTGGTAGAGCTGCACAGCAACCTTGATAACTGATGCGAACATCATGGTCAGCAAAATCATGTGACCCACGACCAATGATCCTGCTTCCTTCAATAAGGTGCCGATGCCCGCAGCATCAAAATATTCCCACAACACGATCTGGCCAAGGATTAGCACCAGAAACCCGCACAAGACACGGTAGGCCAGCAGGTTTCCCTGCGCTTCAATTTGCAGGTCCCTTTCATCTCTATCCTCGGCTTCTCCCTTAATGTGGATAGCGCCAAACACGATAGTTGACATCACGATTGCCAGCACGATTGTGGACGTTACCAGCCCGGCCATCTCTCTTCCTCGCAACAGGGCATCACCCTGGGCCATAAGCGCAATCGCCTTGGGAAAGTAATACACAGCAACCAGCGCGTTGACCAGCACCTCCGCCCACAGGCCTTTTTCTCGTATCGACAGATTTTCCAAGAGTTTCATCAGTGAGTACCTCCAGCGTCTGCGCAGGATAATTCGGCGATCTCGTTATGTCAAATATAATAGACATCGAGTAAATATAACTTTACATGAAGATTTTGTCCAGATCGCGCGTACCAGTTGCGCAGGTAGCCAGGCTGATGGAGTATTGAGAACGTGAATGATCCAATCCCCGGCAGCTTGGAGGGGGCTATGAATAGAGTAAAAAGTGGTCGAATGAACATGAACATGAACAAGAACAACGGAACAATAAAAGCGGCCAGCATCCGCGTAGCGCGAACTCTTTCCTTTTCTCTTATGGTGAGTTCTGGAATTATCGGGCCTATGGCAAGCGTAGAGAGTGCCGATACTGAACGTTCAGGTGCTTCGGGCTATGAGCCGAGTAACAGCTATCCATTTGGGCGTCCTCACCCCGATGCGCCACCTGAGTTGACCCAGTTTCATTTCATGGTGGGTAAAAGCGACTGCACCGAAGAGCGCCTCAATAATGCCACGCAACAATGGGAGCAGTCTGCGCGAACCTGGGACGCTCACTACACAATGAACGGCTTTGCCATCTTTGATAGCGGACGATCTGGCAATGCTTCTAATGGCAATATGAGGATTTTTGATCCGGCATCTAAACAGTGGCAGGTGCATTTCTTTTCCATGCCGATTTATGGAAGCGGAACCTGGGCCGGAGGAATGGAAGGCGACAACATGGTCCTGCGTCAGCCCCAGAAGGCTCCGGGTACCGATTTCGATGGATTTTCGCGTCTGACGTTTTCCAACATTTCCGATCAAGGATTCGACTGGATCGGGGAATGGGTAAGTGAAGATGACTCTGTAGTCTTTCCGTTCTGGCGCATCAGTTGCCAGAAGCTTTAATTTCCCTCGCTTTGAGCGGCTGCCGTCTGTCGCTCCCTGACATACTCTTCCCAGGACGTATCATTCAGCGAAAGGCAATGCTCCTGTTGCCACACCGGCAGCAGGCGACACTGACGTACATGGTCATCCTGGATATTGGTGTAAATCTGTTCCGCAGTGCAGGAATGCAGTAACGCTAGTGTCATGAGTGTGTAAATTACTCTCATGTTAAGGCTACCCATCAAGAAGCTCCAATTCCTGATCGACTGCGCAGGTACACCTGGCTCATTGCCAGGCCCCCAGTATTAAACCCATCAGGGTGAAAACCACTATCCAGTAACCCCCGTTAATAGCAATATAGCCGAACGATCGTTGTTCAAACAGCGAATTGACACCGATAGCCATGGCCACCCAGCCAAAGCCGGTCAGGAATCCATAGAACATACCGCTGCCTGCAGTGATCAGCTCAGCAGCTTCGGGGTCGCTGTAAAAAAACATTGCCAAACAGAAGGCCATGACAAACTGAAAAATCAAGGAGAGACTGAAGGTTCGGGTCATATTGGCCTGGGCGATTTTTTCCTCCGTCATTCCTGATTCGCGCATCCAGGCTTTTCCCAGCACTGGACCGTACCATAAAAATCCTACTACAAAGCCGGATAGGGTGGCAGCAACTACTGCCAGCCAGTTGATAGCAGACAAATCCACGGTTTCTCCTCATTTTCTGTCAAGTCGATTGTGACAAGACTTTTTTGTTATTTGGATGAGCATACTGCGCCGGAAGATCAAGAACAATAGGAAAACGCGGGGATATCCGTTCGGAGAACCCGATACTACGTTCTCATTAGAGGGAGGTTCTTTGCTAAAAGTCAGAGAGTTTTTAAAGATGAGATTCCGCAAATTCCGCCAGCAGTGATCGCGGCACACCCTGAAGATGAATATTCCCGCCATGACTGAAATCTTTGAACCTTTCAGTAAGGTAGGTCAGGCCAGAACTGGTTGGCGTAAGGAATGGCGTATCGATTTGTGCCAGGTTGCCCAGGCAGATCACTTTGGAGCCGTTGCCTGCGCGTGTCACTATGGTTTTGATCTGGTGCGGTGTCAGGTTTTGCGATTCATCGATGAGAATGAGACTGCTCTGAAAACTGCGACCCCTGATATAGTTCATCGACTTGAACATCAATGGCACTTTATTCATCACATAGTCGATGCTGCTGCCACAGTTTTCGTCGTCCCAGTGCAGGGCTTCCAGGTTGTCAGTGATGGCGCCGAGCCAGGGCCCCATCTTTTCTTCCTCGGTGCCGGGGAGAAAACCGATATCCTCATCCAGACCCTGAGTACTGCGAGTTGCGATGATGCGTCGGTAAAGTTTGTTGGGCACCGTCATTTCGATGGCGGCGGCCAGTGCCAGAATCGTCTTGCCGGATCCCGCAGAACCGGTCAGATTCACCAGGTGAATATCAGGATCCAGCAGCAGGTTGAGTGCCATGGCCTGGTAGATATCACGAGGTGTTAAGCCCCAGGCTTCGGCCTGCAATGTTTTTCCCAGGTCGAGGTGCAGGAGAGTGACACTGTGTTGGGAAATTTCACAAACACGAGCGAGAAACCCGCTTTCGTCGTGGATGAACTGATTGGGATGAACCGATTGGTCGAAAACATCACGTGATACCTGGTGGTAAGTACGACCGTCCTGTTGAGTTGTTTCCACGTTAACAACATTGTCCCAGAAAGAGCCGGCGTATTCGATATAGCCCTTGTTAAGCTGCTCAATATCATTCAGCAATTGATCACTTTGATAGTCCTCTGCTTCGATTCCGCAGCCACGTGCCTTGAGCCTGATATTGATATCTTTGCTAACCAGTACGACACGCTGATCGTGATGTCTGTATTTCAGGTAGACAACATCATTGAGAATACGATTGTCGTTGTTCTGATTGGGCAACACGGCAAGGTTTTCGGGTGTTTCGGTCATCAGAATTGACAGGCGTCCCGCAGCAGCGTTGGCATCTCCTCTTGGGATTGGCACACCTTTTTCGACCTCACCCGGCGTTGCCCTCCCCAACAGGAAGTCCAGTTCGCGAATCGCCTGACGGCAATCGGCGGCGATCGACTGTCGCCCGCTTTTTAAAGAATCCAGTTCTTCAAGCACCGTGATTGGAATAACCACATGATGTTCATCAAAATTGAAGATTGCTGTGGGGTCGTGGATGAGAACGTTAGTGTCGAGGACGTAGAAGATCGGTTGTGATGAGGGTGGTTGAAGAGGAGAGCTTTCAACAAGTTCAACGGCACTCATAAAGTAACTACCTTAATTGATACTACCAGGTCGGAAAAATCAGTTGTTGCATGCCTCAACGTATGCAGATTCTGCTACTGTCCGATGACTCTACTTCAACGCAATACTGGAAACTCCGAAAAAGAAGCAATGGAAGGGCCTTAACAATTTCGTCGGCCGTAATCTGGCAAACCTTAAAGAGCTTACAAATGTAATCAATTTGTCAATTAATATCTGCTAGAATCAAAAATATGACAGGATCGAATTTCAAGCGCCGCGAGTTTTTACACATGGGTGCAACCGGCTTTATGCTGTTTGCAGCCAACAGCTGTACGGCGGCTGCGGGTTCGCGCCCTGCCGGGGGAATGACCAGCCTGGGTCAGATTGGCCCGCTGCAGGCCCCTGATTCAAACGGTATGATGTTGCCACCTGGATTCAAGTCGCGCATCGTCGCCCGATCAGGCCAGAAGCCGGTAGCCGGGTCCGACTATGTATGGCATGACGCCCCCGATGGGGGTGCGATTTATGCAACTGATGACGGCGGTTGGATTTACGTGTCCAATGCCGAACTGAGAGACGGCCGCGGCGGGGTTGGCGCATTGCGTTTTTCCTCATCCGCAGAGCTGGTTGATGCCTACTCAATATTACAGGGCACTTCAGTAAATTGCGCAGGCGGCAAGACTCCCTGGCAAACCTGGATATCCTGTGAGGAAATTGACCTGGGCCAGACCTTTGAGTGTGATCCATTCGGAGAAAAGCCAGCTGAGGTTCGACCTGCGCTTGGCAGGTTTCGGCATGAAGCCGTCACTGTCGATCCCGTCAACGAAGTCGTTTACCTGACGGAAGATAAGCCCGACGGTGGTTTCTATCGTTTCCGACCAGATAATCCCATGCCCGATCTGTCCGCCGGCGTTCTGGAAGTTGCCAGGATTTATGAAACCAATGGACGTCTTTACCTGAGCTGGGCCCGAGTGCCAGATCCTCAGGCTAACGTTACACCCACGCGATATCAGGTAGTGGACTGTACGCCATTTCGAGGCGGTGAAGGACTGGTCTACCAGGCCGGCCTGGTTTATTTTTCAACCAAACTGGACAACAGGGTCTGGTGCTATGACGTAGCCTCCAGTGAACTGACGGTGATTTACGATATTGAGACAAGTTCCAATCCTATACTCAGTGGAGTAGACAACCTTACCATCACGCCTTCCGGCGATGTGCTGGTGGCAGAAGATGGCGGCGACATGCAGGTGGTTATATTGACCCCGAACAATCGCGTGATCCCGCTGGTGCAGATCCCCGGCCATGATCGTTCGGAAATTACCGGACCGGCTTTCGATCCTTCCTACCGCAGATTGTATTTCAGCTCCCAGCGTGGTGCCGCAGGTAACAGCAGCAACGGTGTGACTTACGAAATCAGCCTGGCGTAAGCCGCCAAATAATTGTATTTCCAGCCATTCAGGCTTGCAATTCAGTCTCCTCCTTCCAGCTAACTGCTTGATATTTCATTCAAAATCCAAGTGGCATCGATTTTGCTCGACATTTCTGACAAAACTGATCAGGCAAAGTCAGCTATTCCGGGATACCGCTCCTAAACGAAATCGACAAAGACCTAATCCAGCTATTGTCCTGAAAAACTGAATTCATTTCGTTTACCGATGTAACCCTTTGGCAGGTTTGGTCATCTAATTACTTAAACAAGACCGAGCAGCCAATGAATCTCAATTCAAAAATCAGTGATACTTCCGGCCAGGACGTTGTCCTGCAGCCGCGCTCGGCCGGGCGAAGGCTCGTGATTGCCGCAAGTAGCCTGCTGGTCGTTATGTTGATCGGCTGGATGTCTTTGCCGGTTATCCAACGCTGGTCTCAGGCACAAATTTCGGTGGATGCCAGTCGCCTGAGAATCGCCGATGTGAGCCAGGGAGATTTCGTCCGCGATGTCTCGGTGCAGGGACGGGTCGTGGCGGCGGTGAGCCCTACCCTCTATGCAACACAGAATGGCACCATTACCTTTGAAGTGGAATCCGGTGATTCTGTCCACGGCAGTCAGGTACTGGCCCGGATCGAAAGCCCTGAATTGGAGAATCGCCTGTTGCAGGAAAAGTCCCGGCTTTCCTCATTGGAAATAGAACTGCAGCGCCAGCGAATTACAACCCGCCAGCAGCAACTGGAAAATCAGAAGTCCCAGGATGCCGCGGCCATCAATCTGAAGGCTGCGCAACGGGAATTAACCCGCGCAGAACGGGCCTATGAACAGGGTGCCATTCCCGAGGTGGACTATGAAAAAGCCCGCGATGATCTGGAAACCGCCGAGCTCCTGCATAGCCATTCTATGATGGACACAGAACTGGACAACGAACGGCTTGAGTTCGAACTGCAAACCAGTCAGCTGGCGTTAGAGCAGCAACAGTTATTAGTGGATGACCTGGCACGTCAGGTCAATGAGCTGATCATCGAATCGCCGGTCAGCGGTATCGTCGGTAATCTGCTGGTAGACCAGAAAACCAACGTAGCGCGCAACCAGCCGGTCCTGAGTGTCGTGGATTTGACAGCCTTTGAAGTGGAAATCCAGATACCGGAAAGTTATGCGGATGATCTGGCGATTGGCATGCAGGCTGAGGTCCGGGCTGGTGTTGATGTGCAGCAAGCAACCCTGGTGGCTGTCTCGCCAGAGATCATTGATAACCAGGTTACCGGGCGAGTGCGGTTCAGCAATGCTCCACCGATTGGCCTGAGACAGAATCAGCGACTGACTACCCGGATTCTGCTGGAAGAAAAGTTCAATGTGGTTATGGTGCAGCGCGGACAGTTTATCGACAGCGGTAACGGCAGGGTTGCCTACGTACTGGAAGATGACATTGCCTACCGCCGACCTATCCTGATTGGGGCTACCAGTCTTAGTCATGTGGAAATTCTTGAAGGTCTGCAGCCCGGTGACCGGATCGTGGTTTCCAGCACCGAAATTTTCAATAGCGCAGAAACAGCACTGATTAATAACTGAGGAGAGTTGCACTATGTTAAAGATGCAGGACGTGAGTAAGGTTTATCGGACCGAAGTGGTGGAAACCCGCGCTCTTGCGGATTTTTCCCTCGAGGTGGAAGAGGGTGATTTTGTAACCATTACCGGCCCTTCCGGTTGTGGTAAAACTACCTTTCTGAATATTGCCGGATTACTGGAAACGTATACGTCGGGCACTTACCTGCTCGATGGCCAGGATGTCTCCAGACTGAGTGACAGGCAACGGGCAAAACTGCGCAATCAGAAGATCGGGTTTATTTTCCAGAGCTTCAACCTGATGCCTGATCTAAATTTGTTCGACAACGTAGATGTTCCGTTAAGGTATCGCGGGATGAATGCAGCCGAACGCAAGGAGCGCATCGAGCGCATGCTGGATTCTGTTGGACTTTTGTCCCGCAAGAAACACCTTCCCTCGCAGCTGTCAGGTGGACAGCAGCAGCGGGTGGCGATTGCCCGGGCGCTGGTGGGAGAGCCGCGCTTTCTGCTGGCGGACGAACCGACCGGAAATCTGGATTCGAGCACCGCTTCGGGTGTCATGGAATTGCTGGAGCAGGTCAATGAAAGCGGCACCACGATCATCATGGTGACGCACGATGATTCACTGGCCCAACGGGCGCGCCGCAACGTGCAAATACTCGATGGCAGGATTCAGTCTGTCAACGAAATTGGCAGCTCCATCACCATGGCAGCAACATCGGCAACTGCTGCTACCGCCGCCCTGTAACACAGGCCAGGAGAGACTCGTCATGTTGTTCTATTACCTGCGGTTGAGTGCCTTGAGTTACCGACGCAATCCGATTCTCAGTAGTCTGATGGTGCTGGCAGTGGCAATCGGCGTCGGTTCCTACATGGTGGTATTTACCCTGAACTATGTCATGGGGGGAGATCCCATACCCCAGAAAAGTGACCAGCTTTATCATGTGCAGCTAGACAATTTGCCTGCGGACATAGAAAGAGATCCACCTGAGCAACTGACTTACCTGGATGCAATGGCATTGCTGAACGCAGATTTTCCTTACCCGCGAACCGCCAGTTCCAAGTTCACGGCAATCATAGAGCCCGAAGGTGAAAACCGGCCATTTTCGGTGAGCGGGCGAGGAAACTATGCGGAATTTTTCTCTATGTTCAATGTGCCATTTATGTACGGAAGTGGCTGGGACAGCAATATGGATCAAAGCGGCCAGCAGGTCGCAGTTTTATCACGCGAGTTGAATGAAAGACTGTTTGGCGGTGCGAATTCGGTGGGGGAAACGCTGGTCTTGCATGGCTTTAATTTTCAGGTTGTAGGCGTAATGGATGAATGGTCACCAATGCCCAAGTTTTATGATGTCAACAACGGTCCGTTCGATCCTTCCGAAGAGATCCTCATTCCGTGGACGCACATAATTGACCTGGACATGCAGCGTTCCGGCAACACCAATTGTATGCATCCGCGAACAGGTGACGGCATCCAGGCGTTTCTCAATTCCGAATGTGTCTGGCTGCAATTCTGGATAGAGCTGGAAAACAGCAACGAGCGAGCTGAATTCCAGGATTACATCGACAGTTACGTGCTGGAGCAGAAGCAACTGGGCCGCTTCGAAAAGCCCATGAATAATAATCTGTACAACGTCAGGGAATGGTTGCTTGTTCAGGAGGTCCTGCCGAACGAAACCCAGATTCTTTCCGCCCTTGCCGCCATGTTGCTGGCGGTCTGCCTGCTCAACACCATCGGCTTGTTGCTTTCCAAGTTCCTCAGCAAGTCTGGGGAAATCGGGGTGCGCCAGGCGTTGGGTGCCAACAAGGCATCGTTGTTCATTCAACACGTGATTGAGGCAGGGTTCATAGGAATGTTGGGTGGCGTGTTGGGTCTAGGCTTTGCAGCACTCGGCCTTAGAGGCATCAAGGTCCTGCTGGGTGATCTGATGGTTACCGACTGGATTCAGCTGAACACGACTGTAGTGGCTGTCACAATCACATTGGCGATATGTGCCACAGTAGTCGCCGGCCTCTATCCAATCTGGCGAGCCTGTAATATCAGTCCTTCGGCACACCTTAAAACACAGTGAAAACAAAATACAAAATATTTCACCACATGCCCTGCAGCAAGTGAAGAGCTGAAGAAACCACGGAGTTGACAATGGAAATTGGACCCATTTTTCGAGCAATGTTGCGCAACAAAATAGGCGTTTGTCTGATTGCCTTGCAGATCGCATTTACCATGACGGTTGTTGTGAATGCCATTTACATTATTAATGAACGTTCCAGATTGATGGCGAGACCAAGTGGCATGGATGAGGCAAGTCTTTTCTATTTCAGAAGCGCTGGTTTTCAGGATGGCTTCGATGAAGCATCGGCAATTATCGAAGACCGAAGGCTGCTCGAGTCTACGCCTGGTATAGCGAGCATGAGCGTGGTCAATGCGGTGCCATTGAGTGGCAGCGGATCTTCAACCGGGGTCCGGTCTGAGCCAGATGACACGAGACCATCTACTGGCACTGCCATATACCGGGTTGACGAGCGGGCCATAGAGACGATGGGACTGGAATTGATTGCAGGTGAGAATTTCAACGAGGGAGATGTCGTTCAATTGAACCCCGAGGAACTCTGGAGCCCGGTCAGCACGATAATCAGTGAAGCTCTAGCCACGGAACTGTTTCCCGGAGGGGCGTTCAGTGCTGTGGGTCAGTCGATTTACATGCCGGGCAACGATCCGGTGCAGATTATCGGTGTCGTAAGACAGCTGCAGGCACCCTGGTCCGAGTCTTCGCTGGTGGAAAGGTCGATGATGATTCCGGCCAACACCCTGGACGGTCAGTCACTGTACCTGGTGCGTACCGAGCCGGGCCAGGTTAACAACTTGATGCTGCGGACCGAAGAGCTGCTGGCCGAATCCAATCCCAACCGCATTGTCATGAACGTCAAATCACTTGAAGAGACCCGGGAGGAGAGCTATCGGGTTGATAGTTCCATGTCGCGCATTCTGCTGGTGGTGATTGTCACACTTGTATTTATTACCTCGATGGGAATCGTCGGGCTCGCAGTGTTTGGTATCAACAGGCGTCGTAAGCAAATAGGCACACGTCGGGCACTGGGTGCCACGCAGGGTGAGATCATTCGCTACTTTGTTCTGGAGAATCTCATAATCTCAGGCATTGGAGTTACCCTGGGTGCGGTTCTGACCATTGGTTTCAATATTTTTCTGGTGCAGGCATTCAATATGCCAAGAATCGACTGGTACTACACGCCGCTGGGGATGCTGACCTTAGTGATCGTTGGATTGCTGGCAGTGCTGGGTCCGTCACAGCGGGCGTCAAACATTCCGCCGGCCCTGGCCACCCGTTCAGTCTGATAGGTCAGATTCTGCACTTATTGTCTGTTTCGCTACCGATTCTAAGTGGTCTGCTAAAGTTGGCAGGATAGTGTTCCGCTATAGGTAATGGGTCTCTGTATTTTGGGGGGTCCATAATCGTCTATCGGAACTTGCTATGCCCAAGCTACTTGCCAGCAACGAAAATCTTCAGGCATTTTTGGAAAACTGCCAGCAGCGGGAGTATCCGAAAAACGAAGACATTGTCAGACCGGGAGATCCTGCGGACACACTCTTCTACGTATTAAAAGGCTCACTGGTGGTTACTCTTGAGGACGAATCCGGTCAGGAGCTGATACTCGCCTACCTCAATCCAGGTGAATTTCTTGGTGAGGTAGGATTGTTTGTTGCGCAATCCACCCGCAACGTGTTGATCAAGACCCGGACAGAAACCACCCTGGCCGAGATCGGCTATGACCGGGTTATCGAACTGGTGGAAGAAGGAAACTACCAGAGTGCCAAAGCGTTGCTGATATCCATCGGTGTGCAGCTCAGCAACCGGCTTCTGCATACCAGTCGCAAGGCAGGCATGCTGGCATTCTATGATGTCACCGGTCGTATCGCACGGACCTTGCTGGAGCTGTGCGAGGAGCCTGATGCAATGACCCACCCGGATGGCATGCAGATTCAGATTACCCGTCAGGAACTGGGCAAAATTGTCAGCTGTTCAAGGGAGATGGCAGGACGCATTCTTGCCAACCTCGAGCGCGAGGGTTTGATAACCGTTGAGGGCAAGAAGACCATAATCGTGCACAGCATTGAACGACCTACCTACGAGTCGACCAAAAACACCAGCCCCTGAGTGGTGATACTCACCCTCGGGTATTGCGTCCAGAATCTTCATCAAGCTTGCCAAGTCATGCGGGTCTACCCAAAGCGGTCAGGTTCCCGACATGGATCAATTTGTTACACTAAGTTGGTGGTTAGTATCTAAAGTTGTACACTCAATTTTTTACGATTCTGGTAAATCTGGTATGAAAAGACGAACTTTCCTTGGAGCAGCCGGCCTTAGCACCAGTGGTTTGCTACTACCCACCTATGCGTTGGCACAGGGACAACGGGGCAGCAATGAGCTAAACATCCCGGGGTTGTTGGCGGGGGAGATGGCGAATGGCCGTCGCCATTACCGGCTGCAGGCACAACGGGGTACCACGCGCTTCTTCTCCGACCTGGAAACACCAACTTTCGGATATAACGGCAGCTATCTTGGCCCGACGCTCAGGCTGCGGGATGGTGAAGACGTGACCATGCATGTCACCAACACCTTGGGTGAACCAACTACTACTCACTGGCATGGCTTGCATGTGCCCGCCAGCGCCGATGGCGGGCCGCATATCGTTATTGAAAACGGTGAAACCTGGAGTCCTGAATTCCAGGTGATGGAGCACGCTGGAACATTCTGGTACCACTCTCATCTGATTTCCAAAACCGGTGAGCAGGTCTACCAGGGACTTGCGGGCATGATCATCGTCGACGATGAAGAAAGCGAAAACCTCGCACTGCCCTGGGATTACGGAGTGGATGATATCCCGGTGGTGATACAGGACCGTCGATTCAACACCGACGGCAGTTTTCAGTATGTCACGGCTCACAGCGATATTATGACGGGCTTGACCGGCAATGCGATTCTGGTGAATGGGACGCTGGACCCCTATTTTGTCCCTACCACCAGCAAGGTTCGTTTTCGCCTGTTAAATGGCTCCAATGCACGCACCTATAATCTCGCTTTCAGTGATGGCCGTTCGTTTCAGCAATTGTCCTGTGACGGTGGATTCCTCGATGTTGCTTTTGAGATGAATGTGATCGAGCTGGGGCCGGCAGAGCGCTGTGACATTGTAGTGGATGTGAGCGACGGAAATCCGGTTAACCTGGTCAGCCTGCCAATGGCTGCTGATTCTCCGTATCAATCGCGAGGCATGATGCGGAATATGCATCCCATGAACAACGAGCGTCTGCATATTCTAGCTGTCAGGCCGCAGTCTAATCTGGCCCGCTCGGAAGACTTGCCAACTCAGCTAGTACCCATGACCCGATTCGAAGAGCGTGGCATCGACAATACCCGTCAATTCACTCTTTCCATGGCAATGGGCATGGGCGGGATGATGGGTCGTGGCGGTGGCGGTGGCCGTCGGGGCGGGATGATGGGCGGTGGAGATCAGTTTTTTATTAACGGTCAGGGCATGGATATGTCGGTTATCAACGAACGGATACCCATGGGGACTACCGAGATCTGGGAAATCACCAATGACTCCATGATGATGCACCCGTTCCATGTTCATCATGGTCAGTTTCAGGTGCTGGATCGCAACGGCAGGCCGGTTCATTCCCATGAACGTGGCTACAAGGATACCGTGAAAGTAGGACCCGGTGAGACGGTACGCCTGGTCATGACCTTCGACCACTTTTCCGACCCGGATTTGCCTTACATGTATCACTGCCACATTCTTGAACACGAGGATAATGGCATGATGGGGCAGTTTGTGGTGGTATAACGGCAATGGCTGTCGGGTTCGGCTCCTGGCTTTCCGACAGCCTTACCGTAAACATCGTCGAGACCTCTTGCCCAAAGGGCGGGAATCGGTAATCCTCTCCGCAGGTTTCCGATTTCCGATTATCTTTTATGTCCGAAGTGCTGTTTCAGCAGTTTCTCGTCATCCTGGGATTCTCTCTCTTTGCCAGTGTGCTGTTCCGGCGCCTGCGGATGGCCACAATCGTTGCTTATATCGCGGTTGGAGCAATAATTGGTCCTGCTGCGTTTGGCCTGGTTGCCGATCCTACCCAGTTCAGCTTCCTGGCCGAATTTGGTGTTGTTTTTCTGTTGTTCACGCTTGGGCTGGAATTCAGTCTCAAAAAAATGCTGGCCATGCGCTTTGCCGTTTTTGGCGTAGGCGGTGTGCAGGTAGCTGTTTGTACTCTGATATTTGCTCTGGCTGTGCTGCTGTGGGGAACTACCTGGCAGGCAGCAATTCTGATTGCGGGATCTCTGGCACTGTCGTCGACGGCGATCGTGACCAGGGAGTTGATTAACAATCGGCAGATGCACAACCTGCATGGACAGCTATCTATTGGGGTGTTGTTATTTCAGGATCTGGTTGCAGTGGTATTCCTGGTACTGGTTCCCGTGCTGGGTCAGCAACAGGAAGTCTCGCTTCTTAGCAGCCTTGGCATGGCAGGTTTCAACGCAGTTGTTCTCTTGTTGCTGTTGTTGGCCGTCGGAAAATGGATTCTGCCAATCATCTACCAAGAAGTTGCCCGTACCCGGTCAGACGAGATATTCGTGCTTACGGCGTTGGTGATAGTGTTATTGGCTGCCTGGCTAACTCACAGTTTTCATCTGTCTATGGCACTTGGTGGATTTGTGACAGGCATGATGTTGGGTGAGGGGCCGTTCCGTTACCAGATACAGACAGATATCCGTCCGTTCCGTGATATTTTGCTTGGTCTGTTCTTTGTCACCATTGGCATGAGTCTGGATCTTTCCCTGCTTTTTGAGTACTGGCCTCGTATTCTGTTTTTCACGGCTTCCCTGCTTGTAATCAAATCGCTGGTCGTTGCGCTGTCTGTCTGGGCGCTTGGTTTTGACCGGCAGGATGCCATCAACGTAGGTTTGAACCTGTCCCAGGCTGGTGAATTTGGTCTGGCTCTTATGGCGTTGGCGATGTTGAATGGCATAGTGCCTGTGGATCAGGGTTCCTTTATCAGCATCATTGCCATCTTCAGCATGGTTGCCAGCCCGTTTTTGATCCGTCACGCCGGAATGCTTAGTAGAAAGTTTACCGGGGTCGGGAACAAAGCGTCGACCCACAGGCCAATTCAGTTGGACCTGAGCGACCATGTAATCATTGGAGGTTTTGGCCGGCTAGGAACAACTTTGTCACAGTTCCTGGAGCAGAACGAAATCCCCTACATTGCAATCGATACTGATATTGACGTAGTCGAAAAATATCGAAAAGAAGGGATAAATATTGTTTACGGGGACAGCCACAATCCTGAAATTCTCCAGCACTGTCGCCTGTCTGCATCGCGCCTTGTGGTGTTAACGTTTCGCTCCCTCGATGAAGGGAAGGCGGCAATCGCTCGTATCAGGCAGCGTAGCCCAGACGTACCGATCATTGTGCGCTGTCTTGAGCATGGTGGATTTGAGGAGTTGATATCTACAGGTGCCAGCCAGGTATTTCCTGAACTTCTTGAGTCCAGCCTGTTAATCAGTCGCCAGGCGCTGGAGCTTCTTCAAGTCGAGGAGCGTGAAATAAACCAGCAGATTGATAACTACCGGACTGGTGCTACCGCCAGCAGAAAAGAAACCCCTGGCCAATAAGAGCCAGGGGCCATTCTTAATAGAATGTGTGGATTAGAACTTGTAGCCCAGTGAAATCATGTAAACCCAGGGATCTACATCGACATTGGCTTTAACTCCACCAAGTGCTGAGTCGAAGCTGGCATCTGTTTCCAGGTCAATTCTCCAGAATGACGCATTGATCAGCCAGTTGTCGTTGATTTCCCAGTCGATGCCGCCACGCCAGGCAAGGCCCCAGGAGTCGTCCAATTCCAGACCGCTGGCCCCTAAAACACTGCGGGCGGAGCTGGAGAGATCTTCGCTGAAAAAGGTGGTGTAGTTCACGCCAACTCCCAGGTACGGCCTGATTGCGGAATCCGCGGTGCCGAAAAAGTAGTTGGCGGTTACTGTAGGCGGTAAATGCTTGGTGCTGCCAAGGTCGGTGACGTCGAAATTGTAGGCACCCAGCCCTTCCGCCTTCAGGTCATGTTCGAAAGGCGTGGCGGCGAGTACCTCAATGCCAATATTGTCACTGTACATATAGACCAGATTCAGTCCCAGCTGTGTGTTGTCGGCAACATCCGCTCCCGTACCAGGCAGCGCTCCCGTAGCAGCCGTTGAGATAAGACTGCTGCTGGCATCGGGATCGACATTGACTGCGCCAACGCGGAATATCCAGTCCCCCGCCTCGTGGCTGAGCGCTGGTTGACTGATACCGCTGAGTACTGCAGCTGAAGCTACGGCTGTAGCAAGCAAGGTTTTCTTCATTATCTGTTCTCCCACTTAGGTAACACTGGGGCCAAGCATAGTGGGGATGGGTCCTTCCGGCATTGACCTGTGTCAGGGAAGTGCCAGCAAAAAGCCAGAGAAAGAGCAGTCAGTCAGGCTCTATAGACGGTTTTGATATTCACAAATTCGCGAATGCCAAAGTGAGAAAGTTCGCGACCGTAACCGCTTTGTTTGATGCCGCCGAAAGGCAATCGAGGATCCGACCGCACAAAGTCGTTGACTACGCAGGTGCCGGCTTCCAGGCGGTGGGCAGCAATATGTCTGGCGCGGTCGATGTCCTTGCTGAACACGGCGGCGCCAAGACCAAAGTCTGAATCGTTGGCCTTGCGGATCGCATCTTCTTCATCTTCCGCAGCTATGACGCTGGCTACCGGACCAAACAGCTCCTCGCTGAAGGCCGGCATGGTTTCATCGACATCTGTCAACAAAGTGGCTGGGTAGAATGCACCGGATCCCTCTGGTACGAATCCGCCCAGCAGACACCTGGCACCAAGACGTACCGATTCTTCCACTTGCTGATGCAGTTCATCGCGTAAGTCAGTACGCGCCATTGGCCCTTGATTGGTGGTTTCCAACTCCGGATTTCCAGACTGATAAGCTTGCAGTTCCTGCAGCAATTTCTCTTCAAATTGCTGCTTGACCTTGGCGTCGACGATCAGGCGCTTGGCGGCAATACAGGTTTGACCATTGTTGTTCATACGACTGTTCGCACAGACGCGTGCTGCCAGGTCGAGGTCAGCATCTTCCAGGACCACGTAGGCATCGCTTCCTCCCAGTTCCAGCACACTCTTTTTCAATACCTGGCCGGCTGTCGATGCCACTGCCGCACCGGCTGCACCGCTGCCGGTCAATGTTACTGCACTGACATCGCGATGCCTGATAACCTGTTCTACCGCGCTACTCTTGATTAGCAAAGTGCTGAATAAACCATTTGGTAATCCTGCTTCCTTGAAGACATCTTCAATGGCCAGCGCGCAGCCGCTGACATTGGAGGCGTGTTTCAAAAGACCGGCATTACCTGCCATCAGGCCTGGTGCGGCAAACCTGAATACCTGCCAGAACGGGAAATTCCAGGGCATGACGGCCAGAACGACGCCCAGGGGTTCATAGCAGACAAAGCTTTCAGAAGCTTCGGTCATGACCATATCTGGTGCCAGGAACTCGCTGGATTTGTCGGCATAAAACAGGCACGCACTGGAACACTTGTCGATTTCTGCCAGAGACTGGCTGACTGGCTTGCCCATTTCTCTGGTCATCAGCAGCGCATAGGACTCACGGTTGCTCTTCAGGACTTCAGCTGCGTTGCGCAGCACCCGAGCGCGATCCGGTAGCGGTGAAAAACGCCAGCTTTCAAACGCTGATCTGGCTTCTTTAATGAGCTGATCGGTTTTTTCTGTGGTATGCGTCTTGTATTCTGCGATCGTTTGATCGTTCGCTGGATTGATGGATAGCAAGGTCATTGGTAAATCTCGTATCTTTATAGTTGGCGGACTGATGCTAGTCGGCAGCACCAGAACCGGAAAGCTTGTCGACCACGAAGGGCATGATGCCACTGCAGGTGTAGTATTCAACTTCCAGAGCGGTATCCAGTCTGCACTTAAGCTGACAGGTTACAATGTCACCATGGGGATATCGTATTGTCATGGTAACTTCCATGCCAGATTGAATGCTGTCCATACTGGTGAGATCAATTTCTTCATCGCCGCTGAGCTTCAGAGATTTGCGGGTGACGCCTTCCGGGAACTGCAGCGGCAGCACGCCCATACCTGCCAGGTTGGATCGATGGATGCGCTCGAAACTTTCCGCGATGACAGCTTCAATGCCCAATAGCCGCGATCCTTTGGCAGCCCAGTCCCGACTGGAACCGGTGCCGTACTCCTTCCCTGCAATCACTACCAGTGGAGTATTGGATTTCTGGTACTCCATGGCAGCATCGTAAACGCTCATGGCGTCATTACGTCCAGCCAGTCGCGTGTAACCCCCTTCGATGCCCCCAAGCATCTCGTTACGAATTCGGATATTGGCAAAGGTCCCACGCATCATGACTTCGTGATTGCCTCGTCGGGAACCGTATGAATTGAAGTCGGCTTTTTGAATGCCGTGGCTGAGCAGGTACTGACCTGCCGGACTTTGCTCCGCTATGGATCCTGCCGGAGAAATGTGATCGGTTGTCACCGAATCGCCCAGTAACAACAGAATCCTGGCCCCTTTTACTGAACGGCCAGGTGCGGGCAGGTCGCAAAAGGGCGGTTTCTGTATGTACGTTGAGGTACTGTCCCAGTCGTAGGTTTTTCCTTCGCCCACTGGCAGACTGTTCCACTCTTCGTCACCCTGGAACACTTCAGCGTAGTTACTCAGGAACATTTCCTTCTCTACTTTTTGCACCTCGGCACTGATCTCTTCAGTGCTGGGCCAGATATCGCGGAGAAATACGGCATCACCGTTGCTGTCTTTGCCGATGGGATCTTTGCTGAGGTCGATATTGGTGGTTCCGGCCAGCGCATAAGCGACTACCAATGGTGGAGACGCCAGCCAGTTGGATCTTACCTTGGCATGGATGCGCCCTTCGAAATTGCGGTTGCCGGACAGCACCGAGGCAACTGTCAGCTTGGCTCGGTCGATGGCTTCTTCGATATCCGGCGGTAAAGGCCCCGAGTTGCCGATACAGGTTGTGCAGCCGTAGCCCACCAGGTTGAAGCCCAGGGCGTCCAGACTCTCTTGCAGACCCGCACTTGTCAGGTAACTGGACACAACTTTTGAACCAGGTGCCAGCGACGATTTTACCCACGGCTGGCGTGACAGGCCTTTCGCCAGGGCATTTCGTGCCAGCAGCCCTGCGGCCATCATCACTGCCGGGTTGGACGTATTGGTGCAGGAGGTTATGGCGGCAATCACTACGTCGCCATCCTTGAGATTGTAGTCTTCCTTTCCGACATGGGTTTGTTTGATCAATTCCCCTCGAAGTTGTTCCCTAAGTGCTGCGGGCATGCCGGTAATGGGGACCCGGTCCTGCGGTCTTTTGGGGCCGGCCAGAGAGGGGACCACGTCGGACAAATCAAGAGTCAGGTTGCTGCTGTAGTCCACCAGGTCGTCGTCGCGTCGCCACAGCCCTTGTTGTTTGCTGTAAGCCTCCACCAGCGCAATGGTCTCGGGATCGCGGCCGGTTAGAGTCAGGTAGTCCAGAGTTTTTTGATCTACAGAAAAGAAAGTACACGTGGCCCCATACTCAGGTGACATGTTGGCAAGTGTGGCTCGATCGGCAAGGCTGAGAAATTCAAGACCTGGTCCGAAAAATTCTACAAACTTGCCAACTACGCCATGTTGTCGCAGCATTTGCGTCACTGTCAGCACCAGGTCTGTCGCGGTAATACCGTCCTGCAGCTTCCCCGCCAATTTGAATCCCACTACCTGGGGTATGTTCATGGAGATCGGTTGACCCAGCATCGCGGCTTCGGCTTCGATGCCGCCGACTCCCCAGCCTAGCACTGCCAGCCCGTTGATCATGGTGGTGTGGCTGTCGGTACCGACCAGAGTGTCGGGATAGGCATAGAGTGTGTCGCCAGCTTTACTGGACCATACTGAACGCGCCAGGTATTCCAGGTTTACCTGGTGACAGATTCCAGTGCCGGGGGGTACTACCCGGAAATTATCGAATGCTTTTTGACCCCAGCGCAGAAACTGATAGCGCTCGCGGTTGCGCTGCATTTCCATTTCCACGTTGTCACGATAGGCAGTTTCTACCGCAAAACGGTCCACCATCACGGAGTGATCTATCACCAGGTCGACCGGATTGACAGGATTGATTAATGCCGGGTTGCCGCCACGGTCTGCCACCCCATCCCGCATGGCAGCAAGATCCACCACAGCTGGTACGCCGGTGAAATCCTGCATCAGTACCCGGACTGGCATGAACATGATTTCCTGTGACCGGTGCTGGCTATCGGTCCAGTTGATCAGTGCCTCAACATGAGATTGGTCGATGACGGCGCCATCGCAGTGGCGTAGCTGATTTTCCAGCAGAATCTTGATGGAAGCGGGGAGATTGGCTATTTGTGGATAGCCTTTTCCTTCAAGTGCGCCAAGGCTGAAATACCGGTAGGAATTCTCGCCTACCTGGAGGTCACGTTCGCAATCCGATCTTAACTCGCCTGCCTGCATGATTTCGGGGTTCCTGTGTCGATTCTGTCGCTTTGATTGAAGGTTACCATAGGGTTACCTGCTCTTCGATGGGCACAAAGGGCCGGTGTGCGAAAGCTTTCCTCGTTACCTCGGCAATGCTTTCTCACTCTGGCCATCACCGGCTCGGATCTTTCTGGTTTTGAAATGCGATTTCTATAGGCTCAAGGGAGCGGCAGTGAAAAATTTCTCTCGTTCCTCGAGAATATTTTCCACTTCTGCCCATCACTGGGTTTGGTCATTACTGGCTTCGGTTACTCGGTTACTCGGTTACTCGGCTACTATGGGCTCAAGGGGGCGGCGTGTGAAAATTTTCCTCGTGCCTCGGAAATATTTTCCCACTCTGCCCATCACCGGTTTTGAGCTTTACTGGCTTCGATATGATGAGCGCCGACGCCAGAATTTGGGGGTGGGATAGGCAACGGAGGCGCAGTGTACCAAGCGGGTGATGGTAGGAAGTCGGGATTTTTTTCCTGCGCTAGCAGGAAAAATCGCGACTGCAGATCCTGAAACCTGAAGGAGTCTATGCCTGGTTTATGAGCCCAGTCGGAGTGATCTGTTGCAATGGTTATGGCTTGTGACTCGAATCCGGTGTCTTTATTCCTGATTTTCCCCTTGTTACTCTTGTTCCCCTTGTTCCTCTTCGTCAGCCTCGTCAGCCGCTTTGTCGGCCTCATACTGCAGCATGGAAATTCTCCTCAGCTGTTGCAGTGAAGAGAGGTGCGCATAAATCAGCGGTAGCAGGCCCTGCTTTCTGAGGGCCAGAAAATCTTCGTCTGGCAGCTCATTGAGTGCTTTTTCATCAATGACGTAGATACCATCGATGTTGTAACGCATTGCATCGGGACGGTGTTGCAGCTGCACCTGGTGAGTGACCAGCAGGTTCTTGTCACTAAACTGCTTGCATATCTTTTGGGTTTGCACCGCTTGCTGGGTTACATCGACAAGGGATTCAATTCGCTTTTCCATGAAATCGGTCCGATTGCCGTCCTCGGTGAAAATTGCCTTGCCTTCCGACTCGTTTAACAGAGGACTGTCTTCGTCAACCAGGACCGCAAACTGCTCACCTTCTGAATCGGCACGGGCAATTGAAAAAGGCGCGTTGCCAAAACTCACCGGAACTACCTGGGCTTTCCATTGACCAGTCTGGCAATAGAGGTTCTGCCCGTCTCGAAGTCCCATGATAGCCACAGGGACAAATTCACCGGGCTTGTCCCGAGTTACGAAGACCAGCGGAAATTCAGCCGCCAGAGTGAAGAAATCCTTTGCCACTATGGGGATCAGGTTCTGTTTCTTGTAGCGCGAGTAATCGCCAGACTCTAGGACTTTTAGTTTGGCGTGTTTGTCGGTTGCGAGTGCTGCGAGAGACGTCATTCGTTTTTACCTTGCAGAGCTTCGTTGTATGGCTTCATAACGAGGCGCATGGTACCCAGTATGCAGGCACAAAAACAACAGGCTTTGAAATTCGATTTCTATGGGATCAAGGGGGCGGTGTGTAATAATTCTTCTCGTTGTCCTGGAAATATTTACTCACTCTGCCTATCACCGACTTTGGCCCTTACTGGCTTTGGTTACTCGGCTACTTTGAGTTCAAGGGGGGGGCGGTGAAAAATTTCTCTCGTTCCTCGAGAATATTTTCCTCCTCTGCCCATCACCAGTTTTGAGCTTAGCTGGCTTCGAGTTATAGAAAGCTGACACCAGAAATTGGGGGTGGGATAGGGAACGGAGGCGTAGTGGTTAAAGTGGGGGATGGTCAGAGGTCTGGATCTTTTTCCTGCGGTAGCGAGAAAAATCGCGACTGCCGACCTTGAAACTTTGCGAATTCATCTGACAGCCACCGATCAAGGGATAGGACAAAAGGCACTAAAAGCCCCCGGTTACATTGATTTTTTGCCCCCGGAAAGTTACGGTAAGCCTACGCCAGACCGAATTAACAATAATCGTGGTGCTACGCGGTTCTCGCACCCTTCAGTTCAACCACAAAACACGGAGTAACTGGTCGTGAATCCCAAATTAACCAGAAGACGATTTATCAAAGGCGTCATCTATTCCAGTGCCGCTGCGGCGTCCGGTGCGGGTTTCTATCTCTCAGCCCAGTCGGCTGCGGGAGCTGTTACCGAAAGGTTGCTGACATTGACAATCAATGGCGTCGAACGCCGGGTTGATGTGGCACCCAATGAGACATTGGCATTTACCCTGCGAAACAAACTGGGTTTAACCGGTACCAAAGTGGCCTGCAACAGGGGCGAATGCGGTGCCTGCACCGTGTTGCTCGACGACGTGGCCAACTACGCCTGCTCAGTTCTTACCCATACGGTGAAAAGACACGACATCATCACTGTAGAAGGATTACGGGCACCGGACGGCACACTGAGTGTGGTGCAGCAGGCTTTCGTGGAAGAGCTGGCGCCGCAATGTGGGTTCTGTACGCCGGGGCAGGTGATGTCGGCGGAAGCCCTGCTGCGCTCTAATCCCAATCCAAGCCGCGAACAGGCTCGCCAGGCTCTGGCTGGCAACATCTGTCGTTGCGGGGCTTATGATCATTACCTGAATGGCGTCATGCGCGCCGCGGAGATGCTGTCATGACTTTTATGCATATCGGTAAAAACTACACGCCGCCGGATGTCATAGGCAAGGTCACCGGTGAAGCCAGGTATGTCGAAGACTATCAACGCGAGGGCTTGGTCTATGCCCGAGTTTACTCCAGCCCCATTCCGAGTGGCCGGGTAGTCAACATCGATGCCAGTGAGGCGCTGCGCATGGACGGCGTACTGGGCATCATTACCGCCGAAGACCTGCCAGCGTCTGATGCGCCGGCTGATCCGTTGCTTGCGTCCGCGGATGTAACCTACGTTGGGCAGCCGATATTGGCGCTGGCTGCGATTTCGGATGAGATTGCTGAAGCGGCTCTAGAGCGGGTCCGGGTGGATTTCGAATACCGGGATTTTGTTACCGATCCCCTGGAAAGCCTGGTCGAGGGTGGTCCTAACGCCTATCCGGATGGCAATGTTCTGAACCAGGCTGAAGAGCTGGCAGACGAGAATGCCACAATCCGCGGTGGTTTCACTACCATCAAGTGGCCGGCCAGCGAGGTTGAACGTTTCCGCAATGGCCAGGAACCTCGCGAAGTGGATTTCGCTGGTGGCTGGACCTACGGCGACCTGGAGGCGGGTTTCGCCGAGGCGGATGTAATCGTCGAAGAGTCGTTTGTCACTGCCAGCACACCTCACCACAGTCTCGAGCCGCGTAGTGCCATGTCCTACTGGGAAAATGGCAAGTGCTACTTTCATGGTTCTACTCAAAGTCAGAGTGCGGTGCTGGAAAGTCTGGCGGCGATGCTGGGAATTGAGGAGCAGGACCTGGTGCTGATCAATCAGGCAACCGGCGGCGGTTTTGGATCAAAAGGGCGTTCCTACCCGATGATGGGTGTGTGCGGTCATTTTTCCCGTATTCTGAATCGTCCGGTTCAACTGCGTGTTACACGTGAACAGGAATACTACGTGGGAGTCGGTCGTCCAGGCATGCAGGGCTGGGTCAAAGTAGGTGCCAAGGCCGATGGCCGGGTAACCGCCATCGACGTCATCATTGTCACCGATGGTGGCCCTACCGGGCGCAACAGTGCGTCGGCTTCGGCTCAGCACCTGTCCGTGGTTTATACACCGGGGGCCATGCGTCTGCGAAATATTCCCGTATTTACCAATACCGCGCCCAAAGGTGCACAGCGCGGGCCCGGACAGAATGAGATGTCGGCGGCCATTGCGCCGATTATGGACCGGGTGTCGAGACAGCTGAACATGGATCGCATGGAGTTCAGACGGGTCAACGCGCCACACAGTGATTCACCGGTCTACGAATACCAGGGTCCAATGACCAGTGCCTTCCTGACAGAAGCCATCGACAAGGCTTCAGAGATGTTCAACTGGCGCGAGCGGGAAAGCCAGCCGCGGCAGCGGAACGGCAATAAGGTTCGTGGGCTGGGTGTCGGGCTTGGTTATCACGCTGCCGGTGGCAACGGCTATGATGGCCTGGTTCGTATTACACCAGATGGCAGAATTCATTTGCACAGCGGTGCCGGCAACCTGGGGACCTACTCTTATGCCGACACTACAAGGGCGGCTGCCGAGGTGCTGCAGTGTCGGTGGGAAAGTTGTGACATCGTAGCCGGCAATTCGGCGCTCCATTTGCCACACGCTTCCGTGCAGGGAGGCAGTAACACGATCTTCACGCATTCGCGCACCAACTGGGTCGCAGCAGAAGACGCGGTGCGCAAACTGAAAGAAATCGCAGCTGGAGAATTCGGTGGTTCACCTGAGGAATACAGCATTGGCGATGAGCGAGTGTTTCGCACCGATGACGAATCCCAGGGGTTCACTTATGGAGAAGCAGCGGCGAAAGCGGTTGAGCTGGGTGGGGCTTACAGTGGCCAGGAATACCCGGAAGACATCAATCCGATTACCCAGCGAGCTGTGCAAGGATTGGCTGGAAGCGGTCTGATAGGCGTCGCCAAGGATAATCTTCCAAAGCGAGGTATTGCGCCGGGCTTGATGGTCAGTATGGCGGAAGTCGAGATCGATCTGGATACCGGGAAATACCAGGTAACCGACTACGTTGGCGTGGCGGATTGCGGCACAGTGATGCATCCGCACGGTCTGTCACAGCAGATTAACGGGGGTGCAGTCTGGGGCATGGGTATGGCGGGGCTTGAACGTCATGTCTACGACCCGCAGAATGGCTTGCCGGCCAACGTAGGTATCTATCAGGCCAAGTTACCGACCATCCTCGATGTGCCAGCAGAAATGAAAAACGGTGCAGTAGACATTGCTGATCCGGACAATCCTGCTGGCGGGCGTGGAGTTGGTGAGCCTTCCCAGGGCTCTGCAGTGGCGGCGATAACCGGTGCCATTGCCGATGCTCTTGGCGGCCATTCCTTTAATCGTGTGCCCGTTACACCGGACATGATTGTCAACTACGTGGCGCAGCAAGAAGATGGTTTCAAGCCGTTGGAGCTGAATACTTTCTGAGTCATCCGGCACTGAAAAAAGGCGAAGAATGCTCAGTAGTTCTTCGCCTTTTTTATTGGCTTGGGGTGTGATCTTCATAAATTGCATAAGCTTTTTACAGGCCAGCATGCTGCGGCCGAAAGAATCGAATAACTGTGAACTGGGTTAAGAGTATTCCTGCAAGGCTTTTTGCTAGAATGTGGACTATGAGAATTCTTCTGTTATTTTTACTGATTGTTCCATTGTTGAGCCAGGCACAGGTCAGTCGCTGGGTGACCAGCAGTTGCAAATCCGGGACAGGCACCGGCACCTATACCTGGTCCAATGGAGAAACCTATGAAGGTCAGTGCCTGAACGAACGAATCCACGGTCACGGTACGCTATATATGGCGGATGGTGATCGCTATGTCGGGCAATGGCGCAATAATCGTCAGCATGGCCAGGGCATTTACTACTGGTTCAGTGGTGACCGGTACGAAGGACAGTGGCAGGACAGTATGCAGACTGGCAAGGGAACGCTGACCCAGGCCAATGGAGACAGTTACGTCGGCCAATGGACCAAAGGGCGTAAGAATGGCCAGGGAACTCTGACACTGGCAAATGGAGAAAGGTACGAGGGACAGTGGGTACACGACCAGATGACAGGCACTGGCTCCTATTTCTGGACCAGTGGTGATCGATACGAGGGCAAGTGGTTCAACAGCCGTCAGCATGGCCAGGGCATTTTCTACCGAGCGAATGGCGATCGCTATGAGGGTGAATTTAACGACAACCAGCGCCATGGGCAGGGGACCTACTTCTGGGCCAACGGAGATACCTACACGGGCAGTTGGGAAAAGGGGCGGCAACAGGGCGAGGGCTTAAAAACCTGGGCGAACGGTGACAGTTACCAGGGCCAGATAAAGGCCGACAAGCTCAATGGGACGGGCGTATTTACCTGGGCCGACGGTAATCGTTACGAAGGCCAGTTTGTCGATGATGTCATCAATGGGGACGGAATCTTTTATTGGCCTAACGGAGATCGTTACGTGGGCACCTGGCGCGATGGTCAGCGGCACGGCCCCGGGACCTTGTTTCAGGTCAATGGTGAGCGCCTTGAGCAGGTTTTCGCGGACGGTAAGCCAGTCAACTGAATTCCATCCTGCAGTCAGGCCCGAACCGTACGGTCTTGCGCCCAATCACGCAATGCTTCAATTGATTCATGCATGACCACTGACAATGGTCGGGTGTTGGCAATTTCAGTTAGAAGAATTTCAGTGGTTACGGGGTGACTCGTGGCATGGGCACGATACAAAGCCGAGACTACAACCTGCTCGATCTCGGCGCCAGAAAAACCTTCACTCTTGTCGGCCAACAGGTTGATGTCGAACCCGGTCGGGTGCAGCTCTCTTTTTTCCAGATGAATGGTGAGGATGTCTTCGCGAACGGAGTGATTCGGCAGGTCGACAAAGAAAATTTCATCCAGTCTTCCTTTCCGAATCAATTCCGGTGGCAAGCCATGTATGTTGTTGGCGGTTGCCACGATGAAAACGCGGCTGCTGTTTTCCGCCATCCAGGTCAGCAATGTAGCGAGCAGGCGCTGTGAAGTTCCACTGTCGTAGTCGCCGGTGGAAATGGCTTTTTCGATTTCATCGATCCACAACACGCAGGGCGCCATGACTTCCGCCAGTCTAATCGCCTGGCGTACGTTTTTCTCAGTCTCGCCAAAAAATTTGTTGTAAAGGGTCCCGAAGTCGAGGCGCAGTAACGGCACTCCCCAGGCGCCGGCAACTGCCCGCGCAGCAAGGCTTTTACCCCCGCCCTGTATGCCGGTAATCAGGATGCCTTTCGGTTGATCGATACCCTTTGTTGCTTGCGGGTCCAGAAACGCCTGCTTGCGCAAGCCCAGCCAGTCTTTCAGATTGGCCAGGCCTCCCACCTGATTGAAGCCGGCAGTTTCCAGTTCGAAATGGAGCAAACCATCCTTGCCCAGCAATTCATACTTGGCTTTCTGCACCCGCTCCACATCGCAGCTGGAGATGGCGTTGTCATCATAGATGGCGTTGCGAATCAGTCGTCTTGCTTCGGATTCCGTCAGCCCGGTCAGATTATTGACCAATAAATTCATCGCATCCCGATCAGCCTTCAGTTTTCCGTTGTCATTTTTCAATTGCCAGACTTTGGCTTCGGACACTACCATTTTGTGTAATTTTTCGCGGTCAGGGAGCTGAAGATTGAATTGGGCAGTGAATCTATGTAACTCTTCCGGTAACTTCAATTCGTGGCTGATAAAAACCAGTTGATGGCCGTGTAGCAGCTGATCCTGGGCAATCTCTTTCAGAATCCGCACCACATAGGGGTCGTCCAGGTAATGGTGGAAGTCCAGCAGCAGGTAAATGCCAGGGATGCGGTCCTTATGAATTTCCTGCAGAATCTTCTTCGGATCGGGCTGATAATTCTCGGATGTTTCATGAGGTGACGCCAAGGATAGAACCGGCTCACTATTGTCTGCGCGGACCAGACCCTTGGTGATGCTCCATTGCAGAACTCGACGCTGCAGTTTTACACCACAGCGTTTCAGCAAATCAATGGCGCGCTGCTCTTCGTGGGTTTCAATACTTATCAGCGGCTGGTTGGCTCGTAGTAGCAATAACAGGTCGTTCAGTTCGTACACTTGAATTCCAGGATAATATTGATGCAGTTTGTAGGCAGTTATGTGAAAGTATTGTTAAAGTAGTCGACTGAAATTCGCCTGGTTATATACCTGTCGACAAAATCGCTGGGACATTATGAGGAAATATTAAAATGCACAACAGTTATTCCGTCACAGTAAGCGTAATGGTTAGCAGGATTTTTCTGACTGCGATTGTCGGATTTTCTCTGATCTCTGCTGGCTATGCACAAACCCATGATGAACCGGGCTTACCGGTGGCCACTCCGGAGTCGGTGGGCATGTCCAGTGAGCGCCTGGCACGAATAGGGCCGGTCATGCAGCGCTATATTGATTATCGCCTGGTTCCTGGCACCGTGACCCTGATAGCGCGCAAAGGCAAAGTGGTGCATTTTGAAGCCAGGGGCTTCATGGATCTGGAAAGCGGAAAACCCATGCGTAAGGATGCGCTGTTTCGTATCGCCTCGATGACCAAACCTATTACGTCGGTGGCATTGATGATGTTATGGGAAGAGGGCAAGTTCCAGCTTCGTGATCCGGTAAGCAAGTTCATACCGGCATTTGCCAACCAAATGGTTTCTACTACCAGTGATGCCAGTGGTGAAACCGGTCACCTGATCCCGGCAGCTCGCGAGGCAACGATTCGCGACATGTTGACTCATACAGCCGGACTTGCAAACAGCTATCGTGGCAACACCGGCTTCTATGCCACTCAGTCGGCTGTACGGGCCGACGACACCCTTGAATCCTATATCAACCGAATCGCATCCCTGCCCTTGAACTACAGTCCAGGTGAACAGTGGCAGTATTCTCATGCAACCGATGTGGTAGGCAGATTGGTGGAAGTTATTTCCGGGCAGACCTTGGATGAATATTTGCAGGAACGCATTTTCGAACCGCTTGGTATGGCTGACACGCATTTTTTCCTGGACGACGACAAGGGTGGGCGCCTGATGTCACAGTATCGTCCAGGCCCGAATAGAAATCGCATAGTACTGCAGGATCCTGGAACCAATGAAAGTAGCTGGATCAGCGGGGAAAACAAGCAGGTCTTTCGCGGTGCTGGCGGGCTGGTATCGACCGCCCATGATTATCTGCGTTTCCAGGCTGCGATGCTGAATGGTGGGGAGCTGGATGGCTATCGATTGTTGTCTCCTGTGACACTGGACCTGATGATGGACAATCACACCGGCGATCTACCGCTCTGGCTGCCAGGACCCGGTATGGGGTTTGGTCTCGGTTGGGCCGTGGTCGAGGACCGTGGTGAAGCAGCCACGCCACTGTCAGAAGGTTCGGTCTACTGGGGAGGTGCCTACGCTACGATTTCCTGGATCGATCGGGAAGAAGAATTGATCGGCATACTTATGACCCAGGTGCGCCCTTACAGTCATATTAATATCCGGCCGGATTTTCAAGTGCTGACTCACCAGTCCATAATCGATTAGCAACAAAGTTGGGAGAGCCGATCACTCGGCGTTTTGTTGTCGGGCTCTTGGTGGCGGCGTCATAGCCTCATCTCGGCAATTCCAGCTAAGACCATGCGACTTTGTCTCACCATAACTATCTGACACGAAAGTAGGTGTTATTGGAATAGGAACTACAGCCGGCGCTATTACAGGCTTGGACCGCCCAGGTGTAACTGCTGTCCTTAACTAGCAATGGGGTATCGTAACTGGACTTAGTGATACGGTAAGCTTCGAATATCAGCTCGTTCGAATCAGTGTCGCGAAGATCCACATTGTAGTAATCCGCAGCGGGTACTGCCTGCCAGTTCAGTGTCGGGCCGATATCACTGAACAAGGGGCCTGGGGGATCTTCCGAACCGGGACTAATTGTGGTCGGAGTTGATGGAATTGCCTCGGTCGCAGGTACCTGAATGACAATTTCCCGACTCAGTTCACTGTGTCCCTGCAGTGAGTTGTAGGCTCCGATAGCTAAATAGTAAATCCCTGCACCAGCTACTTCTGAAACAGAATTCAGGTTTCCAATATCGAATGTCCCCTGATAGTTACCTGATTCGGTTCCATAGTAGATAATGTAGCCTGATGCGTCGGAAGACGGTGTCCAGGTGACAGTGACCTCATTATCTATAGCCGTTGCATAAGGTCGAGTAGGAGCAGAGGGCACGGGAACTACGATAGTAAAGTAGTAATAGGGTGTAAAATCTCCACAACCTAAAGTATTGCACGCGCGTACTCGCCAACGGTATGTGTGGCCGTACTCAAGTTCCCGGGCTGCGTAGGTTGAAGAGAAGTAACTGGATTGTTGGGTGACCTGTGATTCCGATGTAACATCGTAAAGCTCGAACTCATAACCTGAAACACCCGATATGGGATCCCATTCAAGAATTGCAGTGGTGCCGTTTATTGGAAGTCCCGAGGAAATCGGCTTACCCGTCCTGGTAACCAGTGGAGTTTGTGGCAATTCGCTGTCTATATCGACTGTGACAAACAGGCTGGTCGAGGAACTGCTAGCCCGTCCGACAATGTCATAAGCTTCGATCGCAAACTTGTAATTTCCGTCTTCGATCTCGACGGTGTATTGATTTAGATTTCCAACATCTGCACCTGATTGTGAATAGGGTGACGTGCTGTAAGTTCCTGAGCTGTCGGTATAGTAAAAAACATAACCCACAGCGGTACCGTTGTCTGAGGGATCCCAAAAAATTGTTATTTGGTTGTCCCTGACCAAATAACTGAGGTTGGTCGGAGAACTAGGAACAGGGATTGACACACACTCATCGCCGTTGGTCCAGGGCGTATCAAGCCCATAACCAGATGCCCAGAACCATGGTCCGTAATAAGCGTCGGATCCATACAGATTTACACCGCCTAACCTGGCAGAGCAATTATTGTAGGGATTGAATGGTGGATGGTTTGCTTTGTTTCGGAGGAGTGCATCTGGTGAATCCTTAATGAACCGCGGGCCGTTTGGAGCTGGAAATTCTGTTTCTATTGGGTTGGTACCGTTGTTTCCCCAACGACCTTCAAACTGCAGCCAACTGGTTTCGATGGTTTCGAGCTCAGCCAGGTCGACTAACTCGTATCCATCCGAAGGATCCAATATTTCCTTGTCGCCCAGGTGATTATCATCAACCTGCACGCCCTCCTCGAGTATTGAATGGTAAGATGTGACGCCTGGATTTAAGTAGGAACCATGCCCGCCATTGGAGACATAGACAACAGGATGAGTTTGATTGTGCAAGTTTACGTTTTTCCAGGATGCTCTAGTAGCTTCATAGTTCGAAAAGTATGCAACTTCCACGGGTTGCTCTTTTGAATCTAGAAATATTGTTATCGATTCCCAGTCTCCAGGGTGCGTGTACATCCATTGGTTGTAAAAATAGAAAAACCAGAATTGTATGGCGACGGGATTAACCTCGTCGGGATTCCTAAATACTTTGTAGTAGACGGTAGGCGTATGATCCAACGTTCGATAGCCGGTAGATATGCTCACATCGTTTTCCCAGATAGCATCGAAAATCAGGCTGTTCGTGGGAGAACTGATTTCAGAGGAACCCAATAAGTTCATCGCGGACTTTGGAATGGGGTATCGTCCTGAAGGGTATCGCGTCCCCCCGAATGTTACATCCTCTGCAAGCTCAAATAAAATGGTTCGATCGGGAGCCAGTGATGTCAGATCATCGACGCTTATTGGGATATAGTCTGCAAAGGAGTATTCACTATCGCTCAAGAATACACCAGTGGTTCCCGGACCTGACAGCTTGAGTTGTGGAGCATATTTTTCAGCGAGAAAGGTATCCTGGGAAGGTGAATTCAAAGCCAGAAAATCTCGTTCCCTGGTTTCTCCTGATTTAGTCGTTTGGTTAAAATAGGCACTGGACAGCGATTGCTCTACTTCCAGCTTGCTTAGTTTAGCTATTTGCTTAAGAGCTCCTGGTGACGGAATGAACTGTATTGTGGATTCATTGGCTCGCGATTCTTTCCAAGCCTTGTAGCGTAGCTCTTCAGTTACTAGTGCATCTTCAAGCGAATACAGGACTTCAGCATCTGTGTGGTTACGCAGAGTCATATAGCTGGCAGCCCTGATGGCAGAAGAATCATTCTGCAATAAAGCTAGAGCCTCAACCTTAACGTCACTATGGTCGAAAAGCACCAGATAGTTAAGTAATTCTAAGACAAAGTCCTCATCTCCAGAATCAGCCAGAGCTATCAATATACGGCATGAGGATTCAAAGGCTAAGACCGAGTTAGTCCGGGCAATAAGTCCAAATAAGGCTTTTCTGGTTTCTTTATCATGCGTGATAAAGAAATAGTTCTCATACAGCTCGACAACTTCTGGATTCTTGAGCGTCGCAAGCAAAGTTGAGGCGGTCAGGTGCATGCCTTTGGCGCTTGGGTCTACCAGTATTTCCAATAATTCTATTGCATCGGAGACTTGTGAGATCTCTGTGAAGCGTTCACGAATTTCATGGGGAAAGCTGCCGGGAATGTTTGTCGTGAGTAAGATACTAGAGAGAACGCTGGATTCATGGGGTGTATTTAGAGCCATCCGCCATTGCTGCAGTGCTGACTCTGCTTCAATGGATTGCCCCGTCGATGTTAAGGGCAGAACAATCGCCGCAATGAGTGTTAATACTTTATAGACATTGGCCATGAGCAGTCTTTTATATTGACAATTTTAGTTGTAAGGAGGCAACTTTCGCCGGATGTTTCGGTCATGCTACCACTAGCAGCTCGCCGTTGCCGGAATCTGGTTCGCAAAATCCGCCGTAATTGCAGCTTTGATCAGCTTGTGTCGACCGTAAGCTCCTTCCATCTTAACTGCTAGCGTATCACAACTAGTAAATTCGATAGCCAAGTTCAGGTGGTCTTCGTTGCGTGATCGGCAGTGCCTAATTCGGTTCAGGTGAGATGGCAATATGGTGGCCAGGTCGATAATAGAGCACCACCTGAATAAGGCGCTGACCAGGCAGTTGGCAAGGTCTCGGAATTCTCAAATGATTCAATCAGGGCGGTACTAGCAATGGTGGATTTCAACAAAATATTAACGGTTTGTCGGGCAGCGGGATCGCTCCAGGCGTTACCGGAGGCATGGCAACGGTCCGCAGATTAGCCTGGAATGCGTACCGGGACTACTAAATAGCGGAGTTTCCTGCCAACAATTCCGTAGCACCGGGGATCGCGCTCAATGGGACCAACTGCTGCATCACCAGTTTCAGCAGATTGTGCACGACCAAAGCCCTGCAGATTCCCGATAACCTGGTCTCACTGCTTGACGAGCAAACCTATGTGCAATTGGCCGGGTCAGCCTGAGGATCAATCGACAAAGGGAGCCCTGATTGCCCCAATCAAGTCAGAGAATGGATTTCCAAACACCAACTGGCTCTTCGATTGTCAATCTCTCACATATTGGAAAGCCAGTGCGAAGGAGGAAATTCTTCTTTCTCGGATATCAGTCGAGGCAAATTCGGTTCCATATTGTAGTCTTTTCACCTTTACTCTATCCTTGCCGTTTTCCCGAATCAGCCCTGCAACCAATCAAACTGTTCAGCGACAGAGGAGAGCAAACTCAAGCCCATGCTTAGCGAAAACGAGATACGAGAGCTGGTGGCCGAAAGCGGCGCACAAGTCAATGAAGGCCGACCTATCAAGCAGATTGTCGAAGATGGTGATATTCCCCGTTTTGCGGGCTGTACCATTCTTGAAGGCAAAGTGTCCGATTCGGTGTTCGGTGAAAATCTATTGACCGCCAGCGGGCAGCCGATCCGCATGATGTACCGCAACAACCGCATCTCCACCCATGACGTGAATCGTGGTGCCATTCCATTCAAAGACCAGGTGCTGGCCAGTAATCACGATCACATGCTTCAGTTGGTGGAGCCGGTACTGGGCAGTTCCCAATTCAAGGTACCGGGCCTGCAGGCCAGTTCGACGGTAATACCAGCAGAAAATCTCAATCTCATCGCACTGGAAAATGTATTGCGCATGTACAACGCGGAGAGCAGTACTTCCACGTCTTTGTACCAGCACTGGCTTAAGGCGAAAGAGAAAGGCGAGACTATTATGTCCTATGCCGGTCACCAGATAGACGTGGAACAGCTCAGTGTGAATGGTGTGTTGCCTTATCTGATGGATACGCCCAGTACCAAGGAAAAAGTTGACCGTACGATCGATCCTCAATACCTGTATGACAGTGGCGTCTGTATGCAGGCGCAATACAACCAGATTCGAAATTCATCGATGATGGCGTTTGGTATGGTTTCCCAGTACCTGGCCGAGCGGGGTATGATTTTGGTGGACACTAAAACCGAACATGGGATCAATACTGAAGGTCGTATTGTTGCTGCAGACGAACTGTATACTATGGACTCCAGTCGCTTCTGGCGTATGGATGACAATGGCCAGCCTTTGACCCGCGATGGTAAACCGGTTTCTTTCTCCAAGGAATTCGCGCGTGGAATGGTCAAGGAAAAGGACCAGCAGTTTACTGCCGAGCAGGCAGGTGAAATTGCTGTGCGTTACATTCAGGGTCTGCAACATCTGACCGGCAAGGCATTCGAACCGGATCTGCGATCCCGTGATCAGCGCATTGTCGAATCGACCAATCTGATTCTGGATCATTTGTTATAAAAGGTGCTGGTTTTGCGCGTGTTTAATCAGGGGTTCCTTAAAGCAGTCGCAAGGGGATATATGGGCGAATTCATTATTGTTTTCAATCGATCGCTGGCAGCGCTGGTAATCAGCGCTGTTACGCAAGTGGCTTTGGCACAGGATTTCCGCATACTGGTGTCCAATGACGACGGTATTGATTCGCCGGAAATGGCGACACTGGCCGAGGCGCTGGACGCGCTTCCTGATGTGGAAGTGGTTATTTCCGCACCGGCTGAGAACCAGTCAGGCAGCAGTCACGCTTCTACCTCAGAGTTTGCAGTGGAACAAGTACTGAGAAACGGTCAGCTCTATGGCTATGCCGTTCATGGCCGCCCTGCTGATGCGGTGCGGTGGGGTATTAAGGTACTTGGCGGCGACCAGGCTTTTGACCTGGTAGTAACGGGAATCAACCAGGGTGCCAATGTGGGTAATGTCGCGCACCTTTCAGGTACTGTGGGCGCTGCCATGGAAGCTCAGTATCATGGAATCCCCTCGCTGGCTGTGTCCCAGCATACTTCAGGTGTCGACACGCAGGCTTCAGCTCAATTCGCCGCCAATCTGGTCCAGAGACTACGTGAACAGGGATTCCCGGATGGAGTGGTTGTCTCTGTTAACATTCCTGCTGGGGATATACAGGGAGTAGTGATCAGACAGATGGGTGATTCCTACCTGTTCTATCGCGGCTTCGAGGAAACTTCCCGGGTTGCTGACAGTGCTACTTATGAGCGTGACCGAACAATTCAGCAGGCTACTGATCCTCGAAGTGACACCTGGGCCTGGGAGCGAGGTTATATCACTATCACTCCGCTCAAGTTCGACTGGACTGACTACGAATACCTAAGTGAGTTGCAAACCTGGGACTGGGAGATCGATTAGCAGTTGAGGCCAGGTAACCTACAATTAATCATAGCATCACTCCGCGGGAGTCTGCAGGGGGCTGCAGGGGGCTGCAGGGATATGAAGGGATATGAAGGGATATGAAGGAAGCTGTGGCTGGTTGTTGAGCGCGGCTAAATGGTGTAACCAGTTGCCAAGCGAGCAGTCGCTTGAACAAAAAAGGGACTCGATTGAGTCCCTTTTTTTATTCCAGTCAATGACTGAGAATTACTCAAGCGGCTCCAGTCGCACGATGGCGGGCGAAGTAGGCTGCCCGGTACGATCGGAAATTGCCAAGTAGATGTAGCCGTCTGGACCTTGACGAACGTCACGGATACGACCCATGTCGTAGGCCAGGGTTTCTTCCAGAACTACCTCTTTGTAGTCGGCAGTCAACTGCATTCGAGCCAGTTGCTCACCAGCCAGTCCGCCAGAGAAAATGCTGCCGCGCCACATCGGGAACTTGTCGCCGGTGTAGACCATCAGGCCGGAGGTAGCAATTGACGGAACCCAGAAGTGAGTCGGTCGCTCGGTATCAGTAGAAGTAGTGTTGGCGTGAATCGGGCTGCCAGACACGTAATTTACACCGTAGCCGTTAACCGGCCAGCCATAGTTATTGCCTGGTTCGATACGGTTGAGTTCATCGCCTCCCTGAGGGCCGTGCTCAGTCATCCACAGATCACCGGTCATCGGGTGAACAACCAGCCCTTGAGGGCTGCGGTGGCCGTAGCTCCAGATTTCCGGCAGCACATCGCTGTCGCCGACAAATGGATTATCATCTGGTATGCGTCCGTCGTCGTGCAGGCGAACAATCACGCCATTGTGATTGGTAAGATCCTGTGCCGGATGAGCTGTCAGATCACCGGTAGATGGAGCCTGCCGATCACCAAGACTCAGGTACATGTAGCCGTTATCGAATACGATCTTGCCGCCATAGTGTCCAGCGCGGCCTTCGGCCTGTGCTGCGAAAATCTCCACCACATTTGTGAGTCGATCATTCTCCAGACGACCACGGGATATAGCAGTAGTCGAGCCGCTACCTTCCTCTCGGGAATAGCTCAGGTAAACCCAGCGGTTGTCCTCAAAATCCGGATGTGGAACAACTTCGAACAGGCCGCCCTGGCCGTTGTAAAAAACTTCAGGAACGCCAGGTACTGCTTCCGGCAGTACGCGTCCATCACGAATGATGCGCAGACGTCCCGGCTTTTCTGTTACCAGGATGTCGCCATCGGGTAGCCACGCCATTGACCAGGGTTGCACCAGGCCTTCAGCAACCGGCACTACCCGGTAGTCATGGTGAGCGGCGAAATAGATTCCGTCGGACTGCGCGCCGGCAAGGCTGGCAACAGCCATTAATGCGCCTGTACCGAGGGTTAAAATTAACTTACGAAGCATAGATATCTCCTCATTTCCTCATTGGTCCCTGTGATTGCCGGTTTGTGTAATCAATGTCAGAGAGTTGGACACCGGCGAGTCGCAAATTTTTCAGACAGTCGTTAAAAATAGCAGCCAATTATGACAGGCCGTGATTATACTGTATCGCGAGTCATCTTGATAAACAGGTGATACGACCGTATTTTCTGGCTGCTTTGAATCCTAGATCTGATCCAGCACCTGCCGTACTACGGGCGTCAACCGTGGGCTGCTCAGCCCCCAGCGCTGACCTTCTTCCAGCGCACTCGCCGCATCCATACCCTGGTTTTGCTGGGCGGAAAGCGCAATAAGTGCACCTACTCGCTGACCGGAAGCACAGTGTACTACCACCGGCTCGCCGGCAAAGTTGTCCAGCAGTTCGTACAGCTCCTGGGCATTGTCGCGGGTAATCCCTGCAGATACGGCAACCGGAATGGAGTGATATTCCATGCCCAGCGATTCAACCAGGGCGGCTTCGTCAAAGTCCATCTCCTGCGGGGTGCGCAAGTTGATCACGTGCCGGATGCCGGCATCTGCCAACACCTGGAACTGTTCCTCGGTGGGCTGACCGCTTGAGATTATGTTCTCTTCCGGTGCCAGCAGATTGATGATATCCGCCTGACCGATGACATCGTTATCCAGGGTGGGTTCCTGCGAGCAGGCCGCTAACGCGAGCACACCCAGGGTGACAAGTATTCTGGTGAGTAGTTGATAAGGCTGCATAGTTATTCCTCGGGAGTTTGTTTGATCGTCTGTTATTATCCGGGCGACGACCTTTCTAACCTAAAGCTTGCCGTTTCACAAGTACAGACCATAAGTCGTTGCGCCATAGAGCGAATATTAAAGGGCATTTACCAGTGACTACCAGTAAAGAAGGCGAAATCAGACCTGGGGTTTTGCGAACGTCGGATCATTGCTTCGATAACCTTCCAGAATTCAATTTTCCCCCACACTACGCCGAAATCCAGCAATTTCGCATGCATTACCTGGATGAAGGCAATCCAGATGGCGAAACGGTGCTGATGTTGCACGGTGAGCCCACCTGGTGTTTTCTGTATCGCAAAATGATCGGTCCGGTTGTTGCTGAAGGGCACCGGGTGGTGGCGCCGGATCTCATTGGTTTCGGTCGCTCCGACAAGCCTGCGTCAATTGATACCCACAGCTATGCCTTACATGTGGAGGCGGTCACCGAGTTACTGCAACAGCTTGACTTGCAGAACATCACTTTGGTGGGCCAGGACTGGGGGTCTCTGATCGGCCTGCGGGTGGCTGCCGAAAATCCTGACCGCTTCGCCCGAATTCTGATAGCCAACGGTGGTCTGCCTAATGGTGACAGTCCACTTAGTGACGGTTTTCAGGCCTGGCGCAACAGCGTTATTCGCATGCAGCAGAAGGGTGATATGGACATAGGTCGAATAGTTGGCAATACACTGGGTGGGCGAGAGCTCAGTGCGGATGTCAAAGCGGCTTATGATGCACCGTTTCCCGATGGCAGCTACAAAGCGGGTCCTCTGGCGATGCCATTACTGGTGCCGGTCAGCCCTGATAACCCGGCTGCACAAGCCAATAAAGCTGCCTGGCGGGTATTGCGCCAGTGGCAGAAACCATTCATCACTGCCTTCAGCGATGGAGATCCAATCACCCGCGGCGGCGATCGCATTTTTCAGCGCCTGGTGCCGGGAGCACAGGGGCAGCAGCACACCACCATTGCCGATGCCGGGCATTTTCTCCAGGAAGAAAAAGGTGCAGAGCTGGCCGCCGTGGTGAATGCATTTATCCGGAATAATCCGCGCAGTTGATTCAGGCTTGATGCAGCGGCATCACTCGCTGCACGGCCGGTCTTTCCCTCATGCGGCGAGCATGGTCGACCACCTCGGGAAACAGGTTGATATCGACACCGTCACCTTCCAGCCAGCGGGAAATGGTAAACAGGTAACAGTCGCTGATGGAGTAGTCCTCACCCATGACCCAGGGTCCGCGAAACATTTCCGTTTCAATCAGATTGAAGCATTCACTCATGGTTTGCGGCACTTTGTTCTTCATGGCTTCGATGGCTGCTTCGTCGTCCACCCATCTACTGCCGCGTATCTTGTGTGCGTGAGCGACGTGGACTGTGGCGCACAGGTAGTTGTTGAAGGCCTGGATTTCGGCAAAGGCAAACGGATCGTCAAGCGGCGCCAGTCCGGCCTGGGGATGAGTCTGGGCAATATAGGCCAGTATCGCCGGTGTTTCCGTGATAATGCCGCGATCTGTCACCAGCGACGGAACCCTGCCCTTGGGGTTGATTTTCAGATAGTGGTCGGACCTCTGTTCGGTGTTTCTGAAATCGATAGTGCGCGCCTCGTAGTCGGCGCCGGCTTCTTCCAGGGCGATATGGGACGCCACTGAGACGGTTTGGGGAGCGTAGTAAAAGATCATGATGAAGTGCCTCAGCTTGGCTTGCGCGTTTATTGATGAGTCAGTTTGCGAATTGATTTGTGCGAAGAGTACCCGGACCCGACATGAATTGTAAGGTTTACAGGTAGCACCTGACGTAAGAGGGCTTTGAAGCTAGGCGTGATACCTTCGGAGTGCTAGATTAAATGCCGAAATCCAAAGATTCATGGATTACTAACACCGGAGGACTTTATCGTGAACGACCTGGTTTTCTATACCAATCCCCAATCCCGCGGACGTATTGCCCACTGGATGCTGGAAGAGCTGGCCGAACCCTATGAGACTCAATGGCTGGACTATGGGCCGGAGGGTACAAAATCGGTTGCCTATCTGGCGGTCAACCCAATGGGCAAGCTGCCGGCCATCACCCATGGTGGTAAAGTCATCACTGAAACACCGGCAATCTGCGCTTACCTGGCAGCTCGTTTCCCGGAGAAAGACCTCGTACCTGCGACCGAAGATCCCGGCCTGGCTGACTACTACCGATGGCTGTTTTTTGCTGCCGGGCCTTTGGAAAACTCCATTACCGCAAAATCAATGGGCTGGACTGTTCCTGAAGAAAGCAAAGGAACGGTTGGTTTCGGTAGTCACGAAGAGGTACTGGATGCCATTGAGCAGACCCTGAATCAAGGCCCGTACGTCTGCGGTGATCAGTTCACTGCGGCGGATGTCTACCTGGCTTCTCACTTGAGCTGGGGTATGCTCTTCGGTGGCGTGGACAAGCGGCAGAAGTTCGAAGATTATGTGGCCCTGGCAACTGACAGGTCGGCATACCGTAGAGCAAATCAAATAAACGAAGAACGGCTAGCGCAAGCTGGTTCTGCTTAAGCGCCAGCGCGCAACAAGACAATAACTACAAACAATAACAATACGCAGTAGGGAGAAACACCATGTCCGGACTCCTGTCCAAGGAACGAATCATTGCGCCAGCTGACTACAATCGCTGGCTGGTTCCCTTAGCTTCTGTCGCCATCCACCTTTGCATCGGTTCGGTCTACGCCTGGAGTATTTATAATCCGTCGCTGACCCGGGTATTCGGTGTGGTTGCCCCGGCAGCGGATGACTGGAGCCTGAGTCAGGTAGTCTGGGTATTTACCGTCGCCATCGTGTTCCTTGGTCTGGCGGCGGCGTTTGGCGGCAAATGGCTGGAGCGGGTTGGTCCTCGTAAAGTCGGTGTGGTGTCGGCAATCTGCTGGGGTGGAGGTTACCTGGTTGGAGCGCTGGGCATTCAGACTCACCAGCTGTGGTTGCTGTACCTGGGGTACGGTGTCATAGGTGGATGCGGACTGGGGCTTGGCTATGTGTCGCCGGTCAGTACGCTGATTCGCTGGTTTCCCGATCGCCGTGGTATGGCGGCCGGTATGGCAATTATGGGATTCGGTGGCGGTGCGATGATCGGCACGCCGATGAAAGAGTATTTCATCAGGCTGTTCTATCGGGCACCTGAATACCTGGGCGCAGTGACCGATGTCAGCCTGGTCACGGAAGCTGGCAGACGGTTTGCGGAGGTTGGTGGCGAACTCCGTGAAGTGGTGGTGGTCGGTGTCAATGAAATTCGGGCAATGACCGTGCCTGGACCGGAAGGTGTGTACCTGGTCGAGACCGGTGCGTCCGGTGTGGCCGGAGCTTTTATGATGATTGGCCTGATTTACCTGGCGGTCATGTTGGTTGCGGCATTCTCCTACCGGCTGCCGGCACCGGACTGGAAACCCGCGGGTTGGAATGAGCAAGAGTTGTCGTCTCGCTCGGCATTGATTTCAAGCCATAACGTGGATATTGATCAAGCCCTGAAAACGCCACAGTTTTATCAACTGTGGATTGTATTGTGTCTCAACGTGACTGCCGGGATCGGTGTCCTGGGAGTGGCCAGGACCATGATCACCGAAATATTCGGTACCACACTTCCTAATGTAGTGGACGCTGCGTTTGCAGCTACCTACGTGGTGATGATCAGCGCTTTCAACATGGTGGGCAGATTTATCTGGGCCAGTACCTCTGACTATATCGGGCGGCGCAACACGTACTGGATTTTCTTTGTGCTGGGCATTGTTTTGTACCTGTCGGTGCCTTTCTCCGCCCAGCAGGTAAGCGCCAATCCAACAGTAGTCTGGCTGGTGTATTTTTATGCGGCAACAATGATCATCTTCACCATGTACGGGGGCGGCTTTGCCACTATACCTGCCTATATTGCAGATATTTTTGGTACTCGTTACGTGGGGGGGATCCATGGTCGTATTCTGACGGCCTGGAGCACTGCGGGGGTTCTAGGTCCGCTCGCGATAACGTCGTTACGGCAAAACTCGGTGAACGATGCCATCGGCGAGCTGGCAGCGTTGATTGACCCGCAAGTGTTTAGTGCGCAGTTTGGTGCACCTGTCGAGCAGTTGGAATTACTGGTAGCCCAGAACTCAGTGAACATTGCGCGGCTGATGGAAATCGCGCCGCCTGGAACACCGGACCCCACCAGCGGGCTCTACAATTCCACCATGGTACTGATGGCTGCGTTATTGGCAATTGCGCTGGTTGCCAACGCGTTGATGCGACCAGTAGATGCCCGACATCACATGGTAGAAGAGTAGCAGGTCAGTCGTTCAGCAGCCGTTTCTTGGCCTGTTCGAACTCTGCATCAGACAAGGTCCCTGCATCGTGAAGCTGTTGTAAGGAGCTGATCTGGTCGGCAATAGTACTGTTGGCAGTTGCAGTCGGGCCGCTTGCCAGGGCAGGTTCCAATGTCGGTTTATCCACCAGCCCCAGCCAGCTGCCGATCTTGCGGAAAATAGCCATTAGCAGGCGCCAGATCTTCGGTAACAACCAGATCACCAGGCCAATAAAAACTACCAGCAATACCAGGAACAGCGCGGGATTGTTCAGCGCCACCCAAAGGCCGCCGAATACGGCCAGGTCTTCGGTGATGGACGCGCCCCAGTTGGTCACCGGTTCCGGGGATGTATTGATCAGCGCCCGGGTACCGGCCTTGGTAAAGTGACTGGTTGCCGCCATGCCGCCACCCATGATGCCGGTGGCAACTTCCATAACTGGAGAAACATCGCCAACCGCGCCAGCGGCCAGCAGGGCGCCGGCGGGAATGCGAATGAACGTGGACAGGCCATCCCAGGCTGAGTCGATACCCGGCACCTTGTCGACGACAAATTCCACCAGGTACATGACGCCGGCGGCGCCGACAACCAGCGGGTTAGCCAGCAGGGCCAGATCAGGTGGTAAATCGATACCGCCAGTCATGCCGCCCATGCCCAGGACTAAAAGAGCTGCGTAGAGATTGATACCGCTCGCCCATGAAGCGCCCATGGTTAGAGCGATGGTTCCCAGTAATGCGTCATAGCCTTCCATACTTGTTCCCTAATCGTGTTCTTAAGTGATGAGCTGCATTCTTTCAGCCAGCAGGATAACAACTGTCAGTGGATGCTAGTCAAGCCAACCTGAACACAACATGAGTGAAACAATTTCAGGGAACCTGCTCGTACTCGAGAAGTTGCAGCCATTCTTGCTGGCCATCGGTAGAATACTGCAGGTAGACGTCAAAGAGGTTGCTGCCGGGGCCGGGTGGCAGAACCTGAAGCGATGGCAGGTACAGCAAGGAGCCATCGGGAAAGTAGCGTGCCCGGTGAGCCCAGTCGCCGGCGCTTCCTGCGTTGCTGACAGCGGTAACATCAAATCGCATAGCTGCCGATGGGTTCAGTTGCAAACTGACATTGTAATTGGGAAGTTCACCGGCAACCTGGACAGTTTGGACGGTCAGTTGACCGCTGTTTTCGTCGAATTTTATATTGCTGGCACTGGCCTCCCGGCTCTCTCGCGGAAACCGGACTGGATCACTGCCAGCCTCGAAGTCCGGATCGAAACGACATTCGGTTGACTGCGTTGTCAGCTCCAGGCATTTTTTCTGCATATCTTCAGCCACAGGTTGATCTCCAGCATTTACCCAGTCCATCCCGGGAAGTGTGAATACCAACCACCCGCGCGTCGCCTATTGCCCCAACTGGAGTGTAGTTATCGAGTAACGCCTGACGCGAAGAGGGTAGGGCAGCCAGTCTTGTTATCGACTGGTTAATTAGTGGATCGCCGAAGTCGATGCCGGTATTGCTGAACGGCCGGATGCCGTCAAGTTTGTTGCCATCGTTCACCAGGCGTGGCAATTCGAACACGGCATAGCCCAGTACCAGGGGCAGAAATTCCAGTTCCAGGCCGGACAGCGCCAGTATTTTTTCCAGGCGCTCACGCTGCGCACTGGATTGCAGCAATGACACGAAGGCCGGATCGAACAGATTGAGCGATACCAAACCGGTACAGCGTTCAAGTGATTGTAAAAACTGCAGCTCGCCAGTAATCAGATCGGGTATTTCATGCCATGATTCTGTTGGCATTTCGGCATTGCTCACGTCCTGGCAGACGGCCTGGTAAATCGTGCGTAGATCGAAAGCGTTATACCAGTTGCGCGAGCCCGCCGACGCGCCACACATCAATAACGCACCTGCCACGTCTGGTATCAGGCCCGCTTCAAGATCGCGGACGGTCACTATGCCACCCAGAGACGCACCCTGGATAAACACCTGGTCCGGTCTGACAGCATCCGAAGAATACAATCTGTAATCGCCAGGCGTTGACAATTAATGTGGTAGCTCTTGCGCCACGACAAGTTACAGAATAGACCCGCTCTTTACCCGGCTGTCATAAATCTATACCCTTTGCAGCTTTTTTTGCGCGGGTGTTTTGCGCGGGTGCGCGCGAGTATGAGCAGAAGGCCCGGTGTTGTCACCGGGGATGGAGAGAAAGAGATGTTCAAAAACATAAACGGACAGCGACTATTAGTAGGATTCTTACTGCTGGCTGCAGGCAGTCAGGCAATCGCTACTAACGGATATTTTACTCATGGAGTGGGTACTCGATTAAAAGGCATGGCTGGTGCAGGTATCGGTTCCGACGCTGATCTGGGTCCAATTGTAGTTGCCAATAATCCGGCACTGGCATTGTTCGCAAGTGCGGGAATGGAAGTGGGTGTCGGCTTTTTCAGTCCCCGACGTGCCTATGAAGCATCCGAAAGTCTGGCCAACGGCCAAGGTAACGCCTTCACGATTGGCGCTGGAGAGGTAAAGAGCAGCAGTAATTTGTTCCCAGTGCCGTACTTTGCCAGCAACTGGCATCTGGACGAGGAACGAGCGGTTACGTTCATGGCCTATGGTCGTGGCGGAATGAACACCGACTGGGATAGCCGTTCCGCCAGCGCGATCTTTGATCCCGATGGCCCCGGGCCGGCACCCATGACTGAACTCCCGGGAACATTTGGTGGTGGCAATGCCGGAGTTGATTTGTCCCAGCTTTACATCTCTCTCAATTATGCCAGCCGTTACTCGGACAATCTTGTCTGGGGTGTTGGACCCACGCTCGCAGTGCAGTTGTTCGAAGTTGTCGGTGTGGGTTCCTTCGCGCCCTTTACAGAGACTTTCGCAGCTGCCGGGGGAATGGCGTTTCCCACCAACCTGACTAACAACGGTCACGACACATCCTGGGGTTTCGGATTTACTGCAGGATTGTGGTGGGGAATATCAGATCGCTGGAGTGTAGGGTTTTCTTACCAGTCGCGGATAGAAATGTCGGAATTCGATGACTATTCCGACCTGTTTGCCCGCGGAGGTTCTTTCGACACGCCAGCCAGCACCAAGATTGGATTTTCCTATCGGGCCAGTGCCAGCTGGCGAATCAACCTGGATGCAGAACACACCCAGTACAACGAAATCGACTCGGTTGGCAATCCCATGGCCCTGATTGCCGGTTGTCCGACAGCAGGTCTCGGCGGTATAACTTTGGATAACTGCCTGGGTGGTCACGGGGGAGCAGGATTTGGCTGGCAGGATATGACTACCTACAAGTTTGGTGCTGAATGGTATCGTTCCGACAGGTTGACCTTGCGGGCCGGATACAGTTATGGCGAGCAGCCAATAAGGGGACAGGACGCACTGTTTAATATTCTTGCTCCTGGAATAATGGAGCAGCACTTTACTGTCGGCGCGACACTGGATACTGCTGGAGGCAAAGAATGGAGTGCCTCGTTGATGTATGCGCCTGAAAAAGAGGTTGATGGATTCAACCTGTTTGATCCAACTCAGCGCCTGTCTCTGAAGATGTACCAGTTCGAGCTGGAGCTTTCCTGCCGTTTCTGATTTACTGGTCCAGAGTTAACCAGTTTTCATAGGACGAGCCAGTGATAGAGTGGCTGACCGGCAGTTCTCCATTCATTGCGATGTCGCTTTTTCTGCTGGCGGCAGCCTTGATCGGTGTGTTCGGTATCCGCATGACCTACCTGGCACGGGATCTGGCAGCGGCGACCGGGCTTGGTCAGGCTTTCATTGGCGCAGTCTTTATTGGCGCGACCACCTCCCTGTCAGGAATGGTTGCCTCAATGACCGCAGCCTGGCAGGGCGATGCGAGCCTGGCGATCAGTAATTCTCTCGGCGGCATTGCGGCGCAGACAGTTTTCCTGGTGCTGGCGGACATTACCTATCGCAAAGCCAATCTTGAATTTGCCGCAGCCTCGGCTGAGAATCTCATGATGTCCGTGCAGCTTCTGTTGCTGCTTTGCCTGCTCAATATCGCTTTCATTATTCCTGATTACAACCTATACGGTATTCACCCTATCTCACCAGTACTGGTGATCGTGTACCTGTTTACCGTCAGATTGCTGGCTGATGTTCATGAAAAACCCATGTGGATACCGAGGATGACACCCGGTACGGTGCGCGAAAGTAAAAAGTCGACCGGGAAAAGCCGCAACAGAGCCAGACGCAAGACTCTGTTCCTGGATTTTGGCGTTTGTGCCCTTGCAGTTGGTACAGCTGGATGGCTGGCGGCAACCTGCGGTCTGGTGCTGGTGCAACAAACGTATATTTCTGCGGGCATCATGGGCGGCATATTCATCGCTATCGTCACCTCGCTACCCGAACTGGTGGTTGCCGTCACTGCAATCAGGATGGGCGCACTGGCCCTGGCGGTGGGTGACATTATCGGTGGTAATGCCTTCGATACCCTGTTCGTGGCCGCAGCGGACCTGTTTTATCGGGAGGGATCCATTTACCTGGCAATTGATGTAGCCGAGAAAGTATGGCTCGGCGCGGTCATGTTGATGACGGCCGTATTGCTGGTGGGGCTGATGTACCGAGAACGCAAGGGCTTTGCTAATATCGGTCTGGAAAGCCTTTTGATTTTCCTGATCTACCTGATTACCGTCCTGGTGCTGGCTTTTGGATAAGCCAGGAGCTGATCGTCTATGAACTACAAGCTGATAATAATCATAACTCTGGCCAGCCTGGCGTTACTATTTATTTTTCAGAACGTCGCAATTGTAGAAATACAGTTGCTATTCTGGTCTACCAGTATGCCGCGTTCTCTGCTGGTGGTTCTGCTGCTGACCACAGGTATAACGATCGGCTGGTTTCTTCATAGCTTTGTTCGTTACAGGAAAAAGCAATAGAAAGTATTGCCCCAAGTAGTCTCGGTTGGGTGGAAATGTCTGCAAAAGCAGTCATTGTCCTCTGGAATAGCGAAACCACAATGGCTGAGTCAAACGGACATTTTCAAACCACAACCGTCATTCGATGTTGAGCTATGAACAATTGCACGAAGAGTCCAATCTATAAACTGAGCAAGCCGGAGGCTCTTCTGGCGAACAGTCGGCACACTCTCATTAACTTTCCCGCCTGGTGCGGCGTCCTATGAGATAGATCGCACCGTTGCCCCATGCCGAAAAGTGGCAATCCAATCACATAGGATGCCAGGTCCATCCCCGGACGAAGCCGACAGCGCATAGACGTAATCCCGCTGTTTGGTCTGGCCGGCTCTAGTAGTTAAGAACTTACAGAATAAAAAACAGTAGCAAGGATGACAGTAGCAAGGATGGTAGGTGCGCCAACATTATAGGCTAGAGGTCAGCTCACTGAACAAGAATCCATATGCGGACCTTTTGTCAATCGCCTACGACACGAATCACGACTGTTCTTCAAGCTAGCTGCCAATCTATTTAACGCGGGTGTATTTGAACGCGACTCTCTAAAGGATTTTTTAGTTTACGCTCCAAATGATCCCACTTGTATTTAGCATTTAGTCGCCGTTCATACTTTTGATGAGTCTGCCAAACCCTGACACAACGGGATTGAAAGTCCGCTCCCTTAGTTGTGCCCGCCTTACCCGCAACAAGAGCGGTAATGGAAAACCAGATCTTGCGTTTACGGGCCTCTTTACGACGCGAAGTCTTTTGTTTCATTACCAGGTCTTTATTGTCAATGTCCTTATAAATTTGGTAGAGCGATTGGAGGCTGCTGAGGACAAGGTTAAATCGGTCCAATGTGCGTATCGCACTTTTACTCATTATTCGCTGTTTAAAATGATCTTTCACTTGATCGGTAATTTCCCCGGACACTTTCTCCACAACAGCATCACTAATGAGTACACTTAATGCTTTGGGATCCTTGAATTCCAAGACAACTTGACCATTGTCATATTTGAGTGTCGTATTGGAAACGCCGGTCATAATCCTTCGGTATTCATCGTCGAAAAATGACATTGCACGATAACTATTTAAATCAGCTTTAGCTTTTTTATAGTCGGCCGGCCGCTGCTCACGGATATGAGGATAGGGTCCAGAGATTGTCGAAGGCAGCCTAATAGTACCTGATGGCCGGGTATTGAACGGCGTGCACTTTGCCAGTGTCATAGGATGTCTTCGGTGATGATACGGATTTCCCATTCAGGTTACCTTTTCCATTTTGCAAACGTTAAGGTTACATCGACAAAATTTAAATCTGTGGGCAGTTTTTACTTAGCTCACAAAATACTCAACAAGTGACTTATCCACCATAGGGGGCCTATATAGCGCCAAAAACACTAGCGTAATTGTAACCATATATCGAATCTCAGTTGAATAATAAGAAGCCTTTTCTGGTGAAATGTGGATTGTCGGGTGTATGCTACGTGCTCGTTATTTGGGAAAATACTGGTCGAGGTCTAACGTCAGCATGAAGTCGTATTGTGCGCGACCCGATGCACTCATGCCTCCTCCGCCTTGTATGCCGATACCTGAGTTTCCGACATTTTTGAGACTTGCACCCGCACCGCTTTCCCTTATTTGAACCTTCAAACCGTTTAGCCCAGGAACAGGTATATCGCGCCCCACTAGAAGGTCTAACAATGTCTTGCGGGATTCTTTATTCACTAATACAGTAGTAAGCGCGGATCCCGCGATAAGCCCCGACCATGAGACAAGCAGCGCCCTGTCCCTGCCAGGAAGACTGCCCCAATCGGATTTGGCCTTCCTCGAAGCTAGATTCAACAAATCGCCTGTTGCGTTTCTTACGGTTGGGATTCCCCAGATCGCTTTTAATAAATCACCGACTTCTGCAGCTTTTGGAGAAGCAGGTCCTTGGCCCCTGGGAACGAGCGCAGCTTTCGGTCCGGGCGTTCGAGCTCGCAATAGGCTGTCAACGTCAGACTGTGTCATGATGGACCACTTGGGTTGCAGAAAAAGGTTTCGCAGTTGCGCAGACGGAGGACCCTGCTGCAATGCTCGCATCTCCTTCATTAGAACTGGATTCAAATGGAGTTGAAAATTACCTAGGCTAAATCGGTTTGAAGGAATTGAAAAACTGGCGCCTCCCATTGCTTTATCTCCTCTAAATGTTCACCTACACTGTCTGACAAAACGTGAGTTTTCTTGCGCGCCCGCAGGTCAATGAAACCGAAGTACTAGCTAGTTGATGCGTTTACAAGCGTCAAATAATTTCTTGGATTTGTCATACAGTAACCTGGCTTGCTGTTTTCAAGTATGGTGTTGAGGATCCATGTGTATTTATACAGTGAAAATTGGATGGAACCGCTCTCCACATCCAGCCTGAAGTTTAGACTGCTTCGGGTCGACTATTGTCGTTTTACTATTCCAAAGGATAATGACTGCTTTCGAACAGATCGGACATGGCTCTGCTGTTTGACTTCAGATGTGCGGGTCCATGAAAATGGCTGGCAGCCCGACAAAAAAGGGGCTGCAGCCACCATCGGTTACTGCGATTCTGCGGCTATTTCATCGTAGAAACCCGGAATACTGCGCTGCATGAACAGGCCATTTTCCGCCATGGTCCAGCTCAGTGCCTCGCTACGAATTCTTACCGGGGCTTCGCTTCGAGTCATGCCGCCACGAATCAATTCCGCCATGTGGCTGCGTATCGCTTCCATCTGATTGCGAAACGCAATGACATCGCTCCGTGACATGACGGCACCGTGACCTGGAATTGCAGTATCCCAATCCAACGCCAGGATATTGTTCACGGTACTAACCCACCCCCGGCTGCTGCCGCCGTTAGCATAGTCAAGAAAAGGCGCAGTGCCATGCAGCAGGTCACCGCCATGGACCGTATTGAGATCCGGGAAGTAGACCACGGCATCGCCGTTGGTGTGGCCGGTACCCATGTGGAAAGCTCGTACTTCCACACCGCCCAGGTAGATCGCCGTCTGATCGGTAAACACCATACGTGGAGGCGCATCCTGGTTACCCCTGATCATATTGTCGCGGGCATTCTGGTGGGCGACTATTTCAGCAATATCGATGAAACCCACGTTGCTGCCTGAATGGTCGCCGTGGTGGTGGGTGTTAATGACATACCGGACTGGCAGATCACTCACCTGACCGACCAGTTGCTGGATCTCTTCAAAATCCTGGGGGAATTTGTCGTCAATGAGTATCACACCCTCCGGGGTAACTCTGACACCTATGTTGCCGCCGGGACCGGTAATGTTGTAGAGACCGTCTTTAACCTGCTCGATTGCGAGCCTGTTCTGGGCAACAGCAGTGTTGAATAAACACAGGGACATAAGAAAGCAGATAAACACTCTGATAGGCATGGTTGTTCCTCTTGATGGCTGGTCCTGTCCGGGCGACAGGGATTGATGCTGGTCGGGAAAACCTACTTAGCTTATAGCAGTAAACGACCACTCTCAACCGTCTCACCGACGAGTTAGCGTGATTCGCTTTAGCTTGAGATGCAACTCGGGTAAAGTGGCCTTTCCGCATTCCAGGATAGAGGAGAAAGGTCGTGATCAGCAGTCAGGAACTACCCGGCAAGTACGTCGATGTGAAAGGCAAACGAATGGCCTATGTCGAGATGGGCTCGGGTGATCCGATCGTATTTCAGCACGGCAATCCAACCTCTTCCTACCTTTGGCGCAACATCATGCCGCACCTGGCAGATCAGGGTCGTTGCCTGGCCATCGATCTGATCGGCATGGGTAAATCCGACAAGCTGGATAAATCCGGACCGGAAAGCTATCGGTTCGTTGAGCATCGCGAGTATCTCGACACGGCGCTGGAAGCTCTTGGCGTTGACGGCAATGTCACCTGGGTGATTCACGACTGGGGGTCAGCCCTGGGGTTTGACTGGTGTAACCGGCATCGCGACAAGGTGAAAGCTATCTGTTACATGGAAGGCATTGTCCGGCCAGTTACCTGGGAAGAATGGCCTGATGCGGCACGGGGTGTTTTCCAGGGATTCCGTTCCCCGGCAGGAGATGAAATGGTGCTGGAGAAAAACGTGTTCGTCGAAAGAGTATTACCTGGTTCCATATTGAGAAAGCTTTCTGATGAAGAAATCGAGGTTTACCGGCGTCCGTTTACTAATGCTGGTGAAGATCGGCGGCCCACCCTCACCTGGCCAAGGCAGATACCTATCGATGGCGAGCCGGAAGATGTTGTGCAGATTGTAGCGGATTATGCAGAGTGGCTGAGCAGCAGCACGGTTCCCAAGCTGTTCATCAATGCTGAACCTGGTGCAATTTTAATCGGCCCGCAGCGAGAATTTTGCCGTGGCTTTCCAAACCAGGAGGAAGTCACTGTTGCTGGCAACCATTTTCTGCAGGAAGACTCTCCCGATGAGATCGGCCAGGCTATTTCCGACTGGCTGGCACGCCTGGCTTGACCAGGCTTGCCAGTTTCCAATAATGAGCCTGGCGTTTTAGATGTCAAATTCCGTCATTCCCCAAGCACAACTGGAGGGCAACCTGCGCCGGTATGTGCTGTTTCGGGTGCTGTACAGTGCGCGATTTTACTACCCGGTGTTTACGGTACTGTTTCTGGACTACGGACTGACCCTGGAACAATTTGCCGTTCTAAACATGGTCTGGGCGCTGACTATCGTGCTGGCGGAAGTTCCCTCTGGTGCCCTGGCGGACATTGTTGGCCGCAAACGGCTGGTAGTCTACGCGGCTTTTCTTATGGTAATCGAGATGGCCGTGTTGCTATGGGTGCCTGTCGGTGAGTCGTCCTTCCTGTTTCTGGCTTTCCTGGTAAACCGTATCTGCTCCGGGCTGTCTGAAGCCGCAGCATCCGGTGCAGATGAAGCACTGGCTTATGATTCACTCAAAGCCCTTGGCCGGGAAAGCGAGTGGGCTCATCTGCTTGAACGCACCACCCGCCTGGTGGCGATCGGTTTCTTTACTACCATGATTACTGGTGCACTGGTTTACGATGCAGATGTGGTCAATAGCGCGATTGGCGTGTTGGGATCGGGGCTTGTCCTCGAACCGGAAGCCATCATCAAACTACCGGTAGTACTTACTTTTTTAACGGCGTGCCTGTTGTTGATAATCACCCTGGGTCTCAAGGAAGTGGAAACCGGGACGGACACGGAATCAGGTGCTGCCGGCCAACATCGACCGTCCGGCCTTGCGCAGTTGCTGGAGCCATTTCGGCAGATCCTGACGGCTGCCCGCTGGACTGTGAATCATCGGTTTGTGCTGTTTGTCATCCTTGCAGCTCTGGTGCTGGACAGCGTAGCGCGACAGTTCGTGGTTCTGGCCAGTGAGTATTACCGTGTGATTGACATCCCTCCAGCCTGGTTCGGTTTCATTGGTGCAGGTATGTCATTGATCGGCATACTGAACGCGCGCGTCTCAAAGCACCTGGTTTCCAACCATTCACCGCTGTTCAACTTTGCATTGTTGTCAGCCATTCTGATGCTGGGACTGTTGGGTCTGACCCTGGTGATCCCCTGGTTTGGTGTGCTGTTTGCTATCGGTGCATTTGCCATGATGGGTATGGTGAGCTTTCAGTCCAGCTTTTATATTAATCGTGAAGTGGATTCCGCTCATCGTGCCACGGTACTCAGTTTCAGGGGGCTGGCCCTGAACCTGGGCCTGGGTTTGGCGAGCCTGCTTTATACAGCACTTATTGCTGCCATTCGGCGCGGAAAGGACCAGGATCTTTCCGCTGAGCTGGTACAGGAACTGGTATTTATCGAGTCACTAAGAGCGTTCCCTCTGTACTTTCTGTTACTGTTTGTGGGTTTGTTGGCGCTCGGCCGACTGCTGATAAAAAATCGCCGGCACTTCACTCGTGTTCCTAAAAAATAGAGCCATCACGACATGAAATTTGACGAAGCTGGTTTGGAGGAGTCAACGCCCATCATTGTCGGTGTTGGCCAATTCAGGGAAAAGGATGTATTGCCGGAGGCTGCGCATTCGCCCATGGAGCTGGCGGCCGAAGCATCGAAAGTCGCGCTGGCGGATACCGGAGTTTCGACAGAGCTTGCGCCATTGCTTGATACCATTGCAGTAGTCCGTCTGTTTTCAGATTCATCAAACCGACCGCGATTGGCCCATGATTTTGGTCGGGCTGACAATCCACCGCGTGCTGTGGCAAAGCGTATCGGCGCCAACCCGGCCAATGCGATCTACGGTCAGTTGGGTGGTAACACGCCACAGAAACTGGTAAATGAAATGGCAGAGCGGATAGCCGAAGGAGACGTCCAGATTGTCCTGCTGACTGGCGCCGAGGCTATCAGGACAACGCAGCAGGCAGTCAGGGACGGAACGCAATTGGACTGGCATGAAAACGACGCCGGTACCCTGGAAGACCGCGGTCTGGGTGAGCCACTGACTACTCCTCATGAATTCGAATACGGTGTCGGCATACCGGTTCAGACTTATCCGCTGTTTGAAAATGTAATTCGGATGCGCAGAGGACAAAGCATACAGCAACATCTGCTGGCCATGGGCGAAATGATGCAGCCTTTCTCAGCAATAGCTGCTGCCAATCCTTATGCTTATTACGGACATGCCTGGACTGCTCAACAGCTGGCTACCGTAGATGAAAATAACCGCTTCGTTTGTTTCCCGTATCCGAAGTTAATGAATGCACGAGACTCTGTGAATCAGTCTGCCAGTGTCATCATGATGTCGGTTGGACTGGCCCGGCGATTAAAGATCGAACAGTCAAAATGGGTATTCCTGCATGGCTGTGCGGAAGCCAACGATCGTCTGGTTGCGGAACGAGCTGATCTTGGTGGCTCTCCGGCTATGCGGCTGAACGGCTCAAAAGCCCTGTCAATGGCCGGCAAGGATATCCACGACATGACGTATTTCGATCTTTACTCCTGCTTCCCGTCAGCGGTAGAGATCGGCTGTGAGGAGTTGGGGATTCCCACCGATGACGATCGTGATTTTACCGTGACCGGAGGGTTGCCGTTCTTCGGTGGACCGGGCAACAATTATTCCATGCATGCGATTGCCAGCATGGTCGAACGGTTACGAGCGAAGCCCGGTTGTTTCGGCCTGGTAACTGCCAACGGCGGCTGGTTATCCAAGCACGCCACGGGTATCTACTCCACCCAGCCCTGGCTGGGTACCTGGCAGCGGGAAAACCCAGCAGCTTACCAGGGTCAGATAGACCATGCTGATACACCCTCCTTTACCGAGGTTCCTGAAGGGGCAGCCCGGATAGAAACCTACACAATCTGTTTCGATCGAGAAGGGCCGTGTCGTGGCATCGTGGTGGGTCGGCTCGATTCCACTGATCAGCGGTTTCTCGCCAACTTGCCTGTTGATCCGCAATTGATGTTGCGGTTGGTAGAGCAGGAAGCGGTCGGTTTACCAGGATTGGTCTCCCAGCAACAGGGACGTAATATCTTTCTGCCAGCTGGGTTTTAGAAGCTACCTTCCAGTACCAGCTCGCCACTGGCATAGATTCTTACCGCAGTGATATCGCGGATATCCATTCCGGCCGGGACAAATGGCGTCAGGTCTACTTCACCACTGTCCCGGCTGGTGCTGAACTTACCTTCGCCTTTACCTTCGCTATCCGTTGAGAACGATCCAAAGTCCATGCTGGTTGCACCGAAATCAACTTTGATGCTGTAGTTGGAATCTGCCATGGCGTCTTTTATCTCCACTTCAAATTCTTGCTCGACCTCATAGCCGTCTTCTTCATACTTGGCCTTGGCTTTTCCTTTCAAGTCGCCGGAAACGGCTGTAAGAGAGGTTTCGGCTTCGATCTCGATTTCGGGGCCATCGTCATCGCCGCCGTTACCGCCGCTATTTCCCATGCCTGACCCTTTACCTTTACCTTTTCCCCGGCCGCGCCGGTTATCGTCATCGGCATCCCCGTCACCATCTTCGTCAACGATAATTTCAAAACCAAGAACGGTGAGGTTTTCATCCAGCTGACCCTTTACCTCGACGAAAACGTTTTCAGCCAGCGTGCCGCCGATATGGGAATTCTCATCGATCAGCACGGTCGCTGCCGTGGTTTCGCCCACCAGTACCGTAATGCTTGTCGGGGTGTCGCCGTCACTGGTTAACGCGGTAATTACCCCGTCCAGTTCGATCAGCCCCTGGGGCCGGTTACCGACATGGATACGCCTGGAGAACAGTTCCATATCTTCATAAAATCCAAAGATGTTCACCACGTCGCCCACCAGAATTTCAGCGGCGGGCACATCATTACCGGAGCGGCTGCCACGGCGGGTAATGTCACTATCGGGTGGCAAGATGATATCGATATTCAATAGGGTCAGAATGACATTTTCTTCACTTGTTGCAGTCGCTTGTACGATGCCCCGAATGCGAAACTCCTCTTTCTGGGAGTCAAGGACCTTGATTGCTTCTGCAACAATGCCCTCGTCGGCAAAGAAGGCTTCGATTCTGACAAAGTCAGCAATATTGAGGTCGTCGAATGTTGCATCTTCTCCTCCCACTTCAATGCCAGTGCCATCGTTGAAATATTCCGATTTTCATAATGTTTCCTCTGCTTGAACAAACCGCCCCGCCATATTTGACTTGCCATTGAACAGTTGGGGGCCGGCGTTGTGATAGTATGCCGTGCCAGTCTTCCATGATTGCTGCGGGAAGGAGAGTACTATCTCGTGCTCGTGGATTTTTGACTGGAATCAACAAAGTTTGATGGATTTATCAGGGCATTTTCAGCCAGGACCAATGAGAGCCTGACTATGGAGAAAACTGACTTACTATTTTCAACTTTCCCGGTGGGGCCGTTGAGCTGCAACTGCTGCATAATTGGTGATCCACTGACCCGCAAAGGCATCGTCGTGGATCCGGGAGGCGATGCGAATTTTATTCTCAGCGAAATAACCAGGCTGGGACTGGTGATCACCGACATCATTCACACCCATGCACACCTGGATCACATTCTGGCGGCCGGGGAGATCAAGCGAGCCACTGGCGCGACCGTATCAGTTCACAAGCAGGATAAGTTTCTGTGGGACGACGTGGAGAATCAGTGTCGGCGCTTCGGGGTTCCGTTCCAGCCGCAGCCGGACCCGGATCACTGGTTACAGGACGACGAGGAGCTGGGTTGTTGCAACGGCGTGACTCTGCATACTCCCGGACACACGCCGGGCTCCATGTGCTTTCTGTTTGAGAAATATAAACTTCTTATTGCCGGGGACACCTTGTTCAAGCGCTCGATCGGGCGTACTGATTTCGAATATGGCGATTACGCTGATATCGAACGCTCCATCAGAAACCGTATTTATACCCTGGACGAGGAAACGCTGGTAATTACCGGGCATGGTCCCAGCACTTCTATCGGTGAGGAAATCCGCGAAAACCCTTTTGTTAAAGCATAAAAAAGACCCCTACTAAATTGCGGGAATAGAGTGTAGGGGTCGAAGGGTAAGACGTTACCGTCCAGTAAGTCTGCAACGCTTTCAAGGATCGTTTGATCGGCGTGTAATAGGATTACGCGGCTGTTCCCTGCCTGGATCACTGAATTCAAAAAAAATGAGGAGTTTCACTTGAGTGAAGAGCTGGAAAAGACACTCAGAGAGATTGAAGACCGGAAAACCGGGCACTACGAAAAGCGAACGCGTCACAAGGATAAAGCGGGAAATCCGCTGTTTATTAATCGCCTGATTAGAGAAGATTCACCGTATCTGTTGCAGCACGCCCATAATCCTGTCAACTGGTATAACTGGGGAGAGGAAGCTTTTGCCGCAGCTGCCGGGGAAGACAAACCGATTTTTCTGTCCATTGGGTATTCCACTTGTCATTGGTGCCACGTCATGGAAGCCGAAAGTTTCGATAACGTGGAAATTGCCAGGCTGCTGAATAAGTACTTTGTCTGTATCAAGCTGGACAGGGAGCAGTTTCCCGATATCGATGACTTTTACATGACTGGTGTGCAGATCATCACCGGGCAGGGCGGCTGGCCCATGTCAAATTTTCTGCTGCCTGATGGCAGACCTTTCTATGCAGCGACTTATTTCCCTCCTGGGCAATTCATTGACCTGTTGAGCAAGATTTCCCAGCTCTGGAATCAGCAGCGGGTTGAGCTGGAACAGGGCGCGGAGCGCACGGCTAAGGGAATTCAGCAGGTATTACAGGGCCGGCAGGAAATTCGGGACATTGAGCTGGGACCGGTTTCTGCAGCTGCGGATCGTATGCTGCAACGGGAGGATCCGGAGCTGGGAGGCCTTGCCGGCGCACCCAAGTTTCCCCAGGAGCCGTTGCTTTACTATTTTCTGGATGGTGCATACCGCGAGCGGAGCCTGCGGAAACTGCAGTTCCTCGACAAGGCGCTGACCAGGATGGCCGAGGGCGGCATCTACGATCAGGTGGGCGGCGGATTTCATCGATACAGTACTGACTCGCAGTGGCTGGTGCCCCATTTTGAGAAAATGCTATACAACCAGTCACAACTGTCACTCCTGTACCTGCGCGCCTGGCGCTTGACGGGCAATGCTTTCATTCTGCGGGTGGTAAGACAAACGCTAGATTACGTGCTGCGTGAGATGCAACAGCCGGAAGGCGGATTCTACTCGGCAACCGATGCTGACAGCGAAGAGCAGGAGGGCTTGTTCTTTGTCTGGAACTTGGCTGAGCTACGGGAATTACTGCGCCCCGATGAGCTGGAACTGGTCGTTGCGCTGTATGCACCCAGTGAAGCAGGAAATTTCGAGGGGGCCAATATCCTGGCGCTGAATCAATCCCTTGAAAGTTACAGTCAGGGCAAACCATTTAATGAGCTTGAAAGTCGACTGGATCAGGTATTGAACAAGTTGCTGCTGGACCGTCAGCGGCGCGTCGCTCCGTTACGAGATGACAAGCTGATCGTTGCCTGGTCGTCGGCTATGGCCACCAGTCTGGCCTGGGCTGGTAATGAGCTGAAGGAACCTCGGTATCTGGATGCTGCCATACGTGCGGTGGACTTTATCTGGGCGAATAATTACGTCGCAGGCCGGACACTGTACCGCATCTGTCTTAACGGACAAGTTTCAATTCCTGCCCAGCTGGAAGATTACGCAAACTTGTGCGAAGCACTGCTTGCCCTTTTCGATGTCACCGGTGAGAGCGATTATTTGCAAAAAGCTTCTCGCCTGATGCAGGACATGCTGGATTTGTTCTGGAATGAAGAATCTGGCGGGTTTTATCTCGGGCCGCAACATGCTGGCGGGCCGATGCTTGCTCGCTCCAGTAGTGCAACCGATGGGGCGACGATGTCTGCCTATGGAGTTGCTGTGCAGTGTCTTGCTTTGTTACAGGAGCGCCGGTATCTGTTGAATGCTTTGACTGATGCTCAAGAGATTGATTATGAAAACCGCTTGCAGCTTGCGATCAAGGCTGCAAGTGCCGAGCTTGACGAGTTCCCGCCCAGTCACGTTACGTTGCTGCGAGCATTGAAGCATCATCTCGAAGGGTCAATATTACCGATTCGCTACGGAGCTGAAGGCCGCTTGAAGTTGATAGCACATCGGATTCCCGAGAATAATGACGGCGACCAGAGTTCCCAGGTTCTGCTGCAACTACGACTCTCGACTCTGGCGGGTTTTCATATCACCACCGAAGTCGGAGACAATCCGGATCTTTCACCGTTACGGGTTGAGCCTGATGCTGAAGAAAAGCACTGGACTGTGAAAGATGTCGAGGTAATACATATGCAGGACTCTGGAGGCGCGGATGAGGCCGGACTCTTAAGCCGGCAATTCAGCCAGCCCCTAAGTCAACATTTCAGCCACGAGTTGCAGCTGACTGTGACACTGCAAAGTTCCGGTGAGGTAACAGACCTGTTTGCCGGCAGTATTGGTATTGAACTGTGTGTGCAGGTTTGTAGTGACACGGTTTGTTTCAAGCCTGAACTATTCAGACTTCGCCTTTAGTCTGCGCCGATAACAGCACATTTTCCAGGTAGTCCGGCACTATAACCGAAGCCTCGCCACGTACGTGCTCGTCAAACCAGGAGCCGGTGTCTTCGAGGTTCAGTTCAACCGTGAGCGCATTGTGTTGTTTGGCTAATTGGTAGAACCCAGAGGCTGGATATACATTTCCTGAGGTGCCGATTGCAATAAACAGATCGCAATTTTCCAGGGCGTTGAAAATATCCTGCATGGCGAATGGCATTTCCCCAAACCACACGACATGGGGTCTGAGATTTCCGGTGCTACGGCAACAGCGACACTCGGTGTCGAAATCGAAATCCTGAGCAATATCGAAAACCAGATTGGTATTGATGCAGCGCATCTTCAGCAGTTCGCCATGCATATGAATCAGGTTGCGACTGCCCGCGCGCTCATGAAGATTATCAATATTCTGGGTCACCAGTAAGAAGTCACCGGGAAACTGTTGTTCAAACCTGGCAAGAGCCAGATGAGCCGCGTTAGGCGCCACTTCGGTGCTTAACAGTTTTCGGCGACGTTCGTTGTAGAACTGGTAGACAAGGGACGGATTGCGAACAAAGCCCTCAGGTGTGGCCACGTCTTCAATAGCGTGCTCTTCCCACAGTCCGTCGGCAGCCCGAAACGTGCGGATACCTGACTCTGCGGAAATGCCGGCGCCAGTCAGAACGACAACAGATCTTACAGGTTTTTGCATGCAGTGATCATAGCATGGCGGTTACCGTTTGCCAGTTCAGCAGCTATAATCCATGACCTGAAAAATGGCATTAAGATGATCTCGAAGCGATCAGGGAAGCAGCTATGGCAGCAATTAGAACTGGTAATCTTGCCCCGGTCTTTACGCTACCGGACCAGGATGGCAACACGGTGAGCTTGAAGGAATTTCGCGGCAAAAAGAACGTGGTGCTCTATTTTTATCCCAAGGCGATGACACCTGGTTGCACGGTGCAGGCCTGCGGATTGCGGGACAGCAAGGAAAGGCTGGCAAAGCTCGATACCATCGCTTTGGGGATCAGCCCGGATCCGGTGGCGCGGCTAAAGAAATTCGCCGAGCGAGATGAGTTGAACTTCACTCTGTTATCTGATGAAGACCATGCGGTAGCGGAAAAATACGGAGTCTGGGGTTTGAAGAAGTTTATGGGTAGAGAGTTCATGGGGATTTTGCGAACCACGTTTCTGATTAACAGGAAAGGGCGAATTGTCCATATCATGGACAAGGTGAAAACCAAGACTCACCATGACGAAGTGGTAGAAATCATCAAGTCGCAACTTAGCTAAGTCCACTAGATGGAACTGAATTTCAAGCAGTTTTCAGAGCATGGCAGGCCCCTGCTTATCCTGCACGGGTTGTTTGGCAATCTGAAAAACTGGAATAGGCATGCCCGGGAGCTGGCCAGGGACTTTGCGGTTTATGCACTGGACCTGCGCAACCACGGTGAATCTCCGCACTCAACGTCTATGGACTACCAAGTCATGGCCGCGGATGTGCTCGAATTCATCGAACGCAAATCGCTTGCCGAGGCAAATATACTTGGCCACTCAATGGGCGGTAAAGTCGCGATGCAGCTGGCCCTGGATGTGCCGGAGCGGGTCGGTCGACTGCTGGTGGCAGACATTGCGCCTGTGGCTTACAGTGAAGAACGTGGTGATCATGAGAATGTCTTCAACGGCCTGTTGTCAGTCAATCTCTCCAGTCTGCAAACGCGGGCTGATGCTGAAACTGCCCTGGCGACTGAAGTTGACGAGCCAGCGGTCCGGCAGTTCCTCGTCAGCAATCTGGTCAGGGATGAAAAGGGTGGTTATCGATGGCGTTTCAATCTGCCTGTTTTGCATGAAAATTATGATCGACTGCGGGAGGGGATTGCTGCAACCAGCGAATTCGGCAAACCAGTGCTCTTTGTAAAGGGAGGCAGGTCTAACTATATAAAGAAAGAGGATTGGTCAGCCATCGAGCAGCTCTTTCCCAGGGCCAGGATAAAGACCGTGATGGGTGCAGGACATTGGCTACATGCGGAGAAACCTCAGGTTTTTTACAAGCTGGCACACGACTTTTTCAATAGCGAGGAAAGCGAGCAATGACTCTGCTGAGTGTTAATGTCAACAAAATTGCACTGCTGCGAAACTCTAGGGGGCGTGATTATCCCAGTGTCACTGGCTTCGTGCGCAGCTGCCTCGAACTGGGTGTAAAAGGAATTACAGTCCATCCACGGCCTGATGAGCGACATATCCGCCGCCAGGACGTTTTTGCTATTGCCGATCTGCTGCAGGAATGGGATGAGGGTGAGTTCAATATAGAAGGCTATCCGTCGGAGGAATTCCTGGACCTGGTTCTCGCTGTGCGTCCTGCACAATGCACCCTGGTGCCGGACGAGCCCGGGCAGCTCACTTCTGATCATGGTTGGGATGTTGCGGCCAATCGTGAGTTGCTACAGCAGGTCAACGGCAGACTGCGGGAGGCCGGAATTCGCAGCAGCCTGTTTATCGACCCACAAGTCGAATCCATTGAGCGGGTACCTTCTGTTAACGCTGACAGGATAGAACTGTACACCGAAGAATTCGCAGAATGCTTTGCCAGCGGCAGGCAGCACGAGGTGCTGGAACAATACCGACTGGCAGCAGAGAAGGCTGCCCAGCTTGGACTGGGTATTAATGCCGGTCATGACCTGAACTTGGACAATCTTGCCGAATTCCTGACTATTCCTGCCATTCTGGAGGTTTCAATTGGCCATGCACTGGTTGTTGAAGCCCTGCACCTGGGGTTGGAAAAAGTCATCCGCCGCTATCTGGAAATCACTGCGAATGCAGATTAGCGGAGTACGCAAACGTGCCTGACTGGCCAGGCGAATCAGCTGACGATTACGATGCCCAGTAATGCACAACTGGTGCCGAGGGCAGCGCCAGCCAGGATGTCACTGGGGTAATGCACGCCGAGTACGACCCGGGAAATTCCGATTAGTACAGCCCAGCAGTAGACCGCCAGCAGGAAAACTCCGAAAAAGCAGCCGATCAGCGTAGCCATCAGAAAGGCTGCGGTTGTATGCCCGGACGGCATACTGAACTTGTCGGCAGGAGTAATGACCGGCGATGAGTTGCTGACTCGGATAAACGGACGATCCCGCTTGATAATGGTCTTCAAAATCATGAAACAGGGGAGTTCGATCAAAAAGGCGATCAGGCCAGCCTTCAGGAACAACAGGCTGTCATTATCTCCCAGTAACAGCATGGAGAGCCCGAACAGGCCATATAGGTAACCATCGCCGGTGTGCGAAACAATCCGCGCGGATTGAGTGAGCGAGGGGGAGTGCTGCAGGCGGATTAACCAGCGATAAACAAGGATATCCAGGTTGGAAAGTACGTTAAGCACAGGGTAACTCACGCATAGCTTGGATGGCCGTACTGTAAAGCTACATTATGTCATTGTAAGGACCAGAAAATGACGTTTTTGTTACAAATCCGACCGTAATTTTGTATCTGCTGATCCTTATTTATGGGTTATTTCGGGTCTTCCAGACCGTTTCTGAAGCTTTACAACCGCCCTTATAGCCTGCATAGTGGCATCAGGGTCTGACCATGATTAACAAATACCTGATCGCAACAATGTGCCTGTTGGTGTCCGGACTGGCGTCCGCTTCCTCCCTGGAAGTCGCCAGGTTGGCGCAGTTGCTTGAGCATGCCAGCTATGATCTGGCCACTGATTCGGCGGGCCGGTCCTGGTCTGGCAGTGTCAAACACAATGCCAAGTTGCTCAGCCAGAAAGCACAGAAATTGCAGGACAGCATCGAACGAGGTCGCAGTAGCGCCTATGTAAGAACCCGGTTCACTGATGTGAGCCGTTACTACCAGCGACTGGAGGCCTCGGTGGTGCGGAGTATGGACGGGTCCGGATCCCACCGGCTACGCGATGAATTTATCCACCTGTCGGAATATTACGAAGATTTACGCTTCGAATTCTATGGCGACACTTACTATCAAAGTTTTCGCTCCAGCCCGCCTTCGTATCCTTATGCTTACCCGCAACCGTTGCTGGATGGCAGAAATATCCGCGGGCTGGGTATTGGCGTGATTGTGGTGCCGCCAATCCGTGACTACGATCGCCGCCGTGGCGGACAACACCGGGCACCTGTCACTTCGCGACGCAGTCGTCAAGCACCGGGCTCCGACCATCGCAGCCCGGTGCTTGACCGGCAGCATCGCAATGACCGTATCAGAGACCTGTCGTCCGGTCGCAGATCAGGAGGTCGGGTTGAAACCGGCAGAAGCAATCGGCTCGAAGCAAACCAGGGCTACTACAGAATGCGTCGCTAGTATCTTCCTGTTATCTCCCTTGCACCTCCTGGCACTGCAATCTCAAGCTTCCTTAAAGTGAACCGAAGCGTTTTATCAATAGCTCCGAATCTCTACTACGGTTACTGGATCGTGGTGGCGGCTTTCATTACCCAGTTCGTTGCGGTCGGCATGCAAAACTATATTGTTGGGCCGTTCCTTACGCCTATGACCGAAGAATTTGGCTGGAGTAGAGCCGAGTTTACTGCTGCCAGGTCGATCGGACAGATGATCATGGCGTTTACCGGTTTTGCAATCGGCACCTATATCGATCGCTTCGGGGGACGTCCTTTCATCATCGTTGGCACATTGCTGCTATCAGTCTCGGTCTACAGCCTTGGCAGTGTGCAGACTCTGAGCCAATGGTTGATAGTCAATGGCGTAACCCTGACCGCAGGAGCCGCGATGATCGGTAACCTGGTAGTTAACGTTACTCTCGGCAAGTGGTTCGTGGAAAAACGGGGCAAGGCAGTGGCACTGGCAGCAATGGGCGTCTCCCTGTCGGGCATACTGCTGCCACCTGCGGCCACCTGGCTGGTGGACACTTTTGGCTGGCGTGACGCCTGGCATTTTCTGGGAGTTGCCGTGGCGTTTATCGCCATGCCTACCGCAGCGATTGTGCGTCGAGCGCCGGAAGACTACGCACTGCACCCGGATGGCATGACCGCCGAACAGATGGCGGCTGGCCATGGCGCCCGGGCGCAGGCGGATTTCGACGGTTCAATGACCCGTTCCCAGGCCATGCGCACCACGCGTTTCTACCTGTTGGTTCTGGCCTTCGGCCTGTTCCAGATTTCCATTACCGTGATGCTGCTGCAGACCATTCCGTTCATGACTGACGCCGGTTTTTCGCGGCTTACTGCAGCCTCCATGCTGTCGTTGGCGTCGCTACCGGCATTTGTCAGCAAACCGGCCTGGGGCTTGTTGATTGACCGCTACCGTGCTCGCCTGCTGGCGGCCCTCGGTGCCGCCATTACGGGACTATCAGTGATGATGATTGTGCTGGCGGTGGGCGCCCGGAATCCGTTACTGGCGTACCTGGGATTCCTGCTGATGGGAGTTGGCTGGGGAGGTCTGATTCCCCTTCAGGAAGTGATCTGGGCGTCTTTCTTCGGGCGTCGCTACCTGGGTTCCGTGCGCAGTATGGCGATGCCGTTTTCCTTCGCACTGTCGGCCCTGGGCCCTATCGCCGTGGCTTATTACTACGACTTGGCAGGAAATTATGATCTGGCGCTGCTGGCGATAGGCGCCTGTAACCTGGCGTCGGCATTCATGCTGGCCAGGATGTCGGATGGTAACGAGCCGGTTGCTTTGAAGCTACAGTGAATTACGGTGCAAGCAGCGGCACCAGTACCGGCCAGACGTTGTCCAGGATCATACCCTGTGCTTCGGCCTTGGGATGGATACCGTCGTTTTGCATCAGCTCCGGTTGTTGCGGGATGCCGTCAATCAGAAAAGGAATCAATGGTAGGTCGAGTTGTTTGGCGATATCCGAAAACTGCTGATAAAACGGTTCGGTGTAGCGTGGCCCGTAGTTGGGCGGAATCTGAATTCCAGCCAGCAGCACCTCGGCTCCACTTTCGTGGGACAGTTCCACCATGTTAACAAGGTTTTGCCGGATGGCATTCAGCGGCAGGCCTCGCAGCCCATCGTTACCGCCCAGTTCCAGGATGACCAGATCCGGGGAATAGGAATCCAGCATGGCAGGCAGGCGTGAGAGGCCGCCAGTGGTGGTTTCGCCGCTGACTGAACCATTGACTACCTGGTAAGGGTAGCCTTCATCAGCCAGTTTCTTGCTCAGTAATTCTACCCAGCCCTGGGATTCCTCTATGCCGTAGGCGGCACTGAGGCTGTCACCGTAAACCATCAGCGTATAAGTGGAATCGGCAGCAGCTCGTCCGGCCAGTGCCAGTGAAGCCAATGCCAATGTGAGCAGGAATACACGAAGTTGAGTGGTAAACATATCAAGCATGATCATCCAGGTACGATGTTTTCAATCAGTGTCATTCTAACCAGCAGTATGACAGATGCAATCTACCTACGCGGTAGGATACGTATAACAAGAGATTTATGGATTATCTCAGGGTCGGAAAAGTGAATAATCTGTCAACAGAACCGCGTAAACAAGCCGATGGTCGGCATTTTCGCTAATCGGCTGGAAAAGCGCCTATAATCTGAGGTTTGACCACGGACGTGGTGATGCAACCCGTGAATGAGTTAGAACAGGAAAGCAGATGATACTTACCAGGGAATTGACCAAGACGGTCCCCACCAGTGAAGGACCCCTGACAATTTTGCACGATGTCACCATCGAAATTGACGAGGGTCAGGCAGTGGCCATCATCGGTGCTTCCGGATCTGGTAAGTCGACCCTATTGGGCCTGATGGCTGGTTTGGATAGTCCTACTTCGGGCGATGTGGCACTGAATGGACACAGCCTGGTCAGCCTCGATGAAGAAGAGCGGGCCATGCTGCGAGGGCAAATGGTGGGGTTTGTGTTCCAGTCGTTCCAGCTGCTGCCGAGCCTTACGGCCCTGGAAAATGTCATGCTGCCAATCGAGCTCAAGGGTGACCGGGAAGCTGCTTCCAAGGCCAAAAATTTGTTAAGTCGCGTGGGCCTTGAGGAACGCTGGCATCACTACCCGAATCAATTGTCTGGTGGTGAGCAGCAGCGAGTGGCAATCGCTCGCGCGTTTGCTTCAGAAGCCAGGATTCTGTTTGCTGACGAACCAACCGGAAACCTCGATACTGCAACTGGCGCCAAGGTTATTGACCTGCTGTTCGATCTCAACAAGGAATATTCCACCACATTGGTGCTGGTTACTCACGACGATCGACTGGCGCAACGTTGTGATCGACAGATCAAGCTGGCAGGTGGTGAGATAGTCAGCAATGAAGCCGTCGAGGAAACAGCACATGGCTGAACAGGCATTTAAGCAGCCGCGCAGCCTGTTATCCCTGGTACGCCTGTCATTGACCATGTTGTGGCGGGACTGGCAGGGTGGCGAGCTGAAGTTGCTGTTCCTGGCATTGGTCATGGCGGTAACCTCGGTTACTGGGATTGCGCTATTTACCGATCGACTGGAGCAGGCGCTGCTGCTGGAATCTGCCAATATGCTGGCGGCTGACCGGGTGCTGAGCGGGCGACGGGAAGCACCGCGGGAATGGATCGACGAAGCCGAAACCCTTGGCTTGCAGACCGCCGAGACCATCTCGTTTACTTCCATGGCATTTTCGGATTCGGGAAATATGCTGGTATCCGCCAAGGCGGTCAGCAATGCCTACCCGCTTCGAGGTGAAATCATCGTTGCTGATGAGCCGTTTGTCAGGGGGTATCCGATAGCAGGAGGGCCATCTCCGGGAGAGGTGTGGCTGGAATCCCGAGTGCTTCCCGCGCTGGACGTGGCGGTTGGTGACAGCGTCTATGTTGGAGAGGCGGAATTGCGCGTTGGCCGGGTTATCGTGGTAGAACCGGACCGTCAGCAGGGTGGCATGGTAGACAACGCCGGGCCGCGCCTGATGATGAATATTGCCGACGTACCGGCTACCAATGTTATCCAGCTGGGCAGCCGGGTCAGCTATCGCTATCTTTTTGCGGGTGACCTGGCGCTACTGGAGGTTTACAGCAGCTGGTTGCGGGAGGAATCCGAGGGCGAATTTCGGTTGCGGGATGTGCGCGATGAAAGCGAAGAGGTCAGTGACGCGCTGAATAAAGCAGAAAGCTTTCTCCTGCTGGGCAGCCTGTTTGCGGTACTGCTGGCAGGTGTGGCTATCGCGTTAACCGCCAAAAGATACAGTGAGCGCCATTTCGACTATGTGGCGATCTTGAAGACGCTGGGTTGCACGTCGAATCAGATAACTACCCTTTACGTGTCAATACAGCTGGCGCTGGCTGCTATCGCAATCGCGGTTGGCAGTGTTCTGGGCTGGTTCATTCATCAACTGATCCTGCGCCTGTTGTCGTCGATTATCCTGGTAGATCTGCCGGCTGCCAGTTTTCAACCCTTTGTGATTGGGGCGATGACGGCGCTGATCTGCCTGTTGTCGTTCGCTTTGCCGCCGCTGCTGGCACTGCGTCATACATCACCTCTGCGGGTGTTACGTAAGGATCTCGACCAGAACAAGATCGGTGCCAACGTACCCTATGTGTTTGGCGTTGCTGGTTCGATCTTTCTGATCTTCTGGTACAGTCAGGACCTGATGTTGACTTCCATCCTGGTTGCGTCGGTGGCAGGGATCGTGATTTTCCTCTCTGCAGTTTCCTACTTTCTGCTGCAGTCCAGTGGGTCGGTGGGCATGAAAGCCGGCAGTGCCTGGAAGCTGGCGATGTCGGGTACCCGGCGGCGGCGCAAACAGAACGTTCTCCAGGTGTTGGTGTTCTCGATAACTATCATGTCGTTGCTGGTACTGACCCTGCTGCGTACCGAGCTGATTGACGACTGGCAGGCGCAGTTGCCGGAAAACACCCCCAACCATTTCATGATGAATGTGACTCAGCCGCAAATCGACGGAATTCGTGCTTTCTTTCAGGAGAACGGTATCCAGGAGAACAGCTTTTTCCCCATCATGGCCGCCCGGCCGGTAACCATTAACGGTGAACCACCAAGGCCAAGATTTGATGATGACGATGAACGAGGCAATGTCACCGAACGCGCCAGCGCTCAGGCCCAGGAGGAAGCGCCCTCGAGTGTCGGGAATGGCGAAGCGCAGCAGACGGACCAGCAAGGTGAGCAAGAAGATGGACAGCAGCGCCGAGGTGGCCGAGTCGGTACACGCCAGGTGACCTGGATTGACCAGTTGCCGCCGGATAACCAGATTACCGCCGGTCGTTGGTGGGATGAGAATAAGCAACCCGGGCAGGTTTCCGTCGACGAGGAATATGCCGGCTGGCTGGGTGTCGAACTGGGAGACAGGATCGAATTCGAGGCCAATCGTCAGTTCTTCGATGTGGAAGTCACCAGCCTGCGCAGCGTTCGCTGGGACAATATGCAGCCCAATTTTTACTTCATCTTCTCGCCAGGGACAGTAGATCATCTTGGGGCCACCTACCTGTCGACGGCATTGATGGAACAGGAACAGAAGATTTTGCTCAACGAATTGATCAGGCGCTTCCCAACCATCGTAGTGATTGAGATCGATGCGCTTATCGAGCAGATCCAGAACATCATCGCCCAGGTGACATCGGCTATTGAGCTTATCTCGGTGCTGGTGCTGGCTTGTGGAGCGCTGGTGCTATTGTCCTGTGTCAATGCCACGTTGGACGAGCGATTCAGGGAGAATGCGATTCTGCGTACCCTCGGAGCGGGCAGGAAACTGATTCTCAGCAGCCTGACTATCGAGTTCGCTACGATCGGATTTGTCGCTGGCATAATTGCCACCGCCGGCGCAGAAGGCAGCCTGTTCTACCTGCAGGAGTTTGTATTTGAGCAGGATTTTTCTCTGCACTACTGGGTGTGGATCGCCGGACCGCTGATTGGCATGGTATTGATTGGCTTGCTGGGATTGAATTCAACCCGTAAGGTGGTCAGTGTCAGTCCGCTGAACGTGTTGCGTCGGGTCTGAATGTAGTTCAGGTTTCAGCCGTATCTATCCAATACATTTCTCACCTGTCCCAGATAACCGGTGCCGAACAGGATCAGATGATTCAACAGGTGGTACAGATTATAGAGCGGCGCACGATCACGCCAGTCCTGTGCAATGCTCGACGCCTGTTCGTAAACCTTATAGAAATCCTCGCGGAATCCACCGAATAGAAGCGTCATGGCCAGTTCTGCTTCAGCCCAGCCTCGGTAACAGGCAGGGTCGATCAGCGCCGGGTATCCCTCATTGTCGCAATGGACGTTACCGGACCACAGATCACCGTGGATAAGAACCGCGGGCTGACCGGGGACATAGTTGTGCAGGTTGTCGGCTAATCGGGAAACACGCCGCAGATCATCGTTGTTCAACAATCCCATTCGGTTGGCTTTCCCAGCCAATGCGTTCAAACGATTGCTGGCAAAAAATACATAGCCATCTACCGACGGTGAATTAAGCTGCGGAGTCCGGCCGCAATAATTGTCGTGTTCCAGGCCGAAGGTCTGATAGCTGGTGTTGTGCAGTTGAGCGAGCCCGGCTCCCAGCAGCTGCCAGAAATCCGGGACGGGAGAGCCGTTTCCCAGGTTCTCAAGTATCAGGAATTCATCATCAGCATGAATGACCTGTGGCACTCGAAGAATGGTATTGGCTCTCAATGCGTCCAGTCCGGACGCCTCGGCGCTGAAAAAATTCTCGGGAGCATTCGGGTGCAGCTTGAGGAACAGGCGTTCTCCGTTGGCCAGTTGAATTACACCGGTTTCGTTGATGCAGCCACCTGCGACTGGCTCAAAACTGGTAATTTCGCTGGAAAGATTGGCCCGCAGCCAGGAGTCTGCGAGTTTCAGGTTCCCTGATAACGCCATGATCGGTATATAATCACACCTGTCCGGGCGGGACAATTTTTCGGCACTAGAAGCATTTCAGTAGCTTTCGGTCCCGCAACAACTGCTTGGAAGGCTGCTTGGAAGACGAATTAGACGGCTAGCTAATTGAAAGGCTAATAAAAAGCCCAGTAGAAAAGTTAATTGCAAGGTTAATAGAAAGGTTGATGGAAAAGTTAATTGAGAGGATGGTGAAATCATCATGAGATCATCGAATATCGCAAAATTCCTGATAGTTCTTTGTTCAGGGCTCCTGGCTTTATTGGCGGCTGCAATCTCGACAGCTCAACCTCTGCCGGAAATTCTGAGCCAGTCCTGTGTCTACGGCGATTGCGAGAATGGTCGAGGAACCCTGGAGATTGATACACCTGCCGGCAAGGCAACCTTTCGTGGCAATTTCCGCGATGGCGAATTTCACGGTTTCGGAAGACTGGAAGAGCCCCTGAGCTTTACTGAAAAAGCGATCTACGAAGGTAATTGGGCTGACGGCAAACGCCATGGTCGCGGCAAGTACTACGACGGCAAAGGTGACCTTTATATTGGCGAATGGCGTGATGACAAGCGCCACGGCAGAGGTTCCTATTTTGTCAGCATAGGCAGGTGGAATGAGAACCAGCATACCGAATTCTGGCTGTCCCAGAATACCGAAAACTACACTGGTGAGTTCGTTAATGATCTCTATCAGGGTCAGGGGATATATCGTTGGAAAAACGGTTCCCGCTACGAAGGTGGTTTCTTTGCCAATGATCGCCACGGTTTCGGTACTTTCTATTACTCTACCGGAACTGCCCGCAAACAACTTTGGGATTACGGCGATTTTGTTCGTTAGTCCCATAACTCTCACAGAGCTCTCATGGATCTAGAATCAGTAAGGCGGGAATACCTGCGCGACGGTCTCAAGCGCGAAGACCTGGTTGACAATCCTATTGATCAATTCAATCAATGGATGGAGCAGGCGCTGAAGATGGAACTCCGGGATCCTACAGCAATGACACTGGCGACGGTTTCCGATTCAGGGCAACCGAGCCAGCGTATAGTGCTACTAAAGCGCATGGAAGAAAGCGCATTCGTTTTCTTTACTAATTACAATTCCCGCAAAGCCCGAGAGATCGAAATTGCCGGCAATGTGAGTCTCCATTTTCCGTGGCATGATATTGAACGCCAGGTCAAAGTCTGTGGTACGGCAGAGAAAATTTCCGCAACCGAGTCGCTTCGATATTTTGTCAGCCGGCCCCGGGAAAGCCAGATAGCCGCATGGGCTTCTTCCCAGAGCGAGGCGATCTCGTCACGGACTTTTTTGTTGAACCAGTTTGAAACGCTGAAACAGAAGTTCTCCCACGGCGAGGTGCCATTGCCGGATTTCTGGGGTGGATTCCGAGTGATCCCCCACGAAATAGAGTTCTGGCAGGGGGGTAAAAACCGGCTGCATGATCGATTTCAGTATCGTCTGCAGGATGACGGCAGCTGGTCGGTACAGCGCCTGTCGCCCTGACCGGTGCCCTGAAAGCTAGTCTTTCCAGCGTTTCAGCTTCTTTGGCACCAGAATATTCTTCAGGCGCGCATACTGGGGGATGCCATTCTTGTATTCGGGATAGTCTTCGCCCTGAATCAGCGGTGAGAAGTACGCCCGGGCCTGGTCGGTGATATGAAAGCCATCCCGGGTGATAAAGTTGCGCGGCATGGTTTTCTCCACGTTGGCAACATCCTCGAGTTTCGCCTCACCAACTTTCCACGCGTATTTCCTGCCGCCTTTGCGCACGATAACAGGCATCACTGCATTCTTGCCGGACAAAGCGAACTCCACAGCCGCCTTACCCATGGCATAAGCCTGTTCGACGTCGGTTGCTGACGCGATGTGACGGGCTGCCCGCTGCAGGTAGTCAGATACGGCCCAGTGGTATTTGTAACCGGTTTCATCTTTCACCATGTTGGCGACAAAAGGTGCCACGCCACCCAGTTGTACGTGACCGAATGCGTCGCGTCCGCCGGCATCAGCCAGAAAAGTACCGTCTTTGTATTGGGCACCTTCGGAAACGACAATAGCGCAGTAGCCATACTTCTTCACGCAGCTCTTAACTTTGCGCAGGAATTTGTCCTTGTTGAAGGGGATTTCCGGGAACAGGATGATGTGTGGTGCATCACCCTCCTGTTCCGTTGCCAGGCCTGCAGCGCCAGCGATCCAGCCGGCGTGCCGTCCCATCACTTCCAGCACGAAGACTTTAGTCGAGCTTTCACACATGGAGGCGACGTCCAGGCCCGCTTCCTTGATGGAAACCGCCACGTATTTTGCCACTGAACCAAAGCCCGGGCAGTTGTCGGTGATCGGCAGGTCATTGTCGACGGTCTTGGGAATACCGATACAGGTGATCGGGAAACCTTGCTGAATGCTGAACTGGGCTACCTTGTTAGCTGTGTCCTGGCTGTCGCCACCACCGTTATAGAGGAAGTAACGGATATTGTGAGCCTTGAAGACCTCTAACAGACGTTCGTACTCCCGCTGGTTCTCGGTAAAGCTCTTCAGTTTGTAACGGCAGGAACCAAAGGCACCGGCTGGCGTGCTGCGCAACTGGGCGATGCTCCTGGCCGTTTCTTTACCGGTATCAATCAGTTCCTCCCGCAAGGCGCCGATGATGCCATTGCGACCGGCGTATACTTTTCCAATCCTGTCCCGATTCTTGCGTGCTGTTTCGATTACGCCACAGGCGCTGGCATTGATGACTGATGTGACCCCGCCCGACTGGGCATAGAACAAGTTTGCTTTAACCATGGATATCCTGAATTGCTGGTGTGAATCAGAGTCTGCATCTTATCATCGGTGCAGGCCAGATCAACCGTGGTATTCAACGGGCAATGATGCAACAATTCAGCATCATGAATGTGACTGAAATTTCTTCAAGAGACGATTAAAAATGCAGCTGATTATAGGCATGTCGGGTGCCAGTGGTTTGATCTTTGGAATCCGTCTGCTCGAAGTTCTCAAGCAACAGCCGGACGTGGAGACACACCTGATTTTGTCCGGCTCGGCCAAGCTGAACATCACTCTCGAAACCGACTGGGCTGTTGCTGACGTCAAAGCAATGGCCGACCATGTCCATGCTTATAATGACATTGCTGCCAGTATAGCCAGCGGGTCGTTCCATACAGACGGCATGATAATCGCCCCTTGTTCTATCAAAACGGTATCCGGTATTGCCAACTGCTATGCCGATAATCTCATGGTCAGGGCAGCGGACGTGGTTTTGAAGGAGCGCCGCAAACTGGTCCTGGTGCCTCGTGAAACACCTCTGCATACCGGACATTGCCGATTATTCCTTGAATTGAGCCAGATGGGTGTCATCCTGGCGCCACCGGTTCCGGCGTTTTATACCAGACCGCAAACTATTGATGATCTGGTAGATCATCATGTTGGCAGACTGTTGGATCTGTTCGGTCTTGATGTGGGAATGGTCGGTCGCTGGCAGGGCCCGAAATCAGCAGGCCAATTACGAGAATAGTCAAAAAAGTCAGAAAAACAGTCACAGATTAAGCACAAGAACAGTCGAAAGAAAAATCACAACAAAGCAACCAATCAATCAACTAACCAGCCAACCAGCCGATCAATCAACCAGCCCGGTTAATCATCACCCGCGATTTTTTCGAGATGCTGGCCAATACTTGCGTTTTTTTCGATTCCCAGGCTCTGCAGGTAGCTATCCAGGTTCTTGCTAACGGCGTCGAAACTGCCATGCTGACAGCCTTCGTTTCTGAGGGTCAGCAATTGCTGTAAATGATCCTGCTGTAACTGTTCAGCCTCCAGTTCAAGTCGTTTTACTTTATCTCGGAACTTCTCCAGACCGTCAAGGGGAATCCCAACCTTTTCCTTGTGCAGCTTTATCCAACGTCTGCTCTGACGCAGTGGCTTGACTACGTCGGTCGCCCACAGTGTGGAAAACTTCATAGCCCGGTCGATTTGCGCTGCAGATAATTCTCCAAAGTTCTGGCCATACCAGATACAGAACAGTAGCAGATTGACGTCCAGATCGTACCCGTCCTGCAAGGTCAGGCACGATTCAGCAACACCTGGCCTGCAGTAGTGTTGTACTGAAAAATTCCAGAAATCGTTTGTGCTCATCTCACTGTCTGGTATTGCCGGGCGGTGGACGGGGCTAGTATCCACACCCATGTCAGTTTTATCGAAGCCAGTATAACCGGCTGGCTAAAACCTGCCAGATTTGATCAGCAATAATAATGTCATTCCTGCATGCCGTGGTACAGCAGCCGCACCAGCAATCGCACACCATCGTTATCCTTCAGCTCTGCATAACGTGGTCCTTCTCGCTTGCCGACGTCACGGATGTCTGCCATCAGCTCGGGATGGAACTGGCAGGTAAAGGAACGTCGGATTGTGTGGGTTTCCCAGTCTTTGTAATAAATGCAGGTATTGGAGGCTTCGGTCCAGCTGGTCTCATCCGCCTGGGTTTGGGCCAGGATCTCGACGGCATAGGGAAGATTGAGAAGCCAGGACAGCGGGCTGATAGCGATCTTGAAACGGATTGGTACGATGGTGTCGTGAAGCAGTTTAAAAGCCCAGTTGGCGAACAGCACTGCTTCTTCGTTCACCTCGTCGCCGTGAAACATCTCGATGTTAAGCTCTCTCTCCATGCGGACAAGAGTATCGATGACACCTTCCAGTTCATCTGCAATCAGGGAGTGCGTGTCATGGAGCTCGCCAGGGACATGGTCTGCTGGTTGTCGCCGACGATAGTGCAGCAGTTTGCGGGTTCCCACTTCCATAGTTTCGTTGGGAGCCACGGCGAACTTGCTATCGTGCCAACCTTGAGCGATTACTTCGTTATTCTTGATTATCTGGAGCGATTCCCCGGTCGCCTCTATCCGCTGACAGACGCGTTGCAGCGAGCTGATAGCAAAGCCGTCGGCGTCCAGTGCCAGTGAGTCGAGATTCATTACCTCGCGAACCGCTCTCTTGATCAATCTTATGTGTGAGGCTGCTGCCAGCTGGTGGCCGAGACAGATGAAAATACACGGGCCGCTGCCTGTAGATCTTCTTAATAGCAACTGGTCCGTCAGCGAAAGAATGTCATCAAGTCCCGCGTTGGTACCGTCGAAACTGGAGGGGTCATGGACCGATGGGTTGCCACCCTGAACCACGGTAGCGATGCCTGCACTGAGCACGTTGGCCAGGCGCCAGGGATTGGCTACCCCGCTTTGCCAGACTGGATAAAGGATGGTGTCGGCATCCGCTATCTGCTGCAGGATATAGGCAACGTTTTTTGAAGCCCGGACTTCTTCACCCTGCAGGTTGACGCCGACACTTGGCCAGGGTTCGATTACCGAAACACTTTGCCGGAAGATTTCGGGCAGGCCCAGCAGCAAGTCCAGCTCGGCTCGTGATGAGATTACTTTTTCCAAAGGCGGTGCGGCGCCCCATTCGAAGGCGTGGGCGTCCACCAGTATGTCCCTTCCAGGAAATGGAGTGGGGGAATCACGATCCTCCAGAAAGTAGCCTAACAGCGCATGGATTGATTGCGGCGTAGACGGATGATGCCCGAGGATTCCAGGCTTGGTCCGCCAGGACAGCCGTTCCAGGAGCTGTGCGTGCGATAGGGATTGCGATGATGGGTCGGCTGCCGTCATGGTTTTGTATGAGTTCCTGCGTCGCTTGATATTCTCTGTATGTTCTCTGTTGAGGAGCAAGCATGATGCCAAGAGTCAAATACTTGTCTGTCTAGGCAATTCGATCTGCGCGGCCGCAAAGTCTCGCACGATATGAGCCAAAGTGGTGCGACTGGCCCCTAATTGGCGCAATAAGACACAAGCCAGGCAATTGGCTGTCAGCGTACTTGAAATATCACAAGATTGAATCCAGCTTTTGCTGGTTTTTTCCGGTTTAGCTGTCACTGTGATTTTGCTGTGAGCTGTAAGTTTTCTCAGGTAAAGTTCATGCGTAGATTGTGAACCAGAAAAACGCAACCGAAGTTGTATGCGTCATACGCGTAACCGAGGTCTGCAATCGGTAATGTAGAAGATGTTCGGTGATTTTTAGGTGGCGCTGGTGACTGTCAACTACGGACTGTACTTCACCTTCGGCGAGCAGGACTGCAGCAGCGGCCTGCTTAATGTCATGACAGTACAGTTTTCCATCTTGCTCACTGCACTGGTGAACATCCAGCCGCAGCTGGAAAATCCGCTTGATCACTTCACCGAGGATGCCGTGGTACTCAACACCCAGAGATCCTTTGATTAATTATGGAAATTCCCTGGCCTTCAGTCAGGGCCTGTCGGGTGCTGCTGTGTTATTGTCGCGCTTGGCAAGGAGATCGTCATTACCTGCGTACGACGCCTTGCAGCATCGCGTGAAGGACTCCCGCAGAGCATATCCATAATTAAGCAGAGGACCCCCAGCGATTTATTGCCTCGTAAGAGCAGGATTGGTATTGAAATGTAAGTGATTTTCTGTCATTAGTGGCAGTTAATTTCTCTCCTCAACCGCACTTGCCACAGGTGGCCGGTTTGACCGACAAGCAGACACTGATTTTTGATGATGCCAGGTACAAGGCATTCATCTCCTATAGTCACCGGGACGACCGCTGGGCGTCGTGGCTGCACAAGGCGTTGGAGTCCTATAAACCTCCCAAACAGCTGATCGGCACCGTCAATGAGTTCGGTGTAGTACCAGGCAAAATGGCGCCGGTTTTTCGTGATCGGGAGGAATTGCCTAGTGCCACCGACCTGGGCGCATTGCTGACTTTGTCTCTGGAGAATTCTGCCTGCCAGATCGTTATCTGTTCACCAGCGGCAGCCAGGTCACACTGGGTTAATGAGGAAATACTGGCTTTCAAACGACTGGGCCGGGAACATCGCATTTACTGTTTAATCGTTGATGGCGAACCCAACGCCACTGACATGCCAGGTCGGGAAGAAGAAGAGTGTTTCCCGCCTGCGCTTCGTTACAAGCTGGATGCCGACGGCAACCTGAGCGACGAACGCACTGAGCCCATCGCTGCCGATGCCCGCAAGAACAAGGATGGCAAGAACAATGCCAAGATCAAACTGCTGGCCGGCATGCTGGGTGTGGGATTCGATCAGCTGGCCCAGCGGGAAATGCATCGCCGCCAGCAGCGCATGATTCTGGTAGCAGCGGCTTCCATCACCGGCATGGTGATTACCAGCGGATTGGCAGTTGCCGCGTTCCTTGCCCAGCAGGAAGCAGAGCGTCAACGTATCCGTGCCGAGATCGAAGCAGAGACCGCTCAACAGACTACCAGTTTCATGGTGGAGCTGTTTGAAGTATCCGATCCCAGCGAAGCGCTGGGTAATACCATTACTGCCCGGGAAATCCTCGATCGTGGTGCCCGACGTATCGAATTCGAGCTGACTGATCAGCCAGAGATTCAGTCTACCCTGATGGATACCATGGGCACGGTTTATCGGAGCCTGGGTTTGTATCCACAGGCAAGGGATCTATTGGAGCGTGGACTGGAGACACGTCGCACAGTTTATGGATCTGATCATCCCGAAGTGGTCAGGAGTCAGGCCAATATTGCCCAACTTCTGGGGTTACAAGCAGAGTTTGAAGGCGCAGTTAACCTGTATGAGGAAGCAATTAGATCATTACGCGAATCATCCGATGCCAACAACGAGGAGGTTGCTGAGATGTTGAGCGCGCTGGCACAGGTTTACAGCTTGCAGGGTGATTTTGCGACAGCCGAGGAACAGTTAAGGGAGGCAATACAGCTACAACGTGTCGAATCGGATTATCGAAGCCTGGCTTTGGCGCAAAGCCTGGATCGGCTGGGAATGGCGCTGGCGTTCCAGGCAAAGGCTGTTGAGGCAGAACCACTTCTGCGTGAAGCTCTTGAGATGCGCAGGGACTTGACTCCAGGAGGTGTGCACCCGGATTTGGATGACAGTTTGAACAATCTTGCTGTGTTTTTGTACGAGCAAGGTCGATTCGAGGAAACGGAAAGTCTGTTTCGAGAGTCGCTTGAAATGAAAAGGCAGCTCCTGGGGGAAGATCATCCGGAGCTCGGTATATCGTTGAACAATCTTGCTTTTGTCCTGCACGACACAGGCAGTCTTGAAGAATCTGAACAGTATTATCTTCAGGCGCTTGTCATTGCACGTGAAGGGCTCGGTGAAGATCATCCACAGTTTGCCCAGGCACTCAACAACCTGGCTTTTCTCTATTACGATCAGGGAAAACTTGAACAGGCGTTGGATTATTCCCGTCAGGCACTTGATGCCTATCAGCGTGCCCATAACGGAGACCATCCCGATTTAGCGTATGCGATGCAAAATCTTGCGGGTTGGCTCACTGAACAAGGCGACTATTTCACAGCAGAGTCAATGCTCAATGAAGCATTGGCAATGAACCTTAGAATCTTACCAGAAGGTCACCCAGATATTGGCATTACTCAATCTGGAATGGCAGTGCTAATGTTGGAAACTGATCGTTCGGCACTGGCCCTGGAAATGGCATCAGAATCGATTGAAATTCTTGCAGGGGCTTATGGCAATGAACACTGGCGAACCGCGTGGGCCAAGTCTATTAAGGCAGCTGCCCTCACGGAATTGAGTCGCTACGATGAAGCAGAACCACTCGCCATAAATGCATATGAGGCTCTGCGGGATAGCGCTGGAGCAAGACCTGTCCAAGTTTCAGCCGCATTGAAAAGAGTGGTTGAACTTTATGAGTCCTGGGGCAAACCTGACGAGGCTACGAGTTTTAGTGATCTGGTCGAGACTGCTAAAACGCCGTAAGTGGCATGTGATTTACAGATTGGGTGTCAGAGATTTTTACACTTATTCGGGGTATCCTTGTTGAAGTGTCAGAAAAGTTTTACTATCGTGCGATACGAAGAGCTAACTTGCTGATATATAGACTAGTTTATTTTGGCGCAATACTTGCGTAAAAGACTTAGCTTGGTCGAAGTTGGGTCAGGGTTGCTTGCGTCTGTGGGATTTTTCTTAATATCAGTCTGGTAGTCAGGAGTAGTACCCGTGGGTACTGGCAAAATCGGCGTTCAAAGAATTACCCGTGATCCGAACAAAGAAAATACTCAAAGGCAGATATTCAACCGGAAACCAGCCTGGGCTGTGGTTTTTTTAGCAACGCGCAAGCGGCTGTTATCGAGGAGATTTAAGATGTTGTGGCTAACAAGTAAAAGCAGAGATCTACTGCGTTCTGCGATGACAATTTGCACGGTTATTATTGTGGCCGGGTTATTCTCACACCAGGCAGCAGCGCAGCCTCAGACAGGGGTGGAATACGAGACTCGTATTTTACTGCTGAATTCAGAAACCAGCCTTCCGGTGCCGAATCCCGAGGGTCCGGGAGAGCCGCCGCTAAGTATTAACGAGGCAGTATTCCGCTGGATTCTTAAGCCAGACGCTGGTGTTGAGGATTTTATAATTACTGCAAACGATCTCGAATTTCTGGAGCTGAAAATTGACTACGCAAGTGCATCGGCTGGTGATGTTTTTGTCGATCTGATAATTAATGGTGTTGATCAGAGTGGTGCTCCTGTTGTCGTCCCCCAGGAGGGAACATCGACAGATAGAGCCGGAGATGTGATCTGGGATTTTGAATTTTTTGATCCTGATAATGAAGAACAATTCCCAAACTACGATCCAGCGGATTTTAATCCTGAGACCGACGAGTTTGACAGGGCATTCAGTATAAACGGGCTGGGGCGCATCACGGATTTCCGCAATATTCAATTCGCCAATGTCGGAGATAGTAACCCGGCTGCTGACGGTGACGTGTTCTTTCAGCTTGAAACTTCGTTGTTAGCCGGCAGCGACTATGCCGTAGTTTCCTATGAAGTTGTTGATCCCGATGGAGAGTGGGATAGATCCTGGCAGGAAGCCCAGAATTATGCCGAGAGCGGAGCATGGGATGGCCGAGTGGGCTACCTGGCAACTTTGACCAGCGGTGAGGAAGATCAGTATGTGGATTCGTTGGCAGAGGAAGCCTTTGGTAACGAAGAGGCTCCGGGACAATTGAAACAGGCCTGGGTAGGGGCCTATCAGGACAAGAGCCCGGAAACCCTTGCGGGATGCGAAGCTGGTGCAATCAATCCAAAGTTATGTGGCTGGACCTGGGTAAATGACGAAGGGTTGATTGACTATTCTCAATACAGTTATAACCCCTGGCTGGCTAGTACGTCGGAACCCAATGACCGTGATGGCATTGAAGATGGTGACGAAGATTGGCTGGCAATAAATCTGTATGGTCGCGATGGTTGGAACGATTCGATTGAGAACTTTACGGTAACAGGCGGTTTCATTATCGAATTCTCCAGCCCAAAAGTTCACGTTACTTTGTTTGTGGATGGCTTATATGAAGGAGAGAGCTACGAGACTGAAATAATTCAGCGTACCGCTCTGGTCAGTCAGTTTACCGTACGAAATATGCCGGTGCCGTTGGGTATAGGCACTATTTTCGATATCCAGAAGTTTGAGCAGGAAGGCAATGTGATCAGAGCTGGACTGATCAACGCCGACTTCTGCATTGCTCCGGATCCCCGAGAGCCATTTGTGATTAACGGAGGCGGTAAGCCTCCAAAGGGCAATGGCCAGGCGAATGGTGCGACTAACAATGGCAAGGACGGGGGCTCCACAGTCTATAATAAGGGTGATCTACCGATTTCTGTTCTGGCAGGAGATCGAAGGGGGACCTGTTGGGGTCCGCTGCCGGAAGTTTCGGAGAACGATGAGTTCCAAACCTGGGAAGAACTGCTTGGCGCTGTACCTGAAGTAATCAGCAGCAGCTATCGTGGTTTCTACGGCAGCTATGATGCCACCGACGACGGTATCAATAACCCTGTCATCGCAGTGTGGTTGAATATTGGCGTGATCCGCTCTACCGCCGAGTTCGAAGGTCCCGTCTCGGTAGTGGGATTTGGTGAAAATCCCGTCGACTATGATATTGGGCTTACCGGGGAATTGCCGCCTGCTTGCGACAATCCCCTTGAATATCGAATGCTGGATCTTGGCGCGCCTGTTCAGGCTTTTGGTGAGTGGCCTAATGTCGATGGCTTAATTCCAGAAACCGTGCAGTGTAACCGATCCTGGGGTATGACGCGGCGTTCGACGCACGTGTACCCGGTGCGGTTGGAAGTCGGGGGTAATGAAGGCAGGCGGGAATTGGAGAACCTTGAGGGTCTGCTCGACGGACTGCAAGCTACTATTGGCGAGGCAGCGAGCTTTTGTGCTAATAGCGACAACCTTGGAACGCAACCTTTTGGGCCTCTGGCTGTGTACATGCAGGCCAAGCTGGATGCTGCCCGTGGTTTTATCTCCGAAGAAACCGACTCGGGATATGAAAATGCAGTTTACAGCTTCGAAGATCTCGCGCAGGCTGCTGACGGAGGTGTGCCAGCAGATCGAACAGAACCCTTTGTTGACGCCTATGCCTACTGCTCTGAGGAATCCAATTATTCGGGTGCGTTTGTTGCTCGAGGATTGAATGCAGCGTTCATGGTGTTCGATCGGTTCCTGAATCGCGACAGCTTTGTGCTCTATAGTGACAGTGACCGTTATGGTCTGCTTGATAAGTACAGACCGGACTTGCGTGAATAGTCAGTTCACGAGCGGGCCCAACAATAATTAGTATTGAGATTCTTGACGCTCTTCTGAAAACTTGTATTGGAAATCATAGGCAGGGCAGCTATAGCTGCCCTGCCTTTTTCTTTTTTGTTGTGCAAAACTCTGGGGCCCGAGCTAGCTTCAGGATTTCGAGGTGCTTTCCGTTTGCTCCTATTTGTAATACCTTGCACCTTCCAGGAAGCCATTTCGTAGTTTCATGACGTGACACAACATTTTTCCAGTACTGAACAAGCCTTTGCATTGCCCCTGGTTGTAGCAGTAACAGGTCATCGGGACCTGGTTCCGGCTGAAATCCCGCTAATCAAGGATCGAGTCAGAACGCTATTTGTGCAACTGAGGGCCAATTACCCTTATCGCAAGCTTACCATTATGTCGCCACTGGCTGAGGGTGCCGACTTGCTGGTGGCGGAAGTGGCCGACGAATTGTCTCTCGAACTTTGGGTGCCTCTTCCAAAAACAATGGAGGAATATCGCGGGGATTTCGGCAGCGAAGAGACTCTAGCTCAATTCGAATATTTCTGTGACAAGGCCACCAAGGTTTTTGACCTGGCCCATGACATTCCTCCGGCGCCAGAGGGATTTGAAGAGGGTAATTGGCGATCCTCTTATCCTTACGCAGCGATGGGTACTTTCCTTAGCGCCCATTGTCACATTTTGCTGGCGCTCTGGGACGGGCGGGAATCTGACGCTCTGGGCGGTACAGCCCAGGTGGTGCGATTCCATCACGATGATGTGATGGAAGGATTTACTTCCAGTACTGTTGAATCACAGCAGATGATGCTGGATGATGAAAGCGATCTGGTGTTCCACATTATCTGTTCCCGCCTGAGTCACGCGGAACGGGTGGAAGGACGGGTGGAAGGACGGGTGGAAGGACGGATGGAAACCGACGAGCCGGAAATTGACTGGTGCTGGTACACCAAGGATCAGGATCATCCCCGTTCCAAGGATCTGCCTGGCCAGCACCTGTTGATTTTTAAGAGGGCATCCGAGTTCAGCAAAGACGCGCAGGACTTTGCCGAACAGATCGAGGCCGCAAAATGGCCCTTGATTGAAAATGAGGACGACGAGCGGTTGCCCGAAGGGGTGGGCGAGATCGATCGGATTTATAATATGGCCGACTGGCTCGCCATGTATTATCAGAAAAAAACCTTGCGAACCTTGCTGATAACCCATTGGATGGCATTCCTGATGGGTCTGATGTTCCTTCTTTATTCAGATTTCGAATCATTGCGGTCGTTTCTATACGCCTTCCTGGTGTTTTTTGGGGTAGCGGCAGGGGCGCAGGTCTGGGCCAAGCGAAATAACTGGCAACGCAAATACCTGGATTACCGGACGCTTGCCGAGGGCTTGCGTGTGCAATTCTACTGGGCAGTCGCGGGAGTCGCCAGTGAGAGCAAATGGAAGTTTACTCATGACACTTTTCTGCAAAGCCAGGATCCGGAGTTTGGCTGGATCAGAAATGTCATGCGGGTGGCGGGTTTTCGTTGCGATGCAGTTCCCAACAGAGATACAAAAGGGGTCGAGTTTACCATTCAAGAGTGGGTTGGCTCCAGCACTGGTGGGCAACTCGGATACTACAAACGTAAGACATCGGAAAAAATCAAGCGTCACGAGCTGACTGAAAAACTAGGGCGTCTCAGCCTGGCAGTTAACGTGATTACCGTTTTCACTTTTCTTCTTGTAGGAGAGCTGCTGCCGGACCTGGCACAGTCGTTCCTTTATGTATTGATGGGCTCTACTCTGCTGCTCTATGCGGTACGAGAAGGTTATACCTACGCGGTGGGTACCAAGGAGCTGATCAAGCAGTTCGAGTTTATGTATCGCATATTCGACAATGCCTATCAGCGTCTTAACCTCGCCAAGGATGATGTTGAGAAGCAGCGTATTATTCTGCTGGCCCTCGGCCAGTCAGCTCTCGACGAGCATTCTGACTGGACCTTAATGAACAGGGAACGGTCACTGGATGAAAAAGAGATCTGGTTGATGGGCAGCTAAGTCCGTAGCTTGGTCTGGATATTCCCAGATCAACAGTAGTAGATTCCCGCTTTGTCCAGCACCTCCATGGCAGGCGCCAGGTGCTTTTCATATTTTTTCCAGCGGGCTACCGCAGAACTGTACAGTGGTTGTCTCACCTGAGAAGCGCTGGCAGTCGCCACACCTCCTTCGTTCTTGTGAAAATCCAGGCACTCCGGTTCCCAATCCAGTTCCAAATACTCTAACGAGTTGCGCACCGATTGTTCGGGTTTATTGACCAGAGATTCATAGTGCAGCTGATGAATTCGTGAGCCGAACTGCTTCTGCCAGAATGTCATAAGCCGGTCGAACTCTGCATAGAATCGTGCCGTGTCGGCAAGGTCGTAGTGGTAGTTGTAGTAGGAAAAGTTGAGGGCAAACAGCTGTCGGTAGTTGCTCAGTATAGTGTCCAGGGGATTGCGACGTAGACAAATGACTTTTGCCTTGGGCAAAGACGCCATGATAAAGCCCACTAAATAGAAATTCAGCGGCAATTTGTCGATGAAGCGCGTGCCAGGTTGAACGCGATCTGCAAGCATCTCTGCATAGGTGCGTCCCAGCAGATCCGTATTTTTTTGTGCCGCAGAAGCAATCGTTTCTTCATCCAAAACAAACGGTGAATGGGATCCAGACAGGTGCTTGATTGCCCTCGGCAATTCCTGCAGCTCGCCCAGTGATACGACCCGTGAATGGGTGCTCAGCATACGTTCGAGCAGTGTGGTGCCCGAACGCGGCATGCCCACAATGAAGATCGACCGACCGTCAAGCGCATCAGACGTCGCTGGCTCAAGAGGTTTAGTGCCGAACACTTGCTTGAGTTTTTCGAATAGCCGGATGTCATCATCAACAGAATAGGCAATTTCTTTCTTGCGCTGCTGTTTGCCATTTTTCAGAAAAGTAAAAGCTTTGTCGAAATCACCCTGCTTTTCGTATTCCCTGGCAATGGCGTGAGCCAGGTAAAGCCGGTCCAGTGAAGCGGTGGACTGGGATTCGTGCAGTTTCAGCAATTGATCAAGACGGCCGGGACTGGCCTGGTTTTTCTCCAGTTCTGACAATGCCCAGTAGGCACGGCTGAAATCAGGTTGGAGTGAGATTGCATTTTCGTACGCGGAACGGGCTGTCTCATCATGGCCGAGAAATTGCTCAGCAGAGCCCAGGTTGAACTGGAACTGCGGGTTAGCCGGCTCCTTTTTAACCGCTTTTTGCAACAGACTACAGGCTGCTTCATAGTCTCCAAGACGCGTCAGTACCACGCCCAATGTATCCAGTGCGATCGCTCTATCGATTCCGGATTCAATCGCTTTGCCAGCTGCGTCCCGGGCCTCGCGGTAGTGATACAGCAGGCTGTGCAGCTTGGCTTTCTGGGCAAGGTATTCGCCATGGTAAGGATCGATTTGTAGCGCCCGGTCGATAAACTGCAGCGCGTGCCCCGACTGCCTGCCGGCTTCAGCCACAATGCTCATAAAGAACCAGGCGTCGGCCTGGTTTTTGTCAACACTCAGAATTTGCTTGCAGAGATTCTGTAGCTCATTGTAAGCACCGGCGTTGAGGGCAGCCGTCGCTTTTTGTATCAGGCGTTTTATCTGTGGTTGGTTCACGAGAGCCAAGTTACCCGATTCGTATCAGTTGACTCAAGTTGTTTGGCTGTATTGCCTGCCAGTTATTACAAGGTGGTTGGGAAGCAGGTCTTTTTAAATTCTGCGATACCAGCTAATCGGATGCCGATTGGGGATGCAGAGCCGGGATGTAAAGTGTGGATGTAGAGTCGGCAGGTGAGCTGGGAAGGTATAGAGTGGGAAGGTAGAGAGCGGGACAGGACCCTAACGGGTGCGCAGCAAGATTGATCCAACTGCTTTTTCGCAAAAAAGCTATATGTAAAACGAAAGACGCAGTTATAAAAAAAGAGGCACCGATCAGGTGCCTCTTTTTTTATAACTGCATAGTTGTTACGCGACGTGATTGGTGGTCGCGTTCGGCTCTAATCTAGAACTCATAGTTCACCCGGAATCCAAAGGTCCTTGGTGTGCCCACATACTGGCCATAGTTCCGCAGCGTGAAACCAGCCACATCACGTCCTGGTCCTGTGCGTTCATCCGCAAGGAATCGGCGTGTATTGCGCGTGCCAGTGATATAGTACTCATCCCACAGGTTGTCCACATACGCCTGCAGGGTCCAGGCATCACGACGCAAGGTTGCAGACAGGTGATGGACATCGTAGCTGGGGATGGCTTCACCACCGCGGTCTGCCGGTGCATCGTTGTCGAAGAAATCAACCAGGGGATCCCGGTCGCCCCCGACTATATTAAATACATCGCTGGAGAAGACGAAACCGTAATTGAGCGTCATATCCCAGCCATCCAACACCTGGGTGTCGTAATTGATATTGAACGATCCCTGGTGTTCGGCATGACCGGGTAGTCTGGCGCCAGAAAGTGCATCAAACGGTCCAACCAGTTCCGCAGCTCGCTCGGTCAACTCGGCTTTAGTATAGGCGTAGGTAAGTGACGCTGACCAGTTGCTATCGATGATCCACTGCCCCTGAAACTCAAAGCCCTTGCTCTCAGCTCCGCTGCCGTTGCCGGTAATTGGCAGGCTGCCGAATTCAGTGGTGGTGGCCACCTGCAGGTCTTCCCAGTCGATGAAATAAATGGCAGCACTGGCGGAAATGTTGTCGGTAATCAGGCCTTTGTAGCCGATCTCATAATTTTCGATGGTATCCGGGTCGATAAAAATTTCACTGGATAAAGCACATAACTCCTGTTCGCCGCTGGTAATCTGCTCTGGAGTACATTCCGGGACTGCATTTAAACCCCCGTTCCGATAGCCCTCCGAATAGGTCAAGTAGAATAGATCATCGACAGTTGCATTCCACGCTAGATTGAACTTGAACAGGTCGCCGCTGTCGGTACCCTTGTTGGCACCTATGTCGACACACTGTGGATCGCCGCCGAAGACCTGGGAGGCAAACGCCAATGGACCGCCTGCCGCGTTGACACTACAGAAGTCTTCAGGTGCACCATCGAAGATTGTGGCGGCCATGGGAGTGCCGAATCCGCCCTGTACATCGGTATCAAACTCATAGTCCCGGTAACCGATCGTGGCAGTAAAGTCGTCGGTAACGTCGTAGGAAACCTCGGCGTAGATTGCTGTTTCCTCGATATTCTGATCGAACATTTCTACATATTCGAGGCTGTCTGGTCGAAGTCCGAAGGTGCCCCAATTGTCAAAAGCCCACTGGTCGAATCCTGGAGCGAACTCCTCACTGGTGCTTACCCGATTGGCATCGTCGTTAAAGTAACCGACTACCCAGGAAACAGGTCCACTGTAGGTAGAAACCAGTCTGATTTCCATAGTCTCCGCTTCCTGTTCCGCAACCTCACGAGTGAATGCAGAGAAAGAAGGGAAGAATTCGTAACCGAATTCGAAATCCAGCAGCAGGTCGGTCTGATCGCGCTGGCCCAGTTCTTCGTACTCCGTTTCACCATAGACCAGGGTTGCTTCGGCAAAGCCCAAATCTATCTTGGCATCGAAGCTGATCAGCTCGTTGGTAAAGTCGAACGGCTCTTCGTAGCGCAGACCGGATTCATAGCGACCAGTATCAAAAGCCAGGCGATGAGCAATTTGTCGACCGCCTGCCTCGGTTTCCTGCTCGTAATACCAGAGATTGGCGTCCAGCCAGTCAGTCGGTGTCCAGTGCAGATTTACTCGCAGGGAATCCGTTTCCTCGGAGTTGGCGTCCTCTACCTGCCTCAGGTTGGCCGATACTTCAGAGGAATTGGAAAGATCTGGTTCCGGATTGGATACGCCGCCCTCTCTAACCACGTAGTTATAGTCAATAAAACCAGGATCATCCCTGCGGTCTGCATTCAGTCTAACTGCCAGTACGTCTTCGATCAGTGGCACATTAAAAGTGACACCATAATTGAAGCCAAAGTCATCCGCCTCGGCATTCAAATAAGAATTTCCGCGCACCCCAACAGTGAATCCATCACCAGTGCTGGCCACCCGGGGAATATAACGGATGGCACCGCCCATGGTGCCCTGACCGTAAAGAGTGCCCTGTGGCCCGATCAATACTTCGACCCGTTCCAGGTCAACCGGATTTATATCCAGAGCCAGGGGAAGGTCGCCGAAATAGGTTGCTACAGTACTGGCGTCAAAACCCGGGCCCAGTGCAGTGGTATTCAGCCCACGTACCAAGACGTCCGGAACTGGATTTCGTGGTCCGCGGTCGACAACCGTAAGGCCCGGTACATAGAAAGAAATCTTGCCGATATCATCAAGTCGCAGATCTTCAATTTCTTCTCCACCCACCGCAGATATATTCAGCGGTATCTCCTGCACATTGGCTTCCCGGCGAGTGGCAGTCACGATGATTGTTTCAAACAGCCCGTCCTGCGCAACTGCCTGACCGGTGAGCAGGCCAAAAACCGGGATGGAGCCGTAGGAAATCGCTCGTGCTAGCTTGGTTCTACGGAAATGTCTGGGCATAACTTGTTTCCCCTTGATAATTTTGCAATTCGAATAAGAAACCCGACGGCAAATTCTCAGCGCTTGTGGGGGCCAGTAGAATTCACCTTTTCATCTGGTGTTGATACGGACAAATTGAGTTTGCTGCTAGCGGCGACGTCCTGTGCCACTATTGCAGAACAGCATCGGGCAACTCTATCCTGCACTCAGACAAATTTCAACGCAATTGCCGGGAATTTACCACTATATCTGCCGATCAGGGGGTATCTCCAGCCGCTGAGTATGCCTCGGAAGGACCTGCTTATTGTGATATAAACGCGGGTTGCCAAAAGGCGATTTTTCAGGACTTTGTAATGCACATTCATATATTGGGTATTTGTGGCACCTTCATGGGAAGTCTGGCGGTGCTGGCCAAAGAACTGGGACACCAGGTCAGTGGCAGTGATGCCAATGTCTATCCACCGATGAGTACTCAGCTGGAAGCCCAGGGAATCGAACTGTGTCAGGGCTATCATCCTGAACATCTGCAACCGCCGCCCGATCTGGTGGTTGTAGGTAACGCCATGTCACGTGGCAACCCGGCGGTGGAGTATGTGCTCGACAGTAATCTCACTTACTGTTCGGGTCCCGAGTTTCTGGCGCGCTGGGTGCTGAAAGATCGCTGGGTTCTTGGCGCAGCTGGAACTCACGGCAAAACCACCACCAGCTCCATGCTGACCTGGATACTGGAATATGCGGGATTGAAACCAGGTTACCTGATTGGCGGTGTGGCAAGTAATTTTTCCAGCTCAGCATCGCTGGGCGAACCGCCATTCTTCGTTGTGGAAGCTGATGAATACGACACTGCATTTTTCGACAAGCGCTCCAAGTTTATTCACTATGCGCCGCGAACAGCAATTCTCAACAATCTTGAATTTGACCATGCAGATATCTTCGACGATCTCGATGCAATCAAAAAGCAGTTCCATCACCTGGTGCGGACTGTACCCTCAAATGGACTGATCTTGTATTCGAGAGGGGAGACCCACATCGAGGATGTGTTGCAGATGGGATGCTGGACTCCGACACAACAGCTGGGTGTAAAAGTTAACCCTGAGAATTGTGAACTGCAGGCGAACTGTGATGGCATATTCTGGAACGCCAGGACTCTGGATCAAGCTGGCAGCCATTTTGAAGTGCAGAAGTTTACTGCCAGTGAAAATACTCCTGTCGTCAGCTCTGCATTGGTCCTATGGGAAATGACTGGCACCCATAACATCAAGAATGGTCTGGCGGCACTGGCAGCCGCCCACCACGCAGGAGTGGATCTTGACACCGGCTGCGAGGCGCTTAGCCGATTTGCCGGCGTAAAACGTCGTATGGAGCTGCGTGGTGAAGTGAGAGGTATCAGGGTTTATGATGATTTTGCCCATCATCCCAGCGCGATTGCTGCAACCTTACAGGGCATTGCCGCCAAGCTCGCTGCAGATCCGCAACAGTCCAGGCTCATCGCCGTTATAGAGCCTCGGTCCAATACCATGCGCATGGGTATTCACCAGCAGGAGCTTGCCCCTGCTGGTGACCTGGCTGATCTGATTCTCTGGAAACGCCCTGAAGAATCCGACCTTGATCTGGATGCACTGGTGGCTGCCGGCAGCGGGAGAGCAGAGGTGTTTGGCCAGGTGTCTGAAATCGTCCAGTACCTTGTGGCAAGTTCTGTACCGGGCGATCATATAGTAATCATGAGTAATGGCGATTTTGAGGGTATCCACCAGAAGTTGCTGGACGCTCTGGGAAATCCAGCAACGTGATTGGCTATGACTGAAGTGCAGGAAATACCACTTTTCCCTCTAAGATCCGTGCTCTTTCCGCGCGGCAAGTTGTCGCTGCAGATTTTTGAAAAGCGTTACATTGATCTGGTTGCCAGCTCTTTGCGTGACGGCACCGGATTTGGCGTGGTCCTGCTGAAGGACGGGGAGGAGGTTATGAAACCCGGGAAATCCCAGGAGCTGCATGCCATAGGCACCTACGCACGAATTATCGACTGGGATCAACTGGACAATGGTTTGTTGGGAATCACGGTAGAGGGTGAAAGCAAGTTTACAATCCAACACTACTGGTGTTCAGATAGCGGCTTGTTGATGGGCCGGGTAATTTTCAGTGATACTGACACACCAGAGAAAAAGAAGATTCCGGTGAGTGAGGAAATGTCCGGGATGACTGAGCTGCTGCAGATGCTGGAGAAACACCCGGCCGTGCAGGAAATGAACTTGCAGATCGACTATGAAAATCTTTGGGACCTGGGCTGGCGCCTGAGTGAGTTGATACCCGTTGCCGTAGAGATTAAGCAGGAGCTATTGGAGCTGGATGATCCCTGGGAAAGGATCCAGCTACTGGAACAATCGATACATTTTCTGATCGACGATTAGCTGGGGCAGGCAGCTATGTGCAAATATGGTGTGCAAAAATAGCGCAAGGTGAATTGAGTGGGTAGCTTTTTCTCGAATCCTGGAGCAATGACGACAGAACAGTGGCTGGCGGTCAGCATTCTTGGCTTTATTCTGCTTGCCATTCTGGTCATGATCCATCGCCTGCTTGCTATCATGAAAATGAGTCGCAAACAAACCTACAAGCCCAACTTCAGGCGTTTGCGAAGATATCAGTCGGTCAGCAGCGATGATGTACCAAAGGTAAAAGATGTGTCACAGGTAAAGGATGTGCCACAGGCAAAAAGTGATGGTGAACTGAACAATGAAACAACAAGACAATGACAAGAAAAAGACCAGACAATGAATAACCCGGTAGAAAATTTTGTACGCTCGCTGCAATTTGCTCTGGCGATCCTTGTTGCGTTTACGCTAGTGACGCAATCACAGGCAATTATTATTCGGCATGACAAAAGCGTCAGCGACTATCGAGCAAGGGAGAGCCGGTTTCCGGCGATTTTTTATCTTGAGCGCCAGGATGTCGGAAAAATTTGCGTGGCAACCCTGATTGATTCCCAATGGGCACTTACTGCGGCACATTGCACAACCATAACCTCCCTGCGGGACACACTGCGCGACGGTGACAAGTTTTCGGTGCTGGTGGCAGGAAAGGAGCGGTTTATCGATCAGCTGGCAGTCCATCCCGACTACCGGCCGGATTCGCCGGGCGAGGTAGACCTGGCGCTATTGCGATTCAGTGAGCCGTTGGAATTGCCGCGTCCAGTGATGTTGAATACCCGGCAGGATGAAACAGGCAAAGTGGTCAGCCTTGTGGGCTGGGGGTATTTTGGCGTTGGAACTCAGGGACGGCAGTTCAGTGACGGAATTCTGCGAATGGCTGAGAATCGTATCCAGTCAGCGGGTCGAAGGCTGTCCATTCAATTCGACGATCCCAGACAGCGGGGAAGTGATGTGCTCGAACTCGAGGGAATGCCCAGTCTTGGCGACAGTGGCGGGCCGGCGCTGGTGCGAGAGGGAAGCGAGTGGCTGCTGGCAGGCGTCGCAGTGGGAGAAGTCATGGGAGAGGGCTTTCAGGAAGAAACACAGGGCAGGTACGGTTCCATAGCGGTTTACGAGAGAGTATCGAGACATGTGGGATGGATCAGGCATACACTTAGCGAGTGGGCCGCGCCAACCAGTGAGTAGTTACTGGATTTAGGGAACCCCTGATTAGTTATGGAAATACTCTGGAGGCCCCTTTGGGCGGGGCCTGTCGGGCGCCGCTGCGTTGTCGTCGTACTTGGCAAGGGCTGGGCCATTACCTGCGCACGACGCCTAGCAACAGCGCCCGACAGACTCCCGCAGAGTATATCCATAATTAATCAGAGGTTCCTTAGAGCAATTGAACCGAGGTAAATCGATATAGCCTGAAGGGGTATATGTACGATTTATCAAATTAAGGAATAATCATGAAAAAATTGTTAATAGGGCTGGTAATTTTAATCGTAGTCACCGTTGGCGTTGTTTTTTATGCCTTCGATACGATTCTGAAAGGAGGTATCGAGACAGCCGGATCCTCCGTGTTGCAGACAGATGTAACAGTCGGTTCTGTGGGAGTATCGCCACTCAGTGGCAGCGGTGGCATTCAGCAACTAAGAATTGCCAATCCAGCAGGGTTCAATGAACCGTATGCCATGGAACTTGGTGGTCTGGACGTTGCCATTGACACCGGTTCGGTGTTTTCAGATGTGATTGTGATTGATCGCATTATTATTGAACAGCCGGTAATCACCTATGAGACTCGGATAACCACGGACAATATCCGCGCCCTGCTGGATAACATCGGCGGCGGTTCTGGCCAGCAGCAGCCTGAAAATGGCGCCGCAGGATCGGGTAAACGCATAGTTATCCGGGACTTCCAGATGCTCAACCCACAGGTAAGAGTTGCGTCAGCTATTGGTTCGGCGGATGCAACGATTCCTGATCTGCGTCTGCAGAACATCGGTGAAGAGAATGCTGCGGTGACTGTTGCCGAAGCCGGTCGGCAGATTTTCGAAGCTCTGAGTGCCCAGTTGCTGAATGCAAATCTGCCGAGTGTCGAGGATTTGCGTGAACGCGTTGACGAGGGGGTACAGGAGCTGCGCGACCAGGCGGAGCAGCAGGTTGAAGAACTGGAGGATCAGCTTGAGGAAGAAGTTGAAAACCTGCAGGATCGCGTGCGCAGCCTGTTCTAGTTTTAAAAGTGCGCGTACTAAGACAAACCAGGAGAGCCGACAGGCTCCCTGGTTCTCTAGCTGTCTAGTTCTATAGTTATGTAGTTCTCTAGATAGAACAGTCATCGCCTGGTCCCGGGACCAGGCGATTGGTTTTCCCGGAAAGGCGATAGGCCAGCAGTCCGATCCATTCTCTAAGGGCCAGCTCCAGGCCTGTCAAATGTGCGACAAAACCCAGTTCGATGCTAAACAACTCTCCATACAGGGTCTGGTAATCGACCGGATAAGGCGTCAACTTCCAGCCTTGTCGACAAAACACACCAAATGATCGAGGCATGTGATACGCCGAAGTGACAAGCAACCAGTTTTCATCGGGGGCATGGGTGATCATCGCGGACGTATTTCGGGCATTTTCGTAGGTATTGCGAGATTCACGTTCGAACATCAAGCGCTCTTCGGCCAGCCCCTGGTTCAAAAGCAACTCTCGGGCAAGATCCGCCTCCCTGACCTGCTGGTACGTTGGGCTGCCGCTTCCTCCGGTGAACACCAGTCTGGCATCAGGATGGCGGTGTGCGAGTTCCAGAAAAGTCAGCAATCGTTCGCTATTTTCATTGAGATGAATCTGTTGGCGATTCTCAGATAACCTAAGAGAAAAGCTACCTCCCAGTAACACTATACCATCTGGAGAGTCGGTCATCGCGGGACTGGGGGCAAAACGCTGCTCAAGCGGGTAAGCCAGCCAGTTGCCGATTGGAAAATAAGCCAGCAAAAGGGTAATGAGAGCCGTAACATTCAGCAAACGACGACCCAGCTTTTGCCACCGGGACAGACTCAGGAGCCAGGACCCGACGATCAGCCAGACCAACAGGCTCCCCGGTGAAAAAACCAGCCAGAATAGTTTGGAAGCCCAGAAAAAAATCGTGTCCATAGCAGAGTGCAGAAGGAAGATCGCAGAAGACAGCGGGTAGGGTATACGCGTACCTTGTGCAGGTAAAGTCTGCTAATATGGCAGCTCTTTTTTGCAGTGTATTGACAGTGGATTCCCGGCGGTATCTGCAAGCCGTTCCGGGCCTGAAGACAGTTTAGGAGTGATTACAATGACGATTGAAGTTGGCGACAAGATACCTTCCGGTTCATTCAAGATTATGGGGGCAGAAGGTCCTGAGGACATCTCCACCGATGATGTGTTTGCGGGAAAGAAGGTAGTGCTCTTTGCGGTGCCGGGTGCTTTTACGCCAGGGTGCTCTATGACCCATTTGCCGGGTTACGTAGTCAACGCAGACAAGATCAAGGACAAAGGTGTCGATTCCATTGCCTGCATGGCGGTTAACGACGCATTCGTCATGGGTGCCTGGGGCAAAGCCCAGAACGCCGATGAAATCTTGATGCTGGCGGATGGCAACGGTGAATTCACCAGCGCAATCGGTATGGAACTGGATGCCAGTGGCTTTGGCATGGGTTCGCGCAGCAAGCGTTTCGCAATGATTGTTGATGATGGCACTGTTACTCACCTGGCGATCGAACCCCCAGGCGGTATCGTGGTCAGCGCAGCAGAGGCAATTCTGGAACAGCTTTAACCGTGACAGTGGTTTGGATCCAGTTTGTACGGAAAAAAGGTTGCACGGAAAACAGTTTGTAGGGAAAACAGGTTGTAGGGAAAAGTAGGGAAGGCAGGGTACAAGATCGAGGGTTATGAGATGACTGGCCAGTTAATTGAATATACTGACGGCGATACTGTTATGGAAGGTTTCCTGGCCCTCCCCGATGACATCTCAACCCCGCTTCCTGCAGTGCTGGTGGCCCACGATTGGTCGGGGCGGCGCGAGTTAGCCTGTCGAGCCGCAGAGCGAGTTGCTGAATGGGGCTATGCAGGCTTTGCCCTGGATATGTACGGAAAAGGTGTGTTTGGGTCTGACGGTGACACGGAAGGCAACGCCGCATTGATGAACCCCCTGGCATCGGACCGGATTAAGCTGCGGTCCAGAATCAATGCTGCCTTGGATTGCGTCCGGCAGCTGCCTCAAGTGGATGTAAACCGAGTCGCTGCCATGGGCTACTGTTTTGGCGGCATGTGTGTCCTGGAGCTGGCACGTTCCGGTGCCGAGGTGTTGGGAGTGGTGAGTATTCATGGCATTTTCGCCCGGGGGGAAGCCGCTAATGAGCCGATCGCCGCCAAGGTCCTGTGTTTACATGGTCACGACGATCCTATGGTGCCGCCGGAGCAGGTGCTGGCCTTCGAGCAGGAAATGACCGATGCAGGAGTTGACTGGCAGGTACATGCCTACGGAAATACGATGCATGCGTTCACCAATCCGGCAGCCAATAACCCCGATTTCGGCGCCGTATACAGCGAGACTGCCGAGCGTCGGGCCTATCAGACTATTGGAGATTTTCTACAAGAAATTTTCTAAGGCTGACAAACCCTTACTTTTCGGGGGTCTAGCGTGACCTCAGTCACGGCTTGCGCCAGGCTCTCTTTCAATTCCGGTATCGATTCAATTACCATGCTGTCCGTAGCTTTGCCCGCCATCAATGGTTATATTGATTGGAAATTGCGGCAATTCAGGGCAGATTTGTGCTAGGTTCTGAATTTGAGGCCGAAAACACCATAAACAGGGTCGGAAATGGGTTCGATGCAGGATCTACACGAACTACAGGAATCGGTCAGTCAGCAGTCCAGCGAATGCCCGTCTGGCGACGATTGCCCTCATGTAAAAGAGCTTAAGCGCTTGCAGGAGGAGAACCGCGAGCTTGCGGACATGGTGCGTACCGATGAGCTTACCGGCCTTTTCAACGTCCGCTACTTCTACCAGGCGGTGGAACTGGAGATGGAACGTTCTCGTCGTACTGGTCAAACCACTACTCTGATTATGATGGATATTGACCACTTCAAGGATGTGAACGATAAATACGGGCACGAGGTTGGAAATCGAGCGCTGGCCTTTGTATCCAAGGTACTGAGACATACTATTCGCCGACTTGATATTCCCTGCCGCTATGGTGGCGAAGAATTCGCCTTGATCCTGCCGGATACGCCTCTAAGTGCGGGGATACTGTTTGCCAACAGGCTGCGAAGGACAATCGAAAGCGCGGCAGTGGATGTGGGTGACCAGTCAATCGCGCTGACTGCCAGTTTCGGGGTGGATGTCTTCAGGCAGGATGATTCCTGTTCGGCCTATGAGTTTATTGAGCGAGTTGACTCGCTTCTCTACGAAGCCAAGAGTGCTGGTCGCAATCAGGTCCGGCATCCTAAGTTCGATATTAACGAGGAATAGCCAGTCCTTGCGGACTATTCATTGTTGGTTGCTCTTTTCTCGTTCTCCTGCAATTCTATTTACTCTTCAAGCGCATCAAGTTCCGACGCCAGGTGGTGAAGTATCGCTGCTGTAGCGCCCCATACCCGGAATCCTTGGTAAAACAATTCCAGAATTTTTCGTTGCCTGCCCTGGTAGTCCATGGAGGCTTCGCGGTAGGACGCGGGATTCATAAGCAGGTCAGTTGGGGCTGTGAAGATCTCGTTCACTTCTATCGGGCAGGGACGCAGTGTCGGTTCCGGGTCAATCAGGCCGATCACCGGGGTCACTTCAAAGCCGGACGGCAGAAATATCCGACCCAGTTGTCCGATGACCTGCACGGCCTCCTGCGGCAAGCCAATTTCTTCTTCTGCTTCCCGCAGCGCTGTCATGATGGCATCAGTGTCGTGATGTTCGCGGGTGCCTCCCGGCAGGCTTACCTGGCCGGCGTGACTGGACAGATTCGGGGAGCGGACAGTCAAGACTATCTGGCTGGGTGCTGCGGCTGTTGGTTTGATAACCGGTATCAAGACTGACGCCTGACGAAAGGATCTACTGGACTGGCCGGCAATTTCGTTAACGTTACTGTCAGGATGGGGAATAGTGGCTCGCGGTGACACCTGAGCACTGTGGAAATATTCCAGCAGGCTTTTAAGCCTGGGTTCATCCAATAGCAGTGAATTTTCAAGTGTCATTTTGGGTTTCCCTCCGAACTTTTGCCAAGTCAGTGGTTTTTTCCAAGTCCCTGAAATAAAAATGCCGGCAGAAGCCGGCATTTTCAATACCATGGGGCCTGTTCTGCAAGCCACTACCTGATGCTATAGGTAAACGACAGGAAGGCACGTAGTGGTTGGCCGATAAAATATCGATCGCCCTGGAACGTGGTCCAGTCCGCCCGCTCAGCATATTCCTCGTCGGTCAGGTTGAGGATTCGCAGTGAAACATCCAGGTCTTCGTTAACAGCCCAGTTGGTGCGCAGGTTGAAAACATCATGACCTTCATAATCCGCGGTGTTTTGCGGATTTGTGTAATAGTCACCCATGTTCACCCATTCCAGCTCGGTAGAGACGGTAGGTGTAATCTGCCAGTTGAGACGGAAATTACCGAAATTATTCGGCGCAGTGTCCACGTCGTTACCTTCCACGGCCTCACCAGTTATAAAGTCCTTTTCGTAGGTGTGCTCGGCAAAGTTATAAGTACCGAGCAGGGTGAGGTTTTCGCTTAGCGAGTACGCTCCAGCCAGTTCAATACCCTTATGTTCGGTCTCGTTATCAGTTACTTTGGCACGGGAGGAATCAGTTCCAATCTCGTTTTCCTTCTCCATGTAGTAACCGGTGACTGAGTATTCCCAGCCATTACCAAAACCTTCGAAAGCCAGCTCAAAGCTGTCGAGCTCAACGGAGTCTAACCGGGCGACCTGGATATCAGGGTTCGCACCTTGCAGGCGATAAAGTTCCGTTGCCTGTGGCGCACGGAACCCTCGCTGGACGCGGGCCTGCACGTTGTGCTGATCGTTGAATCGGTAACGCACACCGAGTTTCGGCGATAGATTGTCAAAGTCATCGTCGCGATCAGCGGGCCTGCTGTAACGGCAGCCACCGAAGCCACAAGCTTCTCCGTTATCCTTGGTGCGGCCGTCAACCATAAGGTTGTCATAGTCGTAATCCATCTGCTCCCAGCGCAAGCCCAGGGACAGGTCGAGCTGGTCGTTAACGTAGTACTGATAGTGAACAAAAGGCGCAATCTGGAAGGCTTCCACATCGTAATCATAGTGCGCCCCCTGGGGGATGGTGTTCTGCAGGAAGGCAGAGCCCGGGGTTGGGCTTTCCTGGAACTGGAACAGATTGCCATCGGTTGATTCCACATCAAGACCCAGTGCCAGGAAGGAGTTATCGCTCAGGTCCTTGTAACTGGCGAACTGAAATCCCAGGCTACGGTGCTCGGAATCTTCGGTTGGTGCGCCTGGCAGAAAGTGTTGGATAAAGTTCAGGTTTACTTCGCGGAAGTAAGGTGTGAAGACTACTTCCCAGTCGTTGTCCAGCTCTTTACTGACCCGGGTCCAGATGCGGAACGACTCGTTATCCCGGTAGGCTTCGGGATTCGGATTGGTTTCCCGTAGCGAGCTATCTTTGTAAGCTTCCGGTCCGGCCACATAGCCGCCGGTTTCCTGGTTGAGGTTGGTACGGGTGAAGCCGCCATCGAGCTGCAAGCCACCGGCGGTTTCATACTGGTATACCCAACTGAGTTTTTGCTGGTCGACACCGCTGTCGTTCTGCCAGCCTTCGGCATTCTGTCCGGTGGCCAGGAACATGTGCTTGAAATTGCCGCTGTCAAAGCCTGCTACAACACCAGCGCGATAAGAACCCCACGGACCCGCTTCCAATGAGACGTCCAGGCGCTCTTCTGGATCAGGAAGAACCGTATTGATCATGCCGTGGAGGGCGTTGGAGCCGTAAAAGGCAGTAGCAGGCCCTCGTATGACTTCGATACGTTCGGCATTTTCGGTATTGGAGTCGAACATCTCATTGACGTTACAGAAACCCGCAGCGCGCAAAGGGATGCCTTCTTCAGCAGTGAGGAACGATCCGCAGGCTCCTGGGCCTGTCAGTACCGGGGAGCGAATGGCGATGAGACTTTCCTGTCCATTGTTGCGGCTGATGTTGACACCCGGCAGCCTGGCAAGTGCCTCCTGAAAATGGGAGTGGGCAATGCGGCGCAGTTCTTCTTCGCTTAGCACTGCTACACTGGCATTGATGTCTCCCAGGTTTTCTGCTCGACGGGTTGTGGAAGTGACCACTATTTCCTCGAGTGAACGGACTCCTGGCTGAGCGCCTGCTGAGTGGGCCAGCATTGCGGTGGCGGCGGCGATGCTGCCGACCAGTAATTTACGGACCATATTCCTCTCCCAATGGGTGTACGTTTGCGATGCATTGAACGTTGTAATACGAGAACCTCGAATACCGGGATTCATTTCATGTACCCTGCTCTCAAAACAAGCGCGCAAATATAGCATAACGGCAAGCGGTTTTCCCGTTTCTTTGCGTATCAAATCGTTACAACGTAAACTAGCCGGCGCCGTAAATAACCAGTGGAATCTGGTACTTAAGTGGAGGGGAACACTTGATCAAGACACGTGCAACTGAAATGCTTGGTATCGAGCATCCGGTCATCCAGGGCGGTATGCAGTGGGTCGGAAGGGCGGAAATGACCTCCGCGGTTTCCAATGCCGGAGGCCTGGGAGTCCTGACTGCTTTGACTCAATCGAGTCCGGATGAGCTGCTGAAAGAAATTGGGCGCTGTCGGTCTCTTACCGACAAGCCGTTCGCAGTCAACCTGACGATTCTGCCTACCATCAAGCCGGTACCTTACGACGAGTATGTCGCCGCCATTATCGATTCCGGTATCAAGATCGTGGAGACTGCCGGACGAAACCCCCAGCCTTTCCTGCCCGCGATGAAAGCGGCCGGAATCAAGGTTATTCACAAATGTACTTCCATCCGGCACTCCCTGAAGGCGGAAAGTATCGGTTGTGACATGGTCAGCGTGGACGGGTTTGAGTGTGCCGGGCACCCGGGGGAGGATGATGTGACCAACCTTATTCTCCTGCCTCTGGCGGCAAGGCGGCTGACGATACCTTTTATTGCTTCCGGTGGTTTCGCCGATGGTCGTGGTCTGGCCGCTGCACTCGCTATGGGCGCCGACGGAATCAACATGGGTACCCGTTTCATGGTCACGCAGGAAGCGCCCATTCACGAAAACGTCAAGCAGGCTATGGTTGAAGCATCCGAGCTTGATACGGCGTTATTGTACCGGTCGTTACGTAATACGGCGCGGGTGTTCAAAAACTCAGTAGCCGAAAAGGTACTTGAAATTGAGGACCAGGAAGGGCCAACAAATTTTGATGACATTGCTCCGCTGGTTAAGGGCACACGGGGTAAGGAGCTGTTTGAGCGGGGCGATCTGGAGCATGGCATCTGGTCGGCAGGTATGGTGATCGGCTTGATAGACGACATCCCCACTTGTAGCGAACTTGTTGCGCGAATTGTTGCCGAAGCCGAGCAGATAATTACAGAGCGGCTGAACGGTGTACTTTCCTAACCGAAACAGAGGTCAACATGCAGGTTAAAGATAAAGTTGTAGTAGTTACCGGCGCCGCCAGCGGTATTGGTAAAGCTTTGTGTAAGCGATTTGCGGAAGAGGGCGCTCGAGCAATCGTGGCGTCCGACGTCAACAAGGAAGGCACTGAACAGGTTGCAGCTGAAGTTGCCAATCAGTCAGAGAGCCTGGCCATCGTCGCCGATGTTGGTAGTGAAGATAAGGTAAATGAGCTGGTGCAAACCAGCCTGGCAAAGTTCGGTCAAATCGACCTGCTGTGTTCGAATGCTGGCATATTCACCCCCGGCGGTGAAGAGGTGCCCACGGCAGACTGGCAGAAGATCTGGGACATTAACGTCATGTCCCATGTGTTTGCTGCCCGGGCGGTCCTGCCTCATATGCTGGAGCGGGGGGAGGGCTACCTGTTAAACACGGCTTCGGCAGCAGGCTTGCTCAGCCAGATTGGATCTGCGCCTTATGCAGTCACCAAACATGCTGCGGTGGGATTTGCCGAGTGGCTGTCGATCACTTATGGCGATCGTGGAATCAAGGTCTCTGTGCTATGTCCGCAGGCCGTGCGAACAGCGATGACTGCAAACACACGTAATGGTGGAGTCGCGGGCGTGGACGGTATGCTGGAACCCGAGCAACTTGCAGACACCGTTATAGAGACTCTGGCAGCGGAGCGGTTCCTGGTACTACCACATCCTGAAGTGTTGAACTACATGCAGCGAAAGACTTCCGACTACGATCGCTGGCTGGCCGGGATGCGCAAGCTACAGGCCAGATTTGGCGAGCTGTACGAAGAGTAGATGGCGGTATTGCCGGCGCTCCACACCCTGATCGCAAATCAGGATCCACTGGCTTATCCGTAGCGCTGAGACACTGGAATCGTGCCCGGGTCGCTCGGGCAATTCTTCAAAATACATGGTAGTCTCATGTCCTTAATTGGGAAACGACAGCAACCAGGTAATTTCCCCATCAACCAACTCAAACAGACGAAAGGTAAGATCAAGCATGACATTGATGATCGGAAAACACAGCGTTGTGTCGATTCACTACACACTCAAGGATGACGAAGGTGAGGTAATGGATAGCTCGGAAGGTCGCGAGCCGCTGGCTTATCTCCATGGGGCAAATAATCTGATTCCTGGATTGGAAGGCGAATTGCATGGGAAAATCACTGGCGCAAAGTTCCAGGCCACTATCGAACCGAAAGATGCCTATGGGGAGATCAACGAGGAATTCGTTCAAACAATCAACAAGCAGATGTTCCAGGGAGCAGAAGAAATCCAGCCTGGCATGACATTCGTCGCTCAGGGCGAAGGCGGCCAGCAGCGCCAGGTACGTGTCGTTGAAGTGGACGGCGACGACGTAACAATCGATGCCAATCATCCAATGGCGGGTAAGACGCTGCACTTTGACGTGGAAGTCGTCGAAGTAAGAGAAGCTACCCCGCAGGAAGTCGAACACGGTCACGTCCACGGCGGTGGTCACGACCACTAGTAGTAAGCAGGTATCGTTGCTTTGTGTATCGATGCGTCAATTACTATCAAGATGCGGCGGAACAGATAATCGGGAGCCTGCTCATGTGGATTCAAAGTGTTTTTTCATTACTTGTTGCCTTAGTTCTTTCTTTGAACCTGGCCATGGCCCAGGATAAATTGGTACTGGAAGATGGCAGCACTATTCAGTATTTTCTGACGCTTCCAGAAATTACCGCAGAAGCACCGCTACCCCTGGCAGTTTTTATGGGTGGTGGATCAGGCAACGCACCGATTTCCTATTCCGTCTATCGCTTTTACGCCAGCGAGCTTGCTAACCTGGGTTGGGCAGTGGTGGTTCCAATCTCTCCGGATAACCGATCATTTCGTGGTGCGAATGTAAATCGCGTCCGGGAGCTTATTCGCCACATTCAGCAAAAGGATGACGTGCGGGAAGGCAAGACACTGCTGGCCGGGATCTCGGCTGGTGGCATGTCCGCACTGGAAATCGCCCGGCGGCACCCGGATGAGGTACTTGGAATTATGGCGGTTCCGGCGCTGGTGCGTGACGATACCAATATGGATTCCCTGGCCGGAATGCCGGTTTATCTCCGTATAGGCAGTGCTGATGAACTGGGCTGGGGCATGCAATACGATGCCACAGTGGAGGCGCTGGAAAAGGCGGAAGTCGTGCTGGACGCGGATCTTCTGTACGGCGAACCCCACATGTTCGGGCTGGATTGGGATCGGGTAGAAACCTGGCTGGAAACACTGGAGTAAGTGCCAGGAAATGACTTTTCGCCAGGGGGCCTCTAATTAATCTGAGGTTTCCCAAGGTCAGTTTTTCACTCCGATAACGAACACATGGTTGTGAGGTGGCCATTGATCCAGTTCGAGATGTTTGCAGACAACGCCATGCAGCGCCAATAGCGCCAGGTTTCCCGAAATTCCGATAGAACTGTAGTGAAAAGTATCGCCCTGCCAGGTGTCCTGATGCTCTCCTGCAGCGTCGCCAAACGTATAAATGAGAACGCCCCCTGGCTTTAGCAGTCCACAGAGCCTGGTGACAACCGGCTCCTGTTGCTCAAGGGGCAGGTGGAAAATGCTGTCCCAGGCGACAATGAAATTGAATTTCTCATCGCTCTCAAAACTGCAGATGTCGTCCACGAAAAAATCTTCATCCGGGTGATGCTCAATGGCCAGCTTGATCATTTCTGCCGACACATCAATTCCTGTTACAGCCAGCTCGTGTTGTTGCATCAAGCGCACAATCCTGCCGCCAGCCCCACATCCCACGTCCAGGGCATTGCCGCCTTTACCGCAAAATTGCAGGGCACGTTTTACCTGCCTTACTCCATACTGGGACTCATGATGTTGCTGATGCCACCAGTTGGCGATCTTGTCATATTTTGTGCCGAGCACGCTGGGTTTCATTAGATCTCACTCCGTTTCACAACTTCGATCCCGCAAGAAGACGATCCAGGTGATCAGCAAACGATTTTCGATCTCTCTGGCTAAAGGCTGGTGGACCGCCTGTGTCATAGCCACTGGAACGCATGGTGTCGAGAAAGTCTCGCATATTCAGGCGTGCTTTTATGCTACCAGCATCGAATAGTTCGCCACGGGGGCTTAAGGCAAGCGCACCCTTGTCGATCGCCTCGGATGCTAATGGTATGTCGCTGGTAATGACAAGATCGCCTTTATTCACGCGACGGACTATTTCATCATCCGCCTTATCAAACCCGGAATCCACTTGCAAAGACCTGATAAATTTTGAAGGAGGCGTAGCCAGGGCCTGGTTGGCAACCAGCACTAACTCGGTACCGCTGCGTTCAGCAGCCCGGAACAGGATGTCTTTCACTACTTTCGGGCAGGCGTCTGCATCGACCCAGATTTTCATAGTGTCATCACCCGCTCATTGACGAAGTGTTCAAAATAGCACGATGCGTATTTCTCTGCATACCTCTATATACCTCTACAGGCCGCAGATTCATTGGCCTGGAGCAGGCGTATAAAAATCCTGATAGAGGGGCGATAAAAATCTTGTGCGGCAGAGCAAAAATCGCTTTACAAGTACTGAAAAATCCATACAATTCGCTCGCCAGCCAAATTGGCTGTCGTATTCTGTCGTAGCCTGGAACTATCGGAATACTTGCAGTTCTGGCGCCTTGTTCAATTGCGTATAGGAGATTTTATGAAATGCATGAATACATTTCTGCCTACGCAATGGTACGTGCAATGCGACCGGAGCATCCTGTTTACTGCCTCCGCCCTCATGCCGTAGCAGTTGCTAGCAGATGGTTCCAGGAATATTTTCCTGGGCGCGTGCTGTTTGCAGTAAAAACCAATCCGCACTTTATCGACACTGTAGCCGCAGCAGGCATACAGCATTTTGATGTCGCCTCACTGCCAGAAATTGAACTGGTCAGCAAGCTGGTGCCGGGAGCCCGGTTGTCATTCATGCATCCGATTAAGAGCCGGGCTGCTATTCGTCGGGCCTACTTCGAATTCGGAATTCGTGATTTCTCACTGGATTGTGAAGCTGAATTGGACAAGATCCTGGAAGAGACCGGGGATGCCCGTGATCTCAACCTATTTGTAAGGGTCGCCGTATCCAACCGTCACTCCTGCCTGCAACTGGCAGGAAAATTTGGTGCCAGTGGCGCAACTGCGGCGAGGCTGTTGTTGAGAGCGCGGCAGATTTCCAACAAGCTTGGTATCTGCTTCCATGCCGGTTCACAAATAATGCGTCCAGACGCCTATTCAGAGGCTATGGAAGAGGTTGCCGATCTTATTCGCAGGTCTGGCGTCATCATCGATGTTCTCGATGTAGGGGGCGGTTTCCCTTCTATCTATCCTGATCTGGCTCCGCCCCCTTTAACGGATTTTTTCAACCATATTGTCGACTGTTTTGAACAGATGCCGGTTTCTGAAACCTGCGAACTCTGGTGTGAACCAGGGCGTGCGCTGGTTGCTGAAGGCGCATCACTGGTCGTCAAGGTTGAGATGCGCAAAGACCAGGTTCTGTACCTGAACGACGGGACTTACGGTGGCTTGTTCGATGCTGGTCAGCCACGATTCATTTTTCCGACATCGAGATTGCAGGCTGACATACGCTCTCGTCAGGAGCTCCTGGAGTTCAGCTTTTACGGACCCACCTGCGACAGCATGGACTATATGCCAGGCCCGTTTTTGTTACCGAATGATATTGAGGAAGGTGACTACCTGGAAATAGGCGGCCTGGGCGCATACAGCATGCAGCTGCGTACCACGTTTAATGGATACAGCGACTATGCCCTGGTCAATGTCAATGACGCTCCTCAGCTCTCGCTGTTTGGCAAAAACAGAGCAGTTCATGAGTCTACTATTACGTCAATTTTTGAAGAGGATGGCCACGAAGCTGGTCAGCAACCGGGAGAAATCCAGTGACACAAGCACAGAAGCATCCACAGTCCGACCGTAAGGCCGGATTACTCTCTGATGTGGTCGAGCATATTGATATTACTTCGTTTGATGCCAGGCCGATCGTCGCGGCAATGGACAAGATGTCTTTCACCTCGCGGGACCTGGCCAGGGCCACGGAAATATACAATGAGATGCTGTCTGATGATGACTGCAGCATCATTCTCACTGTCGCCGGTTCCACTTCCGCTGGTGGGTGTATGCAACTGTACGCCGATCTTATCGAGTACAACATGGTGGATGCAGTTGTTGCCACCGGTGCAACCGTAGTGGATATGGATTTCTTCGAAGCACTTGGTTTCAAGCATTACCAGGGTAATTCATTCCTCGACGACACGGAGTTACGTGACCTTTATATAGATCGAATCTACGACACGCTTATCGATGAAGAGCAGCTGCAGGCATGTGATCACACTATTGCCGAGATCGCTGACTCCCTTGAGCCGCGGCCTTATTCTTCACGTGAGTTCATTCGCGAGATGGGGCGCTGGTGCGAAGCAAATGCCCGTAAGCATCATTCACTGGTAGAAACAGCCTACCGGCACGATGTGCCGATTTTTTGCCCAGCGTTTACTGATTCCAGTGCCGGCTTCGGCCTCGTCCATCATCAGGTGAACTCGCCCGATCGGTATTTGACTTTGGATTCGATCCGGGACTTTCGAGAGCTCACTGATATTAAGATCGAAGCGGGCACAACTGGCCTGCTGATGATCGGTGGCGGCGTGCCCAAGAATTTCGTGCAGGACACTGTGGTATGCGCGGAGATACTCGGCAGGGAAGTCGACATGCACAAATACGCTGTGCAAATTACCGTGGCAGATTCACGTGACGGTGCCTGTTCCAGCTCTACTCTCAAGGAAGCCTGTTCATGGGGTAAGGTGGACATAGCCCGTGAACAGATGGTTTTTGCTGAAGCTACCAGTGTGCTGCCACTGCTTGCCAGTGATGCCTGGCATCAGGGCAATTGGAAGTCACGCAAGCGACGACATTTCAGTAAGCTGTTTGATTGAATCCATGCGCTTCCTGCCGCCACAACAGGCATTCCTGGGTCTGGACCCGGCCAGTTCGGTTGTACCCGATGAAGCCAGAGCTATTATTGTACCGTTCGGTCTGGAAGCGTCAGTGACCTATGGCGGGGGAACTGCCAAGGGACCGCAGGCGATCATCGAGGCTTCCCACCAGGTGGAGCTTTTTGACGACGAGTTCTGGCGTGAAGTTGTCCATGATTATGGCGTGGCAACATTGGAAGCCGAAGCTGTGGCTGCCGACATTCCTGGCGCCCTGGATCAACTCGAGACGATCATTGAAGGTCTGTTAGTTGACAGGAAATTCCCTTTGGTACTGGGAGGAGAGCATTCACTCAGTGCCGGCGCCATTCGACCTTATGTTTCGCGCTATCCTGATCTGGCCATATTGCATTTCGATGCTCACGCGGACTTGCGTGACGGATACGACGGTGAGCACTATTCTCATGCTGCGGCCCTGCGTCGTTGCATGGATCTGTCGATTACATCATTGATTTCGGTGGGAATAAGAAATATCTCGGCGGAAGAAATTCCTTTCCTGGAGGCTAACAGTGATCGAATTCAAATTCACTGGGCGCGGAACAGGAAGCATTGGGACGCACAGGAAATCGTCAGTTTGTTAAAAGACAGGCCAGTCTACCTGACGTTTGACCTGGACGGTTTCGATGCCAGCCTCATGGCAGCAACCGGTACCCCTGAACCAGGCGGTTTCTTCTGGGACGATGCCATGAATATCATTCGCGCCGCTTCCGAGGTTTCGACGATAGTCGGCGCCGACGTAGTCGAGCTGGCGCCACGACAAGAACTGCACGCCTGCGACTTCCTGGCAGCCAAGCTGTGTTATAAGATTCTAAACTATGCCTTGCACAACAGGACTGCTCCTGGTTCTGAAGAGTCTAAAATCTAGTTGGTAAGAGTTACAGATTTTCATGTGCACTAATATTCGTATTCCTGCCGTGGCAGGATTGCTGAGCACTACCGCATGGCCAGGTCCCGATCCTGCAAAGCTCCCACTACCAGGCTGTAGTCCATTTGCTCTCCATGCCAGCGACTGACAGCAGTATCTGAATCAATCGCCAGACCGTTCCGTTCATTGTCGATTTCAATTTTCAGCCTGGCATCTGACGTTACACCGGGACTGGTAAATTGAGGATATCTTGCTGGCGGTATAGTGTTGCCTTGTCGATCTGTAAACTTCAGCTCGCTGCCTGTTTCTATGTCGAACCCGCCCTCATGCAACAAACGGTGATGATGCCGGCATAACAGCACCAGGTTGTCCAGACTGGTTTCTCCCCCTTTACTCCAATGCCGAACATGATGAGCATCCACATGCCGGGTTTGGGTGCAACCGGGAAAGCGACAGCCACCGTCGCGAATCTTCAGTGCCCGGCGGATCGCGGAAGGCACAGCACGGGATTTGCGGCCAATGTTCAGCACATTGCCTTGCTGGTCGCGCAATACCGGCACCAGGCTGGCATCACAGGACAGGCGCTCGATAGTTTCAGGAGACAGTGGCGGCCCATCTTCCAGATACCCAAAGCCTGAACGGCTAATGCGTGCAGACCCACTGGTTTGCCGTAGATCGAGATGAACAAGTACCTGGTATTTGTCGCTACTGGACAGGCAACTGGCTTGCTGATCCGGGCAAGCCAGGACATGTTCCGCCAGCTGTAACAGGGCGTCGGCGCGTCTCCGCGGAAACGTCAGTTCCGGGTCGCTGCCCTCGGATTGTTCAGCGGCAGTCTGCTTACTATCCAGCCTGGAATTCTTTTCCAGCACCTTGGATTGCATGACCATTTCCAATGCCTTGATGACTACCGCACCGTCTTCAGCGGAAAAACGACCGCTAAGCACCAGCATGCCATCGTCGTCATGGTAATAAGACAACGCCTGCTCCCGATTAACTGGTCCAACCTGCTTCTGGCAGTTGATGCATTGTACACGCCGATGCCGGCGCAGCAGTTTTTCCAAGTGCGCTGCAGTGCCCTGTCTGGCGATGTTAAGCAAGACATTTTCATTCTCCGGGGTCGCACAGCGTGTCATGGCACGCACCTTTGAGTAGCTGAGGGAGCCGGTTGCAAATTCAGCATCGATTTGTGGAAGAGATTGCAGAGCCCTGGCCACCCTTACTTTTTCCCTAGCAGCACCCAAAGCGATACCGCAATAGTAATTGAGCCAATGCGCTGGAGTCTTCATGCCGCTGTCACCGCCCCAGGCATCACGTTCAATCAGCGCGGCGAGCAGTTTGAGAAAGCGATACTCGGCCGCGTTAATGTGACCGGCAAGGCGCGTAAGCTCGTCGGCGAGTTGCTCATTGGAGGCGGGAATAAAATCAATTGGCTTGTCATTTGCAATGCTGATTTCGAATGGAGGTGGCATGCTGGTCATGGTATTCAGATCCTTTGAATATGGCACTGTATAAAAAACCAGTATTATACGTGTAATAGTTTGAAATATAAAGTTTTATATGGGTTATTCTTGGGCTCATTTGAATCGCTATTGACCGCTATCGAGAAATGAAATCAGGATTGAGAACGTCTCCGCGGAAACGTTTCTTACTGATTGGAATTGAATTAGATTGGATTGGTAAAGAGAAAAAGTCGGGTTTGCTACCGGGAGCGGACATTTTGTATTTTGGGTGTGGGGATTGATTATGACTCTGAACGGCCAAAACCGGACCTCATATTGCTCGCCCACCACTTGTAGTGATTCCGACTCATTGTACAGTTTGTTTTGTATTGTTTTCACTGCCGTCTGACCCCACAAACGGCAGGTCACCCGGACTCATTTGTTCAATATGTTCAATGAATCCGTCAGTCCAATGACCGGTTGCTGATTCTTCTTCCCAGAATTTCTTCCAAACAGGAAACGTCGTCACAACTGTCGCAGCTGCTCTCAAATGAGGTTCATTTAGATCCCCAGTTCCTACTCCAAATCTACTGTGTACGTACTGGGCTTCGAAAATGTGAAAAATGGTTTTGAGATAGGAATTCATTTCGGTCCATTCGTCGACCGTAAAATCAGGCATTGGATTCTGGAAAGACTTTTTGAAACAGCGCATTGCGTCTGGATTCGAAACGTTCATTTGATGCCATTCGGCAAGTTTAAACAGAGTTTCACGAGCAGAAGTTGCTCGCGTGGCTCGAGTATTCTGTTGGATTTGGATTGCGAGATAGACCAAGGTGGCAATCGTTGCTATTGCAGCAACTAATTCTCCAATACTACCAAGGTCTTGAATGCTCACGTCAACTCCCAATTTTATCT
>Ga0209273_10000110_pt1 | contig 160221 bp, 141 predicted proteins | sample tdAd471_FD_187126 | JGI IMG/M metagenome (GOLD analysis project Ga0209273, IMG submission 187126) | Marine sediment microbial communities from the Atlantic coast under amendment with organic carbon and nitrate - tdAd47.1 (SPAdes)... | ecosystem: Environmental > Aquatic > Marine > Coastal >... | reverse complement strand
TTACTCGGCCGCACCGGGGATGGGGAATTCCCCATCCCCGGTGACAAACACCAAACTGGCAGCATAATGAAAACAGGATACACCTTAAATCCGCTGCCAAACTGTCCAATCAATCAGGACCAGCTCATGGATCATTGATGGTCAGCATAGATTGTATGGGTTTTCAGGGCTTGGGGATGAGCAACTTGATCAACCTCTTTTCGTTGTAGCCTTCGAAAAAATGACTAAAACGAAAGAGGCTGAGCTATTTATCACTATTAACCATGAACAAAAAAGTGTTCCCAAGAGCCTTCTTGTTAGTCTATTGGCCGACCTAAAACTGGGCTCAGATGACCCCAAGACTGCTTTGTCAGCGCTAGCTTCTGCAACCGTGAGAAGCCTTAATTCGGATAAGGCTAGTCCTTTCTATAGAAGATTTGCATTGCCAGGTATACCTCAGGAAGAGGGGCAAAACCTAACCATCTCCGAAATTGTTAATGGCTTGAATCGCTCAAATTTAATTGGTCGTGTGCTAAATAAGAAACTTGTTCATGGTGTTCTGGCAGCGGGGGATGACCATGCAACTATTGTTCGCGCATCAAAGGTTCTAAACGGTTATTTTGATGCGCTCATGAATTCAAATCCTCAGCGGTGGGAAGCAGGAAGAGCTGCTCACATTTCAGTAAACTGGAGTGTTCGGGCCCATTTGCAGCTTATTGGTGAAGCCATTAAATATATGGAATTCAAAAGGAACCTAGACTTTGCCGCAATGAAGCCGGACGAGGTTGTCGGACATTTGGTTACTTTCTGTGCCCCGCTCTTTTCCTTTGTAAAGAAAGCCTCAGATCAGGAGATAGCTGATAAATTCGCGGCGAAGTTTGGTGAAGGTGGTGTTCGTGTAGCATTGTTTAATTTGTTTGAAATTATCTCTAAGAAAGTTGGAGATTTTGGATCAGAGGAGTTTAAGCAATACATTACTCAAAAATCAGATTCTAGGGTAGAGGAAGCCGATAAAACGGTAATCAACTTAACTCAAGATATCCATGATCTTGTGGTGGATACCTTGAAGCAAGTATATGGCACGCACGAGTTGTCGTCTGGTGAGAAAGCGTTTTGGGCGTTAGGTATCAATAGTCGGCGCGCTAAAGACAATGCGTTTAAGAAACAGCAGGCAGATGATCCGCAGAAGCGTCTGAAGCTTGAAGGGTATCTTGATATTTTGGATCTGATGGAGATTGTGAAGCAGTCCAACAATTGGATGCATTTTGAGGCGGTTTTCAATATTCCTATGAGAGAAGAAAAAAGCGGCAAGAAGTACTATTTGCAGTGGATGGCTGAGTTCAACGAACTGCGCCGTATTCCTGCGCACAAGAATGCATTGAGAATATACTCGGAGGAAGATTTCGAGTTTTTGGACTGGCTAAGATCTGAATTCTACAGCCGTTATCATGGATCAGGAGAACATTCATGAGCAACGGCGTTATACCGTTCCTAAAATGGGCAGGTGGTAAGAGATGGTTGGTTAATTCCAACGAACTGAAGCTACCAGAATCATTCAATACCTACATTGAGCCCTTCTTGGGCGGAGGAGCTATGTTTTTAAAGCTTAGCCCCAGTAAGGCCTTGTTAAGTGATTTAAATCCGGAACTCATAAATACTTATTCAGTTATTAGGGATAACCCGAAAGAAGTTGAGAAGCGCCTTAGAGCTTTGCAAGGGCAACACGATAAGGACTTCTACTACGAGATCAGGGCAAAGAAATATCGTGGTAAGATTGAGCGTGCTGTGCAGTTTCTGTATCTCAATAGGACCTGTTGGAATGGGTTGTACCGGGTAAATTTACAGGGCCAATTCAATGTTCCGATAGGCACCAAAGAGAAAGTCGTTTTGGACACAGATGATTTTGTCGCAACGTCCAACATTCTAAAGAATGCTCTTTTGATGAGTTGTGATTTCGAAGAGACTATCGAACGGGCCAGAGAAGGTGACTTTATATTTGTGGACCCTCCATACACAGTTCAGCACAACATGAACGGTTTTATAAAATACAATGAGACTTTGTTCTCGTGGGAAGATCAGGAAAGGCTTTTGATGTGTTTATTGAAGGCTAAAGCACGGGGAGCAAAGATTTTGCTTACAAATGCGGATCACGAAAGCATCCGAGATCTCTTCTCTGGTTTGGGGCAATATCGTTCAGTCTCTAGGCATAGTGTCCTAGCAGGAAAATCGAATTGCCGGGGTAGCACGACCGAAGCAACTTTTTGTTCATGGCTATAGATAGGCCTTATTAACCCTTACCTGTCGATGTAGGTTCCTTTTTGACAACAGATGTTTCTTGTTGAAATTTCGGTAATGATTGGCTTTTCCAAGACCTGTCCAGTGTGAACTCCGCAAAGCCATTTCCATTAAACCAATATATAAAATCTACAGAATTTGACGCAGGGTCGTCGTCATAAAATTCAGAAAAAGTCTCTACAAAGAATTCCTCCATCCATTTGTGGTCAAACTTGAACCATTCTCCTGAATACCATTGCATAGCGAGTCCTGTGTGAAGGTCTCTTTCAAGTTCTTTAGCGTTGAAAAATGGTTTTACGGCTAGAATCTGCATATCCGGCAACCAAGTTTTCGCGTCCTTGTGAAGCCGCCTTTGGGGATTTGTGGTGGTACCAATTTTATATAGATGACCATTCTTAACAAGGTAGATCCAGCCGTGATTGGTTGGAGAGCTTCCGAAGATCGCCAGATTATAACGGAACTGATTACCCATGCGTCGATAATGCATTGTCAGGTGGCTATTCGTCTACTGTTGATTGGAAATTTTCTTTTCTCCTTAGGGCGCTGCCCTCAGCGCACTTCATAAAAAATAGGCGGAGCCCGAGGCTCGGCACTTGTTTGCCGGGGCTATGGTGCCTTGCGCCCGCCGCCGATTTTTCCTTCCGTTTGCACACCCGTTCTCGGCGAAGGCCAAGGGTTGCATGTGCAACCCCTCAACCATTCGGGAGGACGAGAAAATGACTACCTTTTACGCTCAACCCTACAGCCTGTGCGCAAGCGGCTTTTACTTTGAAGATGAGGCCACCTATGAGGCTAAGATCGGCAAGGCTAGTGATGATTATGGCCAGCCTGTCGAGGAATTTGAAATCCAGTTTATCGACGGTGAAGCCATAGACGCGCAGCTCTTTAAGGTGCTGTCAGTGCATCAGGGCAATGTCATCGCCTTCATGGAGAAGCTGGAAGAATGGGACGATGAGGAGAAAACCATCCTGATCATTGCCATTGGCGAATGTGGCTATCATTTCGATATGGAGCAAGACGACCCGCAGGATTTTGATGTCGATCTCTATGAGGTGGATAGCCTCAAAGAGCTTGCTTATCAGTTTGTCGATGACGGCCTGTTCGGGGATGTCCCGGAGCGCATCGCGCATTATCTGGACTATGATGCTATCGCCTATGATCTGGGCATGGATTACGCCGAACTTTCCACCGGCGGGACCAACTATGTCTATCGCTGCAGATAGACTGCATCCGGGCTATCGCAGCAAGTTTGACAGATAGGCCTATTTCACATTATAATGTTTATTATAATAAGGCGGAAGGGATAGGCCATGCATACGCTGAAACTGACATCTATCGGTACTTCGACCGGGGCGATTTTCCCGAAGGAATTGCTTGCCCAGTTGAAGCTTGAAAAAGGCGACCAGATTTATGCGGTCGAAACCCCGGACGGTATCCTTTTAACGCCCTATGATCCCACCATACAAGACCAGCTTGATATCGGGCGGGACTTTATGAAGAAATACCGCGACACCTTTAAGGTGCTGGCGAAATAATGGCGGGTTTTCGCTGGGTCGATGCCCACGCCCTTTTGATGCTGCATGAAGAAAGCCTTGCCGAGCATGGCGGGGGTCGCGGTGTGCGCGATATGGGGCTACTGGAATCCGCCATGATGCGCCCGCAAAATCTGGCAGGCTACAACCTGGATGCAGACATTGCCGCGCTTGCAGCCTCTTATGCCTACGGTCTTGCCAAAAACCATCCTTTTGTGGATGGCAATAAACGTGCGGCGTTTCTCTCTGTCGGTCTATTCCTCGGGATCAACGGTTATGGCCTGACAGCTAGCCCTGTCGATGCCATTCAAGCCGTTTTAGCCCTTGCCGGGGGCGACATGTCGGAAGATGAGTTCGCCCACTGGATCAGAGTGAATATGGCGGCTTTATAGCTCTGGCAGAAGGAGGGCAAACATGAGCGGGAAGCAGAAGTCAGACGATCAAGATCGGCAGAAGAAAATCAGCCGCATGCAAATGCTGGTGTCAGAAGGACTTGCAAGTGGTGTCAGTGAAAAATCCATGAGTGATATCCTGTATCAAGCGCGTTTGGCAGTCAAAGGAGCTTGAGCGCTTACGCGTCCATCAGATGGGCGGGCAGATCACGGCGGGCGTGTAGGATGCGCACGATGCGCAAATGATCCGTCATAATCCGGTAGAATATGACATGGTGCTGATAGGGAATGGAATGCAAGCCTTCCCTGATTTCTGGGCGCGCGCGACCAAGACCGGGTTGCTGCACCAGCGCGGCAAGGGCTTCTTCCAATCCGCTCAGATAATCCGCCGCCTGTTTCGATCCATGTGCGCCGAGCGTATAGTCAAAGATGTCCGAGACATCGGCCTCGGCAGCTTCGGCCAATATGTAGGATGAAACCCCGGCCATGCCCTATGCTTGGGCCAGTTTTTCGTTCAAAATATCCGTCACGGATTTAGCGCTCGCAGGCCCGTCCCAGCCTTTGGCGATTTCAGCGCGCAGGTCCTCAATCACCTTGTGGCGATAGAGTTCATGCAGGCGCAGCGCATCGCGCACAACCTCGCTGGCATTTTGATAGTCGCCGGAGGCAAGCTGCGAGGCAATATATTTTTCCTGTTTTTCAGTAAAACTGACATTCATGGCGATTCTCCATCTCTACAGGCTACTATACCATTTATGGCCAAATATAGCAAATATGGACATGGGTAGCGATGCGGCTCTGCCACCCCCGAATCTCACCGCTCCGGCCTCCTCGGTGAGCCGCGTTGCCGCTCAAAGCGGTGGCGGTCCTGATCAATCTCCTGTCTGCGCTGTTTCATATGCTCCTGCATCGCCTGCACACGTCCTTTAAGGGCATGGCGCTCGGCCAGTTGCGCGGCTATGATTTTATCCTTCTCGGCCTGATCCCGCTGCCGTGCCTGTTCGGCTTCCAGTGTGTTTTGCTGCGTGATGCGCTTGTGCTGGCCGTTGACCCGGTCCCACAGCCCCTTTAACCCGGTGCGGAAGCGCTCTTGTCTCTGTCTGGCTTCTTCAAGGCGGCGAGCCTCTATCCGGCTCTTGAAGGCTTGGCGTTCGGTGCGCTGCTTTGCCACCAGCTTGTCTTTCTCTTGAAGGTATCTATCGCGTTCCTGCCTGTGCTCGGCGCTTAGCTCTTTCTTGAAGCGCTGCATCGCCGGAAGCATATCAGCGGCAATTTGCTGTTTGGCCGTATCCACATCCGGCAGCTTTTCCGCTTCCCCCAAACGCTCCCGCACCTGTTTTGTGCGAATGCCAACCATGCGGGGGACGGAATAGACCTCATTCAAATGATCGACAGCTACATAGCCGCGCCGATCTCCACGCGCCAACACATAGCCGCGCTCTTCCAGCGCATGGGCAAAGGCCGCTTTGCTATCCGACACGGCCCACGCATCCTGAAACGCGGTTTTGACGGCGGCGGCATCCTTGCCGACCCGTTTGGCCTGTTGCCATTCGGCCAAGGTGAAATTCTTGGGGTGCCGCGCTTCACTGTCCAAGAGGCCGCGCGGCATTTCCCAGCCATGCTCGATATACAGTTCGCGTGAGACTTGCCGCAATTCCTGATGGGAGAAGGATAGCTGCACCGCTTTCATCTCATCGGTCTTGATCCGGCTCCACACCGCATGGGCATGCCGCCGCCCTTCCTTCTCATGAAAGACAATGGCGCGGGGCTGCCCAGTTAGGCCAAGGCGATCTTCCACCTTGTTCACAGCCGCTTCAAATTGCTCGGTTGAGACTTTCTCTTGCGGCGGTGGGTTCAGGGACAGGGAAAACAGATACTGTTTGCACTTGGTGCCCCGGCTGATCGCATAGCTTTCCTGAAAGGCATCATCCAGATTGTCGGAGGCAAAGCCGCGCAGCTCATGCAGTTCCACATGATCGTTTTCTTCTTTCATGAGGTGCTGCGCCAAGTCTCGCGCACCGCCACGCTGGTTGCCGTGCAGGATCATCTCTTGCGCCCGTCTTTAAGGCCAAGGGCGGAGATCAGCATCAAGCGCATCTGGTGAATGTCATCACAGGCCGAATGCAGTTTGTTTTCCAGCTCGCCATCCACCGGGAGCGTACCGTCACGCGCGGCCATGGCGAGAACAAGCATACTGCTTGCCAGATCGGACTCGCCCAGCTTGCCCAGCACTTGCGCCAGCGCCACATAGTCAGCCGATACCAGCTTTTGTTTGCGCTCATAGCGCTTGCGGCGAGGAGCAACCTCACCATCAAACAGCTTACCGCGAATATAGGCGCTTACCGACATATCCCCGGCATCGCGCCGGACACATTCGCGTTCTTCTTCACTCAGACGGAGGGACAGCGGCGGCGGTGATTTACGCCGCTGTTTGGGGTTGGCAGTTGCTTTGAAGTTGGATGACAGGGACGGCTTGTTCATGGCTGCGGCCCTTCCATGTCTTCAAGGCAGGACAAGTCCGCATGTTTAAGCTGGTGCTCCCAGTCTTGCAGTTCTTCAAAAAGCTGTTCTAAATTTTTGTCATTGGGGGCACCATTCTTCCCCTTTCCATACTACCGATCAGCATTCTGTCAGCGTCCTGTCAGGTGGCGTGGCGATAATGGCTTCAATTAAATGAAATTTAACATTATCGCCGTAGTTGTTGGATAGGAAGCAGGGAGGGGAACTGCTAGCGATTGGGAAGCATTATGCCAGTGAATTCAGAAGTGACTCCAGTGGACGAGGAGATCACATTTTCAAGCAACGATATCATTGTGTCCAAGACCGACCTCAAGGGCCGGATTGTTTATGCCAATGACGTCTTTTGTCGCGTAGCGGAAATGACCACCGGGGACGTGATAGGCCAGCCACACAGCATCATCCGCCACCCGGATATGCCGCGCGCCGTCTTCAAGCTCCTCTGGGACCAGATATCAAGCGGGCGTGAGATTCTCGCTTATGTGAAAAACATGTCTGCGACCGGCAAATATTATTGGGTGTTGGCCCATGTTACGCCAACGCGCGGCGCCGACGGCAGCATCACAGGCTATCATTCGAACCGCCGGGTGCCGCCAAAGCGCGGCCTTGAGGCGATCAAGCCGCTTTATGCCGAACTGCTTGACATCGAACGCGCCCACAAGAACGGACAGGAAGCCCTGGCGGCATCAACAGCACACCTTGAGGCGGCGCTTGCGAAGGCGGGCGAGGACTATGACAGCTTTATCTGGAGTGTGGCGGCATGAGCCTGTTTGATAGATTTCAGAAAAACGGCGGCGCCAACCCGTCGCGTATTGCCGAGCTTGAGCGCCAGCTTGAGGAAGAGCGCGCGAAGAATGACATGATGCGGTCGGCTTGCAAGCGCCTGAGCGCTGTGGCCAGGGACGTGGCGGCGGGCAACATGGAGGCGCGGATCACCGACTGGGACCAGTTCGGGCCGCTGTCCGAGACCCTGTCAGACGTCAACCGCATCCTTGACCTCACGGACGCCTATATCCGGGAATCGGATGCGGCGCTGCAGGCGGCGGCACAACACCGCTATTATCGGCGGTTCCTCGACACCGGCATGGCCGGGACATTCGGAGCAGGTGCCCGCCATATCAATGAGATTTGTGACCAGATGCAGGGTGCGGAAGCGCGCGAGCGTGACCGCCGCCTTGAAGTGGCAGCGAGGTTCGAGACCAGCGTGATGGGTGTAGTCACGTCGCTCACCAGCGCGGTGGAGCAGGTGCGCGCCACGGCACAGCAACTGACAGCCTATGCTGATGAGAACCAGTCACTGGCCACCGGCGTGGCGGCTGCGGCCGAGCAGGCAACGGTGAATGTCCAGACCGTGGCGGCGGCCGCGGAAGAACTGTCGGCGTCGGTCGAGGAGATCGCGCGGCAGGTGAACACGTCCTCGACCCGATCGGGTGAGGCGGCGGTGGAAGCCGGTGAGGCATCCGAGACGATTGCCATGCTGAAGGCCGCGAGTGATACCATCGGCGACGTGATCCGGCTCATCAACGATATCGCAGAACAGACCAATCTCCTCGCACTCAACGCCACCATCGAGGCGGCGCGCGCGGGCGAGGCGGGCAAGGGCTTTGCCGTGGTGGCCAGTGAGGTCAAATCGCTGGCGGCGCAAACCGCCAAGGCCACGGGCGATATCGGCACCCAGGTGCAGTCGATCCAGTCGAACACCGAAACCACGGTGTCTGCCGTGGGGCATATCGCCGAATCGATCCGGTCGCTTAATGAGATCGCGGCCGCGATTGCCTCTGCCACCGAAGAACAATCGGCGGCGACGATGGAAATCAGCCGTAATATCCAGGAGGCTTCGCAGGGTACCCGCGACGTGGCCCAGAACATCGAACGCGTCAGCTCAACCGCCGAACAGACCCACTCAGCCGCGGGGGAACTGGCCCGCGCGGCCGACGACCTGGCACTGACGGTGGAAACCCTGAAGGCGCAGTCCGAGGCCTTCGTTGCCGGCGTGCGGGACGCTGCGGGCTAGGCGTAAGCCAGTCTGCCTTTTTCCAGAAGAGACGCTGGGCTTTTTCGCAATCGGCTTCTATCGCTTGAAGCAGTTTTCTCTGTGCCAGTTCAGAAAGTAGGGATGGGGCCGATCAGAAGGACGACTTGGTGCATTTGCTTTGCCGGTCTTGTTGATGAGTGCGTGGATTGAAGCAGCGTCATTGGCTTGCCGACTGACTAGGATGTTTAAGTCGTCGCTCAAGCTTATTAATCCACGATCAAACATCCAATGTACAGTCCCAGAGAGTGCAAGGCCATTGCTGACGATGTCAGGGCCCAGCATCTCTACCGGTTTGATATGGGCTGCCTCAACTTCTGCTCTTCCACCACCATTAATAAGCTTTAGCCCTGTGATGGCGCACCTAGCATCATATGCTGTGACGACGCGTCGTCGAAAGGCTTGTTTCCGGACAGGCTTTGATACCATCCGCGAAATCCATTGGCGGTCGGCTTCCGGTCCAAACGGCGCTTGTTCTTCATGAAATGAGTTTTCTTCGGTTCCGTCAACGCGCGGCAGAAAACGGTTGTCTTCTGCTAGACCTTGCTCAACAATCCGCTTGAAGTCGGCTGAAGATAAAGGGCGTACCGCAGACTGTGCGCGGCCAGAAATTTTTCCGGCGTCATTCAAAACGCCCTGTTCCATCACTCCTTGAGGGCCGTTGAAGGGTACAGGATTGGCGAAATCCAAGTAGCTACCAGGCTCGATAAGCGCGAGATACATGTCAGACGTTGTGGGATCAGGAATGACTTGTTCAACTTTTGCTACCGCAAAATAGCCCCGTGAATCCGCAACCTTGCTTGGCTCATAGTAGATGATCCAGTCGCCGACACAGGCAGACACACGGCTTAGATATTGAGGCGGAAACTGGTAACGTTCTGCGGGTCGATCGTCGTAGATCGAATCTGAACGGTGAATAAAAATCCCGAATCCCATAGTTTTCCCTATCAATCCCAAGCCCTGCTTTATTCGAGTGTGCCTTGCGTAATTTCTGGTTGCAATAATGAAGGCATACAATTGCGTAGGATTGCTTTTGCGCTTGTGTGCGCTATCCTGCCGGCATGCTTGAGATCACGCACCATATCCAGATTGACGAAGCTGAGATCCAGCTGACGGCCAAGCGCGCCTCCGGGCCGGGCGGCCAGCATGTCAACAAGGTCTCGACCGCTGTTGAGCTTCGGTTCAATGCGCGGGCGTGTGCGGCCATCAGCAATGAGATGTTCATCCGGCTGAGGAAAATTGCCGGCAAGCGCATGACGGCGGCGGGTGAGGTTGTACTGGTGGCCGAAAGCCACCGAAGCCAGATCGACAACAAGCGCGACGCCACCAAGCGGCTGGTGGAGATGCTCAAGGCCGCGACCAAGCGCCCCAAGTTTCGGGTGGCAACCAAGCCCACCAAGGCGTCGAAAGAGCGGCGCATCACCGCCAAGAAAACCACCGGTGACCGCAAGAAGATGCGCGGCAGGCTGAAGCTTGTGGACTAGCGCTCTTCCTTAGCGGCCACGTCCGGGTCGTCGTGGGCGTGATAGTCGCGCATGATCTCTGCGATCCGCCCGCGTTCCTGAAGCTTGAAGAAGGCGTCAATCACACTTGGGTCGAACTCCCCTCCACTCCCGTTCCGAAGAAGGCCGAGCGTCTTCTCGAGCGGCCATGGCTCCTTGTAAGGCGCTTGGACGAGAGCGCGTCGAACACATCCGCCACCTTGGCGATGCGAGCTGAAAGCGGGATATCCTCTCCCTTCAGGCCTTTGGGGTAGCCGCTGCCGTCCCAGTTTTCATGGTGGCCGCCGGCGATTTCCCGCGCGACGGCATAAAAGGCGTTTTCGCCCAGGATGCGCACACCGTTATCGGGGTGCCTGCGCATCACGTCCCATTCGTTGGCGTCCAGCTTGGCGGGTTTCTGCAGGATGGCGTCGGGCACATACAGTTTGCCAACGTCATGCAGGATGCTCATCACACCCATATGCTTGGCGGCGTCGCCGTCCAGGCCCAATTCGAGCGCCAGTGCCTCGGTATAATGCTGCACCCGCTGCACATGATAGCCCGTGTCCTCGTCCTTGCCCTCGCACGCCATGGAGAGCATGGTGATGGCGTCCTCATAGGCCTGCTCAAGTTCACCCGATGTCAGCTTCAGCTGCTGCTGGAGTGCCAGCGCCTCCAAGGCCCGCACGACCGTGAGGCGCAGCATCTCCGGCTCCCACGGCTTGGTGATATATTTGTATATCTGCGCGTCGTTCACACAGTTCACCAGCGCTTCGATGTCCGAATAACCGGTCAGCAGGATACGCACTGCGTCCGGCTGCTCCTCGCGGGCGACCGCCAGCACCTTGTCGCCGGTGACGTCCGGCATGCGCTGGTCGGAGATGATCAGATGCACGGGCTCGGACTTGATGATCTCGATGGCGGCCGCCCCGCCCTCGGCCTTCAAAATGCGGAACTCCTTCCTGAAAGCCCGCCACAGGCTGTCGAGGATATCGGGCTCGTCATCGACAAACAGCAGGGTGAACTTGTCTGCGTTCAGGGGCGTCAGTCTGATCATGCGTTGTCATCCTTTGCATGAATGGGCAGCGTGATGGTGAAGCAGGTGCCTTTGCCGGTTTCGCTTTCCACCTCAAGCGTGCCGCCGTGCTTTTCAATGATACCATAGGAAATGGAAAGGCCGAGCCCGGTGCCTTCGCCCACCTTCTTGGTGGTGAAGAAGGGGTCGAAGATGCGCTCGATCACGCCCGCCGGGATGCCCGGGCCGGTGTCACAGATGGTGATCACCGCCTGTTCGCCCTCGCGTTTGGTCATCAGCGTGATCTTGCCGTGTTCTCCCATCGCCTGGATGGCGTTGAAGATGATGTTGGTGAACACCTGGTTGACCTGGCCTGCGTGGCAATCCACCGGCACATTCAGGCCATAGTCTTTTTCAACCTCGATCCCGCCCTTGAGGTAATGGTTGAGGATCGCCAGCGTGTCATCCAGGCCCTTTTCAAGGCTGACGGATTTCTTTTCGGCTTCATCGAGGCGCGAGAAGCTTCTGAGTGCGAGCACGATCTCCTTGATCCGCGACGCGCCGGCCATGCCGCTTGAGACAATCTTCTTCAGGTCCTCGCGCACCATGTCGATGTCATGGTCGTCGATCTTGCCGTCAATGGTGGCCTTGGCCTCGTCTGGCATGGGCACATTGCGGATGTCGTCCAGAAGCTCCAGGATCTCGTCGGCATATTCTTCAATGTGCGGGAAGTTGGCATAGATGAAGCTGATGGGGTTGTTCAGCTCGTGCGCAACGCCCGCCACCAGCTGGCCCAAGGACGCCATCTTTTCAGATTGCACCAGCTGGCTTTGCGCGGTCTTCAGCTGTTCGAACGCTTCCTGAAGCTGGGCGTTGGCGCCACTGAGTTCCGCCGTGCGTTCCTCCACGCGTTTTTCCAGCGTCAGGTTCAGCTTTTCAAGCCTATCGAGCACATCCTCGCGCTCCTTTGATGTCTGTTGCAGGCTTTCGGCCATGGTGTTGAAGGCGCGGGCAAGGCTGCCGATCTCATCGTTCGCCGCCACCGAAGCCCGAAGCGACAGGTCATTCGCGCGGGTGATGTTCGCCACCGTGCGCTCAAGCACATTCACAGGGTCCGTCAGCCGCCGCGACATCCAGCGGATACCAAAATGGATGGGCACATAAAGCGCGGCCCCAAGCGCCAGCAGCTGCAGCGCCACGCGCGTGACAGCCGCACTGATGGTGGCTTCCGGCTTGGCGGCGATCACGGCCCACTGGGTCAGGCTGGTGGTGGCCGCGTTCGCGTGCCCGGTGATATAGGCCTCACCACCGAGCGTAAGCGACGCCAGCGACGCGTCATCCGCGGGCAGGGCCATATCGGGCATGGGCAGGTTGCTCGCCAGCAGGGGGGCGTGGGTCGCCTCACTCACCAGCAGGGTGGGCAGGCCGTCTTCGGCCATGATGGTTTCCACCACGTGCCAGGGCACGGTCGCCACCAGCGTGCCGATAGGTGCCTTGCCGCCGAAGCGGGCACTGATGGGGGCCACCAGCGCCACGATGGGACCAACCTCCGCCCTGCCCGCAAGCGGCATCGGCCCCTTGCCTTCGAACCGGAGCGGGTCACCCGGCTCCAGCCGCCAAACGTCGGGGACCATGATGTCGGTGTCCACAGGGTGGGACGCTGCGACGATAAAGCCTTCGGCGTCGAACACATAAACATCGCCTTCAAGCGCATATTGGTCATGCAGTTCCGCAAGCGTGCGGCTGATCCGCTTGTCGATGTCGGCAGAGAAGATATCGTTCATCACCTCAAGGCGCGACCAGGCGGTCACGTTGGTGGCAAGCGACAGGAAGTAGGCCTCAACGCGGCCAAGCTTCTGGCTGGCGATCTGAACCAGGGCCCCGGCTTCGGTGTCCTGCAGGCTCTCACGTACGCTGGTGATCACAACAGCCGCCGTCAGCGCGTAGGTGACGATAAAGATACCCACAAGCGCGAGCATCAGCTTGCGGCGGATCGACTGGTCTACCCACCGGATCATGGGATTTCTCCCAAGACGCGCACGCCTTCAGGGGCGTTTTCCGCCATCACATAGCCGATGGCGCCGTCCACATTCTTCACAAAGGCGGCCATGGCGGCGTCCGATTCCTGCACCACCGGCGGCATGAAGCCCTTGAACTGCATCTGGTTCCAATAGGTGGCCAAGGACCGCATGCTGCGGCCCAGCACTTTTTCCGTGAACTGCCGCCGCGCGGGGCTTGACGCCTCGCGGTTCACGGGCACCACCGGGCTGCCGTCCGGCCATACCTGGCGCTTCAGCATGAAGATGCGGTTCAGTTCTTCAAGCTCCATCGCCTCCACCGGCACGGACTTGTTGGCGATGATCAGTATCTTCTCCTCTGCCGCCGCCTTCGCGCCCAGCATCAGGGATGCCATGACCACCATCAGAGCCCGGGTGCGGGAACGTTTTATGAAGGCGCGCTTCACCTTGCCACCCCCTAGAACAGGACCGCGAGCGAGGCCTTGAAGCCCTGCTCGATATCCAGTTCCTGCCCCCACTGGGTGACATATTCAAGCTTCCAGACCACCGGCGGTTTGGGGCGGTAGCTGAAGCCGAACAGCGCGTTCTCGGACGCTGCCGCAAAATTGCGGTCCTTGAAATATTCGTACCGCGCATGCAGCGCCCAGCGCTCATCGATATTGTAGCTGACCTGCCCATAGGCGCCGAATTCGCTGTCGCGCACCCGCATGGCCTTGGGGCTGTGGAGCCACGTCTGCGTTGCTTCCGTGCGCAGCTCAAAGGGGCCGAACACAAGGTGCGCGTCCGCGCCGATCAGCGTCTGGCTCTCTGAGCTGTCGGTGACGTCGGCGGTTTGGAACGACAGGCCGATGGTATTCTCAAAATCCCTGGTCCAGGAAAGGTTCACGCCCTTGATATTGTGGAAGATGCGGTCTTCGATCGCGTCGATGTCTTTCGCCAGCCCCCCATCCGGCTGCCAATAGGCTGTCACGGTGGGCCAGGCCTCATCCCGCGGCGTGTAGATAAGCGACACGCCGGACGTGAATTCGGAAAAGCTGCGGTGGGTCGTCAGCGGGCGGGTGGTGTTGGGCACCAAGGGGCCAGCGTGGATGGTGTTCCATTCCCCGACCGGCGTCAGGCTTTTCCCAAGCCTCAGGACAAGATTGTCCTTCAGGTAGGTGTCGTTATAAAGCCGTTCCAGCACCAGCTTGGCGGTGCGGCCGGTGAAGGGGTCGTGGTTTTCCTTCACGATCGGCATGCCCGCGATCTCCCCCTCGAAGAAGGGGTTGAAAAAGCGGTTGAAGCGGCCCTGCACAAAAATCGCCAGGTCATCGACGAACAGCTCTGCGTCGCCGCCTTCGGGCGCTTCGGCTTCCACCGTCAGGTAGCCGGAGACATGAATGTCACCCATGCGCACGCCCTGCCCCAGCGTGTAGCCGTCATCCGCCTGCGCGGGCCACGCCGCCGCCACAAGCCCAGCCGCCCCGCACAGCCTTGCAAGGGGGTAATTTTTTCTATGGCGTCCCATGAACGCGCCTCCGCTAGCCCACATTTCAAGGGGTTAGCTTACCGCGCGTTCAATTATCTGTCAGGGGGTAAAATGGTCGCAGTGGGATGAGACTTAAACGTGGAAGCTTTCGAAGTAGGAGGAGGGAGGCCTTTCCAGTTGAGTGATAGTTCGTATGAGCGCCTATTTGGACATTGACATGTATTTTTTGACTCCCGGAATCCGAAAGATGGTAAAAGGGCGTATATTTGCTGCTCTTGGTGGAATCTTTCGTGCGGCGATTAAGAAAGATGAGGAGGGCTTTTCGGTGCAAAAGGCAATTCAAGCTTCGCTTTTGAGCGCTCTTGTCTCTCTTCCTTGCCTCTCATTCGATGGCGATATGTTGGTAAGTGAAGACATTGGCTGGTTGAGGGTGAATAAAAACAGTGATTTTCTAGTGAGTATAAGTGACAGCGTAGTCGATCAGTGCTGGACAGGAAGTGATGCTGTTAAGACGGCATTGGAACTCGAACTGAAAAGGAGTGGGTTCAAGGTAAAAGAAGAGCCTATTTTACCAGTTTTGATCAGTGTCAGTAGTGTAGGGTACGCGTTAGAAAAGGGTGTTTCTTGTGCTGCGTCGTATCGAATTTCAGTTTCAGTAATCCACGCGGACAGTTGGATCTCTGAGGACAAAAAGCTGTTAACATTTCAGTATCGAGAGATTTGGAGTACAAATGGCATCTTATCAGGAGCCAAGAACAACTTCGACTTTCGTCTTAAAGAGCAATACGTTCAAGGCATCCAATCATTCTTGAATGAAATCGATACCCGTAAAACCAAAATCATTGAGGACGTTAAGTCCAACTCTGATGTATCTAATGATGTCAGGGAATTTTGGCAAAACCGGCTTTCTCGATTAAACTAAATCCCCTAAACGTGGAAACTCTCGCCGCAGCCGCAGCGGCCTTTCTCGTTCGGGTTGGTGAATTTGAAGCCGGTTGAAAACATGCTGTCTTCCCAGTCCATTTCGGTGCCCAGAAGGAACAGAAGCGACTTACGGTCCACAAACACTTTCACGCCCTTGTCTTCGACAAGCTCGAAATCGTCCGCCGGTTCCTCGACATAATCGACCGTATAGCCAAGCCCCGAGCAGCCATGCGTGCTGGTGCCCAGCTTGATGCCGACAGCCTTTTCATTCTTGGCGAGAATGCCCCGAATATGCTCTGCGGCGCGGTCTGTAATCTGGATGACTGCCATTCTTCAACTCCTTGAGCTTAAAGGTGGGGCTAAAGAAGCCCCAGTTCAAGCCGTGCTTCGTCTGACATGTTGGACATATCCCACGCAGGTTCCCACACAAGCGACACTTCGGTGCCGTTCACGCCCACGACGCCGTTCACCTTCAGCTCCACCTCGCCGGGCATGCTTTCGGCCACCGGGCAGTGGGGGGTGGTGAGCGTCATGGTCACCTTCACGTTCCAGTTATCGTCGATATCGATGCCGTAAATCAGGCCCATCTCATAGATGTTGACCGGGATTTCCGGGTCATAGATTTCCCTGAGCGCCTCAACGATGCGCGCTTCCAGCTCGTCTTTCGACGCGGGCGGATTCGCGGTTTTCGCGCCCGCGCCCTCATCGCCAGCTGTTTCCTCATTCCTGTCCTGCTCGAGGAACTTGTTGAGGAAATAGCCGCCCTCCTGTGGGCTCACGGTCGGGCGTTCAACGCCCACTTTTGGCTGGTTGTCGGCTGGTACCTCACCGCCCGCTGGGCTTGAAAGGTCCATGATGTCGCGTTGTTTGTCGTTTTCCATCATCCAAAGATGTCCGTTACTTTTTTGAGGCCCGCCACCAGGCGGTCCACGTCAGATGTGTCGTTATAGATGCCGAAGCTGGCGCGCACGGTGCCCGGAACCCCGAAGCGGTCCATGATGGGCTGGGCGCAGTGGTGCCCGGCACGCACGGCAATGCCCTGGCGGTCCAGGATGGTGCCGATGTCGTGCGGGTGCGCGTGCTCCATGGTGAAGCTGATCAGCGCGCCTTTCTCCGGCGTCGTGCCGATGATGCGCAGGCTGTTGAAGGCGGAAAGCTCTTTGGTGGCATACTCGAGAAGCGCCATCTCGTGCGCGTGGATGTTTTCAAATCCAAGCGCTGTGATGTAATCCAGCGCGTGCTTCATGGAAATGCCGCCCGCGATGTTCGGGGTGCCCGCCTCGAACTTGTGCGGCAGGTCGTTATAGGTGGTTTTCTCGAACGTGACGGTGGAGATCATGTCCCCGCCGCCCTGCCATGGCGGCATGCGGTCGAGCAGGTCTTCCTTGCCGTAGATCACGCCGATGCCCGTGGGGCCATAGGCCTTGTGGGCGGAGAAGGCGTAGAAGTCCGCGTCCAGGGCCTGCACGTCAATTTTCAGGTGCGGCGCCGCCTGGCAGCCGTCGATCAACGCAACAGCCCCCGTGTCGTGCGCCATGCGGATGATGTCCTTCACCGGATTGAGCGTGCCGATGGAGTTGGAAATATGCGCCACCGCGACCATTTTCGTGCGGTCATTCAGGAGCGTCTTGTAGGCCTCCATATCGAGTGAGCCGTCGTCCATGACCGGGATCACGCGGATTTTCGCGCCGCGCTCTTCGGCCACCATCTGCCACGGCACGATGTTCGAATGGTGCTCAAGCTCACTCAGGATGATCTCGTCGCCAGCGGATAGGAACGTCCGGCCCCAGCTTTGCGCCACAAGGTTGATGCCTTCCGTCGCCCCGCGCACGAACAGGCATTCCTTGGATTTGGCGGCACCGATGAAATCCTTCACCGTTTCGCGCGTGGCCTCATACGCCTCCGTCGCATCCTGGCTGAACTTGTAAACGCCGCGGTGGATGTTGGCGTAATAATGCTCATAAAGCGCGGTTTCGGCGTCAATCACCACACGCGGCTTCTGGGCCGACGCGGCGGTATCCAGAAACGTCAACGGTTTGCCGTAAACGGTCTCCGAAAGGATCGGGAAATCCGCGCGAACCATCTGGACATCCAGGCCTTTTATGATCGGGGCAGCGTCGTTCATCACATCACTCGTTACTTGTTATCCGGGATGGGCTTGTCCTTGCGGGCGGCCATCCACGCACCCACGCGGGCCATCAGGGCGTCGCGCAGGGGTTCAATCTCAATGCGCTCAAGGGCGGCGGCTGCGAAGGCTTCCACCAGCATCTGGCGCGCGGTCACCGGGTCGATGCCGCGGCTGGTCAGGTAGAAGATCGCTTTCGCGTCCAGATCCCCCACCGTGGCGCCGTGGCTGCATTTGACATCGTCGGCGAAAATTTCAAGCTCCGGTTTGGCGTTTGCTTCCGCCGTGCGGTCGAACACCAGCGCCTTGAAGCTCTGGTCGGCCTCAACCTTCTGCGCGTCCTTGTCCACCGTCACCTTGCCCTGGAATGACGTCTTGCCGCGGCTGTCGGCCACCGTGCGGAAAATCTGGTCGCTGGTGGTATGCGGCATGGTGTGGCTGATGTGCGTGAGTGTATCGAGGCTCTGGCCCGTGCCCGCCAGCGCCACGCCGTCAATGGTGGCAACGCCTTCGTCAGACATCAGGCGCACATAGGCCTCGAACCGGCCCATTTTTGCCCCGAGCGACAGGGTGCAGGCATGATATTGCCCGCCCGCGCCCACATTCACATAGGCCTTGGTGGTGTGAAGGGCGTTTGCCCCTTCTTCCTGGAGGCGGGTGTGGGTGAGCTTCGCGCCCTCGGCCACGCGGGCCTGCAGCATGCCGTTGGTCCAGTATGTGGCGTCATCGCCGATGAAGCGCTCGATGATATGGGCGCTGGCGCCTTCACCAAGCTCGATGATGTGCCGGGTGTGGGCCGCGCAGTCCGCGGCGTTCGTCATGATGTGGATGATCTCCACCGGGTCGTCGATCTCCACGCCCGCAGGGATCGCGATCACCATGCCGTCTTTTGCAAGGGCGGTATTCAGCATACCGACACCGTCGCGGCCGCGCACCAGTTCCGCCGCCCGGTCCGGGTTGGCCATGAAATGGTTCGCGAGCGGGCGCACGGAAGCTGCCTGCCACAGGTCGCCCATGTCGGACCGGCTTTCGCTGAAGCGGCCGTTGACGAACACGAAGCGCGCCGCGCTTTCGGTGAAGGCCGCCGGGATTTCCGGCTTTTCACCCGCGTGGTTCGCCGGCGCGAAGGCCTTGGCGCGCAGGGGCTTCAGGTCGCTGTAGCGCCAGTCTTCCGACTTGGCGGCCGGGAAGCCGGCTGCTGCGAAATCCCTGATCGCCTTGGCGCGCAGGTCATCCATGCCCGCAACCGAGCCCACAAGCCCTTCGGCCTGCTTCTCATAGCTCTTTATTACTGCGTCATCCATAAATGGTCCCTAACCCATTCGTACGTGGCTGCATGCGCTGTGGCCTAGGCCACGTCCGCATAGCCTTTTTCTTCAAGCTCAAGCGCCAGTTCCTTGCCGCCGGATTTCACGATCCGGCCGTCGATCATCACATGCACCCGGTCTGGCTGCACATAGTCCAGCAGGCGCTGGTAGTGGGTGATCAGAAGCACCGCTGTGTCTTCGCGGCGCTGCACATTGATGCCTTCGGCCACGGTCTTGAGCGCATCGATATCGAGGCCCGAATCTGTCTCGTCCAGCACCGCGAGCTTGGGATCGAGCACCGCCATCTGGACCATCTCGTTCCGCTTTTTCTCGCCGCCCGAAAAGCCCACGTTCACAAAGCGCTTCAGCATGTCCGGGTCCATGCCGAGTAAGACCGCTTTCTCGCGCACCAGCTTCATGAACTCAGCGGCCGACATATCGTCCTGCCCGCGCTGCTTGCGTACGCTGTTGAGGGCCGTGCGCAGGAAATTCAGGTTCGACACGCCGGGGATTTCCACCGGATACTGGAAGCCGAGGAACAGGCCTGCGGCCACACGCTCATGCGGTTCCATCTCAAGCATGTCCTTGCCCATGAATTCAATGGAACCAGAAGTGACTTCATAATCGTCGCGGCCCGCGATGGTGTTGGCCAGCGTGGATTTACCGGCGCCGTTGAGGCCCATGATGGCGTGGGTTTCACCGGCGTTGATCTCAAGGGAAACGCCCTTGAGGATTTCCTTGCCGGCGACATTCACATGGAGGTCTTTGATCTTAAGCATCTTTATCTATCCACTACTTAACCAACGCTGCCTTCAAGGGAGATGCCAAGAAGCTTCTGGGCTTCCACGGCAAATTCCATGGGCAGGTGCTGCATTACTTCCTTACAGAAACCGTTCACGATCATGGCGACCGCTTCTTCTTCCCCAAGCCCGCGCGCGCGGCAGTAGAAAAGCTGGTCTTCCGAGATCTTGGAGGTCGTCGCCTCATGCTCGATCGTGGCGGACGGGTTCTTCACTTCAATATAGGGCACGGTGTGCGCGCCGCATTCACTGGATACCAGGAGCGAGTCGCACTGGGTGTAGTTGCGGACATTCTCAGCCCCCGACATGACCTTCACAAGGCCGCGGTAGGTGTTCTGGCTCTTGCCCGCACTGATACCCTTCGAGATGATCGTCGAGCGGGTGTTCTTGCCCTGGTGGATCATCTTGGTGCCGGTGTCGGCCTGCTGGTAATTGTTGGTGACCGCGACCGAATAGAACTCGCCCACAGACCCGTCGCCCGCCAGCACGCAGGATGGGTATTTCCAGGTAACGGCAGAGCCGGTCTCAACCTGGGTCCAGCTGACTTTCGAGTTCTTGCCTTTGCAGAGCGCCCGTTTGGTCACGAAATTATAGATGCCGCCCTTGCCTTCCTTGTCGCCGGGGTACCAGTTCTGCACGGTCGAATATTTGATCTCGGCATCGTCCATGGCGATCAGTTCAACCACGGCGGCGTGCAGCTGGTTCTCGTCGCGCATCGGCGCGGTGCAGCCCTCAAGGTAGGAAACGTACGAGCCTTCATCGGCGACAATAAGCGTGCGTTCGAACTGGCCGGTGTTTTCCGCGTTGATGCGGAAGTAGGTCGAAAGCTCCATCGGGCAGCGCACGCCCTTGGGGATGTAGACAAACGTACCGTCGGTGAAGACAGCGCAGTTGAGGGCAGCGAAATAATTGTCGCGCACGGGCACCACGCTCGCCATATATTTCTTCACCATGTCCGGGTATTCGCGGATGGCTTCCGAGATCGACATGAAGATCACGCCAGCCTTCTTCAGTTCCTCACGGAAGGTGGTGGCAACGGACACGCTGTCGAACACGGCGTCGACGGCAACCTTGGCCGCGCCCTCAACGCCCGCCAGTACTTCCTGCTCGCGGATCGGGATGCCCAGCTTTTCGTAGGTGGCCAGCAGTTCGGGGTCTACCTCATCAAGGCTTTTGGGGCCGTCTTTCTTCTTGGGTGCGGCGAAATAATAGCTTTCCTGATAGTCAATCGGTGGATAGTTCACCTTGGCCCAGTCGGGCTCGTCCATCTTCAACCAGGCGTGATAGGCCTTCAGGCGCCATTCCAGCATCCACTCCGGCTCTTGCTTCTTGGCGGAGATGAAACGGATGACGTCTTCCGACAGGCCCTTGGGTGCCATATCCATATCGATATCGGTCACAAACCCGTATTTATACTCGCCCGTAACGTCCTGGACTTGTTTTTGGGCTTCAGCGGTTCCGGCCATGGTGGCGGCTCCTTACGTTATCCATACTCACTAAACTGGCGGCGCTCAGGCCGTCACGGCTTTCTTGCTGTCTCTCGCTTTCTGCTCGAAGCGGGAGGCCAGGTCAAAGCTGCCCTCAGGGCCCGCAAGCGCTGACAGCTTGACGTCCAATAGCGCGCCACGGACAGCGCTGTTGATCAGTTGCCAGCGGGGGCGCATGTGGCAGATATCATCGAAGCAGCAGTCGCTGGTGCCGGTCTCGGCGCAGTGCGTCAGCGAGATGGGGCCGTCGATGGCTTCGATAATGTCGGCAACGGAAATGTCGTCGGCCGGGCGCGACAGCGAGAAGCCGCCCTTGAGGCCCCGGTGGGACGCAAGAAGCCCGGCTTTGCCTAAGGCATTCAAGATTTTGGCGACTGTGGGTGCGGGGATGCTGGTGGCGCTGGATAAATCCTGCGCGCTCAAGCGGTCCTCTGCGTGCGACATTTCGCACATTAACACCACTGCATAATCTGCTAAGTTGGTTAGCCGGATCACGGCCCTGTCCTTATCTTTAATCCCCAGTGCGGGGCGCCAATTCAAATCATACTGGTAAATTCTTACCAATTTACTCTGATTTCACACATATGGGCGTGTCAGGCGGAGGAGTCAACCGATTTGCAGCGCCTTATCGCGCATTTCTGACAAAATTACACCTATTTATTACGCCCTACCGGTAAAACTGTGGTTAAGGCCGCCAAATTTCGCTAAACCCCGGGGTAGGGAAGCCTCATGGCAACGGACGATCTATGGAACTTGAAGACCTGACATTGATGTTTGAAAAGGCCCACTTTATCCGGGCGTTTGAAGGCGCGCTGGCGGCGGCCGCAGACGCTGGCGAGGTGCCGGGCCTTGTGCATCTGTCGAACGGGGCGGAAATTCTGGAGCTGGCGGTGGCTTCGGCGCTTGATTTGCCAACCGATCAGGTGACTGGCTCACACCGCAGCCACGGCATTGCCCTGTCGCTGGGCGTTGACCCGCTGGCGCTGGCGTGCGAAATCCTGGGCCGCGAAGGCGGCATGTCATCCGGCCTCGGCGGTACCCAGCATTTGATCGCGCCCGAGGAGGGCCTCCTTGGCTCCAACGGTATTGTCGGCGGGCAGGTGCCGCTGGCGCTGGGTGCCGCGCTTTCGGCCAAACTCCTCAAGACAGGCGGTATTGCCGTCAGCTATTTTGGCGACGGGGCTGCCAACCAGGGTGCCGTGCTCGAATCGCTCAATCTCGCGGTGGTCCTGAAGCTCCCGGTCCTGTTCGTATGCGAAAACAATGGCTTCGGCCAGTCGACGGCGGCGGCCTACGCGGCGGGCGGCACCAGCCTCCTGGGCCGCGCGCGGGCATTCGGCCTGGCGGCCGCGTATGTGGACGGTACCGACCCGGTTGAAGCCACCAAGGCAGCCGACCGGCTGGTCACCTGGGTGCGCGATACCGGCTCCCCCGCGTTCCTCGAGGCCAGCGTACCCCGCCTGAGTGGCCACTATCACGGCGATAAGGAAGTCTACCGCACCAAGGGTGGCAGCACGGGTGATCCGCTTGACCGGCTTGAGGCCATGATCCTGAACAGGGAGGTGACAAAAGGCCTGGTGGACGGCATGAAATCCCGCGCGAGCGAGGACGCCCGTGCCATCGTCGCCAAGGCCACCGCAGCCCCAGACGTCAGCGACAAGGCGCTTGAGGCCCGTGTGGCGGAGGCGCAGCCATGACGAAGATGACCATCGCAGACGCGCTCAACAAGGCGCACCACACGCTGATGGAAGCCGACGAGCGGATCGTGGTGATCGGCGAAGATATTCGCGGTGGCAGTGGTCTTGAAGGCGAGGCGGAGCTGGGAGGCGTTTTTGGCGTTACGCGCGGTCTTGCCGTCAAGTTTGGCGCGGACCGGGTGATCGACACCCCGATATCCGAGACCGCCTTCGTTGGCATGGCCACGGGCGCAGCCATGACCGGCTTGACGCCGATTGTTGAGGTGATGTTCTGCGATTTCATGGGCGTCTGCTTCGACCAGATCATGAACCAGGCGGCGAAAGTGCGCTTCCTCTCGAACGGTCGGTTCGACTTGCCGCTCACGATCCGCACCACCATGGGCGCGGGGGACGGCTCGGGCGCGATGCACAGCCAGTCGACATACGGCATGCTTGCCAGCATTGCGGGCCTTGTGGTGGCCTGCCCAAGTTCACCCGCGGACGCGGCGGGGCTCTTGAAGTCCGCGGTCATGGCCAAGGGGCCGACGGTGCTGATGGAACACAAGGGGCTTTATGGCCACGTGGGTTCGGTGGAAGAAGACCTTCCCGCTGTTCCCTTGGGCAAGGGGCGGTTGGTGCGCGAAGGCGCGGACCTGACGATCGTGGCCGTTTCAGCCCTCGTACACAAGGCGATGGAGGCAGCCGACAGGCTTGCCGCAGAGGGCATTCAAACAGAAGTGATCGACCCGCGCACCATCAAGCCGCTCGATGAGGTGCTGATCCTTGAGAGTGTGCAGAAGACCGGGCGGCTTCTGGTCGCCTGCGAAGACGCGGCCTTCGCCGGTTTCGCCGACGCGGTGATCAGCACCGTCAGCCGCAAGGCCTTCGGGGGCCTGAAGGCGGCACCCGTGGCGGCCACGCCGCCGGACACACCGGTGCCCTATGGCCGTAAGGCCGAGGCCAGGTGGTTGCCGACGGCTGAGATCATCATCAAAGCGGCCAAGTCACTGATGGAGGCATGACCATGCGCGGGGACGCACAGAAGGAAGGCGTGAAAATCTGGGACATCGCGCTGCGGCTGTTCCACTGGGCGCTGGTGGTGGCGTTCGCGTTTGCTGCCTACTCGGCGTTTCAGGACAAGTTCGGCATTTATGCGGGTATGCATACATACGCGGGCGTCACCGTGCTGATCCTGGTTTGCTGGCGCATCCTGTGGGGCTTCATAGGTTCTGAAAGCGCGCGCTTCAGCAGTTTCGTGCGCGGGCCTAAGGCCATAATGGGCTACCTGAAGCAAGGCGACGCCGCCAAATGCCCGGGCCACAACCCCTTGGGCGCCCTCAGCGTCGTGCTGATGCTGCTCCTGTTGCTGGCGCAGGCGGTGATGGGGCTTTTCGCCACCGACGACATGTTCTTCTCCGGTCCGCTGTCAGAACACGCCGGTGACTGGGGCGGGCGGTTGACACGGTGGCACAAGCAAACCGGGCTGGTGCTTATCGGCCTTGCCGGGCTGCATGTCGCAGTGGTGCTTTACTATACGCTCATCAAGAAGGCTGGGCTGGTGCGCGCCATGATCACCGGCAGGAAGGCGGCGCCCAGGAAGGCGCCGAAGATGGCGTCAGCCTGGCTGGCGCTGGCCATCCTTATTCCTGTGGCTTTGGGCCTCTGGTATGTCATCCTGGGGTAGGGCGAGCTATACTCACAGGATGGAATGGTAGAGGTCATTCCATTCCGGGTTTTCGGCCTCGATCAAAGCTATCTTCCACTGCCGTTTGTAGCGTTTCAGCAGTTTCTCGCGCTTGATCGCCGATTCTGCTGTGGCGTGGGATTCAAACCAGACGAGGTTTGTCACATCGTATTTTTCCGTGAAACTTGGAACCGCGTGCGTGCGGTGTTCGTGAGTCCGCCTGATGAGATCGTTGGTCATTCCGATATAGAGGGTACCGTATTTCCTGCTCGCGAGGATATAAACATAGTAAACCATGTTCCTTCCTCCCCATCGTCACTCACCGGCTTGACCGGTGAGTCCATTGGCTCTGTTTGGATTCGCCGATCAAGTCGGCGAATGACGATCTGGCCGCGTTAGTCCAGGTCCGCCTTGTATTTGTCGTGGCAGCTTTTGCAGTTGGAGCCCAGCTGCTTCATGGCCGGGCCGATCTGCGCCATGTCGCCGGTCTCTGCGGCAGCCAGGAACGCCTGCGCGTCCGTATCCATCTTGTCGAGACGGGCGGCGAAATCTTCCCAATTGTCCCAGATTTCATCCTTGGCCTCGGTGAAGCCTTCCATGCCGCGGGTGTCCTTTTCAAAAGACGCCTTGGTCTTGCCGGCGGCTTCGGCCATCTTCCTCGCAATGGCAGGGAATTCAGCAGGCGTGCCTTCTTCGCCCTTCATGATCTTGCCGATCTTGCCGAAGCCCTTGCCGAACACCTCCATGATGTCGTGACGGACTTTCGATTCCTTGAAGCGTTTGTCTTCACCATGCGCCATGGCCGGAATGGCTGCGCCCACGAGAAGTGCGGTCGCCACAGTGCCTGCAAGAAGTTTGTTCGTCATCTATCTCTCCCGATTGATCTGGTTTGGTGCGCCTGCACCATGTTTGCCTTTGGACAAACCATTACCCAAGCCGCGCGATTGGGCAAGACCCTTGCGCATCGCGACATTGTGATCGCGGTTCATTGGCGCCCAAAAAAACAAAACCCGCCCAAAAAAGAAAGACCCGCAGGGGGGGGTGTCCACCTGCGAGTCGCATGATTTGATTCGGATGTTGCCGGGCGATCAGCCCTTGGCGCGGGCGCTTACCCTAAAGGATGGTGCGCGGTGGTTGTGGGCGCTTGTCGCGGCGTGGCGGCTGGGCCTGGTAGGCTTCAGCGCAGTGGCCAGCGCAATATGGCATGCCGGCTTCGGCCTGCTTGCCGCAGAAATGGAAATCCGCATCGCCGGGGTGACCGATCGGCCACTTGCACATGCGGTCTGTCAGGTCCAGCAGCGTAACTAACTGTTTATCCGTCTTTTTCGCGACCTTCTTGGGTGGGGCCTTCTTCTTGTCCTTGTCGGCTTTCACCGGGCTTGGGCGCGACTTGAGGCCAAGGCGGTGGGCCTTGCCGATCACGGCGTTACGGGTCACACCTTCGCCCAGTTCCTTCGCGATCTGGCTGGCGCTCAGGCCATCGTCCCAAAGTTTCTTGAGCTTGTCGATCCGCTCATCCGTCCATGCCATGGTCTATTCCCTGTATTTCTTTTTTTGGGTGCCGGTGACTCCCGAGTCACCCGATTCCCTAAAGCTTATATCGCCCAACGACCCCTCTTGCCAAGGGGACAAACGACACCATATGGTGGGGCCCGCATTTTTTTATGGAGTCAGCCCATGGAATCCACCTCATCCAGCATTGCCGCAACGGACGCACAGGACAGCTACCCGGAACTGGGGAGCCGCACCATCGGCGCCGTCAACTGGGTGGGCCTGTGGACGCTCTATATGCGCGAGACGCGTCGTTTCATGAAAGTATGGGCGCAGACGCTGGCGGCGCCTGCGGTCACCACGATCCTTTTCATGATCATCTTCACGCTGGCGCTCGGGGGGCAGGGCCGCATGGTGGCGGGCATGCCGTACGCCCAGTTCCTGGCGCCGGGCCTGATTGTGATGGCCATTTTGCAGAATGCCTTCGCCAACACCTCCTCCTCCATCCTGATCGCCAAGGTGCAGGGCAATATTGTCGACACGCTGATGCCGCCGCTTTCTGCCCTTGAGCTGACGCTTGGGTTCGTGGGCGGCGGGGTGACGCGTGGGCTTCTGGTGGGCATGTCCGTGGGCACGGCCTTCTGGGCCATGCCGGGGGTGACCATGTCTATCGAGCACGCCTGGGCTGTGATCTATTTCGCGCTGGCGGCCAGCGTGATGCTGTCGCTCGTGGGTGTGCTCACAGGCGTCTGGGCCGAGAAGTTCGATCATTCGGCGGCCATCACCAACTTCGTGATCGCGCCCTTAAGCCTGCTCTCCGGCACCTTCTATTCGATCGAGCGCCTGTCCACCGGCTGGCAGGTGTTCAGCCAGCTGAACCCCTTCTTCTATATGATCGACGGTGTGCGCTACGGCTTTATCGGCCGCGGCGACAGCGACCTGATGGTCGGCATCATCTATACGCTGGCGATCAACATCATCCTGACGCTGTGGGTCTACCGCGTGTTCAAGACCGGCTACCGCCTGAAGGCGTAAACCATTGTTGTAGCTCCTTAAAGCCCGGTTTTCCGGGCTTTTTTCATGCCTGTTCCCGGGGGTGAAAAAAAGTTAACTATTTTATTCCTAAAACAATTCCGCTCTTCGTCATGGAGGGTATCGGTGGGCAGATGGGTGTTCGCCGGATATGCAAAAATAACATCGGCGCAAAGTGCCGAACCAGGGAGGTATTCTTATGATATCCAAGAAAACATTGTTGCTGAGCTCTTCTGTTACCGCGCTTCTTGGCGCGACTGCGGGTACGGCAATCGCACAAGACAGCGACTTTTCCTTTGAAGAAATCGTGGTAACAGCCACGAAGCGCGCGTCCTCCATTCAGGATGTGCCTTTCTCGATCAATGCCATGAGCGAGACCGACATCAAGCGCACCGGCGCCAACAATCTGGAAGACCTGGCACGTAACGTGGCCGGCCTGCAGATCCAGAACTTGGGCCCCGGCCAGAGCCAGGTGGCCATCCGCGGCGTTTCCGCTGGCCAGATCGTGCGAGACCAGCCGGGCGTGAAAGAGCAAGTCGGCGTGTATCTGGACGAATCCGTGATCTCGCTGTCGCTCTTTACGCCTGATCTGGACCTTTATGACCTGAACCGCGTTGAAACGCTTAGGGGCCCACAAGGCACGCTGTTCGGTTCGGGTTCCATTGGCGGTACCGTCCGGTACATCACCAACCAGCCAAGCTTCGACGGCATCGAAGGCAGTTTTGAAGCAGACCTCAACACCGTCAAGGGCGGCGGCACCGGCGGCAGCCTGAAGGGCATGGTCAACGTGCCACTCAGCGACACCATCGCCGTGCGCGCGGTGGCCTACCACACTGAATATGGTGGCTTTATCGATGCCATCCGCGAAGGCGGCTCGATTGATGAAAACGTCAACAACGGCAACCGCACCGGCGGCCGTTTTGCGCTGACGTTCAAGCCTTCCGACAGCGTTACCTTCACGCCGCGTATCGTGTATCAGGAAATCGACATGAACGGTTTCAACCGGCAGGAAGTGTTCAACCTCTATGCCAACCCGTTCACCGACGCGTCCGTGGCTGGTGGCCGTGCGCCGGTAACCTTTGACGAGCGCCAGCAGTTCCTGCTCTTGGACGAAGCGTTCGAAGACCAGACAATGATCGCCGACGCCACGCTTGAAGTCAGCCTTGACGGTTTCGACATCACGTCTGTCACCAGCTACACCGACCGCGACATCCTCGTCTCCCGCGATGCCTCCGCGCTGACCGGCAGTGTGTCGGTTGACCTTGGCTACCCAACGGAAGCCGTGATGCTGCCGTCGAACCTCCGTGACACCACCAAGGTGGAAAGCTTCACCCAGGAACTGCGCCTGTCGTCAAACGGTGACGGCCCGCTGCAGTGGGTCGTGGGTGCCTTCTATTCCGACACCGACCGCTTCTATAAACAGTTCCTGCCAACGCCGGGCTATGACGCCTATACAGACGCGGTTCTGGGCGCGGGCACGGCTGAAGCCACGCGCGCGGGTGTTGCCCCGGCCGATTCGCCCTTCTACAGCGAACTGCCATACTCGATCGAGCAGATCTCCCTCTTCGGTGAGCTGACCTACGACGTGACCGACCGCCTGCAACTGACCGCCGGTGGCCGTTACTATGACTATAGCGAAGAGCGCTATGTGACCCAGGTTGGCCTGTTCGGTAACGGTGTTGTTGACCAGCTGGACGAGACGTCCGCCAACGGCTTCACGCCGCGGGTGCTGGCAAGCTATGACGTCAATGACGACGTGACAGTGAACGCCCAGGTCTCCAAGGGCTTCCGTCTTGGCGGCGTGAACGACCCACTCAACACAGCGCTTTGTAACGCGTCTGACCTCGACATCTTTGGTGGCTTCCAGGACTATGGCGACGAGACGCTGTGGAACTATGAAGCAGGCATCAAGGTGAACAAGCGCAGGGTGTCCTTCAACGCCGCTGCATTCTACACCGATATCTCGAACCTGCAGGTCACGCTGGATGCGGGCTCCTGTTCGTCGCGGATTTCCTTCAACGTGCCGAAAGCCCACACCATGGGTCTCGAGGCTGAGTTCAAGGCGCGTCCGACCGACAACTTCGAGTTCACCTTCGCAGGCAGCCTGATCGAATCAGAGTTTGATTCGACCGTGATCGACAGCACCGATGCCGTCCTTGGCGGCGTGCGCGACGGCAACCGCCTGCCATCGGTACCGAAGTTCCAGTTCGGCTCCACGGCGACATACTTCTTCCCGGCAGACTTCATCGCTGACGGCGCAGAAGCATACTTCTCGGCCACCTTCCAGCATCGCGGCAGCATCTTCACGCAGCCGTCCGACCAGGAAGCTGGCGCAGGCAGCTTCACCTCGGGCCTGCCGTTCGGCGGCGCATCGGGCGCGGACACCACGGTTCTTGACCTGGAGCTCGACAGCTACCAGACCATGAACCTGTCGTTCGGTGTTGAAATGGAGAAGTGGGACGTTGTGGCCTACATCAACAACGTGTTTGATGAAAACGCCAACCTGTCGTTCGACCGCGAGCGTGGCGGCCGGGCGCGCTTGGCGTTCCGCACCAACGAGCCACGCACCATCGGTGTGAAGTTCCGCACCCGCTTCTAAGGGCGCGACACAAGAGACTCCGGGAAGGGTTTCCTGCAACGTTTTCCCATGCAGGAAACCCTTCCCGACCAGGGGAGCCGGTCAGCCGGTTCCCCTTTTTTTATTGGAAATACCTTTGGCGAATCTCAGCCGCGATCTGCTTCATGGCAGCACCTGTGGCCTTGTCTGCCGACCGGTTCATCAGGATGATCAGGCCGTTCCCCGTCTCGCGGTCGAAATAGAAGGCGGTGAAGACACCGGTGTCCGACCCCATATGGCCCGTGAGGCCGTCCCGGTCGCGCCAGAAGAAGCGTTGGCCCTTGCTGATGTCCGCGCTCAGCTGCAGGCGGAACATTACTGTGAAGGATTCCTCGCTCAGGAGCACGCCGCCCGTATAGCGGCCTCCGTTCAGGAGCACCTCCATCAAACGGGCCATGTCGCGCGCGCTTGAGAACACGCCGCCGTCCGGATAGTTGGGGTTCCCAAAAGGCGGGTGGGCTTCAAGCGTGCCATCCGCTTCCTGGTAACCCATGGTGAGTTGGTTTGGTGGGAAGTCAGCGATGCGCCACGCAGTGTTTTCCATCCCCAGCGGCCTGAAGATGCCGTCATGCGCAAGGGCCGCGAGCGGCGCCCGCCCGACCGCCTCGGCCACCGCGCCCGCAACCCCGGCGCCCGGGTTGCTATACTCGCGCACCTCACCCGGCGCGGCCTCCAGATAATGCGCGCCACCGTCGTAGCGGGGCCCGCCGGGCAGCAGGAACAGCGACAGATAGTCCGTGAGCGCAAGCGGGGAATCTGTCCCTGGCGCATAGTCCGCCTCGTCATAATAATCCGCGATCCCGGACGTGTGGGTAGCCAGATGCCTGAGCGTGATCACTTCCCCCGTCACATGGGGGTTGTCCACCTTGAAGGGCAGGTAGCTGTTGATATTGGTATCGAGGTCAACCAGCCCCCGATCGCGCATCTGCAGCAGCACGATGCCCAATATGGGCTTGCTGATGGAGGCGATATTGATCGGCGTGTCGGCGGTCATGGACCGCCCAGTGGCCACATCTGCAAAGCCGAAGCCTTTCGCGTGGACCGTCTCACCGCCCCTGATGATGGCGACGGACAGGCCGGGGATGTTGTTCTCATCTCGCACGCTTTCAACGAAACTGTCGAAGGCTTCAAAGGTTTCCGGCGGGGCTTCATCCGCTGTGGCGGGGAGGGTGAAGAGGAATAAAGCTGTCGTCAGGGCTGACAGGCCCTTTGTTATTTTCATTATTTTTTCCCTATTTTTCTTGGGGTTTTCAGGTCTGGTCGAGGCCTTCAAAACGCGCCGCAAGGGTGCGCTCCTTCAGGGCGCTGATGCCGGTATCCAGCACCGTGCTCAGGGTCACTGACAAGGCCTCGTCGAGATCAGTGAACACACGCGCGGCGGCGATGTTGTAGGACTTCAGCAGCGCGGCCTGTTCTTCGCCGAAGGGCGTCAGGTGGAACTCCCAGCGCCGTTTGTCGCTCTCGTCCGGGCGTTTTTCGGCAATCCCCAGCTTCATCAGCGCGGTCAGGTGCTGGGTGATGGTCTGGTGCGGATGCTCCAGCACGCCCGCGATCTGCGTCACGGACGCGGGCCCGGCCTCCGCCAGCCGCAGCAGCGTGGACGAGCAGATCACCGGGAACACCATGCCCCGCGCCCGATAAACTTCCGCCGCCTGCGCCTGAATCAGGTAGGCCAAGTCCAGCAGTTTCTTGGCGGTATAGGCCTTCTGGATGGTATCATCTCTATAGAATTCCGACCGGGTCATGGCGTGCCTTCATCATTTATACAACATATTACGTAATATATTACATAAATGAGTATGACTGAGATTTCAAGGGTGGTTTGTGGTGTTTCAGCAGAGCTGACGCGGGTGGGAATCCCTATCCACAGAATCGCCTTTTTTTAGTTGAAAATCAGCTCAATGTTTAAAGCTCAAAACTTGGCCCAAAAACCTCAGTTGGTCTATTTGTTCGACTGGTAGAGTTGAAAGGCCACCAACTCGAAAGATAACCAAGGACTCAACATGAGATCATGGAGCTCAATACCATTTCGAATCCTTATACTGATAGGTGTGGGGCTTCTTGCGGCACACATAGCTTGGGCAAGTTATTCTTTACATCGTTTTGGGGAAGCTTGGGGCAAAGGAGATATGGAGGTCCTGAATCCTCATATTGCATGGGGGAGCCTGCGCCAAAGTATAAAGCGAGAAATAACCAAACGATCCATGCGCGACATGGGAGCTGCAGATTCAGAAAGTGATGCAGTTTGGCAGGAACTGGGCGCTGCGATTTCAGAAAGAATAGTCGACACGTTTGTTTCTCCGGAAGGAGTGTCAAACATGCTTAACGATGATCATCAAGACAGTTATCAGCCGCCAAATGTGGCGCGGCGCTATCTGAATGGCAGTCTGTGGGCCATCAAAATTGAACTAGAAACCGGGGTAACCTTGGGCTTCGAGATGTCTGGGCTACAGTGGAAGCTCGTGTCCATAGAGCTTCAAGAATCAGTGCCCCCCTTGGATGAGCTTTTTCAAGATATACGGAAAGACCGCGACCCGTTGCGGCAACTGCTGAAAGAAGAGTTTCCTGATGCAGACCACCAACAAAAGATCGAGGATGAGACGACTGAATATATTGAACGACAACGTGACCTTCTCAAAAACGTTGAAGAAGACACGGCCGATGGTAAAGAGCCAACTGTTGACAAATAAAGATCATATCTCCCCTCCTCCCCAATTCAACAGAACTTCCCGGATAGCCCAGTTTTTTTCGTGTTTCCTGCGGTGGGCGGCCATTGACTTGGCCGGGCCGTAGGGGCATCCTCTGAACCCTGTAAAGCCGGGCCGGATAAGGGCTCGGCTCAACGCATTTAAAAGCCCTGCCAAAACACCCCGATAGAGCCTTCAAAAAGGCCGGATGGAGAGAAGACGTGATTAGCCCTTTGATGCCTACCTATGCCCGTATCCCTGTCGCTTTCGAGCGCGGCGAAGGCATGTATCTCTATGACACCGACGGCAAGAAATATCTGGATTTCTATTCCGGCATCGGCGTGATGTGCCTGGGGCACAGCCACCCGACGCTGGTGAAGGCTTTGCAGGAGCAGGGCGCCAAGCTTTGGCACACGGCCAACACCTATGAGATCCCGCTCGGCACCAAGCTCGCCGAACGCCTGTGCGCGGCGTCCTTCGCCGACACCGTCTTCTTCACCAACTCGGGCGCCGAGGCGATCGAATGCGCGATCAAGATGGTGCGCAAGTATCACTATGACAAAGGCAACAAGGGCAAATACCGTCTTGTGACCATGTCGAACGCCTTCCATGGCCGCACGCTGGCGGGCATCGCCGCCGCGGGCCAGGAAAAGCTCACGAAGGGCTTCGAGCCCCTGCCGGACGGCTTCGACGTGGTGCCCTTTGGCGACATTGAGGCCGTGAAGGCCGCGATCGGCCCAGAGACCGGCGGCATCATGGTGGAACCCGTGCAGGGCGAAGGCGGCATCCGCCCAATTCCTGCAGAGCAGATGCAGGCGCTCCGTGCCCTGTGTGACGAACACGGCCTTCTGCTGGTGTTCGATGAAATCCAGTGTGGCATGGGCCGGACCGGCAAGCTGTTCGCGCACGAATGGTCTGACATCAAGCCGGATATCGTGACCGCCGCCAAGGGCATCGGCGGCGGCTTCCCGCTAGGCGCGTGCCTGGCAACTGAGGAAGCCGCTTCGGGCATGACCGTGGGCACCCACGGCAGCACCTATGGCGGCAACCCGCTGGCGATGGCTGTCGGCAACGCGGTGCTGGACGAAATGCTGGCGCCGGGCTTCCTCGACCGCGTGCGCGACATGGGCGACAAGCTGCAGGCGCGCCTCGGCGCCCTTCAGCAGCGCCACGGCGACTATATTTCCGAAGTGCGCGGCATGGGCCTGATGGCCGGTATCCGCCTGCCGGACGTGCCAACCCGCGACGCGGTGGTGGACATGATCGGCCGCGGCATGCTGCCGGCCGTGGCGGGCGACATGGTCATGCGCATGCTGCCGCCGCTGATTATCGAAGACGAGCATCTGGATGAGGCCATGGACAAACTGGACACGGCCATGAACGACTGGCGGTCGAACGGCCTGCCCGGTAAATAACTGCTAGAAAGTAGCTAGTAACAAAGGAAACGGTGAGATGACGAACCCCCTGAACAGCCACTTCATTGACCTGAAGGATATCCCTGCGGAAACGCTCCGGCATATCCTCGACACGGCCAAGGAATGGAAAGAGGCGCGACGTCATCTCCCCAAGGGCGCGGTGGACGAAGGCGCGCCGCTGGCGGGCCATGCGCTTGCCATGATCTTTGAGAAATCCTCCACCCGCACGCGCATCAGTTTCGAGATGGCCATGCACCAGCTGGGCGGCAAGGCCGTTGTACTGCAGGGCGGCAGTATGCAGCTGGGGCGCGGTGAGACCATCGGCGATACCGCCCGGGTGGTCAGCCGCTATGTGGACGCCATCATGATCCGCGCCAACACGCACGAGGCGGTGGTTGAGCTGGCGGAAGAAGGCGATGTGCCGGTGATCAATGCTTTGACCGACCGCTCGCACCCGTGCCAGATCATGGCCGATATCATGACGATCGAAGAGCATCTGGGCCCCATCAAGGGCAAGAAGCTGGCGTGGGTCGGCGACGGCAACAATGTGGCCACGTCGCTGATTGAAGCGGCGGTGAAGTTCGATTTCACGCTGATGCTGGGCTGCCCCGAAAACTATGCGCCCTATGACGATGTGCTGGAGTGGGCCGAGCGCGAGGGCGGCGATGTGCATGTAGTGACAGACGCCGAAGCCGCCGTGTGGGACGCAGACGCCGTCTTCACCGATACCTGGGTATCCATGGGCGACGACCGCACAGGCAGCCGCGTGCGCGCGCTGGAGCCCTTCCAGGTCAACCGGGCCTTGATGGAAAAGGCGGCGGATGAGGCCGTGTTCCTGCACTGCCTGCCCGCCCACCGGGGTGAAGAGGTCACCAACAATGTGATGGACGGCCCCCAAAGCGTGGTGTGGGACGAGGCGGAAAACCGCCTGCACGCCCAGAAGGCAATCCTTGCTTGGTGCCTCGGAAAGATATAAAAGCGCCGGAAACGGGCCCGTTGGTGCCCACAGGCCTTTTAGTTGAGTATGGAAAGCGTTCCCATGAACGACACCCCGATTGTTGTCAAAGACCCGGCTGGCAGCCGGGACAATGAAATCCGCCCCTTTGCCATTGAAGGCATGGACGTGCGCGGCCGTGCCGTGCGGCTCGGCACGGTGGTAGACCAGATCCTGAAGGCGCATGATTATCCCGAACCCGTGGCGAAAATCCTGGGTGAGCTTCTCACCCTCACCGCCATGCTGGGCTCCATGCTCAAATTCAACGGCATCGTGACGATCCAGACCAAGTCCGGTGGCCCGGTGCCGATGATGGTGGCGGACTATGAGCTTCGCGAAGACGGTGTCGGCCGCCTGCGTGGCTACGCAGACATCAATGCCGAGACCATGGCCCAGTACGGCAAGAACCCAAGCTTCCACGGCCTGATCGGCTCCAAGAACGGCTATCTGGCGCTCACCATCGACCAGGGTGAGGACATGGACCGCTACCAGGGCATTGTTGAGCTGAACGGCGAGACATTGTCGGACGTGGCGCGCAACTATTTCCAGAACAGCGAACAGACGCCCACCGAAATCCGCCTGCGGTGCGACCATGATCCGGTGACCAACTATTGGCGCGCTGGCGGCATCATGGTGCAGCATCTGGCGCGCGGCGAGACGGGCCGCGAGCGTATCCTGGAGCGCAACACGGAAGAAGAGTGGAACCGCGCAAGCGTGCTGATGCACAGCGTCAAAACCGAAGAGCTTCTCGACCCGCAGCTGACGCTTGATCAGCTGCTGTTCCGTCTGTTCAATGAAGACGGCGTGCGCGTTTTCGACAGCGTGCCCCTCATTCACGCCTGCCGCTGCAGCCGCGAGCGCCTGATGACCGTGATCAGCCAGTTCTCCGAAGACGATATCGACCATATGACGGTCGACGGCAAGATCAGCGTTCATTGCCAGTTCTGCAATTCCACCTACGACTTCACGCCCGACGAGGCCCACGCGGCCCATGCTGCGGCGGCTGAGGAAGCCAAGGCCTGAAACTATTCCCATCCGTCTTTAACGTCAGCCCTTTTACAATCAGGGCAACGGATGGGGCAGGTTGGTCTATGCAGGTACTCAGCTTCAACTAGTTCTTCGTCCGTCAAAACCTCTTCCTCAAATCGCCTGCCACAGTTGCGGCAACGAAACCTTCTAGTCGTCGTCATTCCCAATTCCTGTCTGTTTGAGAAGCTCCCCCCATAGGCTTTCCGCAGCATTTGCAGCTGTGAGATGCGACCGGTTGCCGCTAAAAGACATGATTTCTTTAAGAAATAGATTGTAGTCATCTGACTCTATGCCGAAGCCGCCGTTTGCAGAATTGGAGTCAGTGTTTTCACCGAAAGAATAATAGATGTCGCCTAGTGCGCGTGATCGATTGCCACAATGCACCGTGATGTGAGCGGTTCCTCGACTTACTGCTTGATTGACTACGGTACATCCAAACGATAGGGGACCTCGATCTACATACCGTGCCCGTATTCCATCGATCCTATCTATTTCTTCGGCCGCTGCCCGGAAATAATTGCGCATTTGTTCAAATGAGGATTCCCGAAAATCGTTAAAATCGATCTCATCAAATTCTCGTTTTATTTTGTATTTACGCGTTGGTTCCGGAAGAGACTCTGCCGCTGTCGCGTCTGATTCCGCTCTGGGCAAAAGATCTGGCTCAGCTGTCTGCTCTACTATGCGACGGATTTCTGTGACAATGTCCACAAATGCATTGTTTGGGTTGGTCCATTCGCTTACGGCCTTTGCATCCTTTGGCACGATCTTAAATTGACGAAATGGAGAGGCAGACCAATCGCAAGGTTCAACAAGAACGGGCACTATTCGAAGAGTGCCCTTTTCATGCCGTTCGAGCGCAGTCTTCATCTCTTGATTATAGCAGTAATCAGAAGCCAAGAAATCGGGGCTTACTAGCGCGATGAATATGTCGCAAGAATCGAGTTCAGCGGAGATAGCATCGTCCAACACGTCCCCCGCCTTAATTTCCCGGTCGAACCACGTGGTAATCTTATTATCGCGTCGCAGCATTGCTAGATGCGTATGAAGACGATCAAGTGCATCAGAGTCTCTGTGAGAATATGAAATGAACGCTTTCATATATTTTCTGCCTTCCTGTTACAGATAACTGCAGAACGCATCCTATCATGAAAGTACCACATGCGATTTCTCGAAAGTTTTTAGGTTTTTAGTGGGTGCGCCCTTTTTGTTTGTCCATTTTTTTGCCGTCATTCCGTGCCACAAGGGGCAGTGTCCGCAGTCGTTCATGGAGTTTGTCGTGCGCATATTGGTTTTGATTTTGGCGCTTTTTCTGGTGCCCGCTGCCTCATGGGCTGACGGCATGCCCGAAGAAGGATCGGTGCGTATCCGCCCGCTGACGAACGGCGTGTGGCTGCATGTCTCCAGCCACACATTCGAGGACGGCTCCCGCTATACATCGAACGGGCTGATCGTGCGCGACCGTGGCCATCTGGTGCTGGTGGATAGCGCCTGGGGCGATGACGCCACGGCCACGCTTCTGGATGAAATCGAAGCCGCCATCGGGCTGAAGGTCACCATGGCGGTGGCCACCCATTCTCACGAAGACCGCGCGGCGGGGGCCAAGGTGATGAAGGTACGCGGCATCCGATTCTACGCCTCGCGCGCAACCCGCCACCTGATGACCACGCGCGGCAAGACACCGCCAGAGTATGAGCTGGATCTCAAGGACGAGCCCGGCGCCACCACCAAGCTCGGACCGCTGGAAATCATGTACCCGGGCACGGCGCACACCGCGGATAATCTGGTGGTGTGGCTGAAGCGCCAGAAGCTCCTGTTCGGCGGCTGCGCGGTGCGGGAAGCCACGGCCCAAAACCTGGGCTACTTTAAGGAAGGCGACCCTGCCGGTTGGGGCCCCGCGATGGCCTTGGTGCAGGATCATTACGGAAGTGCAACAATCGTTGTGCCGGGCCACGGCAAGGTGGGTGACGCGGGCCTTCTGGACCACACAGCAGCCCTCGCCGCCCAGCATGTGGCCGCGCCGTAAGGCTAGGTGTTCACTTGCGCGTCTATCCAGCTCATGGCGAGGGCGACCGCCTCCCCTGGTGACCCGCACAGGGCATGCAGCGACTCCCATGTTGGGAAGGCAAGCAGGTGATCCAGCGTGCGTCCAAGCGCCACATTTCCCGGGTCCAGGCTGGCGCACAGGTCAGTGCGGATGTCAGTCAGATACTGTTGGAAGGCGGCTATGGGCTGGTCCAGCGCGGGGACATCCGGCGCGTCCCTGAAGGACTTTTGCCACATATCCGCCGTGCCCGCGTAATAGCCATAGAGCGCTTCAAGCGCCGCCCGTGTGCGGCTTGTCCCGTCTTTCAGGGATTGCCAACTGGCCGGGTCGGGGTGCGGGTTGGCCGACGCCCATTCCGCCGTGCAGGCCGCAAACAGGGCCATGTCGTCAGGGAAGTGCCGGTACACGGTCAGGCGCTGCACGCCCGCCCTTTCAGCGATGGCGCTGATCGTCGTGGCCTTCGGCCCCAACTCTTCGTGCAGGGCAACCACGGCATCGACGATTCGTTGTCTCGTCTCCGCCTGGGCATCGGCCCGTTTGCTCATCTTGTACCTGCGCTTGCTCATCGTCTGTCCCGGTTGGCTGAAGAGCCTGTGAACATAATTGTTCACTGAAATATTGACAAGGGGTCATTGAGCTCGTTAAAAGCAGTTTAAGTAAACATATATGTTTAATGAAAAGTGAGGATAGACATGACACACCCATCGGCAGCCACGGCGGATCAACTTTCCCTCCCCTTCATGGCGACACCGTTTGAAATCATGACGGATGTCTATTGCCTGCCGGCGTGGCTGCCGGTCCCCGGTGCTGGCCTTCTGGCAGTCAATGCTTTCCTGCTGATGGGCGAGGAGCCGATCCTTGTGGATACGGGCCTTGGTATGCTGCAGGACAGTTTCATGGCTGCGCTCAGGACGCTTGTTGATCCTGCTGATATCCGTTGGATATGGCTGAGCCATACGGACGCCGACCATATCGGCAATCTGGATGCGGTGCTGGCGGCAGCCCCGCAGGCACAGCTTGTCACCAGCTTCCTGGGGCAGGGCAAACTGGGCATGATGGGCAAGCTGCCGAGCAATGTGACGTTGATTGAGGATGGCGGCGTGCTGGAGACCCGCGACAGGGGGCTGCGTGCCATTCGCCCGCCTTATTATGATGCGCCGGAGACGCTGGGCTTCGCCGATATGGATGGCGGTCCGCTTTTCTGTGGCGATGCCTTTGGGGCGCTGCTGACCCATAATGTGGTCCGGCTGGAAGCGGTGGCCCCGGATCAGCTTTCGGCGGGGCTTATCGCCTGGGCGGCCATTGATGCCCCCTGGCTTGCGCTGGCAGGCCACAGCCGGTTCGAAAAGGTCCTTGATGCGTTGATCTCCAGGGCCCCAAAAGCATTACTGTCGGGTCACCTACCACCGGCAGACGGGCGAGAGCTCCCTCGTCTTACCACCCTGGCGCTTGAAGCACAGGCCGCCTGTGGGGCGGGATAAGTCACTCCTCCCATTGTGATAACAATAAACCCACGACAGCCTCACGCACGGATATCCGATGTCCGTGCGTTCTTTTGTGGGACAGGGTCGCGGTGAGCCTCAATCGCGCCAGAAGTGCGGGTCAAACAGCATGATCAGGGTGAAAATTTCAAGCCGCCCGAGGATCATGGCAAAGCTAAGGAGCCATTTGGCGGCGTCCGGCAGGCTGGCAAAATTGCCCGCGGGGCCAACAATGTCGCCAAAGCCCGGGCCCACGTTGGTAATGGCGGTGGTGGCGGCCGACAGCGCGGTAACGAAATCGATATTCATCATGGCCAAAAGGAGTGTCACGATGGCGATCGAGGCGAAGAAGGCCGCGAGGAACGCCAGGACCGACAGCGGCAGGTCCGCTGGCATGCGAGACCCGTGATAGTTCAGGATCACCACCCTGTTGGGGCTGTTGAGCCTGAGGAGCTGTTCCCGAAGCGTGATCCACAGCACCTGGAACCGGTATATCTTGATCGCACCCGATGTGGACCCGGCGCAGCCGCCCGCGAAGGTCAGCAGGAAGAAGCCGGCAATGGCCCCCGTGCCCCACAGCGTATAGTCGGTGGAGGCAAATCCGGTGGTGGTGACGATGGAGACAATGTTGAAGGCCGCCGTCGTGAGCGCATAGAAGAAGCCACAGTCCCGGTCCGCCATCAGCATGAAAGTGGCGCCCAGGATCACCACGCCCAGGAACTTCAGGAACGCCTTGATTTGCGGGTCGCCAGAGAAGGCGCGCCTGCGGCCACGGGCGAACTTGATGAAGGCAATGAAGGGCACGCCGCCTGCCAGCATGAAGATGATGCCCACCCACTGGCTGCCCATGCCGAAGCCCGCGAAAGAGCTGTCGTGGGTGCTGAAGCCGCCGGTCGCCAGTGTCGCCAGCGCGTGGTTGACCGCGTCAAACAGGGTCATGCCGGACAGCAGATAAGCCAGGATGCAAAGCGCGGTGAGCGCGATATAGACGCCGGTGATCCATTTCACCAGCTGGCTGGATTTGGGCAGGATCTTTTCTGACTTGTCGCTGCTTTCGGTGCGGAACAGCTGCATGCCGCCGATCCTGAGGAACGGCAGCATGATGATGGCCATCACCACGATCCCGATACCGCCGATCCAGTTGAGGAGCGAGCGCCACAAAAGGATGCCCGGCAGCATGGTATCCAGCCCCGACATGACGGTGGACCCGGTAGTGGTGATGCCCGACACCGTCTCGAACACCGCGTCCGTGTAGCTCAGGGCCGCGTCGGCGGGCAGGCCCAGCCCCAGAAGCGGCAGGGCGGCAAAGATCGGCAGCACCAGCCATGTGGTGGCTGTCAGGAGGAAGGCCTGCTTGATATCGAGGTTGAAGGGCGCGTTGTCGCGCGTTGCCAGCACCAGTGCCAGCCCGGTAAAGCCTGTGAAAGCCGAGGAGAAAATGAATTCGAAGGGCGTGGAGCCCGCCATCTGGGCTTCCACCACGGCGGGCACCATCATAAAGATGGCCAGCGCCACCAGAAGGAGGCCGATAACCTGGATGATCGGTCGAAAGTCAACGCGGAAAGTCATGGTCGTGGTTGGCCTTCACGGTTCGGGCGAGGGTCAGGTCCTCTTATGGCCCGCCTGTGGGGCGCTTTCCTTTCTTTCTCGGCTGATCTCAGCAATCAGGCCTCACAAGGCGGACGCTAAAAACACCGGGACGTCAAGTCAAGCCCCTCGCGCCTCTCAGCAAGCCGCGTCAGAAGTCATAGACCAGCTCAAGCCCATAGCTGCGGGGCGTGGTCTGCGCCTCCACGATGGTGCCGAAAAAGTCCCTCAGGCTGGCGGCTGTGCCGTTATCACCGAAGCCGTTCTGTACCCACAGGGCCACTGTCCAGCCATCCGTCGGGCTGCCGATACCCAGCTTGGCATTCAGCTGCGATCGGCTGGATATTTGCCCGAACGGCACGCTGCCCCCACCCAGAAGCGGCTGTTCGGTGATATTGTCCGGCGTAACGAAATAACTGTCGGCAAAGGACGCATGCACCTTGATGAAGCCGGTCAGGCCATCCGTGATGGGCCGCTCATACGCGAGCGCGATGCTGGCCTCCATATCCGGGGCGTCAAGCTTGTTGCCGGATACATCCGTGCCGCCCACGCCACCGTCAGTGAACTGCCGGTATTCGGCATCCAGAAGCGCAAGCGAGGCGGTTAGCGAAAGGCCGTCGGCAGGTTTGGCTGTCAGTTCCAGCTCCAGCCCTTTGGTTCGCACCTTGGCGGCGTTCGAGATCACGATGATGGTGCTGCCGCCGCCCTGGTCAAGGAACTGGTTCACCTGGAAGTTCTTATAGTCCACCCAGAAGGCGGTGGCGCTGAACCACGCCATGCCGTCCATCAGGGTGCCTTTGACGCCGGCCTCATAGCTCTGGGCGGTTTCCTTGTCGAAGGTCAGCTGGTCAGGGAAAATCGACGCGCTGACATAATCGAGATTATAGCCGCCGCCCTTGTAGCCTTCACCGTAGCGCAGGAAGGCGGTGAAGGCGTCGGTGGGTGCGTAGCTCAGGCTGAGCGTGGGCGATATGTCGGTATCGCGGCGGTCGTCGATAAGCGTGCCGGTTGCCAGCCCGAAGGCGGGCGCGCCTGATGTGTCGATGCTCCAGTCGACGCTTTTCTTGTCGCTCGACCACCTGAGGCCAGCCGACAGGGTGAACGCGTCGCTGAACTCATAGTCCAGGCTGCCGTAAAGCCCCCAGGCTTTCGTGTCCACCCGGCCGACGCTGGACATGTCAGCGCCTTCTGCGGCGCCCAGGATGAAAGCGGCGGCGCCCCCGATGGCGTGCCGGTCTGTCTTGCCAGTCTGGTCCAGATAGGTCACCCCAAGCACATAGCCAAGTGGCCCCCCATCATCCGGGGACGTCAACCGGAACTCCTGGGAGGCGTGCTGATAGTCTTCGGTATAGTCGGCATAGAGGATATCGATGCTGGTATAGTCGGTATCATAGTGATGACCCGCGTCGGTCGACCGAAGGCCGGTCAGCGACCTGAGCTCCATGCCGCCCTCAAGCGTCCAACTCAGGGTCAAGCCCGCGCCTTTGGTGACCACTTTCTGGGTCGGTGCAATATTGAAATCCACCTCGAACGCGGCCGGCGCCGCCGTGTCGGGGAAGATGCCGAACGTGTCCGTGTTTGGATCACCGATCAGCATGTTTTCATCGATTTCGTTGCGGTCCAGGCTCAGGTGCGCTTCGAACCGGTCGCTGGGGCGATAGAGGACCTGGGCGCGCATGCTGTTGCGGTTGCGGTTGCCGATTTTCGAGCCGTCATAGATGTTTGTGGTCAGGCCGTCGCGCTTGTTGAGGCTGCCCGACAGGCTGGCGAACAGGGTGTCTGACAGGGGCACATTGAGCCGCCCCTCAAACGTCCGCGTATCGAACCGGCCGTACCGCGCCAGCACCCGTGCGGCTGTGTCAGGCCCCGGTTTTGCGCTTACCAGCGTCACGGCGCCGGCGATGGCGTTGCGGCCAAAGAAAGTGCCCTGCGGCCCGCGCATCACCTCAACCTGGTCGACATCCAGAAGCGACTGGTTGAGGCCGTAGGACGGCCCCAGATAAATCCCGTCCAGATAGAGGCCGACCCGTTCGTCGAAGCCGATATTGCGGCTGTAGGTGCCCACGCCGCGAAGCGATATGGTGTTGGCATAGACATACTGGGCTGCGGTCCTGAGGTTGGGGACCGCCAGTTCCAGGTCTTCAAGCGAGGCCAGCGTCCAGTCTTCAATGGCGCTTGAGCCAACAACGCTGATCGAGACGGGCGTATCAGTGAGCGCCTGTTCGCGCTTGCGGGCGTGCACCATAATCTCTTCAACAGGGCCTTCAGCTTCCGCCCACGCGGCTGGATATGCCACGCCAGGCGCCAGGGCTAAGCCAAGCAGGAATGGAAGACAGGCGTGGCGGATACGTGGCACAGCAAAGACCCTTAGCATGATGATTTGCCTCTCGTCCGAGGCGGTTCACTATAGGAAGAAGCCCCTATAGCCGCAAACTCTATACATATTCTCGGCGAGAAAGAAGAAATTTAAGGTTGTGTTGGGCCAGCGTGTGCCCGGCGCGTGCCGTTATGGGCGAATCTCGCCAAGGTCGCTGCTTTGTGACGCAATCTCCCTGAGCCCGCGCAGCACCGTGCTGACCAGCGCATTGTCGTGGTCTTCAGGGAAGGCTGCATAGACCGGATAGGTGAATATCGGGGCATCCGGCACCCGTGTCAGGGTGCCCGCCTTCAGGTAGGGGGCTGCAATCCGCATTGGAAAATAGCCCGCGGCATGGGTGTTCAAGAGGAAGGAGATCCCGAGCGACCCCACGTTCAAATTCAGGTTCGGCGTGGCGATATCAGGGAAGTTGAGCGCGTGGTCGGCCTCGAATTCCGGGCCCCAGTCAACATAGACATATTCAGCAGAAGCCAATCCGCCGGGCGTGGTGTCGCTGCTGACCAAAACCAGCTGTTCTTCAAAAATCTGCCGGATTTCAACGCCCGGACGGGCTTCGGGCCTATAGAGCACAATAACATCGAGCGTGTCGTCCATCAGTTGCTGCATCAACAGGCTTGAGGACGCGATCATCTGGGCGCGGATGGCAACCTCGGCGGCATTCCCACGCATCCAGGGCAACCAGTGTAGCAGGAAGCCGTCCCACAGGCTGGGCTGGCCCCCGATGGTCAAGAGCGTCTTCTGGCCTTCGGGCAAGGCAACGGCCAGCTTGGCCTGGTCCCACTGGCGTTGGATGGCGCGGGCGTGGCGGGCGAAAGCATGGCCTGCGCGCGTGGGCGTGGCGCCCGTCTTGTTACGCACGAACAGCTCCTGGCCCAGCATGTCCTCAAGCGCCTTGATGCGGCTGCTGACAGTGCTTTGTGCCACATTCACGCGTTCAGCGGCGCCCAGGAAGGTACCTGTCTCCAGAACCGCAAGGAAGGTGCGCGCCTGAATGATATCCATGATGGCTCCAAGTATCGAATAAGTCGATATAAACTATCTGATTTATCCGCTTTTCAAATGAAAAGAGCAAGCGCAGAACGACAAATGACAGGTTTCCTTTTCGGGGGCACCCCCACCAGGAGAGCAGAGATGAGTCGATCTGGATATTTTGATGATGAGCTGGGGCTGGAGGACCATTCCCCCTACAGCGACCAGTATGACGACGAATGGCCTATCGATGAAGCAACGCTCAAGGCGGCGCTGCAGAGGGGCCGGACCATGGGCCAGATCGCCCAGAAATATGACGTCAGCGTGGGCGAGGTTGCCGACCTGATCGACATGTATGACCTCGATTTCTAAGACCATGACACCCCGCGGCGACTATGGCCTCGTGCCTCCTGCTGCTGCCAAGGAAACGGTTGTTACCCTGCCGGACTTCCTGACGGCAGAGGAATGCGCGCGCCTGGCCGCCTTCGGCGAGGCCGAAGGCATGGCCCCCGGGCGCCTGACCGGCGGGGTGATGGTATCGGGCATCCGGTCCGCCAGCACGCTGTGGCTCGATGACGACACGCTTCCCTGGCTCACCGACCGCTTGATCGAAGGCCTCGCGCTTCTGAACCGCCGCTGGTTCGATTTTGCCCTTATGGGCTTTGACGAGGGCTTCCAACTGCTGCGCTATGACGGTGCGGCAGAGAGCGGCGATTTCTATGACTGGCATATCGATATCGGTCGCAAGGGACTGAACGCCAGCCGCAAGCTCAGCCTGGTGCTGCAGCTTTCAGACCCTGCCGACTATGAAGGCGGCGCGCTTGAGGTGAACGCCGACGGTACCCCGGTGGCCCAACCCCGTGCCCGCGGTGCCCTGACCGCCTTCCCAAGCTATATGCTGCACCGGGTGACCCCGGTTACCGAAGGGCGGCGCTATTCCCTGGCCGCCTGGGCCCATGGCCCGGCCTTCCGCTGACCCCGCTGGCCGTTTGCCCTATTGACCGACCTGCCTGCCTGGGACACGCCATAGCCATGTATGCGGCAATTTAACGCTTGCCGGTCGCGGGGCGATGTGGTCTTGCTCGGGAACCGGTATGGCATGATGCCCGGCAGAAAGGAACAGGCAGGCAAGCGTGACACCCATGGACTTCACCCTTATTGCGGTTGCTGCTGCCAGCTTGTTTTTCCTGCTGCGGCCAGGCCTGCGGCACAGCGCCTTCTGGCGGGCGACCTTGACGCCGCTGGCGTCCATCATCGGTAGTGGCTTCCTGATCATCGCCCCGCTTTTGGCTGAGATCACGGGCAAGATGGCGCCCTTTGCCATGGCCGCGATCCTCATGCTGGCCTATGCGGTGGGCAGTGTCATGCGGTTCAACATCCGCCACGCCGAGCCACGCATCAAGGCCGTGGGCGCGGCCCCGGTGCTGACGCGCATCGAACAGGCATCGAAGCTAGTGCTTGTGCTGGCCTATATCGTGTCGATCGCCTTCTACCTCCGCCTGATGGGGTCGTTCGTATTCGATATCATCGGGCTTGAGGCGCCGGTCTATGCCTCGGTACTCACAAGCATAATCCTTTTGTTCATTGGCGTTTCCGGCCTCTTTAAAGGCCTGAGTGGTCTGGAGCGTCTGGAGACAGTGTCTGTTTCCACGAAACTTGCGATCATTGTGGCCCTTCTTGCGGGCCTCTTCGGGCACGGCATCACCATGGGTTTCGCCCTTGACGGCCTCAAGCCGGACCACCTGACGCCGCTTGATCAACTGACCATGCTGGCGGGCATGCTGCTGGTGGTGCAGGGGTTCGAGACATCGCGCTATCTGGCCGAAAACTATTCCACCACGGTGCGCATCCAGAGCATGCGGTTGGCGCAGATCCTGTCGTCCATCATCTATATGCTGTTCATCCTTCTGGCACTGCCGCTGATGCACCATCTGGCGCCGGGCAAGCCGGACGAGACGGCGATCATCCATCTCTCGGGCTATGTGGCCTGGGTGTTGCCCTTCATGCTGGTGCTGGCGGCAGTGATGAGCCAGTTCAGCGCAGCGGTGGCTGATACAGTTGGCGCGGGCGGCCTGGTTGAGGAACAGACGGCGGGCAGGGTGCCGGAGGGCAAAGCCTATCTGGGGGTAACGCTTCTGGGTATTGTACTGGTGTGGACAGCCAATATCTTCGAGATTGTGGCCATCGCGTCGCGCGCCTTTGCCGCCTACTATCTGCTGCAGACGCTTATTGCGACCGGTATCGTGTGGGACAGGAACGCAGGCAAGGGACGTTTTTTCGCCCTCATGGGGCTGATCCTTTTGGCAACCATTCTCCTGGCTACCCTCCTGTTCGCCCGGTCCGCTGACTAGCGGACCGGATTATTTCTCTTTTTGGCCCGCTGACTAGCGGCCCGGATATTCTCCTTTGGCCCGCCGATTAGCGGACCGGGCGTATGCCACCTAAAGCGTGATGGTCATACTCGCCAGATCGCCTGTATCGAGACCGATCAGGAACACGCTCTGCCCGTTCCCGAGGTCGATCAACAGGCCATCCTGGCCATCCTTCGTTGTGTCACTTGCGGCGGCCTGGACATCGGCGAGCGCGTCGAATCCGGCACCGCTATACCGGAAGTCCAACGCATCGTTCGCCAGTTCGAAATCGGTGATGGTGTCATTGCCGGAGATGGCGCCGAAGATGAAGAGGTCATCGCCGTCGCCGCCCGAAAGAAGGTCATCGCCTGCGCCAGCCCACAGCCTGTCATCGCCAGTACCGCCATCCACGGTATCCGCGCCTTGGCCGCCGTAGAGCAGGTCATTCCCTAAACCGCCAGCGATATTGTCAGCGCCGCTGCCACCGCCAAGGGTATCCGCGCCAAAGCCGCCGATCAGCACATCGTTGCCGCTGCCGCCCCAGGCCTCGTTCGAACCGAGGTCACCGTTTTCATTCTCTTTCGACGTTGCGTAGATGGTATCGTCGCCAGCGCCGCCATACAGTATGTCGTTGCCGTCGCCGCCTTCGATGAAATCGTCGCCGCCGCCACCGCCGATGGTGTCATCGTCTGCGCCGCCGTCGATCGTGTCATTGCCGGTGTCACCGCGACCGGCCCAGATAACATCATCGCCTTCATTGCCAATGATCACGTCGTTGCCATCGCCGCCACGCAACGTGTCGCCGGAATTGCCGCCGGTTAGCGTATTGTCGCCACTGCCGCCCCTGGCTACCACCGGGGCATCCACGGGTTCTGCGACGTTCGTCACGTCCACATCCAGCGCACTTGGCGTGGCTGCGAAAACCGTGCCGTCATTCACGCTGAAGGTGAAGGTCAGCAGGTCGGCGCCGTTGGCGTTCGGCGCAGGCGTGTAGACCAGATTGCCCGCGTTGATATCCGCCACTGTGATGACATCCGTGGCGCCAACGTCAACGCCGGAAAGCTGGAAGGTGCCGCTTGTCACTGTCAGCGTATCGATCCGGACCGAGGCGAGGCTTTCGCCCGTATCCACATCCGAGAAGTTGAAATCCGCCGCTGTCAACGTGCGGCTTGTATCCTCATTCATGGTGATGGTGTTATCGGTCGCCGTCGGCGCGTCGTTGATGCTTGTCACGTCCAGATCCAGCGCACTTGGCGCGGCTGCGAAGGCAGTGCCGTCATTCACGCTGAAAGTGAAGGTCAGCAAGTCGTTGCCATTGGCGTCTGCCGCAGGCGTGTAGACCAGATTGTTTGCGTTGATATCCGCGACGGTGATGACGTCGTTTGCGCTGACATCCGCACCGGAAAGCCGGAAGGTACCGCTTGTCACTGTCAGCGTATCGATCCGGACCGACGCGAGGCTGTCGCCCGTGTCCACGTCCGAAAAGTTGAAGTCCGCCGCTGTCAACGTGCGGCTGGCATCCTCATTGATGGTGATGGTGTTATCGGTCGCGGTTGGCGCATCATTGGCGGCGGTTACCGTGACCGTGCTGGTGCCTGTCTGCGTGTTCCGGAAGAAGTAGGTGACGCCGGCGTCGCTGCCAACAAAGGCGTCCATGTCGCCGTCATCGTCGATATCTACGAACACAGGGCTGCTGTAGGCACCGATGTCCGATAGGCCAAAAGGCGCGTTACCGCCTTCCGCGACGAAGGTGGGGCTTGCGGCAGTGCCCGTGTTCCGGAAAAACAGCGACCGGCCGTTGCCCGCGCCCACGAAGGCGTCATAGTCGCCGTCGCCGTCGATATCCACGAACACCGGCGTGATGTCCCCCGACACACTTGCCCCACTCAGCGGGGTGTTGGTGCCCGTGGGGCTGCCAGCGGCGGGAAACGTGGGGGCCAAATTGGTGCCGCTGTTGGTATAGAAGCGGATTGTGCTGGCAATGGCGTCAGCGACAAAAAGGTCGACATCGCCGTCATCGTCGATATCCACAAAGGCTGAGGCGATGCTGGTGCCAAAATCGCTGTCATTCAAGGGGTCGCTTGCCCCTGTGGTATAGGTGAAGGCCGGGTTGCTCGCATCGCCGGTATTTTCAAAAAAGCCGATACTGCCGGTCAGATAAGACAGGAACAGGTCAAAGTCGCCGTCGCCGTCGATATCGGCAAAATCCGGCCCGACGAAATTACCCTGGTCCGAGATGCCCAGAGGGGTTGCACCGCCTTCCGCAACAAAGATCGCGGTTGAGCCTGCGTCGCCGGCGCCATCGGTTCCGTTGTTGCGGAAAAATTCAATACCGGTGCTTGTCCCGATAAAAAGGTCCATGTCGCCGTCATTATCGATATCGACAAAGGTGGGTTCATCTTCGTCTGTGCCGGCGGAGGCAATGCCGAAGGGGGTCGCGCCGCCCTCCGCCGAAAAGACCGGATCGTTGATGGTAACAAGCGCATTGGCTGCTTCATCGTTCATGTCGAAGCTGATGTCCCGGTCGCCTGCTGTCGGGTTGTCGCCCGGTGCATCGAAGGTGATATTTTCAATCAGGGCCTCGACGGCGGCGGTGCTGGCGCTGGCGTTCAGTGTGATCAACAGGTCGGCGCCGTTTGTTCCGCCGGAGGCAGTGCCGATGGTCGTGCCGCCAAAGGTTACTGTGGTACCGTCAAAGCCGATTTCGCCCGCAGCCACGCCTTCGTCGCGGACCGAAAGATTGTCTCCCGCCAGCGTGCCAGAGACCGTCAGGACGCTTCCGTCAAAGTCGCCTTCCGGATCGGTAAGGGTAACATCGCTGTCGATCACCACAGGGCCATCGCCCTCGGTGAAGCTCAGGCCATCAAGGCCTGAAAGAACTGGTGCTGTTGTCATTGTCCCCCCTTGATCCCTCGAATGGAGAGACTGTTCAGTTTTCCAAAAGTTGCCTCTGAGACTGCCAAAAACGGGCATGGGCGTAGCAAGCCCAAACCACCCAGCGTATCTCCGCCCCGGCTTGTCTCACCAAAGTCTCATGCTGCCCTTGAGAACCAGCGTATGTGTGCATTCACACCTATCAGTAGTTCATGTGAATGACATTTCAAAGGTAAGGTAGTTTTTTAAATGAATTTATCAACCGCTCATTCGGTTAATAAATGCTCCAGCCAAAATAAATGCCCTGCCTTTACGGGGCAGGGCATGTTTCTTGAGATTGTCTATGGCGTTCGTCAGATCGTGATGGTCATACTCGCCAAATCCCCTGTATCGAGGCCTATGAGGAACACGCTCTGTCCGTTCCCGAGGTCAATCAACAGGCCATCCTGGCCGTTCTGGGTGACGTCACTTGCGGCTGCCTGGACATCCGCCAGCGACCCGAAGCCCGCGCCGCTATATTGCAGGTTCAGCTCATCGTTCGCCAACTCGAAATCGGTGATGGTGTCGTTGCCGGAGGTGGCGCCGAAGATAAAGACGTCATCGCCGTCCCCGCCCGACAAAAGGTCATCGTCATTGCCGGCCCACAGCGTATCGTCGCCGGTACCGCCCATGACGGTGTCGCTGCCTTCGCCGTTATAGAGCATGTCATCGCCGGTGCCGCCGTCGACCGTATCGGACCCGAAGCGGCCCCACAGCAGGTCGTCATTGTCGCCGCCATTGATGCTGTCGTCGCCGGCGCCGCCGCCAAGGCTGTCAAACCCGCCACTGCCGAGGACCCTGTCGTTGCCAATATCGCCGAGGCCCCCAAAGACCAGATCGTTGCCCGATCCACCGTCCACGGTGTCGTTGCCGGTGCCGCCCTTGAGGAAGTCGTCGTCATTACCGCCATTGACATCGTCGTCGCCGTCACCGCCGTCGATGGTGTCCCTGCCGTTGCCGGTGCTGATGCGGTTGTTGCCGCTACCGGCCGTGACAAAGTCATCATTGCTTGAGCCGTCGATCGTGTCATTGTTGTTGCCCGTGTCGACAACCTCGTTGACATCGATCACTGTGATGGTGAAGTCCCTGCTTGCGGTCGCACCATCGTCATCGGCGGCTGTCAGGGTAACCGTGACAGAGCTTTCGGTCTCAAAGTCGAGCGAGACACCTGCTTTCAGCTTCAGCTGGTTGTCCGCATCGATGGTGAAGCGGCTGTCGCTGACGGTATAGGTCAGGTTGCTGTCGTCCACGTCCGTGGCGTTGACGGTGCCAACCACAGCGCCCGGGACTACTTCCTTGACAGAAGAATTGCTCAGGCTGACGTTGGTTGGCGCGTCGTTGCGCGCCGAGACGGACACATTCATCGTAGCTGTGCTGGTGGCAAAGCCTGTGCCGTCATTGACGCTGTAGGTAAAGCTGGTGGATCCAGAAGCGTTCGCCGGCGGGCTGTAGGTCAGGTTGCCGATATTGGCAGCCGTGATCACATCACCCGCAGTGACCGCCGTGCCCGAAAGCTTCAACGTGCCGAAGGTTGGCAGGGTATCGATGCGCACGCTTGCAAGCGTGTCGCCCGTGTCCACATCGGCGAAATTGAAGTTGCTCTCGGCGAATGTCTTGTTGGAGTCCTCAGCCGTGGAGATCGAACCGCCCGTGCTGGTCGGCAGGTCGTTGACCCCGGTGATGGTGACAACAATATCTTGTGTTGTGCCGTCGTCAGACTCGACCGTGACGGTGTCATCCAGCGTATCACCGGCCGCCAGGGCCTGCACGGCGCTATCGGTATTGTCGATCGTGTAGGTCCAGTCACCGTTGGCGGCGATGACCAGCGTGCCGTTCGCGCCGTCGATGGTGTCGGCGTTGAAGGTGCCTTCGCCGGTATCGACATCCGAAACGGTTGCCGTGCCGGTATCTGTCGTACCGTCTTCATTGATGGCGCCTGTCAGGTCACCGCCAAAGGTGGCGTCATCGTTGACGCCGTCGATGGTGATGATGATATCCTGGCTTGTGCCGTCCGTCGCCGAAACGGTGATGGTGTCCTGCAGGGTATCGCCCGCCGCAAGGGCCTGCACGTCGCCATTGGCTTCATCCAGATCATAAAGCCAGTCGCCGTTGGCATCGATGGTCAGCGTGCCGTAGGAACCGGCTGGCGTTGCCGCCGTGAAGGTGTCCGGGTTGTCGACATCGCTGACCGTCGCAGTGCCGCTGACGGTATCAGTATCTTCATTGAGGCTGCCAGTGAGGTTGCCACCGAAGACGGCGGCGTCATTGGTGCCGTTGATGGTGATGATGATGTCCTGATTGGACCCGTCGGTCGACTGAACGGTGATGGTGTCCTGCAACGTGTCACCGGTATTCAGGCCCTGGACGTCGCTGTTGGCGGTGTCGAGAGTGTAGGTCCAGTCGCCGTTGGCTTCCATCTGGAGGTCACCATAGACGCCGCCAGGGGTGGTGGCCTGGAACGTGTCCGGGTTGTCGACATCGGTTGCGGTCGCTGTGCCGCTCACGGTGGCGTCATCTTCGTTCATGCTGCCTGTCAGGTCACCGCCGAACACGGCCGCGTCATTGACGTTGGTGATGTCGATGTTGGCCGAACCCACGGCAATGTCGCCAGGGCCATTGTCGTCATTGGCTGTGATCGAAAGTGTCGCCGCATTGTCGCCGTTCGCGTCCGCCGCACCGGTATATTGCACCGCGCTCGCGGTATCGAGATAGGTGTTGATATCGTCGATGTTGCCTGACAGTTCAAGCGACGCCGTACCCGAGCCGGTGACTGTTACCCCGCCGCCCGACGAGGCCGCAAGTGTGCCGGCATCCACGCTGAGCGTAACGATCAGGTCGGTGTCGTCGCCGTCCGAGAAGGTCACGGCAGACAGGTCCACGTTGCTGGCCGTATCCTCGACAACCGTAATGTCGGTCGGAACGCCGGTTGCCTCTGGTGGCTGGCTGGCCACGCCCACCGTGAAGGTGGCTGCATGGTCCTCGTCGCCACCGTTTGCGGTGCCGTCGCCGTCGTTGAGCGTCAGGGTGAAGGCCCGATCGCCAATGCCGGTTGACGGCGAAAGTTCCAGATTCCGGATCAGGGTCTGGATGTTGGCGCTGGTGGAGTTGGCCGTATCGAAGTCGATCTGCAGGGTGTTGCCGCCCTGGCCGTCGTTGGTGGCGTGCACGGTGCCGATGGCGGTGCCGCCCACGCTGATGGTCTCACCAGCTGCGATGGTGCCGTCGCCGCCCGAGGTAACATTGGTGCCGTCCACCGCCCAGCTGCCGTTCGCGGTGCCGGACAATTGCGACAGGGTCAGGAAGCCGCCGTTATAATCGGCGGAATCCGCGTTGGTGATGACAACGTCGTTGAGGTCTGTCACATCCTGCGCGCCGTCGTTCGCCACAACAGTGCTTGAGTTGTCGCCATTGAGGTTGGCGATGCCTGGCGCGTCGTTGACCGCCGTGAGGGACACGGTCGACGCGATCGACAGCGCCGCCGTATCGTCGTTCGCGCCGGTATTGCCGCCGCTGTCAGTGATGCTGGTGATGGTGACAACACGGTTGGAGCCGGTGGTCAGGTCATCATTGTTATTCGAATAGGTCATGCCGTCGACGAGTGTCTGGAGCTCGGCCTCAGTCATGGTGCCGCCTGACAGCGAGATCGTGGCGGTGCCGGATGAGACACTGACGCTGTAGCTCAGGCTGTTCGTGGCCGTCGTGCCGCTTGAGCTTGCCGTGATGTCGATGCCGGTGCCGTCTAGCTCCAGGAATTCCGAACCGCTGTCAGAGACGTTGGTGACGGTAAGTGTGAGGCCGGAAATCGTCTGGCCGCTCTCGATCGTGTCTGCCGTGACAGTGCTGAACAGGTCGGCGTTCGCGCCGCCTTCGGTGAAGGTTGGATCCTGGCCCGTCGCCGTCAGGGTCGGCTCGTCGTTGACGCCGTTGAGCGACACGGTAATGGAGCCGGTATCGGTGCCCGGGTTATCGCCAGAGCCTTGCGCGTTGGCGGAGTTGCCGTCAGAGAAGGTCCAGTCCATCTGGACGCTGGCTGAAGGATCGTCGCTGCTGTTCGAATAGCGAATAGCCTGCATCACCTCGTCGACCAGCGCGGTCGTGGGTGTGGTGCCATTATCCGCGAAGGTGATGGTCAGTTCATCGTCATCGCTCGCGTCAGAGATGGTCGCGATTACATTGCCGCCCGCGGTGATAGTACCGCCGCCGTTCGGGCCGCCCGCGACCGTCAGGTTGCCGCCTGAGACAACAGAGAGGCTGTCGTCAGCGTTCGCGCCGCCGTTGCGGACGATCGTGAGCGTCGCGCCTGAATAGTCGCCGCTGCTGCCATTGAGGCTGTCGAGCTCGGTGTCGGAGATGGTCACATCCGCGTCGAAGGCAACCACGCTGCCGTCTTCGGTGAAGGTTGGCGTGCCGTCAAGGCCGGAGAAGACCGGCGCGTCATTGACACTATTCACCGTGACCGAGACTGTGTCGCTGGCGCTGGAGAAAGCGGTGCTGCCGCCATTTGACGAGGCATCCACGAAGGTACCGGCTGAACCAGATGTCTGGTCCCACGCCCGGAACATAATGGTGGAGGAGCCGCTGTAGTCGGCGCCAGGCACAAAGCGCAGCATGTCGGTGCTGTCCAAGAGGAGCGCGTTGCTGTCGCTCGTGGTGCCCGAATTGATGCTGGTCCAGCTTGTGCCGCTGTCGGTGGAGAACTGCCACGTACCGTTGGTGTTATCCACGGCCGTGACAGCGATGGATTCGGTGGCGCCGCCGTCTGCGTCTGTGATTGAGCTGTCGACCACGATGGAGGCCACCGTGTCGCCTGTGTTGTTCGCGTTACTCGTGGCATCATCGTCGCCGTCGGCGCCGGAGCCGTCATCATCGCCCGCGTCTTCGTCAATGGCCGTCAGGGTTGGCGATTGGGCGTTATCGAGCACAGGCGCGTCATTGACAGCCGTGATGTCCACATTGACGGTACCCAGGTCAACGTTGCCGGATCCGTCGCCGTCATCCACCCGCACTGTGACGGTTGCTGCATCATTGCCGCTGGCGTTCGAGGCGCCCGTATATTGGACGTTTGATGCGGTATCGAGGAAGGTGTTGATGTTGGCGATGGTGCCAGAAAGCGTGAGTGTACCGGTGCCAGAGCCGCTTACCGTGACGCTGCCACCGGAGGAGGCCGTCATGGTGCCTGCGCTGGCGATCAGATATGCGGTGACAGTGCCTGCACTGTCCACGTCGGCAAAAGCGCTGGCCGAAAGGTCCAGGTTGCCTGCCGTGTCTTCGGTAACAGTTACGTCTGATACAAGGCCTGAGATGGTCGGGTCGTCGTTGACTGCCGTGACGTCGATATTGACGGTGCCTAGGTCCACGTTGCCGGAACCATCGCCGTCGTTCGCACGGACTGTCAGGGTTGCGGCGTCATTGCCATTGGCGTTAGACGCGCCGGTGTAGGTTACGTTCGATGCCGTATCAAGGAAGGTGTTGATATTGGCGACCGTGCCCGAGAGCGTGAGCGTGCCGGTGCCCGACCCGCTGACCGTGACGCTGCCGCCAGAGGTGGCGGCAAGGGTGCCGGCGCTGGCGATCAGATAGGTGGTAATGGTACCCGCGCTGTCCACGTCCGCAAGGGCGCTTGCCGAAAGGTCCACATTGCTTGCGGTGTCTTCGGTGACGGTCACATCGGTCGCGAGGCCCGAGATGGTCGGGTCGTCATTCACCGCGGTGATGTCCACATTGACGGTACCCAGGTCAACGTTGCCGGACCCATCACCGTCATCCACCCGCACTGTGACGGTTGCTGCATCATTGCCGCTGGCGTTCGAGGCGCCCGTATATTGGACGTTTGATGCGGTATCGAGGAAGGTGTTGATGTTGGCGATGGTGCCAGAAAGCGTCAGCGTGCCGGTGCCCGATCCGCTTACCGTGACGCTGCCGCCGGACGAGGCCGTCATGGTGCCTGCGCTGGCGATCAGATAGGCAGTGACTGTGCCTGCGCTGTCCACGTCCGCGATGGCGCTGGCCGAAAGGTCCAGGTTGCCTGCCGTGTCTTCGGTAACAGTCACGTCTGATACAAGGCCCGAGATGGTCGGGTCGTCATTGACCGCCGTGATGTCGATATTGACGGTGCCCAGGTCAACGTTGCCGGACCCGTCACCGTCGTTCGCACGGACGGTCAGCGTTGTGGCGTCATTGCCATTGGCGTTAGACGCGCCGGTGTAGGTTACGTTCGATGCCGTATCAAGGAAGGTGTTGATATTGGCGACCGTGCCCGAGAGCGTGAGCGTGCCGGTGCCCGACCCGCTGACCGTGACGCTGCCGCCAGAGGTGGCGGCAAGGGTGCCGGCGCTGGCGATCAGATAGGTGGTAATGGTACCCGCGCTGTCCACGTCCGCAAGGGCGCTTGCCGAAAGGTCCACATTGCTTGCGGTGTCTTCGGTGACGGTCACATCGGTCGCGAGGCCCGAAATGGTCGGGTCGTCATTCACCGCCGAAATCGAGATGGAGACAGTATCAGCCGTGCCATCCTCTGTGCCGTCGTTCGGCGTCACGGTCAGCGTTGCAGACGTGGTGTCGTTGCTGTCGGTCGTGAAGGTGATCTTGCTGGTGTCGTTCAGGTAGGTATTGAGGTCGGCGGCGCTACCCTGCAGCGTCATGGAAGTGGTGCCTGAGGTGGCGACTGTTACACCAGCCGTTGTGCCATTACCGTCAGTCGACGCGATGGTGCCGCGGTCAACTGCCAGCGTGATCGTTAGAGGGCTATCGCCGTCGCTGTCAGAGACATTATAGGCCGACAGGTCGATCGCGGTGGCAACGTCTTCGGTGGCCGTATCATCCGCCGGTGTGCCGCCCAGCTCCGGCGCGTTGTTGACTACAGCGGCGCCAAGCACGATATTGTCGACACCGATAAGGGCGATGGCGTTGGGGTCAGACGGGGCGATGCGGAATTCTACAATGTTGTCAAAGTCACTGCCCAGTGTGGCGTCACCTATCGTAGTAAAACCCACAGTAAACTCATTAGACGCACCGTCAGTGTTTGCTGTAAAATCGCCTGAGGCAATTGTTACCGCGGAACCAATCTGAGTGCCTGACCCATCGTGTGCTGTAATGCTGAAGGACAAAGCGTTGTCCCCGCGGTAGAAAAGAACGAAACCGTCCAGATCGAAGGCTGAGCCGTCGTTCGAACTAATCGAAGCATAGTTGATCACATTGGCGGTGCCAACAAGACCAGCGCCCTGGCCAACCAGGTGACTGAACAGCATGGCCTCGCCGCTCCAGGCGGTGCCGAAACCATACTCAGCGTCGAGAGAATTGCTGTAGCCGTCCTGCGGGGAGGCGATGATAATGTCGATAGCATCGGTGTTGCCCGAATAGGTGAAATCCAGGCCGGAACTGACCACATCAGTTGCGGGGCCAGCGCCGTCCGATACCAAAACATTGATACTTGTGCCGAAGTCTACGGTGCCGGTGATTGGCGATGGCAGCGTGTGTGGGTAGGCGGCCATCGCGCGTTCAGAGAAGGGGCTTTCGGCGCCAATATCCCACGTGCCACCGGAAGCGGCATCACCGACAAGGCGACTGGCGGCAGCGACGGTTGATTGTGTCAGCCTGGAAAGCTGGTCAACAAAGCGTGCGCCTGTGGCGCCTTTAGCAACGGAACAGGCCCACAAGGCAATCTGGCTACCGGCGGCGGCAGCCGACTGGAGGGCGTCTGCAAATGGCGAGGGCTGTGCCAGATGGGCGCCGTCGATGCGCTCGCCCGCAAGATTGAACGCGCCGGGCTCACCGTGTGTCAGGATATGGACCGCGCCAACGGGCGCCAGAGCTTCGAGGCTTTTGACAACGTCCTCGAGTTTTCCTTCTTCCGCAAGTACCACATGTGTGCCTGGAACAAGCCCATCAAGCAGGATGGCCGATTCGTCAACTGTTGAATCGACAATCAGAACCGCAGGATGCTTGTCCTGCTTGGCCCTTTCAGTGCCTTTAATGTGGTTGGAAGAAGTGATGGATGTCGTGGCGCCGCCTAAGCCGTCTACCATAATATTTCCCTAATGCTGAATGATCTACAAGTCACCACCTAGCCCCGCAGGCTGCGGACCCTCGAGTGTTTTACCTAGTATACTCATTGCCCCCAAGTACACGTGCAGTTTTAGTCTTTACCTGACTTACGCGAAACCAAGACACTTAGCATCTCATTGCTTTTTCGTTCGCACGTAACAAAATAGTGGAGAATTACTTAGCAATAAACAATTACTTTGCGAAATCGCCGCATTTTTTGGTTGTATTCAGATTGTGCCAAGTGGCCGAAGGGATCAAAAGCAATCCCAGGTTTGGCGGAAACCCTGGCAACTCCCAGCATGTAGCGCTCCATCAAGTGAATGAAAAAACAACCGTTTTCCGCAGGAGCCAAGAAATGTTGGCACTAATAGGTTGACTGAGGCTAATCTTAAGGTTTCAATTCCAATTCTTGTTATGCGTGTGTTTCCCGAGTTTTTTGCATCCATTCCAAACATTATAGGGGACGACCTATGGAAGGTTATCTAGGAGTCATTGAGGCACTTGGTTTCAGTTTTGTACCGCGCTTTTACGGCGCGTGTGCGGGCGGCTTGATTGCGATCAGCCAGAATACTGCTCTTTTCTCACTTTTGGGCACAGCGTTCGGTGGTGACGGCCGCGTCACCTTTGGCCTGCCGGAAATGCGCGGCCGCGCTGCCATGGGCTTCGGAACCGGCCCTGGACTGCCAACCTATATCATGGGGCAGAAAACGGGTCTTGAGGAAGTGAGCCTCAATACAACGCACCTGCCGGCTCACACCCATGGCCATACCTATGCGGGTGGCGGTGGCGGCACCAGTGTGGTGCAGGTTGAGGTTTCGACCGAAGGCGGCAAAAAACAGACCCCGGCCGACGGCGATTATCTGGCCGCTCCGGCAAGTGGTTTGGGCGCGCCGATTGGGAATGCATACACGGCACCTGCGGATGTAACGTCGACGGCAGTGATCGGTGGCGTAAATGTAACCGGTGGTGGTGGGTTTGACCCGAACGCCCTTGCCATTCTGGAATCGGGTCAAGGCCAACCGTTCCCGCTCGTTCAGCCCAGCACCGTCGTGAATTTCTGTATCTGCATGCAGGGTATGTTCCCGTCACGCAGCTAACCCTAAGGGACGGAATTATCCAGCCCTTTAATGAAGGAGGTTTAGCTATGCTGGACAAGGTAACATCAAAGAATTTCAGGGATATCGCAGGGACGAAAGCGGTTTTGACCATCATGGATGGCCCGGACGTGGAGCTGACGGTTCAGGACGTTCTTGAAATAAAGGTCGGCAAGGACGAAGAGCGTCCATCCGATTGCCGCAAGGCGCCTTTCACCGTGATTCTGAGCGGACCTGAATCCTATCAGGCACCTGATGGCAGCTATGACATTAGCTTTGAAAAGATCGGTGTCATTGAAGGGGTTTATGTCGACAACCGGTCCGACAACCCGGAAAGCAACGATTTCAATGTGGAGCAGGCCCAGAAGGCCGCGGCGGAAGTGAAGAAAAAGGCGATGGCACAGGCCAAGAAAAAGGCGGCGCCGAAAGCCAAAGCTAAAGCCGCAGAGAACACATCGCCACCGGCCCCACCAGAGCCTGTTGTGCTTTATGAAATCAATTTCGGTTAGCCGGCGTCAGGAGATTTATCATGTATGACCAATATATGGGTGTGATCAAGGCGCTCGGATTTCAGTTTGTGCCCGCAGAATGGGGCTATTGCGGTGGCGCTTTGATGGGGATTGGCCAATTTTCCGCACTCTTCTCGCTACTCGGTTGCCGTTTCGGCGGTGACTGTCGAACCAACTTCGGCCTGCCTGACCTGCGCGGTCGCGTTCCTATGGGGCAAGGAACAGGCCCGGGGCTTACGCCAAGGGAGATGGGGCAAGTGCCGGGATGGAATCAACACCCCTTTGACATTCTGCATTTGCCGCTGCATCGCCACTCAATCACCTACAGTGGCGGCGGCGGCAGTGCTGGCGTTTCGGTTAGTGTGTCTGCCGAAGGCGGTAAAAAACCGGCTCCAGCGGATGGTGACTATCTGGCTGTGCCTGCAAGCGGTCTTGGCGCGCCTCTGGGCAACGCCTACACGGCACCCGCTGAAGTAACGTCGAAGGCGTCTATTGGCGGCGTGTCGGCCGTTCTGGACGGTTTCAATTCGAATGCGCTGCTCATCCAAAATACGCCACAGCCAACCCACGCCGTGTCGCTCATGCAACCGGTACAGGCGGTCAACTATTGCATCTGTATGGAAGGCATCTATCCGTCACGCAGCTAGCGATATAGTGAACCATGGAGTGCCGCTTTCGTGCGGCACCCACCCGCCAGGGGAGGCGGACTTGGTCGAGTTTACTGGGTGGACTAAATTTTTGGGAGACAATCATGACAGATACAGCCGCGACACCAGTATCCATTGGTGAGGTCAACGCACAGTACTTCGGTGACGGGGAGGCGCGGACTTTCCAGTTCGTTGCCGGTGACCTGACAATGCCAGTCGAGCTGATGAACTGTATGGAAAAGCCGGAATCGGCAGGCCCTGACAGCAGGCGCACCCCTTTTCATCTGATCTTTCGGGCTGACGTGAATGAAGGGCACCTGATGCAGCAGACGCTTGAATTCAACGGCAGCATCCATGGCCTCGAAGACGGTCCGCTGGACGGCCTTTTGATCCACCGCATGATGCGCCCAGCGCAGATGCCAGAAGGCGCCTATTATCAGGTCATCTTCAACTGACCTGCGGCAAAAAGACTACGGAGATACAGGATGATTGAAGGAACGGTTAATCTGCCGCATGGCATTTCAGCTCGTCCAGCTGGTCGGCACGACAAGGATTTCCTTGCCAAAATGTTCAAGGACAACCGCGACGACCTCCGGATGGCCGACGCGGACAAGGACTATATCGAAACGGTGATCGAGATGCAGCTCGAAGCCCAGATGGGCGGCTACGGCGCACAATTCCCGAACGCCATTTATCTCATTCTTGAAAAGAACGGCTCCCGCATCGGTCGGTTGACACTTGATGTCCAGCCGGTTGAGCTCCGGCTCGTTGACCTTGATTTCATCAAGAAGGCGCAGGGCAAGGGCTTCGGGTCTTCGATCCTCTTGTGGCTGATGAAAGCAGCGGCGACCACCAAGAAACCGCTTCTGGTTCCAACGCGCCGCGATGATTTCGCCATGGGCAAGTTCCTCGAGAAATACGGCTTCGTTGAAGATGAAAGCATGTCCGACCAGGTCTATGCCCGACTGAGCTGGATGCCCACGGCGGATGAGATGGCAGGCATTGCAGATATCAGGCCGCGCGCATCCGCTGGCGGCATGGTGTAGCCTCGCGCGCCTCGGCTAGGCGCCGGGGCCGTCAAACGACATGCTTTTCACCAGGGCGAAGACGGGTGTGCCCACCTCAAGCGACAGATCGCGGCAGGCATCATGGGTGACTTGTGACCTGATCTGCCTGCCCCCTATATCAACCAGCACATCCACATGGCAGACATCCTCTGCGTCGTGGATGTCCGCGATTTTGCCTTTAAGAATATTACGGATGCTGATGGCTTCTGGTTTCTTGAGCGCCAGCGCCACGTCACGCGCCTTCACCCGAACCGACACCCTGGATCCGATCGCCGCGTCGATTAACGGCGTCGTCAGGGTCTGGTCGCCTGCCTCAAGCTGGGTCAGGCTCATGCCCTTGTCGTGGCTCTGAACCGTTGCTTCCAGCATCACACCGGCTTCAGAGCGGCCATCGGGCGGCGTGAAATCCAGCTGGCTGAACAGGGTGCCTGTCGGGCCTTCAGCTTCCTTCCTGCCAGCCTTTATGATCACCAGGTGATCCGCAAGCCGCGCCACTTCAGCCGAATCGTGGCTGACATACAGGATCGGGATTCGCGCCTCGCGGTGCAAGGCCTCCAGGCACGCCAGCACCTCGTCGCGCCCCCCCCGGTCCAGCGCCGACACGGGCTCGTCCATCAACAGAAGTTCCGGTCCCCGCATCAGTGCTCGCGCCACGGCTACCCGTTGGCGCTCCCCGCCAGACAGCGTGTGTGGCGCGCGCGCCAGCAGGTGGCTGATTTTCATCAGCTCGACAATATGGCCGAACACGGGCGGCGTGCGGCCGCTCCATAAGGACCGCTTTTCGCCGAACTTGATGTTGTCCGCCACATTCAGATGGGGGAACAGGCTGGCCTCCTGGAACACATAGCCGATGGGGCGCTCGTGCGGCGCCATGAAAAGGCCGCTCGCGCTGTCCTGCCACAGGGTGCCCCCCACGCGCAGGCTGCCTTCCAGTTTGCCAAGCCCGGCGATGGCGCGCAGGATCGTGGTCTTGCCGCTGCCGGACGCACCAAACAGCGCGGTCACGCCCATGCCCGGCATGGTGAAGTCCACATCGATGGCCAGCACGCCGGTCTGTCCGCGGAAGGCAGCATGTATCGTTCTGGCTTGATGCATATCTGGGCTCACGGCCGGTCCTCCCTATTGAACCGGAGCCGCTTTTCAAGCGTCATCACCGTGAAGATCACAAGGAAGGAGAAGACCAGCAGGCCGCCCGCCAGCATATGCGCAGGCGCCCAATTGAGAGTCTCCACATAGTCATAGATGGCCACAGAAAGCACGCGGGTTTCACCCAGGATATTGCCGCCGATCATCAGCACGACGCCAAATTCGCCCACCGTATGGCTGAACCCCAGCACCGCACCCGTCAGGAAACCCGGGCGCGCCAGCGGTACAGCCACGCTCCAGAACCGGTCCCAGGGGCTGGCGCCCAGCGTGGCGGCCACCTCGAACGGCCGGTCGCCAATGGCTTCAAACGCGTTCCTGATGGGCTGCACAACAAAGGGCAGGGAATAGATCACCGAGCCGATCACCAGACCCTCAAAAGTGAAGGCCAACGACCGCGCCCCATAAAGCGAGGCGATAAAGCCGCCGGGGCCGTCGGGGCCCAGCGCCATCAGAAGATAGAAGCCGAGCACCGTGGGCGGCAACACCAGGGGCAGCGCGACGATTGCCGCGACAGCTTCCTTGAAGCGGCTATCGGACCGTGCCAGCCACCAGGCGATGGGGGTGCCCACCACCATCAGGATCAGCGTGGTCACAAGCGCCAGCTTGGCGGTCAGGAAAATCGGGGCCCAGATGTTCACGTCATCCACGGGTGTTTCCCCCTGGTGCGCTTGCCTGATATCCCATGCGTGCGATGACCGCGCGGGCTTCCCCCTCTTTGAGGAAATCGAGGAAGGCGCGGGCGGCCTCGTTGGCCTCACCGTGCTTCAAGAGCACAGCGTCCTGCGCGATTGGGCTGTGGAGATCGGCGGGCACAAGCCAATAGTCCGTTGGCGGCTGGTCGAACACCTGCGCCAGCGCAACGAAGCCCAGCTCCGCATTGCCGGTGGCGACAAACTGGTAGGCCTGCGCCACATTGGTGCCGCGCACCAGCCGGGACTGGTATCGCGGCAGCAGCCCCAGGGTCGTCAGTGCCTCAAGCGCCGCTGCGCCATAAGGGGCTGTCGCTGGGTTGGCAATCGCCAGCCGTGTTGGCGCTGTTGTCTCAAGTGTCTCAACATGCACTGGCTGTTTATTGCCGCCAAAAAGCACAAGCCGCCCGGTAGCATAGGTGAAGCGGCTGCCCATGACGGCCAAGCCTTCTCGTTCTGCCCGCTCGGGGCGCATCTGGTCGGCGGCAAGGAAGGCATCAAAGGGCGCGCCCTGGCTGATCTGGGCATAAAGCTGGCCCGTGGCGCCAAAGCTGAAGTGGATGCGGTGGTCGCTCTCGCGCTCGAACGCCGTGCCGATCGCCCTGGCTGCATGGGTGAAATTGGTGGCTACGGCCACGCGGGCCTCACCTGCGAATGCGGGACCGCCCAGCAGCGCCATCAAAAGCAGCAGTTTAGCAAAACGCAGCATCCGCATTCGCCCGATCGTTTCTGTGAAACACTTCAAAATGTCTAGCGTGCGCCGGGGCGTGAAGCAAGGCGAAGGCGTTAAAAAGAAGGGCGGCGCTGAAGCCGCCCCTTCATGGTCTTTATATATCGACGTCTGCGAGAGCGATTTCGCCGATTGAGACGCCTGTTATGAAGATTGTGTTTCCGCCGCCGGTGTCGATGAGGACGCCGTGGTCTCGGCCGAGTTTGGTCTCGCGCGCGGCGAGAGTGATGGAATCGATCGGGCTTGTGATGCCGGTGAGGTCGAGCGTGTCCGCCAGCGGGTCGAAGCCAGTGATCACATCATTGCCGTGGTCGCCTGTGAAGGTGAAGACGTCAGTGCCGGATGTGCCGCGGAAGGTATCATCGCTTGCCGCCACATCCAGGAGGGCCCCACCGTCGCCGATGATGGTCGCTTGTGTGAGTTCGGCGAGGCTGACGTCCTCAAGGAACACGCTGTTGCCGCCGCCCAGGTCGATGAGCACGCCGTCATCGCGGCCGTGGCTGGTCGCGTAAGCTGCGTCCAGCACGTCGGAGAGGGTGGCAAAGCCCGCCGCGGTGCCTGAGAAGTCGAGCGTGTCGCCGCCGAGCTCCAGGTCGGTGATCACGTCATTGCCGCTGTCGGCGCCAAAGACGAAGCGGTCGTCGTGGCGGTTGCCGGTGAGGGTGTCGTCGCCCAAGCCGCCATCAATGGTGTCGTCGCCGCGGCGGGCATCGATCACGTCATCGCCGTCCGTGCCGGTCACTGTGTCGTTGCGGTTGGAGCCGCGGAGGCGGTTGTTGCCTTCAAGGGGCAGCGTGACCTCGCTCTCGCCGCTGTAGAGGATGCTGGCATCCATCAGCTCACCGAGCGTCAGGTCCTCAACGAACAGGGTGCCGCCGAGGTCGTCTGTGATCAGGACACCCTCGACGCCGCCCGAAGTGGTCTCTTCCGCATAGGCTCTCAGCAGCGTGTCTGCGGTGATGGAGGTGGCCGAGAGGTCGAGGATGTCCTCATTGACGTCAAAGTCGGTGATGGTGTCGCCTCCTTCACCCTCGCGCATGATGAAGCGGTCGCTGCCCGATCCGCCGATAAGCTCGTCATGGCCCAGGCCGCCGGTGAGCGTGTCGTCGCCCGCGCCCGCGTCGAGCGTGTCGTTGCCCGCGCCGCCATCGAGCGTGTCGCTGCCGCCGCCGGTGGCGATCATGTCGCCGCCCAGAAGCCCGATGGCATAGTCATCGCCGCCGTCGCCCGTGAGCGTGTCGCTTGCCGCGGAGCCGAGCCGCACGGTGCCCTCGATCGCGAAGTTGGCGACCGTAATGTCGCTTGCGGTCACGCCGGTCAGGCGCAGGATGTTGCCGCCGCCTGCGTCAAAGACAGCGTCCGCCCCGTCTTGCGCGAGGCCTGCAAGTACCTGGGCGAAGTTGAAGCCCGCGCCCCTGAGATCCAGCTGGTCGCTGGCGGTATCGAAGTCGGTGATGACATCGCTGCCGAATCCGCTTGCGAAGCTGAAGAGGTCCGTGCCGGCGCCGCCAGAAAGCGTATCATCGCCCGCGCCGCCGATGATGGTGTCGTCGCCCGCGCCGCCGTCGAGCCTGTTATTGCCGTCGCCGCCGTTCAGCAGGTCGTCATGGCAGCTGCCGATCACGCCCTCAACGTTCTGATAGAGGTCGCCCCCGATCATCACGCCGCCAGCGTCAGACAGGCTGATGCCCGTCATATCGACGCCGGTCAGCATATCGGTGAGGTCGATCATGTCGAAGCCGTCTCCGCCATCGACCGTGTCTCCGCCCATCGGCGCGCCGCCATAAGGGTTGAAGCCGGTTGGGGCCGCGTAGGTGAAGTCCTCCGCGCTGAAGGAGAAGGTGGCCGCATGACCGCCGCGGCCACTCGTGTCATAGCCGCCCGCCGCCGGCACATAAGGTTCGCTGATGCCGGTCATGACCGCATGGCTGGTGTCGCCCGCCGCGATCTCGTCGGCGGTCGCGCCGTTCTGCCACTCGCCGTTAATCGAGATCCAGATGGCGCCGGCGTCGGCGTCAAACGCCACGCCGATCACATCGCCTTCGCCGATGCTGTCGAGGCCGCGTTCATCGCGGCTTGCGCGGCGGCCGTCGCCCACATAGGTCTGGCCGTTGCCGCGCAGCATCAGGGAGCCGTCGATCGAGCCGAGGTCCTCTGTCCAGTCGCTGCCCGCAGGCGCCGCGATCGCCACATAGAGGCCGCCGCCGCCACGGGCCACATCCGTCAGCGTGATCTCCCAATAGTGCTGGCCCGAGGCCATCTCGTCACTGGCCGCCACGCCTTCACGGTTGCGCCCGCCTTCATAGATATAGCTGAGCCCGTCATCCGTTACCGTGACCTGCGACGCGTGGGACGCATCCTCAAGGCCCGTGCCGGTGGATGCTTCCTCACCGTCATAGGCCGTGATGGTGTCGTCGCCGCAGCCGGCGTTGATCAGGTCCGCGCCCGCGCCGCCATGGATGAGGTCGTTGCCTGCGCCGCCCTCGATGGTGTCGAAGCTGCCGCCGCCCAGGATGGTGTCGTCGCCCGCGAGGCCGACGATGCTGTCGCGGCCCAGGCTGCCCGTCAGGCTGTCATTGCCCGCCGTGCCGGTGAGGGTGTCGCCGAAGCTGAAGTCGCTCTCGCTTACCGCCGCGGCGCTGACGCCTGTGAGCGTGATGCTGTTGCCGTTCGCGTCAGAGATGACAGCGTCGCCGTCCACGTCACTGATGGTCAGGTCGCCAAAGGAGAGGCTGGAGACGGAGAAGTCGAGGATGTCTGTGCCCACCTCGAAGTCGGTGATCACGTCATTGCCCCAGCCGTCGCTGAGGACGAAGCTGTCTGCGCCCGACCCGCCCGAGAGCGTGTCGTCGCCGCCCGCCCCCATGATCACGTCGTCTCCCTGCTGCGTGACTGTCAGGTCGCCGAAGGCCATGTCGGTGTAGCTGATGTCGATAAAGTCTTCATCGGGATTGAAGTCAGTGACGGTGTCCTGGCCCCAGGCCGCTCCGATATGGAAAGTATCACTGCCCGAACCGCCGGACAGAAGGTCGTTGCCGCTGCCCCCCCGCAGCTCATCGTCACCATTGCCGCCGTCCAGAATGTCATTGCCGCTACCGCCGGAGAGCGTATCATTGCCGTTGTCGCCGCCCAGCAATGTATCGTCGCCCCCATAGCCTTCAAGCCAGTCATAGCCGCCATTGCCGTCGAGCAGGTTGGCGCCGTCATCGCCCACAAGGTGATCATAATTGTGAGTGCCCCTGAGGCCTTCAACATTGGTGATCTCGGGCATCAGCAACCGCTGGAAGCCATTCGTCAGGATCCAGGCCTGTTCGCCAAGCGTAGCTTCGAGCCGGATATTCAGTCCCGAGAAATCGAGGATGTCGAAACCGGCGCCACCATCGATGGTATCGGTGCCGGTGGTGGCGATCAGCGTGTCGTCGCCGTTGCCGCCCTGGTACCGGTCGTCGCCCGAGGTGCCGGTGATCACTTGTCCCGGGGTTCCCTCAGAAATGTTCAGGAGGTCGGCGTCAACACTTGCGGCGCTGAAGTTCCGGATCAGGATCGAATTACCGCCGCCGTCGGATACCAGCGCGTCGCCGCCTTGCTGGGTGACGGTCAGATTGTTGAAGGTCAGGCCGGTCGCGGATAGGTCGATCTGGTCGGTGTTGCCGTCGAAATCGGTGATGGTGTCATGGCCCCAACCGGCGTCAAACCTGAACAGGTCTGCGTCCGCGCCACCCACTAGCGAATCGTCACCCCGGCCCCCGGCAATCGTGTCTGCGTTGGCCTCGCCTTTGAGGATGTCATCACCATTGCCCCCGGCCAGAAAATCATTGCCATCGCCGCCTGCCAGATAGTCGTCGCCACAGCCACCAGAGAGAACATCCGCCCCGTCAAGGCCGTATAGTCGGTTGTGGTTGCTGTCGCCGGTGACGGTGTCATCATAATTCGTGGCAGAGATGTTCTCGATGTTGATCAGGACATCGCCTTCGGCTTCGCTGCCGGCTGTTGCGCCGGTCGCGAGATTGACCAATATCGCCGCATCAGCAGAGAAATAGTAGACAGTGTCGGTGCCGTCACCGCCGTCCAGCGTGTCTGCGCCGTCGTGGGCACGCAGATAGTCGTCGCCGTTTCCGCCATTAAGGTAGTCGTCGCCGTCCATGCCGATCAGGTCGTCCCGGCCGTCGCCGCCGAAAAGGGTGTCGTTGCCGTCGCCGCCCCAGACGGCATCGTTGCCATCGCCGGCGGAAACCAGGTCGTTCCCTCCCTGAGCGCTCAGGAGGTCGCGCTCGCCACTGCCGACAAGGGTATCATTACAGTGGCTGCCCAGCACATGGTCGATGTTGCTCAGGACATCGCCTTCGGCATGGCCGAAGTGGTTTTCACCGGTCGCAAGATTAACAGACACGGCGGCGTCGCTGCCGCGATAGTCGGCAACGCCACCCCCATCGGACCCGCCGTCGATGGTGTCGGCGCCTTGGCCGCCCCGGATGATGTCATGGCCGCCACCGGCGTCGATCCGGTCATTGCCGTCCCCGCCATCGATGGTGTCGGATTCGGCGCCCCCGGTGATGGTATCGTCACCCGCGTCGCCATATAGGGTGTCCTTGCCGTCGAGGCCGATGATCACATCATTGCCGGCACCACCATTGTTGCCGCGGATTGTGTCCGCGCCGGCCTGCCCGGAAATACTGTCGTTGCCCGCTGTTCCGGAAAGGCTGTCGTCGCCTGTGGTGCCAATGATGACGTTTGTATCGTTGTTGCCGTCCAGCGACAGGTCTGCGGCCGAAATGTCTGAAATGTTTGTGTTGGTCAGCAGGATGCTGTTGCTTGCGCCATCGGAAATCAGGACATCGCTGCCCTGTTGGCTGATGGTGAGATCGCCATAGCTCAGGCCGGTTTGCGAAAGGTCCAGCCGGTCTTGGCCATCTGTGTAACCAGTGATGGTGTCATCGCCCCAGCCAGCCCGGAAGCGGTAGATATCCGCACCCATGCCGCCAACAAGTGTATCATCGCCCAGGCCGCCTTCCAGAAGGTCGTCGCCCGCGTTGCCTTCCAGGAGGTTATCTGCGCAGTTGCCTGTCAGGGTGTCGTCGCCGTTTGCGCCCACGGCGTTTTCAATAATGACGCCGTCCATCACATAGACGGTTTCGTGTTCTTCCGGGGAATTCAAGCCAGTATAGCTGATGACGGTCCCCACATCGGACCATGACCCAGGGGTCAGGTTGATATGGACGTCGGCATCGCCGCCGGTGACACCAAATGTGTCCATGCCGCCGCTGTCGTAGATGGTCAGATAATGGCGGTCGGAAAGGTCGAAGAGATAACTATCGCTACCGGACGTGCTGTTATAGTCCACGCCATACAGATACTGCAGCGCCTTGATGTCCAGCTGCATGAAGGTCTGTGGGTAAAGGTCCCCGCCGGTTGCTTCGGGATTTCTGGCCGAAGCGTTATAGCTCATGACCGTATAGTCCCAACCGTCGAGAGAGCTATCGAGCTGGCCGAACGATCCGAAGGTGTCATGCGGGTGCTTCAGCCCCAGCGCGTGGCCCAGTTCGTGGATATAGACCAGCTTGAAATAGGCATTTGTTTCAGACTGGGTGAGGCTGGAAAACCAGATGTCACCGGCATAGGCGCCTGTGGCCGGGTAATAAGCCCAGGCTGCCACGCCCGGTCGGCTGTAGCTGGTCCAGGCGGCGCGGATGGTGCCTGCGCTGTCGCCGCTGTCTTCTACTTCTATGAAGTTGAGGTCGGTAATGCCCTCAAGCCAGGCAAAGGTGGTCTCGAAAAGCGCGACGGTTGAGGCCGCCAGTCCCGCCGCCTGCCGCCGCGTCAAAGAGGCTTGGATTTTCCTGCACGCTGCCAACATCAATATCGTTGCCGTTCGCGGACGGGAAGTGTTCCATCAGGCGAATGGTGCCGCCACCCGCGGTCAGGGAGACATTCACGCCCGCGCCGGAGCCCGCATAGCTGACGGTATCGTCGCCCGCGCCGCCAACGATCGCGTCTGCGCCTTCGCCGCCAATCAGCATGTCATCGCCATTGCCGCCGATCAGCGTGTCATCGCCGTTGCCGCCCGCAAGCGTGTCGTTGCCGTCACCGCCCGTGATGCTGTCGTTGCCCGCCCCGCCCGCAAGGCTGTCGGCGGCGGCGGTCCCTTGAAGGGTTACGTCCGTATAGCCAGAAGGCAGGTTCAGGTCACTCGCCGTGATGCTGGAAGCGTCGGTCTGCAGCAGGCGGATGCTGTTACCGCTGCCGTCTTCGATGAGTGCCGCGCTTAAGACTTGCGTGATGGTCAGGTCGGCAAAGGTCAGGCCGGTCGATGACATGTCGATCTGGTCGATCCCGTCCTGATAGTCACCGATCGTGTCGTTGCCCCAGCCCGGGCCGAAGACGAAGGTATCACTTGCCTGGCCGCCGCTCAGCATGTCGTTGCCCGCGCCGCCGTCCAGCACGTCGTTACAGTTGCCACCGCCCACCGCGCCGTAATCGTCGCCGCGCAGGTTGTCGTCGCCATCGCCGCCCAGAAGCGTGTCACTGCCACCCAGGCCCAGGATAGTGTCGTCGCCGTTGCCGCCGTCGATCCGTATGTCGCTGCCGTCGGCCATGATGAAGTCGTCGCCATCGCCAGCTTGAATTGCTTCGATGTTGGCGAGCGTCGCCGAAATATTGTCCTGGCTCGCGCTTTCTGTTGCCCCGGAAATAAACTCCACCCGGTCGCCGATGTCGGACAGGATGCGGAGGAGATCATAGCCCGCGCCGCCGTCGATGGTGTCGCCGCCGCCGGTGGCTACAATCGTGTCGTCGCCGTCGCCAGCCAGCACCGAATCCGGGCCGCTGGTGCCTGTGAGGCTGTCGTTGCACGCGGTGCCTTCAATCAGATTGGCGGGCAGGTTGAAATGCTCGGGCCTAAGGATGGATGCGGCTACATTCACCAGCCGGATGCTGTTGCCGTTGCCGTCCTCGATCAGCGTGTCGGCTAGGTCCTGCGTGATTGTGAGGTCACCGAAGGTCAGGCCTGAGCCAGACAGGTCGATCTGGTCGGTACCGTCGACAAAGTCTATCAGGCTGTCATTGCCCCAGCCGGGGCCAAAGACGAAAAGGTCAGCGCCACTACCGCCGGTCAGGGTATCGGTGCCGTCACCGCCCGTCAGTGTGTCGTCGCGGGTTTGGCCGATCAGCACGTCGTTGCCGCTGCCGCCGTCGGCATTCAGGATGGATTGGCCGAGCGCACCGAAAGGCCCATTGAGCGCTTCGATGGTGTCATTGCCCGTACCGCCCGGGACAGTGAAAATCGAATGCTGGCCACCCACGGCGATATGGTCATTGCCGCCCGCCCCGTCGATGACGCTGGGGGTGAGCTGCCAGGAAAAATCATCGTCGACGCCAAAGACAACGGGGCTGACGCCGATCACGATGTTCTCGGAGTTGTTCGTGCCGGTTACGTCCAGCAGGCTGTTGTTGACGAAAACCAGGATCTGCTCGAACCCCGAGAAAGTGGCAAAGTCGGCCATGTCGAGGGACGCGTGGTTGTTGGTGATCTCCTCGATCTCGATTCGGAGGGTGTCGTCGCCGATGCCGCCAACAGCCGAACCAACGCTTTGCGCCAGGGCGGGAGAGACCGTGACAAAATCATTGCCGTCGCCCATATCGATGGACGCAACGCCAGCTTCATCAGTGTAAGTGTAATGCAACGCATCGTTGCCGTCGCCTGCGTCAACGGTATCACCATTGCCAAGACCATAGATCGTGTCGTCACCGCAGCCGGCCATGATAAGGTCGGTGTTTGCAGTGCCTTCGATGACGTCGGCATTATGGGTGCCTGTAATATCCGCCATACGTCCCCCATCAACGTTGGTGCGGTTGCCTGAATTACCCCAATCTTAGACCGGCGAAGGTGTGCCAAGTCAAGCTATTAGTGTAATTTTACCCATATTGTATCAGGTTTATAAACTCCCCTGTCTGCCCTGCCGCCCTACGGCTACGCCCTGGCCCGTTTTGAGTGGGGCTGCGGGCGATTTCCGGCAGCGCGTTGCGTGCCAATACAACCGGGTCAAACAGGAAATTTATGGCGCGGTCTTTCTACGCGTTGCTCCCGTTCTTGCGGAATGATATACAGCTAAAAGTAGATTATACGTCGCTATAGATGTACTAGTTCGAGAGTTCCCGAAAGTAACGAGACAAGGATTGGGTGCCGCCCTGGCAGCCCTCAGTCGGCACGATTTAGTCTGTGCCGGCGGGTGAAGACATGCGGGGGTTGATCACCAATCAGGCATCCGGGTCGCCAGGGGGCGGCCTCTTAACCAACAAAGGCATTATCATGACTGTTCATCCACCCAACACGCCACCAAACCTTTCGGAGCCACTGATCACCGAACCGCCCCAGATGTCGCCGGGTGTGCCAACTGCAGACCTTGGGCCCCTTCAGTATCTGATCGGCACCTGGACCAACCAGAACCTGCCGGGCACAAACATGGGAGGGCCCCAGGCGCCATACGCTTACAATGTGATGCCGCTGCCGCAGGTGGACCCATCAACGCCGAACGGGTTTATTCTCAAGAACTTCACCTATTATGAAGAGCTGACATTCTCGGCCATTCACGGCAATGCCGCGAACCGGGGCGGCATCGGCACGCAGACCGCCAATACAATCTTTTACGAGCAACGGGTCTATTTTGCCGAAGGGCCAAACAAGGATGCCCTGGTGCATGCCGAAAACGGCTCCTTGCTGTTCCTGACAGACGGCACCCAGCAGTTGGGGCCATATGGCAACGGCGACCAGCCGGGCATTGGCAACCAGACGGTCAAGAACAGCATGGCGCCCACCCAGGAGTTTAACCTGGTCAAGCAGGTGTCGGTGCCGCACGGTAACTCGATCCTCGCGCTCGGCAACGCTGTTGGAGGCAGTTCCGGCGTCCCCGCCATTCCGCCCGCGTCTGTGATCCCTCAGGGCTATAGCACCTTGCCGCCTGAATATACCAAGCAGGACCCGGTGATGAACCCGCAGCCTGAGTATACGGCCAACCCGAACAAGGTGTTGACCGACGCGCTGGCTGCGCGGCCAGCCACCAACTTTCTTGAGCTGACCATGAGCAGCCGCAACGGCAAGGGGGCCGTGACCAATATCGGGTTCGAACAGCAGCACGCGAATGTGCAGTGCTACGATTTCACTTATTGGCTCGAATCCTTCGATGGCACCGAAAACTATACCCAGCTGCAATATAGCCAGAGCATCTGGATGCAGATTCCGGTGGGCGGCAGGTTCCTTGTGTTCCCGCACGTCACGGCCAACACACTCACCAAAGTTTCGGGTTCTTAAAAACAAATGGGCGTTCGGGCCGAACCGGGCGCCCAAAAAGCAGGCATCCCAACAGGAACAGAGGACAAACCTATGTACGACACCAATCAAGGCAGCGACCCGCTTCTGCCACCAACTGAAGCGGAAAAGACGCTGATCAACACCATCAACACGTCACCCGAGTGGACCCGCGAGCGGGCGCTTGCCGAGCTCAAGTCCCACCTGCAGGTGGCGGTGGAGATCGAACTCGCGACCCTGCCTGTCTATCTTTACACCTATTATTCCATCAACCGGACGCCGGATGATTTCCCGACAACCCATGTCACCCGTTTCGCTGACGAGGCAGGCGGCCTGATCATGAGCGTTGCGGTGGAAGAGATGCTGCATATGTCGCTGGCGTCGAACATCCTCTACTCCTTGGGGCAGGAGCCGCAGCTTTACGGTAAGTCGCCGTGGCCATATCCGTCCAACCTGCCGGGTCACGCCTATCTGGGGCCGGACGGCAAGCCGATGCAGATCCCGCTTGCGCCTTTCTCGCTTGAGCAGATGTGGAAATTCCTGGAAATTGAATATCCGGCCACAATGGACGCGATCCCGCAGCCAGGCGATTGGACCACAATCGGCCAGGTTTATTCCTATGTGCGCTGTATCATCCTGTCGAAATACATCGAAGACGCGGATTTCACGCAGGGCGCAATGATCAACCAGGTTCAGTCTGGTAACTATTCGCCGAACAATATCGACACGGTGTACCCAAACGGCAGCTTCAACAAGACCTGCCCGGTGCCGCCACCGACCGCTGGCTCTGCCGCCACTGTCGCAGAGTTCTCCAGCCGGTCCGACAGCCATGCGGGTGGGGCCGAACTTCTGACCGTCAATTCGAAGGAATCAGCCCTTCTTGGTATTCAGACGATCGACGCCCAGGGCGAAGGTTATGATTTCACCCGTTTTGATGATCCGTCACAGCAGGAGCTGTCGCACTACTACAAGTTCCTGACGCTGCAGTCGAACCTCGAGGGCTATGACCCTAGCCACGAGAAGATCCCACAGTCGAACCCGACCCCGCCACCAGCAGCCGCAACCACCATCACGAACACGGATCTCGCGACCTTTGTCTATGACTATCCCTATAACCCGGTCGCCGCGAATTATGAGCCCGGTTACAAGGACTGCGCCGATGTGGTGAATGGTCTCTATCAGTATATGCTGATCATGACCGAGACCATCTTCAAGGTGCCGGCGCCAGAGCAGAAGCTCTATTTCAACCAGGCCCTGCACCGGTCGATGATCTGGATTCTCGACAAGGTGATCCAGGCCATGCGCAAACACAAGGCGCCGGTAAAGGAAGGCTGCCTGATCAAGGAGGTCGCCTTCGCGCCGTCGTTCGAGAACATAGACCTGGGCACGCGCGCCGAGGCCTTCAGCACACTCAAAAACATGTGTGCGGCGCTCGACACCGCGTACGGTAATGCCCCGTGGTACGGTGGCCCTGATAGCGATATCAAATATTATATCGACCTGATCCCGACGCTGTTTGACGTCTCGCCTTTCTGGAGCGGGGACATGCCGATCCAGACAGGTCTGGTCAGCCAGCAGTTGGCGGCCAAGGCGGGCGGTGCGGTGCAGGCAACCACGCCAGCCCACCCGAACGCGAACAAGCTGAAGGTGGCAACCTGTGACGTGGGGCCTTACGCAGGCATTCCGAAGTTCCCAAAAAATCCGCCAGCTACAGTCGGTGCGGACGAAGTGCGTCACGCCTGCATGGGCTTGAACTCCTGCGAGAACCAGGGCCGCACGCGCGACAATGCATGTGCCGGGCAGGGCTATTGCTCAACCGCGCTGGCATATAATTACGCCAACCCGCAGGCGCCCTTGGTGCAGGACCATACCTGCCACGTGAAGAACAACTGCGCGGGGCAGGGCGGTTGCGGCCTCTACGGCACGGCGGAAGAACAGTATAACGACCCAAGCAACAACGACTGCGCTACCAAGGGGTCGTGCGCCACGCCGATCAACGCCGAGCGTTTCTCCACCATGGGTGAGAACCAGGGCAAGAGCGTGTGGGTTCGCGCCCGGGAGATCTTCGAGACGAAGACCTATCCGGAACTGCGCAAGAAGAACCCGAACCTGCCGGAAACGCCACCATCTGTGCCGCACCCCAACCTGTTCCAATATGGCCCGACGATCCAGTGGATCCAGGACTATAGCGGCCAGGGCATGACCGCCTGCGGTGCCTCCGGCATGAGCGGCGCGGGTAGCTGTTCCTGATGGACGGCAGCGTTCAGAAAAATGGTGTGCAGCTTGGTGCCTCGGGCTCAACCTTCGAAAGGTTGGGCCTGGGGGTCGGGCTGCGCAACAGCCATTTCGACCATATCCTGAAGGCCTGGCCCGAGGTGGATTGGTTCGAAGCCATTTCAGAAAATTTCATGGATTCAGGCGGCCGCCCGCGCTGGGTCCTCGACCAGATCAGGGAGCGCTACCCGGTCGTGTTGCACGGCGTGTCGATGTCCATCGGCAGCGCCGATCCGCTTGATATGGACTATCTGGCCAAGCTGAAGGCGCTGGCTGACGGCGTGGAGGCGCGGTGGGTCAGCGATCATCTGTGCTGGACCGGCATCCTGGGGCTGAACAGCCACGATCTGTTGCCCCTGATGCTGACCGAAGAGGCGCTTGCCCATGTGGCGGCGCGGGTGCGCACCGTGCAGGATGTGCTCGAACGCCCGCTGGTGATTGAGAACCCGTCAAGTTATGTGCAGTTCCAGCAGTCGACGATCAGCGAGCCGGATTTCCTGGCGGCCCTGTGCGCCGAGACCGGCTGCAAGCTTCTGCTGGACGTCAACAATGTCTATGTCACCTGTTTCAACGCGGGGCTCAGCACCGACGACTATATGAAGGCCTTCCCGTTCGACCAGGTGGTGCAGATGCATCTGGCAGGGCACCAGCACTGCGGCACCCACATTGTGGATACCCATGACGGCCCTGTGTGCGACGAGGTGTGGCAGCTGTTCCGTACCGCATGGCAGAAAACTGGGGGCGCCAGCCCCCTTCTTGAATGGGACGGTGACGTGCCCGAGTTCGACCGCGTGCATGCGGAAGTCCTGAGGGCCCGCACCTATATCGATGGCATCGAAGCTGTGGGCCCAGTGACCACCCGCGCGCACGTAAGCTCGGCCACCTCCACCCCGGTGGATTTCATGGTGCCGAATGTGATGAACACCAGCAGGATTGGGACGCTATGACTGTGGCCACGCTCCCCGACATGCAGCGCTGGATGATGGAGGCGCTGATCGCCCCGCGCATGGTGGACGGCGCCAGCGTCAATAGCACCTTCAAGGCTGGCGCGCACATCGATGCCGCTGCCTGCCTGGGCATCTACCAGCGCAGCTATATCCTCAGGCTTCGGAAATGCCTGATTGAGCAGTTCCCGGCCACAGCCCATGCGCTAGGCGAGGACCTGTTCTGTGATTTCGCGGATGAATACCTGCGCAGCTGCCCGTCAGACAGCTATACGCTTTATGAGCTCGGCCGCCGGTTCGCGACCTGGATTTCAGACAACCGCCCGGACAAGGACCTTGAAGCGAGCGAGCGGGAAGCCTGGATCGATTTCATGATCGACCTGGCGTCCTATGAGCGCGCGCTCTTTCACCTTTTTGACGCCCCGGGGCATGAAGGCAAGCCCTGGCCGACGGGGCATGAGCCGGACGAGGATCTGGTGCTGCTGCCCAGCCTTGCGCTTGGACAGTACCGCTTTCCCGTGGCCTGGTATTATCATGAAGTGCGCGCGGGCAATTCACCGCCGCACCCGGGCCCCGCGCCGCAGTATGTCGCTATCGCCCGCCGGGATTTCCAGACCACCACCTATCCGCTCAGCCCGTTTCACCACCGCTTCCTGATGGTGGTCAAGGAGCGTGGCAGCATCGACGCGGCGCTCAAAGACCTCGCGGCCTGGAGCAAGCGACCCCTTGAAGACGTGCGGCACTCCTGGCGCACCGACGTGCGCCAAGGCTGGATAGGTGCTGGCTTTTTCGTGCGCCGCGAAGACACGCAATAGCAGGCGCAAGGCAGCCGCCCTTCCCTCATGGTGCTCGAAGCCCTGTCCATGGCATCTGCCGGGGCAGGGTTTCTTTTTTTGGTGGTAAGGGGCCATCCGGCAGTTGCAAAAATATTTTATGTCGCTATAAAAAAATATACGAGTTAAAAAATTTAATAAAGGGACTAGAGAGACCATGGCTGGCCTTAGGGAAAAGCAAAAGGCGCAGCGCCGCGCCCTGATTGAAAAGGCTGCGGCGGACCTGTTTGTCGAGAAGGGGTTTGCAGACGCCACGATCGAAGAGATCGCCGAACGGGCACTGGTGTCCGCGCCGACCGTCTATAATTACTATGGCACCAAAGGTGACCTTCTGCTGGCGCTGGTGGCGCGCGGTGAAGAGGGCATTGAGGAAGCCCAGGACGATTTCTCCAAGCAAACGGCGGAGCATAGGCCGGTTGAGCTGGTCGCCAAGGTGATTCATTCGAACGTCAACGACACGCTGTCCGCCCTGTCGCGCGAGCTGTGGGGCCATGTGGTTGCCTTTGTGGCCACGGCAAGTGACCCTGAAGTTGCGCCCCGCTATCTGGAAACCATCGCAAGCGGCCTAGGCACGGCTATTGAAAGCGTTCTTCGGAATTACCAGGAAGACGGCAAACTGCGCGACGGTACGGACGTGCATGAACTGGCCTTCCTGCTAACGCGCATGGAGCGCATCCATTTCCTGAACTATGTGTATCTGAAGGATATGACGGTGGAAGACATGCACAAAGCCATCGCGGCGGATGTTGCCATGATTGTCGGGCCTTATGAAATCTAGACATATTTTAGTCGACTAAAAAAATAGTCACTAATAAAAATTTAGTTGACTATAAAAAATTAGCCTGCCATAAATTTGTCAAATGACATCGAAATGGGAGGAATAGCCATGAAGGCTATCGGTAAAGTTTCTACATTCGCACTGCTTTCCACCACGGCGCTGTCGGGCGCTTTCGCGCCTGTTGCGACGGCACAGGACGCCGAGACGTCGGAAATCAGTTTTGAGGAAATCATGGTCACGGCGACACGCCGGTCAGAATCTGTCCAGGATATCCCCTATAATATTTCAGCCGTATCCGGCGCCGCCATTGACGCTGCCAAGGTGATCGATGCGTCTGAGCTGCTGCGTAACATCCCTGGTGTGGCCGTCAGCGACAAGGGCGCGCGGAACGCCGGGCAGGTGAACGGTATCCGTATCCGCGGCCTGAGCGTCGATAGCGCCAACCGCTCCGACGTGCCGGTAACCAGTGCGCCAACGGTCGCCACCTACATCAACGACACGCCGGTGTTCGGCAATATGATGATGAGCGACCTTGAGCGCGTTGAAGTACTGCGCGGCCCACAGGGTACGCTATACGGCTCTGGCTCTCTCGGCGGCGCGGTTCGCTATATCACCAACAAACCTGTACTGGGTGAGTTTGAAGGCTCCGTTGGCGGTACGCTCACGACCACAGCGGGCTCCAGCAGCCTCAGCTGGACCGGCGAAGCCATCGCCAACATCCCGCTCGGGGACACGCTCGCGCTCCGCGTGGTGGGCAGCAAGATCGATGCCGCCGGTATCATTGACTATGTGAACGTCTATGAACTGGACGCCAATGGTGCCCCTGTGGTGCCTGGCGATGTTACCGATACCGATGCGGTCTTCACCTCGGTCAAGGATGCCGACACGGTAGACATTGATTTCCTTCGCATCAGCGCGCTGTTTGCGCCAAGCGATGCCTTTGATGCGGTGCTGACATACACGCGTCAAAGCGACGAAGTGGGGGCCCGCCGTGGCTCCGCAGAAGGTTTCCTCGACGGTCTTGGTAATGAGTATGGCCGCTATGAAGCCGGGTCTGTGCAACTAGAGCCCTCCCAATCGGATTTGGAGCTTGCAAGCCTTGAAATGAACATAGACCTCGGCTTCGCGACCCTCACTTCGTCAACCTCATACTATAAGCGCGATGGCCGTTCGGTGAGCGAGAACACCGGCTTCTATGCCCAGAAAAACTGGCTGTCGGGCTTCTACTATAATTCGCCACGTCCGCTGGCGCGGGCTGACCGCGGCTATAGTGACGAGGCCTTCATCCAGGAAGCACGTCTGGTGTCCCAGAGCGACGGGCCGTTCAACTGGGTTGCGGGCATCTATTACCACGACCAGGAACAGACGGCTGACCAGATTTCCACGCTGGCTGGCTACAAGGCCTGGGCGTCCACTGTTTTCGGCTGGATGTCCGATGGCTACGGCTATTCAGATATCGATAATGATTTCGATTTCGACAGCACGACCAAGATCAAGGAAACCGCTTTCTTTGGTGAGGCAACCTATGATGTGTCGGACCGCTTGAGCCTGACCGCAGGCATCCGCTATTTCGACAGCAAGGTAACGGCCGACGCCACTGTCGACCTGCCTTTCTGGAACTCATTGTTCCCGGCTGCTGTGATCGAGGGCGAGACCTCAGGCAAGAAGGATGCGCTTTTCAAGTTCAACATGTCCTATGACGTGAATGATGACACCATGATCTATGCCACGGTATCCGAAGGTTACCGTCGTGGCGGTGCGACAGCTGTGCCGCTTACGGGCAACTTTGCGGAAGATCCAAGCTGGCTCTCCTATGGGTCGGACACGACCCGCAACTATGAGATCGGCATCAAGGGCGCGACCAATGATATCCGCTATACGTTGAGCGGCTTCTATGTGGACTGGTCCAACCCGCAGATCAACACCGCGACCAGCAACTGGGGCTTCTTCACGGTTGCCAACGGCGACAGCGCCCGCTCGATCGGGATTGAGGCTGAGGTTGAAGGCTATGTTGGCAATGCGCTGCACTATAACCTGGGCTATGCCTTCTCTGACGCCAAGCTGACGAGCGACTTCCTGTCGCCGACCGGCAGCTTGATCGCGGCAGACGGCAACCGGCTTACCGGTGTGCCGAAGCACATGCTGAACATCGCGTTTGATTACACCACCGATATCACGAGCGACATCGTGATGGTGGCGCGGGTGAACGGCTATGTTCAAAGCAGCAGCCAGAACTATATCAACAACGATAGTGAAACCCTGGGCGCGACGCTTGGTGGCTTCTCCATCTGGGGCGCGGGCCTGACCTTCACCAAGGGCGATGTTGATGTGACGCTGTTCGCCAAGAACATCTTCAACAACCGCGGCGTGACCGCTGTATACGGCGATGCCTACATGGGCACCGACGCCAGCCAGAACTATCTGGGTAGCGGTGCCAAGAGCGAAATCACCCTGCCGCGCACCGTTGGCCTTGCAGTCAAATACAACTTCTAGCGCGACCCTCAAAGCAACATGGGGGAAGGGGCTTCCCTTCCCCCCCTCATTTGCCGCATGCTCGGGCGCAAAATGTGTCCCGGCAGCGGAGAGAGCCCGTGAAGATCATGACCGCCCTACAGCAAATTGATGCCCTGATGAAGGAGCGACGCCTGGCGGAAGCCGGCGACCTCGCTGCCCTTCTGGTGGAGCGGCATCCCGACAACCCGGACGGGTGGCGGCGGCTCGGGCGGGTTCACGAGGCTTCGGGCAACTTCGATGCCATGCTTTTGAGCTTCCAGAAAGTGGTGGAACTGGCGAAGGAAGACCTTCACGCCCACCTCAAAGTGGCACAGGCCCTGATCCAGCAGGGTGATCTTGAAGCAGCAATCGGTGAACTGGCGCAGCTTCGCACCCTTGCCTGGAATGACAGTTTTCTGTTGATGCATATCGGCCAGCTATATACCCACCTTTCGGTGTTTGACCTGGCCTATGACTGTTTCAAGCGAGCAGCAGCGCTTGCGCCAAAGGACGGGCAGGCTCTTTATAATCTGGCCACGGCGGCCACGGCGGTTGGCAAGCTTGAGGAAGCCGTCGCGCTTTATGGTCAAGTCATCGCGCTCAAGCCGGATGACTATGACGCCTATTATAACCGCGCCACGCTCCGGCAATGGACGGCGGACAACAATCACATTGCGGAAATGGAAGCGCTGCTGAAGTCCGGCGTGCCCGACATGAAAGGCGCCGTGCAGCTTTTTTACGCGCTGTCCAAGGAATATGAAGATCTGGGCGACGCGGGCGCCAGCTTCGCGCATCTCCGTCGTGGCGCTGACTTGCGCGCTTCCATGATGGCCTATCATGTCAGCACCGACACAGAGGCCATGGCGGATATCGAGCGGGTCTTTGACGCAGGTTTCTTCAAGGATGGCACGCCAGCATCAGACGCCCCGGGGCCGATTTTCATCGTCGGGCTGCCGCGCACGGGCACCACGCTCGTGGACCGGATTTTAAGCTCGCATTCCAGCGTTGGCAGCCTTGGCGAGATCCATGATTTTGCACAAATGCTGATGCGCCTCGCCGGTCCGGCTGCCAACAAGACGGACCTGATTGAAAAATCCGCGGGTGTTGATTTTAAGGCCCTCGGTGACGCCTATCTCGCCAGCACGGCGGCGCGCGGTCAGGCTGGTCCCTATCTGGTGGACAAGACGCCCGCAAATTTCCTTTATCTGGGGCTGATCGCACGTGCCATGCCGACGGCCCGGATCATTCACCTGCAGCGTGGGCCCATGGATAGCTGCTTCGCCATCTATAAAACCCTGTTCCGGCTGGGCTATCCCTATAGCTACCGGCTGGAGGACCTGGCCGACTATTTTGCCGCCTACCGGAAACTGATGGCCCATTGGCACCGCGTACTGCCGGGCCGCATCCTGGATGTGCCCTATGAAAGCCTGGTGGCGGACCTTGAAGGCCAGACCCGCCGGATGCTCAAGCACTGCGGCCTGCCGTTCGAGGCTGCTTGCCTCACGTTTCATGAAAACAAAAGTGCGTCCGCCACGGCCAGTGCCGCGCAGGTCAGGCAGCCACTTTATGCTTCCTCGGTCGGGCGCTGGAAAGACCATGCTGATGCGCTCGCACCCCTCAAGGCACGGCTTGAAGCTCACGGAGTTGCTTTGTGAGGATAGGCAAAATCATATCGCTTTCTGTTGCTGCCTTTCTGGCCTTCGTGGGGCTGACGTCATGCTCTGCGCAGAGCGACATTGACAGCCTTTTTGGTGGGGCGGCTTTCAACCAGCCACTGGATTATTCTGAATTCGCGCGGCCCGAAGGCGCGCGGCCCACGAACCAAATGATTGACGGGCACCTGACCCTTAAAGGGGGGCAGGTAGCAAGCGGTTTTGAAGCGCTGCATGATCCAGACGGGATAGCGGGCACAGCGATAAACCGTGTCAGGAGATTGCCCGCGATGGACATTTGGCTGGTGCAATCCGGTGATGCCATTGTGCCAGTGGTTCGCGGCATCATCAAATCGCCGCACTCCTATTTTGACTTGGTCTTTTCCCCGGGTGCGGTGTGGCAGGACGATAGCGACTACAGCCGAATCTCCCTGCCGTTTGCGTTTATGGAAAAGAATGCCAACTGCGTCCACAATGGTGTGCTTACAGCGCGTATCAGTGGGGCAGGGCAGTTGTCGAAAGTGCTGCTGCAGGTGGCAAGCGAAACTTGTGGCTACTTTAAATTCAATATGTGGGGCAGCTATGATGCTGCTTGGCAAGGTGTGTCGCCCGCTGGCGCTGATGCCGTGCGTGAAGCGTATGAAGCGGAAGTCGCGAACCGGATGCCTGTGGCGCCCCTGTCCAGCCTTGAAGGGACGGATGCTGCTGTGTTTGCGCAAGCGGACACAATCAACCCTGCAGATATGACGACTTATGGCGTGGTGCATGACGGCACGCATTATGTCGGCGGTTGTGACACGCGCTATGGACCCTATCCGTATTGCGACAGTATGGTGTTGCCGTCTTATTCCCTTGCCAAATCGCTGGCGGGCGGAATTGGTCTGATGCGGCTTGAGAAGCTGTATCCCGGTGTCAGGCATGCCCTCATGCGCCATCATGTTCCGCCGTGCGACAGCCGCCCTTGGCACGGTGTAAGGCTTGAGCATCTCGCCGATATGACAACAGGCAATTACGTAAGCCCGGACGCCCATCTGGATGAGGGGTCAAGCGGCTATCTGCCATTCTTCCTTGCGGTTACGTCGGCCGAAAAGACCGGGTTTTCCTGCAGCTACTTCCCGCGCAAACGTCGGCCTGGCGAGACTTGGGTCTATCACACGTCGGACACCTATCTTTTGGGCGTGGCCATGAGCGGCTTCCTTGAAAAACGCCGCGGGCGGGGCGCGGACTATTATGATGACCTGGTCGTGCCGCTATGGCAGGCACTTGACCTGGGGCCGCTTACAAAAGAAATCAGGCGTACAGCACGCGCCAACCCAGAACCTTTCTCCGGCTACGGCATGCTGTTGTACCGCGATGATATCGCCCGCATTGCTGCAGCGCTTGCGGGCCGTGATCCACGCCTTGAAGGCGCGCTTGATGCCGGGCTGTTGGACGGTGCCATGCAGCGGGACCCTTCGGATCGCGGGCAAGAGGCGGGCGGCAGCACGCTTCGGTACAACAATACTTTCTGGGGCTGGAACGCCAAGGACACGCTGGGCTGCGCGGATGATACCTGGCTGCCTTTCTTTTCGGGTTATGGCGGGATCACCGTGGTGATGCTGCCGGGCGGAAGCGTCTACTATTATTTCAGTGATGGCTATAATTTCAGTTTTTCAGAACCGGTGAAAGAATTGGCAAACGTCAGCCCGGTATGCGGGGTGACACCATGATCGATACCGGTAACAAGACGCGTTTTCCTGTCGCCGCGCCCAATGGGCATCTGGCCAGCGTGCTGCTGGCTTTCCTGACAACCGCGGGGCTTTTTTACGTGAACATCATGCCCGCACTTGTGACGGGTCTTGTGGAAGGCCTTGGCTTTTCCAAACAGGCGGCGGGCCATGTGGCATCCGCCAACGTGTATGGAGCCGCCCTTGGGGCCTTTGCGTCTGTGTTCGCCATCAAGCATCTGCGCTGGCGGCCGACTGCGCTTGTGGCACTTGTGGTCCTGATTGCCCTTGATGTCGTTTCCAGTACCATCGCGGACGCGACGCTTCTGATTGCGCTCCGGTTCATTCACGGTGCCACGGGCGGTTTCCTGGTGGGCATCGGCTTTTCCGTTATTGCACGCACGAGCGCCCCGGACCGCAGCTTCGGTATGCTCCTGGTGGTGCAGTATGGCCTGGGCGGGTTGGGGCTGATGTTCCTGCCCAAACTGGTGCCGCTCTACGGCACGCCGGTGCTGTTTTACGCCCTGATCGCCTTCAGCCTCATCACCCTTCTGATGGTGCCTTTCATGGCGACCTACCCGCCCAAGGCCAGGACCGCCCTGTCGGATGAGGCTGGCGGTGAAGACAAGGTCTACCTGAAGCCGCTGGTGCTGGCGCTGTTCGCTGTCTTCTTCTTCCAGGCCGCCAACATGGGGCTCGCCGCCTATGTGATCGAGCTGGGCAAAGGCTTTGCGCTGACCACCGATTCCATCAGCACCACGCTTGGCGTTGCCAACTGGATTGCCGTCAGCGGCGCGGTGCTTGTCTATGTGCTGGGGACGCATTTTGGCCGCCTTGTACCGCTGATGGGTGGCCTGGTGGTGACGGTGATCGGCATGATCCTGTTCCGTTTCTCTGGTGAGACGGGCATTTTCTTTGCCGCCAACATCATCACCGGCATTACCTGGGCCTTCCTGATCCCCTACCTTCTGGGCATGTGTTCGGCATTTGACGGGCATGGGCGGATGGCCGCGCTTTCGGGCTTTTTCTCAAAGATGGGGCTGGCCTCCGGCCCCTTCATCGCCGCCCAGGTGGTGGGCGATGGCAATTATAACCTGATTATCAATCTGGCAGCTTTCGGGATTGTCCTGTGCACGCTGGTGGCCTTTATGCCCGCGCGCCTCCTGGACCGGAAGGAAGCGGCCCAAAAGGCGCCTGACCAGGGTGTATTAGAGTAGGGAAGGGAATAGGCAGTGAAACCATTTGCTATTGCAGGGTTGCAGCTGGATCTGAAGCCAAATGGCAATTTTGACCTTGTGGTGAAGAAGATTCGCACCGCGCTTGTGCGCTACCCGTGGGTCCAGATGGTAGTCCTGAGCGAGCTTGCCATCTGTGGTGCCGGGACCGGCTCTGCCGAAGCGATGCCGTCATCCACGGAAGACAAGCTGGCCGCGCTGGCGGCGGACCTGGGAATCTGGCTGGTGACCGGCTCGCTTTATGAAAAAGACGCGGGTGAGGTCTATAACACCGCGTCGGTGATCAACCCCGCTGGTGAAGTTGTGACCCGCTACCGCAAAATGTATCCCTTCTACCCCTATGAGGCCGGTGTGGCCGCAGGCAGCGAAATCTGTGTCTTTGATGTGCCGGAGGTGGGCCGGTTCGGCCTGTCGATCTGCTATGACATGTGGTTCCCGGAAACCAGCCGTGCGCTGGTGCTTGCGGGCGCGGAGGTGATTATTCACCCGACGCTCACCAACACCGCTGACCGCGATGTGGAATGCACCATGGTGCGGGCAACGGCTGCGCAGCAGCAATGCTATATGGTGGATATCAACGGCGCCGGCGAGCAGGCCTATGGCCGGTCCGTGATCGCGGGGCCGGACGGCGAGGTGATCCACGCCGCGGGCACAGAAGAAGAAATCATCGTGGTAGAGCTGGATCTGGACCGGGTGACCCGCAGCCGCGAGCGCGGCGTATTGGGCCTTGGCCAGCCGCTCAAGAGCTTCCGCGACGCCGGCCACACCTTCCCGGACCCACGGGCCAGCGACGCCCTGAAGGCGCTCGGCCCGCTTGAAGTCCCCAGCCGTCGGCAATAGCCATACGCGTCACCCTGCAGCGTCCCTGCAGGGTGACTTTCTGATTATTTGTGAACCTAGATATCCAGGTTGGCGACCGAGAGGGCGTTGTCCTGGATGAAGTTGCGGCGTTCCTCGACCACATCCCCCATCAGCTTGGAGAAGATCTCGTCGGCTGTGTCGGCCGCGCTCACTTTCACCTGCAACAGCGAGCGCACTTCCGGATCGAGCGTGGTTTCCCACAGCTGCTCAGGGTTCATCTCACCGAGGCCCTTATAGCGCTGGATGCCAAGGCCCTTGCGCCCATAGGCCAGCAGAATGGCAAGCAGTTCAAGCGGCGTGCCTACCGACTGGCTCTCTTCCTTGCGCATCACGGTGATCGGCTGCTGGAATAGCTCCCGAACCTCACCCATACGCTTATGCAGGCTGCGGGCTTCCTGACTTTCGATAAAGTGGGCGTCGATCTTGTGCATGTCGATCACGCCGCGCACTTCATGAGCGAAGCTATAGCCGCCGTCTTCGGCCGCCGTACCGGACCAGCCGTTTTCTTCTTCGGTGGTTGCCAGCACATTCAGTCGTTCGGCGATGCGGTCCGCCATGGCCTGACGTGCCGCCTGGTCATCCAGCAGCTTCTCGTCGAAGCCGCCAAGGAGGCCCATTGTCTCAATCAGAGTCGCGTCATAGCGCACCGGCACGTTGGACATGATGGCCTTGATGGCGCGGGCCTCCGTGGCCAGATGGTCGATCTCCGCGCCGGCATGCTGGGCGCCCGTGGCGTCTGTCACCACCACGTCGGACGTGCCCTGGTTGAGGAGATAGTCATCAAGCGCCTTGTCGTCCTTCAGGTACACTTCGGACTTGCCGCGGCCAACTTTGTAGAGCGGTGGCTGCGCGATATAGAGATGCCCGCGTTCCACCACTTCCGGCATCTGCCGGTAGAAGAAGGTAAGAAGGAGCGTCCGGATGTGCGCGCCGTCCACGTCGGCATCGGTCATGATGATGATCTTGTGGTACCTGAGCTTGTCCGGATTGAAATCCTCGCGGCCGATACCGGTGCCAAGCGCGGTGATCAGCGTGCCAATCTCATTAGACGCCAGCATGCGGTCGAAGCGCGCGCGCTCCACGTTCAGGATTTTACCCCTGAGCGGGAGAATCGCCTGATTCTTCCGATTCCGTCCCTGCTTCGCCGACCCACCTGCGCTGTCGCCCTCCACGATAAACAGTTCGGAAAGCGCCGGGTCGCGTTCCTGGCAGTCCGCCAGCTTGCCGGGGAGCGATGCGATATCAAGCGCGCCCTTCCGGCGCGTCAGCTCGCGCGCCTTGCGCGCGGCTTCCCGCGCGGTGGCGGCGTCGATGATTTTCTGGACAACAGCGCGCGCTTCATTCGGATGCTCACCGAACCATTCCGTCAGCTTGTCGTTCACCAGGCCTTCAACTGCCGGGCGAACCTCGCTGGATACCAGCTTGTCCTTGGTTTGGCTGGAAAATTTCGGATCCGGAACTTTTACGGAAACCACGGCGGTGAGGCCTTCGCGGCTGTCATCGCCAGCGATGGAAACCTTGGCTTTCTTGGCCAGACCGCTGTCGTTGACATAGTTGTTGATCGTACGGGTCAGTGATGCCCGGAAGGCCGCCAGGTGGGTACCCCCGTCGCGCTGCGGGATGTTGTTGGTGAAGCACAGCACGTTTTCGTGGTAGCTGTCGTTCCACTGCAGCGAAATCTCTGCGGTGATGCCGTCCTTCTCGCCCATGATGGTGATCGGGTCCCCAATCTGGCTCGATTTATTGCGGTCCAGGTATTTCACGAACGCGGTGATGCCGCCTTCATAGAAAAGATCCACTTCCTTGACGTCCGCATGGCGGTTATCGCGGATGAGGATATGGACACCGGAGTTCAGGAAGGCCAGCTCGCGGTAGCGATGTTCAAGGCGTTCGAAATCAAACTCGATAAATTTGAAAGTGTCCAGGGACGGCATGAAGGTCACGCTTGTGCCTTTCTTGCCGCTCGCATCGCCCACGACCACCAGGTCGTCCACGGGCTCGCCTTTTTCAAAGCGCATGAAATGCTCTTTGCCGTCACGCCAGATCCTGAGCTCCAACCAATCGGAAAGCGCGTTCACAACCGATACGCCCACGCCGTGCAGGCCGCCCGACACCTTGTAGCTGTTCTGGTCAAACTTGCCGCCCGCGTGCAGCTGGGTCATGATCACCTGGGCTGCCGACACGCCTTCTTCCTCGTGGATGTCGGTGGGGATGCCGCGGCCGTTGTCGGTGACGGTGCAGCTACCGTCAGGGTTCAGCGTCATGGTCACCAGGTCACAGTGGCCGGCAAGCGCTTCGTCGATGGCGTTATCTGATACCTCGAACACCATGTGATGGAGGCCGGAGCCATCCTCGGTGTCGCCGATATACATGCCCGGGCGCTTCCTAACGGCATCAAGGCCCTTCAGGACCTTAATGGAATCCGCGCCATATTCAGCTGCTGCAGCGTCTTCAGCCATTGCTTCTGGTGTATCGGTCATGTCTTCACTCAAACCCTCAAGATCCAGTTATACTTGTGTGTGCAGCGGCTGGATCTGGCCATCCCGCACATCAAAAAATTCTGCCCGTCCTTCAAGCCCCCTAAAGAGCTCCCGGTCGGTCCCTGTCAGCCAGCATTGGCTGCCAAGGCTAGCTAGCGCCCCAAAGAGCGCCCCGCGGCGGTGTTCATCCAGGTGCGCAGCCACTTCATCAAGCAGCATCAACGGCGCCTGGCCCTTCTGGGCCGCCTGCAGTCTTGCGTTGGCCAGCACGAGCGCGATAAGGAGCGCCTTCTGCTCGCCGGTGGAACATAGTTCGCCGCGCATGCCCTTGGGGGCGTGGGTGACGATCAGGTCCGTCTTGTGTACGCCTTCCGAGGCCCGTCCGCTTCTGGCGTCCCGTGCCCTGAGGCTCATCAGTTTGTCGCGGTAAGCGCTTTCCGCTTCTACCGCTGCCATGCCTTCCGCGATCTGCCCCTCCAGCCATCCATCGATGGCGAGGAGCGCCTTCGGGAAGGCGCTTTCCTCTGCTGCCTCCAGCTGGCCCGCCAGCTGCTCGGCGAAATCGAGCCGGGCGATGGCCACCGCCACCGCGTGTTCGGCCATGCGGGTCTCCAGCGCCGTGATCCAGGCCATGTCCGCACCCATGCCCTTGTCCGACAGCAGGCGATTACGTTCGCGCATCACCCGCTCATAAGCGCCGACCTGACGGCTGTGGTCCGGGTAAAGCCCCAGGACCATGCGGTCGAGAAACCGCCGCCGCGCCGATGGGCCTTCAATGAAAAGGCGGTCCATCTGTGGCGTCAACCAGGTGACCGACCAGCGGTCCCCCAGCATGTTGCTGTTCGAGACCGCCTCACCGTCAATGCGCACCAGGCGGCGGGTTGCCCCTTCGCCCCCTTGTCCTTCAAGCCCGGTTCCGACGCGGATATCCTCGCCTTCAAGTACCAGGTTCGCAGCCACGGCCCACGGCCCTGCCGCTGTCTGCCTGGTAACTTCCTCAAGCGGTGCGCGCCTGAGGCCCCGACCGGGCGCCAGATAGCTCAAGGCCTCCAGCACATTTGTTTTGCCAGCCCCGTTGGGGCCCGCGAGCACCACAAGGGGGTGGTCCCCCGTGGGTGTTATCTTGGTGCGGCTATAGGACCGGAAGTCCGTCAGCATCAGGGAGGAGACAAAGACACCATGGCGTTGGGGCGCTGGGCTCATGCCGTCCTCGCCCGCTGCATGGGCTGGTTCAGCCATGGCTGAACCCCGCCGTTTTATGGTGTGCCCAAATGGTTATCATGTCTTCAAACAATCCCAAGCTTTCCCGGCCCGACAAAAGGCCATAAGCCGCTTTGCCAACCGGGCCTAAACCCGCATCGGCATCAGAACATAAAGCGCGCCTTCGTCGATCATGTCCTTGAGTACGGTTGGTGCCGATGGATCCGCCAGGAAGACCTGCACGGTATCGCCTTCGATCTGCGCAAGGATATCCAGGAGATAGCGGCTGTTGAAGCCGATCTCGAGCGGGTCGGAGCCATAGGAGGCTGCCAGTTCTTCCGTTGCCGTGCCGCTGTCCGGGCTGTTGACCGAAAGCGTCAGCTGGTCTGGCGCGATGGAGAGCTTCACAGAGCGCGTCTTGTCGGAACTGATGGTGGATACCCGGTCGGTCGCTTCGGCGAACAGGCGGCAATCCATCTCGAGCATCTTGTCGTTGCCCTCAGGGATCACGCGGCTGTAGTCAGGGAAGGTGCCGTCGATCAGTTTCGAAGTGATCACCGCGCCGTCGAAGGCGAAGCGGATCTTGGTGTCCGACAGGGACACATTCACATTGCCTTCGAACTCGTCGATCAGTTTACGAACCTCACCAACCGTCTTGCGCGGAATGATGATGCCAGGCATGCCGGCAGCCCCATCCGGCACATCCTGCTCGACTTGCGCCAGGCGGTGGCCGTCTGTGGCGACCGCACGCAGGCGCTGTCCGTCTTCACTGTTGGCAACATGCAGGTAAATACCATTGAGGTAATAACGGGTTTCTTCGGTCGAGATGGCGAAGCGGGCCTTGTCAATGAGGCGCTTCAGCTCTTCCGCCGCCAGATCGAAACGGTGCGGCATGTCGCCGTCGTTCATGACCGGGAAATCTTCCTTGTCGAGGCATGCCAGCGTAAAGCGGGACCGGCCGGCCTTGACCACCAGGCGTTCACCTTCCTCCAGCGTCAGCTCAACCTCACTGCCGTCCGGCAGCTTGCGCACGATGTCGAACAGCGTATGGGCCGGGATCGTGGTGGAGCCTGGCTGTTGTACGCTCGCCGATACGCGTTCAATGATCGCGATATCCAGGTCGGTTGCTGTCATCGAGACCATGTCGCCTTCAGCTTCGACCATCACGTTCGACAGGATGGGGATCGTGTTGCGGCGCTCGACCACCGACTGTACGTGCCCCAGCGTTTTCAAAAGTGAATTCCGTTCGATGGTGACTTTCATGGAAATATTCTTCTTGCCTAACTTTATTAACCCCGCCGTGAGGCCGGGGTGCTCCCCTCTCACCCAGTTCTGCGTGGTGAAATCGAGTCGGTGCCCCCATGCCGGAATTTAGCGTCTAAAATCCGGGTCAGGGACGGGTGATTTCAACACCCTGCTGGATGAGGATTTGTGTCTAAGGGAACAATAGCGATTTTCGCCTTTAAACCAAACGAAAAAGCGCCAAAAAGGCGCTTTTTTTTGTGGTTTGGAATCGAAGGAAAACTGCCGAGTCGCGGGCCCCGCTCAGGGGCACTTGGCGTGACGGGAAAAAACCCCGGTACCCGTGGCTTGATCAGAAGTGGAAAGTGAGCTGGCCAAAGCCATAAAGAGAGCGATTCCCATCGGGCCCAGCGGGGACATTCTGGGCAAATTCACCGAACAGGAACAGAGACGCACCCGCTTCAAGCTGCAGGCTTCCAGGGATCAGCCAGTGACGCACCGTGCCTTCAATCAGGTGCCCGACGAAGGCGCCGCTGTCGCCGCTTGCATCCCTTAACCCGGTGCTATCCCATGTGTCTGTCGCGCTGGCCAGGAAGGCAGCATGATAGGAAAGGCTGCACGTCTACCTCGGGCGTCACCATCATGCGGGTATTCAGGCGGATATGTTCCTGGTTCACCGCATTCAAGGGGCCAAAGATACCCGTGTTCCCAAGGTCGCGCCGACGGTCGCTGAAGAAGCGCTCATACCGACCATAGGTGGCGTCAGACGGGTTGTCGTCACCGCCTGTGCTGAAATACTCCAGCGCTACCCGGGGGCGCGCCGGGATGTCCCAGGTGTAGCCCAAGGCGGCGAACAAAAGGCTTGTGTCCACATCAAGGGCAACCGTGTCGTCAGGAAGCGATGTGGCAGTCCGGGTGCCGAAACGCCATGCGGCCTCAACATCCATATCCCACTGTCCTTTGGCAGGCGCGCGGTAAAGGCGCCCACCGATATCCGTTACGCGTCGATCAGGCGTTTGCACATCCATGCTGTCGTTCTGGCGGAACCCATAAAGGAACACCTCTCCCCACAGCCCGGGAACGGTCTCGCCCAGGAGGTTGGCATGGCGGTAGTGCAGGCCATAGAAACGCTGGTGCCACAGCTCCCTGTCGAAGGCGTGGCCGTTGGAGAGGATGGCGTCGCGGTCACCCGGAAGGGTGGATACCGGCACGGTATAGAAGGCGTGGATTTCATCACCGCCCTGGGTATCCAGCCTGAGGTAGGCGCCCGTCAGCGGGCGCACCACGTTCCGGTAGCCGGGCCTGAACACCTGCCTGCCGCTGCCGAGGTTCATTGTCTGGCGGCCAAGTTTCAGCGTTGCGGTGGTATCGGTGCCGAACAAGCTGTCGGTCCGGGCGCTGAGGTAGGCCTGCACGATATCTGCGGTATTGACGTCGGCAGCGCCGATGGCGGTATCGGTGTCATCCAGATAGACACGGCTATCACCAACCTCCAGGCCAAGCTTTATCGGGCCGCGCCCGGCAACCGCGTGGATCAACGTCCGCATCATCAGCGCCTGATCGTTGTCTGACCTGCCGGGGCGGAACTGGCCATCAAGCAGTTCAAGGCGTAGCCTGTGTTCACCTGTGATCGTCAGCCAGCCTGGGTCCCCAAGGGCATTTTGAAGCCGCCAGGGTGTTTCCCTGGTTGCACGGGCGGGGGCAGATGCGGCGAAGGTTAGGGAAAAAAAGATAAAGAGCAGGCAGATGTTCCGTGGCATACGCGGTCCATTTGTCGGTTTGATCAGGATGAGATTTTGTCAGGGATATGGGGACTGGGCCGAAAAATTAAAGGGCCCGTGAGGGCCCTTTTTGCGTGTTGTGCGCATTATGACGGGAAGCTGCTGCGACTAGCCTTCAAGAAGGCGGTTCAGGCGCGAGATGTCATCATCCAGCTGGCTGTCGTCACGGCGCAGGTCTTCGATCTTCCTCACTGCATGCATCACGGTCGTGTGGTCACGGCCGCCGAAGCGGCGACCGATTTCCGGCAAGGACCGGCTGGTGAGCTGTTTTGAGAGATACATGGCCACCTGACGCGGGCGCGCGATGTTGCGCGCGCGGCGCTCTGAGAGCATCTCTGCAAGCCTTAGGTTGAAATAGTCGGCCACGGCGCGCTGGATTTCGTCAATCGTCAGCTTGCGGTCGTTGGCGCGGATCAGGTCCTGCAATACGTCACGGGTCATGTCCATGGTGATGGGGCGGCCCACGAGGGTGGCATAAGCCATCACGCGGTTCAGCGCGCCCTCAAGTTCGCGCACGTTGGAGGTAATCCGCCGGGCCAGGAACTCAAGCACCTCAGCGGGCACGACAACACTTGCTGCCTGCTCGGCCTTCGACTGCAGAATGCCCAGGCGCAGTTCATAGTCGGTCGGGTGGATGTCGGCCACAAGGCCCCAGCCCAGCCGGCTGATGATGCGTTCCTGAATGCCTTCAAGGTCGGTCGGGGACCGGTCGGCGGTGATCACCACCTGGCAGCGGTTGTCCACCAGTGCGTTGAAGGTATGGAAAAACTCTTCCTGCGTGCTTTCCTTGTTGGCGATGAACTGAACGTCATCAACCATCAGAAGGTCCACCGCGCGGAATTTCTGCTTGAAAGCGTGGGTGTCCTTGAAGCGGAGCGCGGCGATGAATTCGAACATGAATTTCTCAGCCGAAATATAAACCACTCGCTTGGTTGGGTTCTGGCGCTTCACTTCCCATGCAATGGCGTGCATCAGGTGGGTTTTACCAAGCCCCACACCGCCGTGCAGGAACAGCGGGTTGAAGGTCACTTCGCCCGATTCGGCAATGCGTTTGGCGGCGGCATAGGCCAGCTCGTTCGACTTGCCGACAACGAAGCTGTCGAAGGTGTATTTGGGGTCAAGCGCCGCGCTTTCGTCCGCGCCGGTGGATGGGTCCACCTCAACAGGCGATGCCGGTGCGCGCTCAACAGGCCTTGCGCCTGCTGCAGCCTGACGGGCGGCAAGGCGGATCGAAAGGCCCTTGATGCGCGGGTCTTCGGCCAGGAAGAAATCCTTCAGCCGCGGCGCATAATGGCGGGTGATCCAGTCGCGTACAAACTTGGTGGGTGCGGTCAGCTCAACCGTGCCGCTGTCGACGCCGTTATAGCCCAGCTGTCCCAGCCAGGTGGTATAGGCGTGCTGCCCGAATTCGTGCTTGAACTTGTCGCAAACCTTGGGCCATGGCGACGCGTCAAAGTTTGCGTCCATAGCGGATGCAGCCCCCCTCGAAGCCCCCATTTGATTATTCTCCCTATCAGCCATTGGCCGATTTAATCCCTTACAACTTTCGGCACAATGCCCAATGCCTGGACCTTCTTAGTGATAGTTTTCACAATAAACCTGATGCTGACACAACTGCTCCTGCCTCTCTAGCAAAGCGCCAGTCAGGTCCACGGTCCCGATCTGTTATTTTCAAATGCGACGACGTGATCCCAGCCCCCTTCGAGATCCCTGGCAGGTCTCTCCGGTTACAGGGCCTGAACCACATTCGGGCGGTTCCCAAATTGGGATGGTTGGTCGCCCGGCTGGCCCGCCGCGTAAGACTGGAAGATACATCTGGGGGGTAGCCCCAGCAACTGAATCTATCGCTTGACACAAAGATTCTTCACAGCCCTATGGCGTGAATCAGAGCCGCATACAATATCTTGATTCCGTTAAAAATGGCACGAATGATGTGCCCTTTTTGTTCCTGCCGGGCTCTGCAAAAATGAAAAAAGCCACGCCGGAATGGCATGGCTTAGATCGGTATCTCGTTCCTGCCGGCAGCGAATCGGGTTCGCGCCAGAGGCCGCTGCTTACGCGAGCGCTTTAACGCGAGCGGACAGACGGGAAACTTTGCGGGAAGCCGTTTTCTTGTGAATAACGCCTTTGGTTACACCGCGCATGATTTCTGGCTGAGCAGCTTTGAGAGCGTCGCCAGCAGCCGCTTTGTCGCCGGAAGCAATTGCTTCTTCAACCTTGCGCACGAACGTGCGGATACGGCTTACGCGGGATTTGTTGATCAAGCGACGACGTTCGTTCTGACGAATGCGTTTCTTGGCTTGTGCAGAATTTGCCATTTCTTCTACCTTTTTCGGACCGCGCTCCAAAAACCGTCCAGCGCTTCAGTCCTTGCTTTCTTTGTTCAATCGGGGCCGCGCGCCTTATGGCTGCGTCCACCAGTTAATTCGAGGTCGGGTCTATATACCCGATATGGGCCCCAGTCAATAGGCTAGGCCCAGATTTCTCGCCGATTTACGCCTCAGCAGTTTTTAAACTGTGGTTGGCGTTTCTCGATAAAGGCATTCATGCCTTCTTTTTGGTCTTCCGTCGCAAACAGCGAATGGAAGGCCCGACGTTCAAACAGAAGCCCTTCCGCAAGCGTTGTCTCCAGCGCCCGGTTAGTGGCTTCCTTGGCCAGCGCCACGGATGGGCCGGACAGCTCCGCAATGCTCGCGGCCACTTCCATTGCGCCGTCCAGCATGTCTTCGGTTGGCAGCACGCGGCTCACCAGCCCGGATCGTTCCGCTTCCACGGCATCCATCATGCGGCCGGTGAGCATCATGTCCATGGCCTTCGACTTGCCCACAAGGCGTGTCAGGCGCTGGGAACCACCGATTCCCGGAATAACGCCCAGCTTGATCTCGGGTTGGCCGAACTTTGCGCTATCGGCAGCGATGATGAAGTCACATGCCATGGCGATTTCGCAGCCGCCACCAAGGGCGTAACCGGAAACAGCCGCAATCACAGGCTTGCGCACACGGGCAAACACATTGTTGATGTCGGCGAACATGTCCATTTTCAGGACTTCGGCGAACGACCGGCTCGACATCTCCTTGATGTCGGCGCCTGCCGCAAATGCTTTTTCACTGCCGGTAACAACAATGGCACCGATTTCATCGTCTGCATTAAGCGCGAGCAGCGCTTCCCCCAATTCCTGCAGCAGTTTGCTGTTCAGTGCATTGAGTGCGTCGGGGCGGTTCAGCGTAATCAGTCCCACGCCTTCTTGCTTGTCCAGCAGAATGGTTTCGAAAGTCATCTTTCAGCCTTCTATTGCTCTGATCTGTGGCTGAGACTCCTACTGCCCTGAGCTCCATTTGAAAAGCCCTTTATGGCAAGGAGGCCGGGGCGCCCCGGTTTCAGTCAGCTTTGCGGCTCCAGGCGGAGCATGAGGCGGGCGGTGCCATCTTCGCCTGTCACACCGGTGAAGGTGAGGCGATTCTCCTCGCGCCAACAGTGCATTGCGGTTGTTGGGCTGTCGCAGGTCCAGCCCAGCCCGGTCAGCGATTCCCTGTAGGTTTCCATGGCTCTGGCGGGGGTGCCTTCAAGGAGGAGCGTGGCTTGAGCTACGGTGCCGCCCGGGGTGTCAAACACCACAGGTTCGCCTTCAATGGCGCGAATCACCGACAGCATCGGCACGTCCGGGAAGCCGTCAATGAAGCTTTCTTCGGCGCGCGCGGTCGAGGCCAGAAGCAGGATCATAATCGGAAGCAATAAACGCATGGCTGGGCTGTTTCCCTTCATCGCTGGCAGCTTGGGCAATAGAATGTAGAGCGATTCGATTGCACAATGCGGCTGACCGTACCACCGCAGCCGGGCTTTGAACACTCTTCTCCTTCCCGGCCGTAAGCCTGGAAGCTGTGCTGGAAATAGCCGAGCTCGCCATCCACCTGCGCATAGTCCTTGAGCGTTGATCCCCCGGCGTCGATCGCTTGCGTCAGCACTTCGCGGATGATCGGGAAAAGCCGTTCGGCGCGCTTGCCTGCGACACTGTCGGCTGTGCGCTTTGGGCTGATACCCGCGCGCCAGAGCGCTTCGCACACATAAATGTTGCCCAGCCCCGCCACCAGCTTCTGGTCAAGTAGCGCTGCCTTGATACTGCTTTTCCGGCCCTTGAGGCCTGCATTCAGCACATCCAGGTTGAACTGGTTGCCCAAAGGCTCCGGCCCGATGTTCTTGAGCAAGGGGTGGTCTTCCATCTCGTCCAGGCTGGTGAAGGTGATGATGCCGAAGCGCCGGGTGTCGTTATATATAATGTGGTCGCCGCGGGTGGTGATGATCACCACATGGTCATGCTTGCCCACCTCGGGCGCGGGTGCACCCGCGGGCGTGATGGTCACGCAGCCGGACATCCCCAGGTGCAGGATCACCACAAGCCCGTCCGCGCACTCGATAAGAATATATTTGGACCGGCGGGTGAGCCGCTCGATGCGGTTGCCCGTAAGACGCTCGGCGAAATCCACCGGGATCGGCAGGCGAAGGTCCGGGCGGTTGGCCACGGCGCTCCGGATGGTGGTGCCTTCCAGGACAGGCACAAGGCCGCGCCTGACGGTTTCAACTTCGGGAAGTTCGGGCATATTGTCGCGTAGGTCCTTATACTATAAACGAGGCTGGCGCCTGGCCGCCGCGTGGGCTATGGTCCGCCAAAATGACAGGGCAAGCCACCATAATGTCAAGCAGCAAAGACGATAAGATGAGCGAAACACATACCGAGGCCCCAACTGAGGGCGAGGCCACCACCCACTTCGGGTTCAAGACTGTGGCGGAAGACCAGAAGGCCGACATGGTCAAGGGCGTCTTCAATTCGGTGGCCAAGCGCTATGACATCATGAATGACGTCATGAGCATGGGCATCCACCGTTTGTGGAAAGATTCGCTGATCAACACGCTCAACCCGCGCGCAGGCATGCATCTGCTGGACCTTGCGGGCGGCACCGGCGATATCGCCTTCCGCTTCCTTGACGCGGCCAAGGGCGGCACTGTGACCGTGTGCGATATCAATGCCGAAATGCTGGCGGTGGGCAAGGAACGGGCTGAAAAGGCGGGCTATGCAGGCCGCGCGGAATTTGTTTGCGGCGACGCCATGAAGCTGCCGTTTGCCAGCCGGTCGGTGGACGCCTACACCATCTCCTTCGGTATCCGGAATGTGACCCGCATTGATGAAGCGCTTGAGGAAGCTTACCGCGTGCTGAAGCCCGGCGGCACATTCTACTGCCTGGAATTCAGCCCTGAAGTGGTGCCTGTGCTCCAAGAGGCCTATGATACCTACAGCTTCAATGTGATCCCGGCGATGGGTGAGTTCATCACCAAGGACCGCGACAGCTATCAGTATTTTGTTGAATCCATTCGCCGCTTCCCCACGCCCACCAAATTTGCGGGCATGATCAGGGAAGCTGGCTTCAGCCGCGTCAAGTACCGCACCATGTCAGCGGGTATTGTGGCGATCCACCAGGGTACCCGGATTTAAGCGGCGAACAGGGGGCAGGCGCGTGCGCACGATTGGATATCTTTTCCAGCTTTATATGATGGCCGTGGGGCTTCGCCGCTTTGGTGCCATCCGCGCGCTGGCGAATATTGATCTGGTGCCTGCGTGGGCACCGCGCCTTCTCCGCCTGTTCACCTTCTATGTGCCGCACCGGTTCGGCCTGCCAAAGTCTGATGGCGAACGCCTGGCGCTTGCGCTTGCTGCCATGGGCCCGGCCTATATCAAGCTGGGCCAGACACTGGCGACCCGGCCAGACCTTGTTGGCCGCCCACTCGCGGAGGGGCTCACGACGCTTCAGGACCGCCTGCCACCTTTCAAGTTCGCGAAGGCGAAGGCCACCATTGAGGCAGAGCTGGGCGGCAAGCTTGAAGACCATTTCCAAAGTTTCGATGAGGTGCCTGTTGCAGCGGCCTCGATCGCGCAGGTCCACAAGGCGGTCACGGAAAAGGGCGTGGCGGTTGCCGTGAAGGTACTGCGGCCCGATATCGAAGCCCGCTTCGTGCGCGACCTGAAGCTGTTTGACTGGCTGGCGGGCATTGCCGAACGGAACGTCAAGGAAGCGCGCCGCCTGCGGCTCACCAAGATCGTCGACAAGGTCAAGGAAACCAGCCTCCGCGAAATGGACCTGAGGCTTGAGGCGGCGGCGGCGGCAGAGCTCGCTGAAAACATGCGTGGTGAAAGCGGCTACCGCCTGCCGCATATCGAATGGGACCATACGGCGCGGCGCGTGATGACACTTGAGTGGATCGACGGCGTGCGCCTCGCCGACCGTGGGGCGCTTGAGGCCGCGGGCCATGACCTTGAAGCCTTGGGCAAGAAGGTGGTGCAGGTGTTCCTCACGCAAGCGCTCAGGGACGGCTTCTTTCACGCTGACCTCCATCAGGGCAACCTGATTGTGGAACCTGACGGCACCATCGCCGCCATCGACTTCGGCATCATGGGGCGCTTGTCGAAACGCGAGCGCCAGTTCCTCGCCGAAATCCTTTATGGCTTCATCCGGCGCGATTATATCCGCGTGGCACAGGTGCATTTCGACGCAGGCTATGTGCCGAAGAACCAGAGCCTTGAGGAGTTCGCGCAGGCCCTCAGGGCCATCGCCGATCCGATCATGGACCTGCCGGTCGAAGAGATTTCAGCAGGGCAGTTGCTCGCACAGCTTTTCGCCACCACCGAGCGTTTCTCCATGCAGACACAGCCGCAGCTTCTGCTGCTGCAGCGCACCATGGTGATGGCCGAAGGCATGGCGCTGCATCTTTACCCCACCGCCAACATGTGGCAAATCTCCGAACCGGTGATCGAGGCTTGGATTCGCGCCAACCTGTCGCCCGAGGCACGCCTTGCCGACATGGTCGCCAATCTGCCGCGCTTCCTGGAGCGCCTGCCCTACCGCATTGAGAAATGGCTCGCGGAAGACGAAGATACACCGGTTGAGGACGACGACTGGGAAGCAGAACCTTCAAAGCGTGCACCCGCCCTGTGGCCCTTCGCGCTTGGCCTTGTCACCGGCGCTGCCATCCTCAAGATTTTGATGCTTTGAGGAGTGTATAGTGAAGGGCCTCATGGACTGGTACATGGACGTTTTGGGTATTAAAAAGCCTGAAAGCCGACGCCTGTTTATGAAATGGTATAAATGGGTTTTTGCATTGTTCATGGCTGTTGTCTTTTTCATATTGATCAGCGTTTAAGGCGAGTAGCTAGCTAACATTTTTGTCATGCTGAACTTGTTTCAGCATCCAGGAACATTTTCGGTAACCATAGGCGTACGTCTATGGACCCTGAAACAAGTTCAGGGTGACGCTTACGTGTCCGTTATGACGAAATGTTGCAAGGTGGCGTAAATTGGCGGACACTGTCCCTTCCATAACAGGGGAGGGATTTATGGATAATCTGTTTTCGAAGTTTGACCCGTTTGCGGCGCCCATTGGCCGCCTGTTCCTGTCGCTTATCTTTATCGGTGCCGGTTTTGCCAAAGTCTCCAGCGGGGGTGCTGGCATGGTGGAATATATGGAATCGGCCGGCGTGCCGGGCTTCCTGTTCTGGCCCGCGGCGCTCTTTGAACTGTTGGCCGGGATCGCGATCCTGATCGGCTTCAAAACGCGCCTTGTGGCGTGCCTGCTGTCGGGCTTCTGCATCATCACAGCTGTGATGTTCCACAATGATTTCGCAGACCAGACCCAGATGACCATGTTCCTGAAGAATGTGGCCATTGCTGGGGGCTTGCTGTTTCTGTTCCGCTTCGGCGGTGGGGAATTCAGCCTGGATAACCGCGCGGCATCCGGCGACAGCTGACGTATCTCACGCAGTTGTGCGGCTAAAAGCGCCTTGAGACACAACCGGTTCCCGCCTATATGTCGGGGACCGGTTTTTTGAAAGGGTCCTGCATGTTGAAGGGCAAACGCATACTTCTGATCATTGGTGGCGGGGTCGCGGCCTATAAGGCGCTTGACCTGGCGCGGCGCCTGATGGAACGCGGCGCAAGCGTGCGCGGCGTGCTCACGTCCGGCGGGCAGGAGTTTATTACGCCGCTTTCTGTGGCCTCGCTCACCGGTGATGAATGCTACACGGACCTCTTCTCCCTCAAGGACGAGGCCGAGATGGGGCATATCCGCCTCAGCCGTGAGGCGGACCTTATCCTGATCGCGCCCGCAACCGCAGACCTGATAGCCAAGATGGCGAACGGCATCGCCAATGACCTGGCAAGCACCATATTGCTTGCAACCGACAAGCCAGTGATGGTCGCACCCGCCATGAACGCCCAGATGTGGGACCACCCGGCCACCAAGCGGAACTTGGAGACGCTCAAAGGCGACGGCGTCCATGTGGTGCAGCCCGGCGACGGCATGCTGGCCTGTGGCGAAGTGGGGCCGGGGCGGCTCGCGGAAGTGATGGACATGGTCGCGGCGGTCGAAGACTTCTTCGGCGGCGACAATCTGCTGCTTAGCGGCAAGCGGGCGGTGGTGACAGCGGGCCCGACGCACGAGCCGATTGATCCCGTGCGCTATATCGCCAACCGGTCCTCGGGCCGTCAGGGCTTTGAGGTGGCGGCGGCGCTCTCCCGCCTTGGGGCGGACGTAACGCTGGTGGCTGGCCCATGCGCGCAGGAAACGCCTTTGGGCGTGACCCGTGTGGACGTTGAAACCGCGCGGGAAATGGAAGCGGCGGTGAACGCGGCCCTTCCGGCAGACATCGCCGTATGCGTGGCGGCCGTCGCGGACTGGCATGTCAAGAACGGCGGCACGCAGAAACTGAAGAAATCCAAGGACGGCACGCCCGCGCTTGAGTTCGGTGAAAACCCGGACATCCTGAAGGGGCTTTCGGGCATGGCGGAAGGCCGCCCGGCGCTGGTGGTGGGCTTTGCCGCCGAAACCGAAAATGTGATCGGGCACGCGACTGAGAAACGCGCGCGCAAAGGCTGTGACCTTATGGTGGCCAATGACGTGTCGGCCACGACCGGCATCATGGGCGGTGACTATAACGAAATTCACCTGATTAGCGCCGCGGGTGCGGAAAGCTGGCCGAAAATGGAAAAAGGCGCGGTGGCGGACAAGCTCGCGCTCAAGATTGCAGAAATACTGAAGGGGTAGTGAGTGATGCGCGACAGTAAAGTAGTGATTGAGGTCAAAACGCTTGAGCACGGCAAGGGCCTTAACTTGCCGAAATACGAGACCGAACAATCCGCCGGAATGGACCTTTATGCCGCGCTGGCGGAAGGCGAAAGCATCACGCTTGGCGCGCTTGACCGCGCCATGATCCCAACAGGCCTTGCCATGGCGCTGCCCGCGGGCTTTGAGGCGCAGGTACGCCCGCGCTCAGGCCTCGCGGCCAAGAATGGCGTGACCGTCCTAAACACCCCCGGCACCATCGACGCCGACTATCGCGGCGAAGTGAAGGTTATTCTGGTGAACCTTTCGAACGAGCCTTTCACAATCGAGCGCGGCATGCGCATCGCCCAGATGATCATCGCGCCCGTCACCCAGGGCACCTGGGCCGAGGTCGACGCGCTGGGTGAGACCGCACGCGGCGAGGGCGGTTTTGGTTCAACGGGCGTGAAATAGGAGGTTCCTGATGTCCCAATGGACCTGCCCTAAATGTGACACACAGGAGTATGATACTGATGAGGTTACGATGACCGGCAGCGGGCTCTCGAAGTTCTTCAATGTCCAAAACCGCAAGTTTACAGCAGTCACCTGCAGGCACTGCAGCTATACAGAATTTTATCGCGGGACGACGAGCACGCTTGGTAATGTTATCGACTTCTTTGGCAACTAGGGCAAATAGACCATGAAACGTAAAATCGCAGCACTGATTTTCCTGGGTTCCGGCCTGACTGTTGTCGGCGGGGCTGTCTTGTCGGAAAACCCGCCAGAAGAGGCCCCGGCGCTTGAGTTGTCTGACCATATGCGCGGGTTTTTGAAGTTCGAGATGGGTGCACTCGCCCGCGCGGGCCGCGAGATCGAGCAGGCGCTGATCGAGGGCGACAGCGACACGGTCCAGATGTACGCCGCCCAGATGGACAAGGCCTTCATTTTCGAGCAGGAAGTCACCACGCTTGACCTTCGGGAACTTGAAGCGGTGCTGGGCGAAAAGTTCGTCGCCCGCGACAAGGAATTCCACGCCATGGCGCGCACGCTGGAGGCGGCGGCCAAGGCCAAGGACCTCAAGGGCCAGCGCCTGATCTTCCGTCAGATGCTGGAAGCCTGCGCGGCCTGCCATCAGGATTATGCCCCTGAAGCGCCGATTCTGGATTAAGGGCCCTTTATGGAATTTACTGACGAGCAGCTGGAGCGCTACGCGCGCCATATCATCCTGCAGGACGTGGGCGGCGCCGGGCAGATTGCCCTACTGAACGCCAAAGTGCTTGTGGTGGGCGCGGGTGGCCTTGGGGCACCGGTCCTTTTGTATCTGGCTGCGGCGGGCGTTGGCACCATCGGCATCGTTGATGATGATGCGGTTGAGCTTTCGAACCTGCAGCGGCAGGTGATCCACACCACGCCTGATGTGGGCAGGCCCAAGGTTGAAAGCGCGCTTGAGAAAATCCGCGCTCTGAACCCCGATGTGACGGTCAATCTGTACCCTGAGCGGCTGACCCGCACTAACGCGATGAGCATCATCGCCGACTATGACATCGTCGCCGACGGGACGGACAATTTTGCATCCCGGCATCTGATCAGCGATATGTGTGTGTGGCTTGAGAAGACACTCGTCTCCGGTGCACTGTCTTCATACGAAGGCCAGATCGCGACCTTCAAGCCGCACGCGGGCGAAGGCCTGCCGTGCTACCGCTGTTTCCTGCCCCACACGCCGCCCGCCCTAGAGGGGCGCACCTGCGCTGATCATGGCATCCTGGGGGCTGTCGCGGGCATGGTGGGCACCATGCAGGCGCTTGAAGTGTTGAAGGAAATCACTGGCGTCGGCGAAAGCCTCGCGGGCAAGATGCTGATCATGGACGCGCGCGACATGAGCATGCGCAAGATCAAGCTGCCGCAGGACCCAAAATGCCCGGCGTGCGCGAAGGGAAAAAGCTGATGGCCAAATCATCTTCCCTGAAGCGCCCCATGACCCTGATGGTGATCAGTGGGGACCCGGAGCGCATCCATATGGCGCTGATGATGGGCGCGACCGCATCAGCCATGGGGCGCCCCGTTACGTTCTTCTTTTCCAAATCGGCGACGCCGTTCCTGACCAACGACGGCTGGACGGCACTCAAGACAGGTGCGGGTGCAACGGGCCCAGAGATGGACGCGGTGCTTGACGAGAAGGGCGTGGCCGACAGCGGTATCCTGATGGACGGCCTCGCGGCCCTTGATGCCCGTTTCCTGGTGTGCGAAGCCGCGCTAAGGGAGCGCGGCATTGACGTCACGGCCCTGATCACCCGCCCGGCGGTGGAGATAGCGGGCCTTGCCGAAATCATTGAAAAAGGCCAGGGCGGCGACTGGCTGACTTTCTGATCTTTTTTCCTCTTTTCTGAACAAAGAATGCCCTCGATTCTCCAGCCTTGTGTTTTAAGTGTTACCATGGTACATAGGTAACTAAATTGACAAAGGAATTGGCCATGAAAGTGGAACGCATTCAAACCGGTGTGCGTATGGAGAAGCGGCTGGTGAAGGTGCTGAAGGGAACGGCGGAATATCTGGATATGTCGCTCGGCGACCTTCTGGAAGGTATCGTGTTGCATGCGTTTGATGGCCAGACGCCGCCTTTTTCAGAGGAAACGCGCGCGAAGATCGCCGCGCTAAAGAAGGTTTATGACTGTGATCTGGACGCCAGCCACAGCCACAAGCTGACCGAATAAACCCGAGCCACGACAGAAAGGAACCCTGATGACCGACCATGACTTCATGGCCGCGTTCGAGGACGCAAGCCTGGATGCGAGCCTTTTTGACCACACAGCCCACATTCGCATGGGCTGGCTTTACGCCACGCGCTATCCGCTCGCGGAGGCGATTGCGAGATTCGCCCGGACGCTGAAGGCCTACACCAAGGCACTGGGGTGCGAGGACAAATACCATGAGACCATCACCTGGTTCTATATGTTGTTGATCGCCCAGCGGCAGGCCCGCACCACCGCCGCCACGTTCGACACTTTCTTGGCGAAAAACGGCGACCTTGTGGCCAGCCCGTCCATCCTGACACGCTACTACAGGCCAGAGACCCTTGCAGCCTAGCAGGCCCGGCAGCATTATGTTCTGCCAGACAGGGGAGCAAGCCAGGAGGCCGCATGACCGATGATGAGCTGATAGAAGCCTTTGAAAGCCACCGGCTGACACGGGAGGAATTCACCCACGAAGCCCACCTGCGGGTGGGCTGGATTTATGTGACGCGTCTGCCGCTGGGGGCTGCTTGCGATACCATGGCGCGGGAACTGCTGGCGTGGGATATCGCCTACGACCTTGGGGACCGCTACCACGAGACCGTCACCTGGGCCTTCATGTTCATCATCCACGAGAAACAGCTGGCGTGCGCGGCGAAAAGCTTCGACGAATTCCTGGGCGCCAACCCGGACCTGATGCGGAAAGAACCGCCGTTCCTGGCCGCTTACTATAAGGACGAGACGCTCGCGAGCGACCTGGCGCGGCAGAATTTCCTGCTGCCGGACGTGGGCCGCTAGCACCTCACTCCAGCGCCGCCTTCATCGCCGCCGCGCAGTGCAGCGCGGTGGTGTCCAGTAGCGGCACATCGGTGTGTTCGGGCTTTACCAGTAGTCCGATTTCGGTGCAGCCAAGGATGGCAGCGTCCGAGCCGCTTTGATGCAGGCCCTCAATGATTCGCACATACTCATTGCGTGATGCATTGGAGATCACGCCTTTGCAGAGCTCGTCAAAGATCACGTCGTGGATGATCTGGCGGTCCGCCTCATTCGGGGTGACTACTTCAATGCCGAACTTCGAAGCGATGCGGCCACGATAGAAATCCTGCTCCATGGTGAAGCTGGACCCCAGAAGCGCGAGCTTCCTGTAGCCGCGCTCACGCGCAGCATCAGCTGTTGCATCCGCAATATGGAGAAGGGGGATATTCGTGTGGGCCCGCACGGCATCTTCAACCAGATGCATGGTGTTGGTGCATATCAGCGTCATGTCCGCGCCCGCAGCTTCAAGGCCCGCCGCCGCCTTGCCGAGCATCTCACCGGCTGCGTCCCAGGCGCCTTCGCGCTGCATGCGCGCGATCTCATCAAAGTCGACGCTGTGCAGCAGGATTTTGGCGCTGTGCAATCCGCCAAGCGCGTCTTTGATACCTTCATTCAGTAGGCGGTAATAGGTGGCAGTTGATTCCCAGCTCATGCCGCCCAAAAGGCCGATGGTTTTCATGGGGCAGGTCCTTCTTGATCCAAACAACATTGGCAGCAGGTTAGGCCGAACGCAACGCTGGCGGCTTTCAAAAAAATGACCCCAAATATCGATTGGCCTTTTGTTTCATCGACAAGGCAAGCGGCAGGCAGGTATCCTGCGGTTATGGAATGCAAGGCGATATACAGGAAAGTGACGGTGGGCGGTATCAGCGCCGAGCTCTTGCCGCGCGCACCCTATGACGTTGCCTACACGCCCGATCGGACGGTGGCGGGTTTCGCCTTCGATATCCAGACCGGCACCCATTCGTTTGCCTGCGACCGCGCGTCGCCTTTCCTGACCATGCCGGACAGCATGGCGCTGACCCCGGCCGGATGCGATATCCGGTCCCGGTCCGGTACGGGCGGTGAATATCTCACGGTCAGCATCACGCCGGGTAATGAGGGTGACTATGTCGATGCCTTTGACGGGGGGTCAGTCCGTCAATATAGCAATGCGGCCTTCCGGGGCGCGGGGGAGCACGCGCGGGCCCTGCGGCAGTTGTTGATGTTCAGCCCTGAGGATGAGGCAGCAGTCGAAGGCCTAGCGGCACTGTTGTTTGAGGCGGCCCTTAAGGCCCGGCAACCAACAAGCAAACCGGCCAACAGTTTGACCCGCATGCGCATGCGGCACTTGCACAACTTGATCGAGGCGCGGTTCGACGAAAAGCTGACAGTTCTTGATATGGCTTCCGAGGTTGGCTTGTCGGTTGGCTATTTTATGCGCGCGTTCGCCGCAGCCACCGGTACCACGCCCCACGCCTATCTGATGGAGCGCAGGCTGGGGGAAGCCCGCAGGGCGCTGGCCGAAGGGGATTTCCCAGTTTCTGAGATTGCGCAAGGCTGCGGCTTCGCAAGCCAGGCGCACCTGACCAGCTGCTTCAGCAAGCACTTCGGCGTATCGCCAGCAAAATACAGGATGGCTATGGGTTAGCAGCTTTGCCTGAGGGCAGGGCGTATTTGGCTTGCAGCCGTTCAAAATGGCCGGCGTGTACCTTGGGGCTTGCTTGCCAGACTTGCGCTGCCGCTGCCGGGTTCCGGTTGAAAAATTGATGGCTGAAGGCGATGAAATAATGGTTCATCTTCAGCGGCGCCTCCAGCTTGACGATGGCTTCATACTCGGCCGGGTTCTGGCGCAGTAGCGTGTCGGCAGCCGCCCCTGGGGCCGCAACAGCCTGCAGCCGGTCGAACGCCAGCATGTGCAACAGGCCCTCTGTTGTCCCGGCTTCAACCACATTCAGTCCCTGGTCTTTCATCGCGGCTGTGATGGAATAGCCCAGCGGCGCGCCGATCACCACAGCTGGATCAACAAACTGTTGGCCGTTCCAATAAGGCACATCCGCACGTTTCTGATAGAGGTAATAGCCGTTTTGTACGATCATCCGGGCGTTATCTGGATGGTCGCCCGCCATGGGGAACACCAGCGCGTCTTGCCGCTCTGGCCTGAAGGAGGCGATCACGCTGTCTATCCGGCCCAGTTTCATCAGCGAGAGGCAGCGCTTCCAGGGGTATCGCGCAAAGGTAACCTCAAGCTAGACGTCCGCTGCCGCCAGCTGGACCAGCTCCACAAGAATGCCTGGGTCCTTCTCCGGCACGGCCTTGGTTGCCCCGGTATAGTTCGGGTATAGCTCGATATCCTGATAGCAGAAGCTGAAGGTCCCTGACGGGATTTTTTGATCGGTATCGGTCGCGCGCGCAGATGTTCCTGCCAAACTTGCCAAAACAGCAGCCAGCGTCAGGCCACAGGCCGTCAACGTCCGTAGGAATCTAATGCATATGGTCCACCCAACCAATCTCAGCTACGGCAAAAGCCTAAAGGATAGTTGTAGGCGGATCAAATGAAACCATGGTGACAGGGGCTGGTCAGGTCAGGCCGCGTCGGCGTTCCTGCTCGTAAGTGCCCAGCACATTCACGCGCTTGGTGTGGAAGCGAAGTTCCTCCATCGCGCGGTGGACGTTTTCCATGCCCTCATGCCCTTCGATGTCGGCATAAAACTCGGTCGCGGTGAAGCTGTCCGATTCGTAATAGCTTTCAAGCTTGGTCATGTTGACGCTGTTGGTGGCGAAACCGCCAAGCGCCTTATAGAGCGCAGCTGGGATATTGCGCACCTCGAAGGTGAAGCTTGTCATCACCGGGCCAGCCAGATCCCCGGCCGCAAGTGGTTCGCGCGCCAGCACCACGAAACGTGTTGTGTTGTGGCCTTCGTCCTGGAAGTCCTTGCGGATGATATCAAGGCCGTAGACGTCGGCGGCCAGTTCACTGGCGATGGCGCCTACACTTGGGTCCCCCAGTTCGGCCACATGCTTTGCTGAGCCAGCGGTATCCGCATAAGGCAGGCGCTCGATCCCCAGTTCGCGCAGGTTCTTGCGGCACTGGCCCAGCGCCTGAACATGGCTTTTCACGGTCTTGAGCGTGCTCACGTCCGCGCCTTTGACGCCCAGAAGGCAGTGGCGGATGGTCTCGAAATGCTCGCCGATGATATAAAGCCCGCTGCCTGGCAGCAGGATATGAATATCGGCCACGCGGCCCGCCGTCGAATTCTCGATCGGGATCATGGCAAGGCGGGCGCGGCCATTTTGCACAGCCGCCAGCGCATCCTCGAAGCTGGGTGTCGACAGCGGCTCCATATCGGGAAACTTTGCCTGGCACGCCATGTGGGAATAGGCCCCAAGCTCGCCCTGGAAGGCGATCAGCTTGTCTGTATCCTTTGTGGTGTGGCTTGCCATAACGACGGTTTCTTTCTGGGCTGTTGAAAAATGCGCGGTTGAGATTAGTGCCAAGGCCACCGGGCCAAGTCAATGCAGGAAGCGCCTGCCGTAGCGGATTCCAAGGGGCGGATTCCGGTGGTGCGCTGCTTTGTCGCATAAAAAAGGCCCCGAAAAACCGGATTTTTTGGCCTAAGGTGGCAAAATCGTGCAAATGACGACTTGAACAGAAGGCCCATCAGCGGCTATTGTCGCGCGCGAATTAGCCGGTCATGTATCTGTCAGGGGTAGTGGGCTGGCTGGGAGAGAATTTAAGCTTGCTCGCCTGCAAGGAGAAGAGCCTGTGTCATTAGAATCGAACAAAGTCTTTGCAGCTGTCCTGTCTGCGGCGCTGCTGATCATGGTGATCACGACTGTTTCTGAAAGCGTGTTCCACGAAGAAGAAGCCAAACCAGCCTTCACAGTTGAAGTGGCTACCGAAGCCGCTGGTGAAGCTGTTGTTGAAGAAGGCCCATCACTGGCTGAATTGATGGCCTCTGCCGATGCCGGCAAAGGCGAGCGTCAGTTCGCGAAATGTAAAGCCTGCCACACCGTTGGTAAGGATGAAGGCGACCGCACTGGTCCAAACCTCTACGGCATTCTTGGCCGTCAGATCGGTGGCCACGGCAGCTTCAACTATTCCAGCGCCCTCGCCGGTCACTCAGAGACATGGACTTGGGAAAAGCTGGACGAGTGGCTCGCCAGCCCGAAAAACACTTTCCCAGGCACCAGCATGTCCTTCGCCGGTATCCGCAAGGCTGACCAGCGCGCGGACCTGATGGCTTACCTGAACAGCTTCTCCGACAGCCCACTGGAGCTGCCGGCTGCAGAAGCCGCAGAAGAAGCGCCAGCTGAAGAAGCTGCCAGCGAATAAGTCAGGGTTACCTGAAAAGATTATCGAAGGCGGCGATCCATCCGGGTCGCCGTTTTTGATTCTAAAGCCTTCTGAAGCCCAGGAAGGCGGGGCCGGTGCGGCCCTTGTCAGCCATTTCCTTTTCCACCCAGCCCTTGACGTCTTCAAGCGGATCGATGGTGACCATCATGTGGGTGGCGTTGGCGTGCAACAGGTGCACCCCGTCGATCATGAAGCCCACATGCCCGGGGAAGAAGGCAAGATCCCCGCGCGCGGGCGTTTCGCCCATCTCAAGCGCGCGCCCGAGGCTCGTGTATTGGGCCCCGCTGTCGCGGTGGACGCGGTAGCCCGCGGCCGCGAGTGACGTCTGCACAAGCCCGCTGCAATCGATTCCCAGCTTCGACCTTCCGCCCCACAGGTAGGGTGATCCGATAAAGCTTTCAGCTGTGTCCACGGGGTCGGCCTTGCTGTGGCCTATGAGGGCGACATGCTTGTCAAAAATCCAGCCGCCGACATGTAACTGGGAAAAGCCGTTTTCCGAGACGCCGGGCAGGGTAATGAAGGCGCCCATGGGCAGCACTACTTCGGGCGCGGACTTGAGGTCCGGTTCGCGGTAGACATGCGACAGCGGCGCGGATACCCGGTGGCTCGGCAGCACATCAAACTCATCCACGGCGCTGTCGGGCACCCAACCCATATAGCCGTCGATCAGGCTGATGATGAACCACCAGCCGGGCACTTCCGCCAGGATCTGCACAGGTTCGCTATAGAGAAGTTCGGTGACCGTTTCTGCGTCGGGGTCTGGCTCGGCTTTCACAGCGGCGATGGGGCGGGCACCCAGCCCATCAATGATGCTGCCCCCAAGAAGATGTTTGCTGCTTGTCAGGAGGTCATTGGGATCATAGAGCGGCGGCAGGCCAAAGCCATGCAGCAGATCACTCATAGCCGCCTTCTCCAGCGTCGACGAGTTTCTCGGCCGCCAGGATGCGGTCAGACAGTTCGCTCAGATATACGGCGCCCTTGACGGTGCGCTGCACCAGCACGTTGCGGCGATCCTTCTCGTCGCGCTTGCGCTTGAGATAGCCAAGCTGCCCCAGTGTGTCGAGGGCCCGGGTGATTACCGGCTTGGTCACATTCATCATGGCGGCCAGCCCACGGACGGTATGCGGGTCTTTGGTCATATAGACAGTCAGCAGGACGGTCATCTGCCTGAGGGTCAGGTCAGGGACGTCCGCGCGCACGACATCCAGATTGGCAGTGTGCCAAATCTTCAGCATCCGGGGATTGGTTTTTTCTGCCACAGGCTCGTTCCTTAGCCGGAATGATCAAAGGTGACACAGAACTTCAGCCCCTAAAGTGACCCGATTTTGGTCTAGTCGTCAAGCGACAAGAAGTCTTTCATGGCTGTATGGATGGCGCGAATGGCTTGTGCGTCGCCGCCTTTGGGGCGGCCAGGCTTGGGTTTCGGTACCCAGGCGAAAACATCCAGATGCACCCATGGGGTGCCTTCTTCCACGAACCGCTGCAGGTACAGCGCGGCCGTGATGGAGCCCGCCATGCCGCCTGCGTCGGAGACGTTGCTCATGTCTGCCACGTCGCTCCTCAGCGTTTCGTCATAAGGCGCCCACAAAGGCATGCGCCAGACGGGGTCGGTCTCACTGGCCGCCGCCTTGTCGATCGCAGCCCAGAGGTCCTCATTGTTGGCGTAGGTGGCCGGAAGATCGGGCCCAAGCGCCACCCGCGCGGCGCCCGTGAGCGTCGCGAAATCGATCAACAGGTCTGGCGTGTCCTCGCACGCGAGCGCCAGTGCGTCGCACAGCACCAGGCGGCCTTCGGCGTCCGTGTTGCCCACTTCAACCGAGATGCCCTTGCGGGTCGCAAGCACGTCGCCGGGGCGGAAGGCGTTGCCGTCCACCGCGTTCTCGACCGCCGGGATCAGCACCCGAAGCTGCACTTTGGTGTCCATGGACATGATCAGCTGCGCCAGCGCCAGCACGTGGGCAGCCCCGCCCATGTCCTTTTTCATCAGAAGCATGCCAGCCGAGGGCTTGAGGTCCAGCCCGCCGGTGTCGAAGCACACGCCCTTGCCCACCAGCGTGACCTTGGGGCCCTTGTCACCCCACTGCAGGTCGATCAGCCTTGGCTCGCGGCCAATGCCCGCCGCCCGGCCAACCGCATGAATGGCGGGGAAGTTCTCGTCCAGAAGGTCTTCGCCCACAATTGTTGAACAGGTGCCGCCGAACTCCTCGGCCAGCCCCTCTGCCACATCCTGCAGGTGGGCCGGGCCCATGTCTTCGGTTGGAGTGTTGACGAGATCCCGGGTCAGGCAGACAGCCGCGGCCTGCTTTTCAACCGCCTCAACGTCAGTGCCTTCAGGCAGGGCCAGCACGCGGCCACCTTCCGGCTTTTCGCTCAGGTACCGGTCGAACTTATATTGCGCCAATGCCCAGCCCAGCGCCGCCTTGGCGGCGTCGGCGCTGTCCAGCCCATCCAGGCGGTAAGTGCCCTTTGGCAGCAGCGTGGCCGCATTGGCCAGCGTCCAGACACCGACACTGCCTTCCACCATGCCCGCAAGTGCCAGACCACCATCATCGCCGGGCAGCAGCACGCAGGTGCCCGGATCGCCCACAAACTCGACCCTGTCTGCCCAGGCCTTCTGGGCGTCGGTGAGGCCATCATGCCAGGTTTCTGTGCTGACAAGGCGCAGGGGTACGGCGTCAGCAGAAGTCTCGGTGGTCAGGAATGCGGTGGTCATGGCTGGATATTTCCTCTGAGGAACTTAAGCTTCAGGCGCGATGGTGACCTTCAGGCCGTCCATGGACCCATCAACCTCGATCTGGCACGAGAGGCGGGAGGCGCCTTCCTTATAGTGTTCGCTGTCCTCGAGAAGATAATGCTCGTCATCTTCCATCGCAGGCAGCTTGCCGAAATCATTGCCGTCTACATAAACGTGACAGGTGCAACAGCTGCAGCAGCCGCCGCAAATGGCCGCCAGATCGTCGAAATCGTTGTTGCGGATGTTTTCCATCAGCGACAGGCCTTCTTCGGCATCGATATCGCGGGTTTGGCCAGCCAGGTTGGTCACAGAAACTTTTACCATCAGATCTTCCTATATTGTTCCGGTCTATTCCGGTGCCCGCGCGCAGGTGGCCCGGGCAAAGTGTTCGTTTTCATATAGCATTTTCCGGCGCGGATAAAAGGGATGATCTCAAGCGGATGATCTGCTCGCGCGCAGGAAACGTAAATTTGAGGCGTATCATCCCTGGAACTGTGTTGGGGCAATGCTTTCGCTTGACGGCGTAGCATCCATGGTGTGGTATCCCAACAATTGGTGGACGGGCGCGTCCAATAATTCGATTCCGTTACGGTGCAGGCGTGCCGGGCGCGACAAAGGAAGTTTTATGAAGCGGGTTGTCGAGGCTTTCCATGTGGCCAAGGGCAGTGAAAAGGCTGTGGGCCTGATCCAGGTCGGGCTGGTGATTGCTGTGGTGGTGGGTACCGTTGCCATCACCAAGATCATTCGCCTGGCTGGCGACAATGGCCCCGGCTATTCCGCGACGCAAAGCGGCCTGGTGGTGGATGTGTTTCAGCCCACCGCTGCAGCCCACACCCCGAAGCTTGAGATCACCGGCGAAGTGTCAGCGCGCGCAAGCGTTGCCATCAGCCCGCAAGTGGGTGGCCGTGTGCTGAGTGTGAGCCCGAAGCTGGAGCCTGGCGCGCTGGTTGATGCAGGTGAAGTGCTTTTTGCCGTCGAGCCGCGCGACTATGAACTGGCGCTCGAGCAGGCTGAGGCCCAGGTTGCCTCCGCCGATTCCGACCTACTGCAGACCCAGGCGAATGCCGACAATTTCATCCGCGACTGGAAGCGCGTGTTCCCGGACAAGCCTGCCCCCGCGCTGGTGGCCAAAGAGCCACAGGTGCAGGCCCTTGAGGCCCGGCTGAAGGCGGCGAAGGCGGCGGCGGCACAGGCCCGTCTCAATCTTGCCCGCACCCGCTTCAGCGTTGATTATCCGGCGCGGATTGTCTCTTCCAGTGTGGAACGCGGGCAGCTTGTTGCGGCGGGCATGAGCTACGGCAGCCTGTATGCCACCGACAGCCTGCGCGTCACTGCAGGCATCGCGCCGAAGGACCTCGCGCGCCTCAAGCTTGAAGTGGGCGACATGGCCAGTATCAGTGACGAATTTGGTGCCGGTACTTCCTTCCCCGCGCCGATCACCCAGCTGGGCGGTGTGCTTGACGCACGCACGCGCTTGCAGGATGTGATCATCGCCCTGCCGGAAGGCCACGCGTTGGTGCCCGGCACCTTCGCGACCGTTGAACTGAAGGGCCATGAGCAAGACAATGTCTACACCTTGCCGATCAGCGCGCTGGCGACAGCTTCAAGCGTCTGGCGGGTGAAAGGCGCTAAGCTTGAGGATGTCCCGGTCGAGGTTGTCGATATCGATAATGACCATGTCTATGTCCGCGCCTTCGATGTCGCTGACGGCGTGGTAATTTCCGAAGTGCCGACCAGCTTCGTCACCCGCCCGGTAACCATTCGCAAGTCGATCCGCCCTGATGATATGCCAGAGCGCGGCGCAGGGGACGCGTCATGAGCGACAAGCGGATCGAGGCTGGCGGTGTGCTGGGCCTCGTGGCCCGTTTCCTTGAAAACCCGGTAATGACCAACCTGTTGATGGTGTTTTTCATCGTCGGTGGTTTGATGACAGCTATCAGCATGCGCTCCGAAGTGTTTCCAACCGTTGATGTGGGCACCATTTCCGTGGCCGTGCAGTATCCCGGCGCGACGCCCCTTGAAGTGGAAGACAGCATCACCCGCCGGATTGAAGAAGCGGTGCTGGGTGTGAACGGGGTCGAACGCGTGCGTTCCTACGCCTACGAGAACCGCGGCGCGCTGACGCTGGAACTTGAAGATTTTGTCGATGCCTACAGGGTGAAAGACGAGGTTGAAGCTGCGATCGACAGCCTTGTCGACTTCCCGCCGGGCAACGCCGAAAAGCCGATCGTGACCGTGACCCAGTCGCTGTCAAACGTGCTGACGCTGGTGCTGGTTGGCCAGGTGGGCGAGGGCGAAATGCGTGCGACGGCGGAACTGCTGGAGCGTGACCTTCTGGCGCTTGATGCCGTATCGGCCATCACCATCCGGGGCGCCCGGCCCAAGGAAATCTCCATCGAGCTTTCGGAAGATACGCTCAGGAAATACGACCTGACGTTCAAGGAAGTGGCGGATGCCATCCGCAACTCGTCGATTGAACTCTCTGGTGGGGCGATCAAGTCCGGCGACGGCGAGATCCTGTTGCGCACCGACGCCAAGGCCCGTGTGGGGGATGAGTTCGAGCGCATCATGATCCGCTCCAACAGCACGGGCGATATTGTGCGCCTGAGCGATGTTGCCACCGTGACCGACGGCTTTGCCGACGAGCCGCTGATCAACGAATATAATGGCTCGCCCGCCATCTTCCTCGATATCCTGAGGAACGAAAGCGCCGATATCCTGGACGTGAAACGCAAGGTGATCAATTACGTGGACGCGGTGCCGCTTCAGGAAGGCCTAGAGGTACTGGTGTTCCGCGACCAGACGGAAATCCTGGCCGACCGCATCAGCCTGCTGACCAGCAACGCGCTCCTTGGCTTTGCGCTGGTGTTCCTTCTTCTTGTGGCCACGCTCGATTTCAAGCTGGCCTTCTGGGTGGCGATGGGCATCCCCATCAGCTTCCTTGGCGGCTTCCTGATCTTCGGTAGCATCGGCATCACCCTTAACATGGTGACGCTGTTTGCGCTGATTGTGGTGATTGGTATCGTGGTGGATGACGCCATCGTGGTGGGCGAAAACATCTATGCCGAACAGCAGCACGGCTTCCATGAAAGCCGCGCCGCATTTGAGGGTGTGAAAAACATCTATGCCCCGGTTCTGGTGGGCGTACTGACAACCATGGCGGCGTTCGCGCCGCTTCTGTTCCAGACAGGTACCTTCGCCAAGATCACCCGCCCGATTCCGGTGGCGGTGATCGCGATCCTTGCCGTGTCGCTGATCGAGGCCTTCTTTATCCTGCCGTCGCACCTTCGCCATGAAAACCGCTGGTCGAAGGGTCTCCTGCGCACCATCCAGCAGAAAGTGGCGCGGGGGCTGGATGCCTTCGCGATCGGGCCCCTTCAGCGTGTGATCGTGCGCGCTAGCCGGTACCGTTATGCAACCGTGGCGGCGACCATCGGGGTGATGATGATCGGCTTTTCGCTGGTTGGCGCCGGTGTTGTTCGGGTTGTTTTCTTCCCCAACATCGAAGGCACCGAAATCTCCGCCAAGCTGGCGCTGCCGAACGGGGCGCCGTTTGAGGCCACCGTGGCGGCGATGGACCAGCTGCAGACTGCGCTTGATAAGGTCGCGGCGGAGATCAAGGCCGAATCGGGCGAGACGGTAATCAACGCCACGTCTATCACCGTTGGCGCGCGCTACAATCAGGCCACGGGCCCCGGCGCGGTCTCTAACGCCTTGTCCGCCAGCCACCTGGGCCAGATGTCGGTCGAGCTGGTGCCCACAGATGCGCGCAGCTACAGCGCGCGGGAAATCGGCCGCCGGTGGGAATTGGCGGTGGGCCAGATACCAGGGGCGGAGACGCTCACATTCGCCTCCACCATCGGCCCACAAAGTGTCGATGTGGGGTACGAGCTGGCGCACGATAACCAATATGAGCTTGAGGCTGCGGCGGGGGACCTTGCGGACCAGCTGGCGCTCATTGGAGGTGTCGGGCAGATCGATTCCGGGCTAGACCTTGGCAAGCGCCAGTTCGAATTCACGCTGACGGATCTCGGCCTTGCATCCGGCATCAAGCCAACAGATCTGGCGCGTCAGCTGAGGCAGGCCTATTTCGGCGAAGAAGTGCAGCGCATCCAGCGTGGCCGCGAAGAGGTGAAGGTTTATGTGCGCTACCCTGCGGAGATGCGTCACAGCCTGGAAAAGCTCGCGGACGTGCGCATCCGCTTGCCCGACGGCAGCGGTGTGCCGCTGGCCCTTGTGGCAGACCTGACAGAGGGGCGCAGCCCCACCTCGATCGAGCGGGTGAACGGCCGCCGGGTGCTGACCGTGACCGCCGACGTGGACGAAGCCATTACCACCCCCAATGTGGTCAACGACATGATCCAGGGCGAAATCCTGCCGGGGCTGATGGAAAAACACCCGGGCCTGCGGTGGCAGCTCGAGGGCGGCTCGCGCGAGCAGAATGAAGATTTCGCCTCTCTCTTCCGGGGCTTCATGCTGGCGGTGATCGTGATCTATGCCCTGGTTGCAACCCAGCTCAAAAGCTACCTGCAGCCTGCCATTATCCTGGTGTCGATCCCCCTGGGTATCGCCGGGGCCATCTATGGCCACATGCTGCTTGGGTTCGATCTTTCCTTCGTGTCGCTCTTTGGTGTTGTGGCGCTGGCGGGCGTGGTGGTGAACGCTTCCGTGGTGCTGATTGACCGCTATAACTATGAGTTGCAGGAACCGGGTGCTACGGCCCTTGATGCCGCCGTGCGGGCCACCCTCAGGCGCTTCCGCCCGATTGCGCTGACCACCATCACCACGGCGCTCGGGCTGCTGCCGATCATTTCGGAGACCAGCCCACAGGCGCAGTTCCTGATTCCGATGGCGGTCAGCCTGGCGACCGGCCTTGTGTTCTCAAGCTTTGTGATGCTGTTTGCGCTGCCGGCCCTCATTCTGGTGATCGAGGACATCCGCGGCTATTTCTCGCACGAGCACCGGATGCTGGCAAAAGGCCATGACAAGGCGTCGATACCGTCGCCGGACGGCGCGGAATAAGCGGGTTTTCAGGGCGCGGCAAAGTGTCCGCGCCCGTCAATTTGGCTTGATCTACCCGCCGTCATGGGGTAGCGGACAGGCGAACGCAATCCGTGAAGGAAAGCCAGTGACGTTAGCCAGGTTCAGGAAAGATGGTGCCGCATGGGACATCGCGCTTGTCGCGGTGCTGCTTAACGTCTTTCTGCAGCTTGGCTGCTGTATGGGGCCGGCATCGGGCCCTGACGGCTTTTCGCTTTCCGACCCCTTAAGCTGGTGCAGCATCGACAAGGCGGACGCGTCCGCCCAAGGCCAGTCGGATAGCGGCGACAGCCACACGGAAGACTGCAGCGATTGCCGCCAGTGCACAGGGCAGGCGGCTGTTGTTGCCATGGGCCTCGACCGGGTTGTCCTGGCCGCTGTCCCCAATGACCCGGTTTCCATCACCCCTGTCATTGCCCCCACACTCAGCCTCGTGGTGGTGCCTTATGAAGGCAGGGGCCCGCCTCTCATACTCCGCACTTAAACCCATTGTTTTTGTGATGCCGGGTGCAATGCCCTGGCTATTCGGAGTGATTTTTTATGACGATCCATCGTTCACGCCTCGCGCTTGCCGCGTTGGCGTCTTCCACCATGCTGACCATGCCAGCTGTCGCTGAAGCCGCGCGTGCGGACGGCGATACCCTTACAGAAATCCTTGTTGTTGGCGCGCGCCGCGTGCAGATGAACCCAACCAGCGACGAGGTGAAACCGGTGCGCGTGGCCAAGGCCGATGCCGCTGCGCTTGCCACCAACCTTCCCGGCGGTGCGCTGATCAACAATGGCGCACTTTCCGGCCAGGTACAGTTCCGTGGCCTGATGGGGTCGCGCGTTGGCGTTACCGTTGATGGCCAGCGGTTCGGCACTGGCGGCCCGAACCTGATGGACCCGCCGCTTCAGTATGCGCCGCTGCCGCTTGTGGAAAGCCTGGAGGTCGCGCGCAGCGTGGGGTCGGTCTCCAAGGGGCCGGGTCTTGCGGGCAATGTGAATGCGACGCTGAAGAAAGTGGATTTTTCTGACAGCAGCAGCATGGACCTGAGCGGCAGCCTGTCCGGCACTGTGCGCAGCGCTGACCAAAGTGTGGCGGTGGGCGGCGCCCTCGGCGCGTCCACGGACAGCTGGCGCGTCCATGTGCTGGCGTCCTATGAGGATGGTGGCGATATTCGTTCCGCGCGCGGTGATATCGCAAACACCTTCCACCAGCGGTCTGTCGCGGGCATCGGCATGGGCTGGCGCAGCGAAGACGGCAGGCATGAGCTGGGCCTTGACTATCGCCACCAGAAGGTTGACGACACAGGCAATCCGCCCTTCGCGATGGACATCGAGTTTTTCAATGGCGACTTCGTCCAGGCCAAATATATAGGCAAGTATGACGCGGTGTCAGTTGAAGCCAATGTGGGCTATGCCGATATCTCGCACGCCATGACCAACTACCAGTCACGCCCGGCCCCCATGCCGATGATGCAGCGCCGCAGCCTTGCCTGGGCAGAAACCTGGACGGCAGACCTCGCCGTCACCGCGCCCTTCATGGGCGGCACGCTGAAGGTTGGTGGTGACTATGAAGCCAGCGATCATGACCTCATGATCACAAACCCGAACAATGCGGATTTCTTCCTGAATAGCTTCAAGGGAATCCAGATGGAACGCCTTGGCGGTTTCGGCGAATGGCGTGTCGAAGAAAACGGCAGTGGTTATGAGCTGGGCGTGCGCTACGACCACTATTCAAGCTCCACAGATGGGGCCAGCGTTGGTAGCGCCGTGCCTATGGGCCCAGCCATGCTGGCCATGGCCTTCAATGGTATGGACACGGACGTGACCCATGATCTGGTCGATGTGGTGTTCCAGGGCTGGTATGCGCTTGATGACAAGACAACCCTGCGGGCCACGCTCGCGCGCAAGAACCGGGCACCGGGTTATGTGGAGCAGTATGCCTGGTTGCCGACAGCTGCGAGCGGCGGCCTGGCAGACGGCAACACCTATGTGGGTGACCTGGCCCTGAAGGCCGAGACAGCGCTGATCGCGGAAGCGGGCGTGGACTATGCGGGTGAGCGCTTTTACGCGCGCCCGACCGTCTTCTACCGCAAGGTGGACGACTTCATCCAGGGTGTGCCCTATGACGATACGCCGGGTGTAGTGAACACGCCGGTTGAGATGATCTCTGCCATGAACGGCGACCCGACACCGCTCAGGTTCAGCAATGTGGACGCAACGCTTTATGGCGTGGACCTTGACCTGGGCGTGACCATCAACGACCGGCTGCACCTGGACGGCAGCTTCAGCTATGTGCGGGCCAAGCGGGACGACATTGACGACAACCTCTACCGCATCGCGCCTGCGCGCGGCTCGCTGGCCCTGACATATGAGGGCGGTGACTGGTACGGAACTGTCGCGACCCGTCTTGTGGCAGATCAGAACAAGGTGTCCGCGACCAACAGCGAAGTGGCCACCGGCGGCTATGCGCTCATTGACCTTTACGCAGGCTATTGGCTGGATGACAGCACCAGCCTGACAGTGGGTGTGGAGGATCTGTTCGACCGTTTCTACCAGGATCACCTGGCGGGCTATAACCGCATCTCGGATTCGGATGTGTCGCTTGGCGACCGTCTGCCGGGTACCGGCATCAACGCTTTCCTCCGCCTGGACTATCGGTTCTAGGCGTGTTCCCAACTTTCAGGGACGCCTCAGGGCGTCCCTCTTTTTCCTGCCTGTTTTCTGGCTCGTATATTGGCCAACCGCTTAGCCCGGCCAGCCGCTCTGGATCGTCAGGAAATCCATAAAGTCGACGCCTGCACGGTCAAGCCAGGCTTCGGATGGGCCCTGCCAGCGATGGGCCGACCAATCGACCGCGCCGTTTTTCTTGAAACCGATGCCCTCAGCCCGCAATCGGTCGCGCTGTCGCGTGGCACCGTCGCGGTCACTGATTTTTCCGGCGCTGTTGATCACCCGCTGCCAGGGGATGCCCTGATCTGCCGGTGTCGCCGCCATGGCAAAGCCCACGATGCGGGGTGTCACACCAGGCAGCAGGCTGGCGATCATGCCGTAGCTGGCCACCTGGCCTTCAGGGATTTCCCGGACAAGGTCATAGATCGCGGGGAAGCTTGCATAGGTGCGGGTCATGGCGCGGTCAACATCAGGCGGTTGGCAGGGAGGGGCAGCATAAGCCCCACCCCCAATGGTCTGCAATAGCCTAGAGGTCGAAGGCCACGGTATCGAGGTCAGATAGCGTGAGACCTGCAAGCAGCAGGCTGTCGCCGCCGCCCAGATCGATCAGTACGCCATCTGCCGTTTCAGTCGCCGCAGCGATCACGTCAGCGGCCGCGGCGAAATCGGTCGCGCTATCGGCCAGGTTCAGCGTGTCTTCATCGGTGTTGAAGCCGTAGACCACATCGTCGCCGCTGCCGGCTGCGAAAATCAGGATATCGGCAGTGTCGCCGGGACGGATGGTATCGTCGCCGACGCCACCGATAATGGTATCCACGCCCTGACCGCCATAGATGCTGTCATCCCCATCGCCGCCATTGACATAGTCGTTGCCGGTACCGGCGTAGATTTCATCGTTGCCTGCGCCGCCGTCGACAACGTCACGGCCATGGCCGGCAAAAATCAGGTCATTTCCATCACCGCCGTCGATCGTGTCATAGCCGGTGACGCCTCCGTAGATGATGTCATTGCCGCCAGCAGCATAGATCCTGTCGTCGCCTGTGCCGCCGCCCATGGCCTCGCCGCCGTTGGCGCCGTAGATCACATCATTGCCCGCGCCGGCCCACAGCTGGTTGGCTGCGGTCTCCGACGGGTCTGTCGTTTCGCCGTCCCAGTCGCCACCTACCAGGGTGTCGTCGCCCGCACCGCCGAACAGATAGTCCCGGCCCGCGCCGCCCACGGCCAGGTCGCCGCCCTTGCCGCCACCAAGCGTATCATTGCCGGCACCGCCCCAAAATCGGTCGTGGCCCTTGTCGCCAGCGCCGGCCCAGATCGCATCGGCGCCATCACCACCGACGATGGTGTCGTTGCCTTCATTGCCGCGGAGCAGGTCATTACCGGCTCCGCCGGATATATTGTCGCTGCTGAGCCCGCCGCTGACAGAGTCATTCCCCGCACCAGCATTGATAACGTCAGCCGCACCGGTGCCAGTCAGGTTGTCGTCGTTGTCGGTGCCGTCAATGTCATTTGTTTCCAGATTGAAACTGAACAGCTGGCTGCTGATGGACTCAAGGGACCGATCCGCCTCCGAGTAGCGTGTCTCCCAAACCGCAGCGAAAGAGGTGTTGAGAGCGACAAGATCAACCTTGCTCTGGTCGCCGTTGCTGGTGGTGTTCAAGATGAATTCATCGCCAATCCGGCTCCCGGACGAATCAAAGCGCTGGCCCGCAATGGCACTGCCGCTTCCATCATTGTCGTGGTCGTTGCTTACCCACGCGACAACGAAGCCGCCATCAGGCAAGGCCACAACCTTTGATGTTGTCTGGTCGTTGATAATGCTGGTGTTGACTTGAAATTCCGACCCAACATTGGAACCATTTGGGGTAATGATGCGTCCTTTGATTTCTGTATTCTGGTAGCTCAGGGAGCTCTCATCCGTGTCCCAAGTAAGAACAAAGTTGCCGTTCATCAATTGCGTGACATCAGGGAGTGTCTGCTCGCCAGCCCGAAGGCTGTTCACCAGGATCTGGTTCGATGTTGCGACGCCATTTTCGTTGAAGAAGCGCACCAAGATATCACGCCCGTAGGTGTTCGATGTTTTGGCGGAAAACACGACCATGAAGCCGCCGTCATCGAGTGCAATGGTCTCGGTGTCATAAGCTGTGTAGGAGGTTAGCGTAATGGCATTCGTTGTATCCTTGCCATCAGCATCAAACATTCTTGCTTCATTGCCCCACGCGACGACAAACCCGCCGTTACTGAGCGCAGCAATCGAAGCAGGAGCGTTAGCGGTGTCTACGGTTATCTTGCTGCCGACCGCAGCGCCTTGCGAGTCATAGCGCTGGGCGAAAATATCACCGTAAGTCCACACGACAACAAAGCCGCCATCTTCAAGTCCCACCACACTGTCTGAGCCGTCAACCTGGAATTCATCACCCACTTTTTCGCCGTAGGCATTGAAAAGCTGTGCCCAGGAGGTGCTCGTGCCGATGGAGGTGGAAACAGTGTGGTTGCTTTCCCAAACCACCACATAGCCGCCGCCCTTGAGTTCAGTGACGGCAGGGCCGGTTTGTGCCAGGTGCGTGGTGCCGTTTACGGTAAACTCATCGCCTGAAAAAAAAGGCCCAAGCCCCGACCCGTTCAAAGACTGGTCGGTCTGGTTTTCGGTTTCTGCGGCGTAAGAAGTTTGCTGATCACCCACAATGCTCATGGCTGAATCCCCCATCGATAAAAAGTTTACTGGCCATAGCTATTGGCACGACAGGCCGGGCTAGTCAATTTTCCAATGTAGATGGAACACTATTTTGCCGGCAAGGTCACAGAAACACCTGAAGACTGTCGACGTCGGCAAGGGCCAAGTCGGCGAGGAAAATACTATCCCCGTCGCCGGTGTCAACAAGTATGCCGTTAGACAGTTCTGTGGTTGCGTCGCGGACTGCATTGAGATCAATGAAGTCAATTGAAAGGTCCGAAAGATCCAGCGTGTCCTCGCCCAGGTCAAACCCTTCTATCGTGTCTGCGCCATGCCCGGACTGAAATACCAGTCGGTCTGCACCTGCGCCCGGCCGGAGGATATCATCCCCCGCGCCGCCTACCAGCGTGTCGCCGCCGCTGCCGCCATATAGGGTATCGGCGCCGCTGCCGCCGGAGACTGCATCATCGCCGGTTCCGCCATAGAGTTCGTCATTGCCGTCGCCGCCGTCGACCTGATCGTTCTCTGATCCGGCGAATACGACGTCGTTTCCTCCGCCGCCATACAGGATGTCGTTACCAGCTTTGCCTGCATATATCGTGTCGGCGCCGCCGTTGCCATATATGGTGTCGTCTCCCGTTCCGCCGCCCAGCTGGTCGGCGACGTCTGAGCCAAAAATCAGGTCATTGCCGTCGCCAGCCCAGAGTTGCTCGGTGTTTCTGCCTGCGGTGACCGTGCCATTGTCCCACTGGCCGCCGACCAGCGTATCCTGGCCTTTGCCGCCGAAGATTGCATCAGGTCCATTCCCGCCGACCAGCAGGTCATTTCCATTGCCGCCGCCTATAATATCATTGCCGTCGTCACCAAAAAAATGGTCGCCGCCGATATCATCCGCGCCGGCCCATATCTGGTCATTGCCTTCACCGCCGTGGATGGTGTCGGCGCCCCCGTCACCACGCAGAATATCCGCTTCGCTACTACCTGTAATATGGTCGTGGCCGCCGCCGCCAAAGACATTGGCGCTGTCTGAAGGCGATGTGAAAACGTCTGCACCATCACCCAGGTAAACCCGGCCATCAATGGTGCCGGTGTTGGTAACTGTGTCGTCCCCCAGGCCCAGCGAAATATCACCGTCGATGAAACCGGCGTTGGTGAGCGTGTCGGCAAAGGAGAAGTCTTCCGGAACCTCGGTGACAAGCTCGCCGTTAAGGTGCAGGGCGTACCCACCGCTTGTGAGCTCAAGCGTGAATGTGCCGCGCTCGTTCTCATATGACTGCAGCACGCCTGTTGAGGCGTAATATCCAGACTCGCCCTTCACGTATTCATAATGGAAATAGAAGGCACTATTGGAATCGGTGCCATCGATCAGCCCCAAGCGTACCACATAGGCTTCGAGCTGGGCGTTCGGCGCGTATGACCAGAAATCATCAGGCAACATCTGGGTTGATTGGTTGCTGGTATATACCCTGTTCGCATAGGCTGTGAAATCTTCCACATCTGCCGTGTCGATGGCATAGCCGCTATTGCCTGCAGCCGTGTTGGCAATAATTCTGCCGCTGCCTGAGATTGTTATGTCAGCCTGACCGGCATAGATGCCTGTATCGCTGCTTGAAACGGTTCCTGACAAGGTGAGGTCCAGGCTGCTCTGCCTATCTACCAGAATGCCGTAGGCCGGTTGGTCGTAGAAGGTGGCAGATTCGCTGCCGTCGGTGGCAATGGTGCCGCTGTTTGTGAGGTCGAGCGTGAGATCGGTGCCTTTTAGCCGGATGCCGATTGTGCCACCAGATACGCCGCCTGCATTTGTCACGTCCCCACCACCGTTGCTTAGGTAAATGCCTGTGTGTTGCCCATATATGGTGCCAGATGTCGTATTGGTGATTGATGTGTGCTCGGTTTGGTGGTTTGGGCTGTCTTGGGCACTCAGATAGCCGGAATAGATGCCAGAAGGAAAGTAGATTGGGTCGCCACCCACGGCCGCGCCGCCAGCTGCATCCAGAGTTCCGGAGTTGGTGACAGTCCCACCGTAGATCAGGATGGTGTAGCCGATACTTTGGATCAGACCCTGGTTGGTTATGTCGGTATCAGCGGAGGCTGTTGTGCCGTCGCCCGATACGTAAACGCCGTGTTTGCCACTTTTGATTTCACCTGATGCCAGGTTTGTCAGAGTCAGTGTGCCGGTTGATACTTGCACGCCGTTCCCTCTGGTCCAGTCCGGTTCGCCTTCCGGGTCTGGATAAACCAGAGCCGAAATGGTTCCGGCATTTGTCACATCGACAAGTGTTGCGTCGCTGAAGAAGGCTGCACCAGCGTTGGTGGTAGTGGCCTGGAAGTCGATGGCGCCGTTGTTGGTGAGGTCATCGCGTTCACCGCCGCCGGCATCAATATAGTTCGACAGGGTCGCATTGATGGTGATGGTATCGGATTGATCGTCATTCAGATTGATCGCATCCGTCGAATCGTCGGTAATGGTGATATCGGTCACGAGCTTCCCCACAAGCTTGGCTGTATGATTGCAGTGCAGCCATTAATCTTGTGACATAAACACAAAGTCAACTCAAATATCGGCTGCTATTGACCGATAGACCACCCTCAAATGGGCTGGCACCCTACTGCAAGGGGCCAGGTATCTAGGCTGTCTCGATCTCATGAAGGCCCAGTTCTTCCATCATGGCGTCCCGCATTTTGAATTTCTGGATCTTGCCGGTCACGGTCATGGGATAGTCGTCGACAAAACGGATATGGCGCGGGATTTTATAGTGGGCGATTCTCCCGTTGCAGAAGGCCTTCAGGGCGTCAGCATCCGGCACTGCCCCATCCTTCAGCTTGATCCAGGAGCATAGTTCCTCGCCGTATTTCTCGTCCGGGATGCCGAAGACCTGCGCGTCCTGAACGTCAGCGTGGGTATAGAGGAATTCCTCGACTTCGCGGGGATAGATGTTTTCACCGCCGCGGATAACCATGTCCTTCACGCGGCCGGTGATCCTGCAGTATCCCTCAGTGTCGATGACGCCCAGGTCACCTGTGTGCATCCAGCCCTCGGTGTCGATCGCCTCGGCCGTCCGCTCCGGATCGTCCCAGTAGCCGCGCATCACAAGGTAGCCGCGGGTGCACAGTTCACCCTGGCTGCCGCGCGGCACTGTGACGCCTTCGTCATTCACGATCTTTACTTCCGCATGCGGATGGATACGGCCAACGGTGGAGGTGCGGCGCTCCAGGCTGTCGCCCGGCTCCGTCTGGAAACTCACCGGGCTTGTTTCGGTCATGCCGTAGGCGATGGTGCAATCGGTCATATGCATGTCCTTGATCACCCGTTTCATGATCTCCACGGGACAGGGCGAGCCCGCCATGGTGCCGGTCCTGAGGCTTGAAAGATCATAAGACGCGAAATCCAGGTCATTCAGCTCCGCAATGAACATGGTGGGTACGCCCTGAAGCGCGGTGCAGCGCTCATCCTCGACAGCCGCCAGTACGCTTTTTGGCTCAAACGCTTCCGCCGGGAACACCAGGGTTGCGCCCACCAGCGCACAGGCCAATACAGACATCACCATGCCGAAACAGTGATAGAGCGGTACGGGCACGCACATGCGGTCTTTGTCGCTGAGGTTCATGGCGGCGCCGACAAATTTGGCGTTATTGAGGATATTATGGTGGCTCAGCTTCGCGCCCTTTGGATTGCCGGTGGTGCCCGACGTGAACTGGATGTTGATATCATCAGTGGGCTTCAGCGTGCGCTCGATCTCATGAAGCCGCTCAAAATGCTCTTCTTCGGCCAGTTCGACAATATCGGCGAACTGGAAGAAGCCTGCGGGGGCCTCCTCACCCATGGTGATGGCGGCCTTCAAGTGCGGCAGGCGCTCTGACATCAGTTTGCCGTGGGGGCTGGTGGCCAGTTCGGGTGCCAGCTCAGCCACCATGGCTTCATAGTCGGATGATTTGAAGCGGTCCGCGAGCACAAGCGCCTTGCAGCTGACCTTGTTAAGCGCATATTCAAGCTCGTGGGTCCTGTAGGCCGGGTTTATATTCACCTGAATGAGGCCAGCCTTGGCGGTGGCGAACTGGGTGAGGACCCACTCGACGCGGTTCGGGGCCCATACGCCGACGCGGTCGCCGGGCTCTAGCCCCAGCGCCAGGAAACCGGCGGCGAAGGCCTCTACGTCTGCCAGGAATTCTTCATACGTCAGACGGATACCGTCCTCGCAGAAAACAAGAAACTCATTGTCCGGGAAGCGGGCGGCGGTCTCGTTCAGCATGTCGCCGATGGTTTTATCCAGAAGCGGTTCATCGGTCGAACCGATAACGTGACTTTCCATAGTTCCTCCCCCGATGCCGGGGAAGGCGCTGCTTGCCCGGCCTAACAGTCTACCACGTTGGCGGCGATCGGCACGGTGACCGCGAGACCGCCTTCTGCAGTTTCCTTATATTTGGACTGCATGTCACGCCCTGTTATGCGCATGGTGCGAATTACCTTGTCGAGCGTCACGAAATGGGTGCCGTCGCCGCGCATGGCCAGCCGGGTGGCGTTGATGGCCTTGATGGCGGCCATGGCGTTCCGCTCAATACACGGCACCTGCACCAGACCGCCGATGGGGTCGCACGTCAGGCCAAGATTGTGTTCCATGCCGATCTCGGCCGCATTTTCCACCTGCGCGGGCGTGCCGCCAAGCGCTTCCGTCAGCCCTGCCGCCGCCATCGAACATGCGCTGCCCACCTCGCCCTGGCAGCCCACCTCGGCGCCGGAGATGGACGCGTTCATCTTGAACAAGAGGCCCACGGCCCCGGCAGTCAGCAGGAACTTGATTACGCCTTCTTCGTTCGCGTGCGGGATGAAGCGCATATAATAATGCAGCACTGCGGGCACGATGCCGGCGGCACCGTTTGTGGGCGCTGTCACAACGCGGCCGCCCACGGCGTTTTCCTCATTCACCGCAAGGGCATAAAGGTTCACCCAGTCCAGAATCGTCAGCGGGTCGGTCAGGCCGGTTTCCGGCCGCGATTTCAGCTGGTCATAAAGCTTTTGCGCGCGCCGCTTGATCTTGAGGCCCGGCATGTCGCCGCCTCGGCTGCAGCCGCGCTCCACGCACTCCTGCATCACAGCCCAGATTTCCAGAAGCTCGGCCCTGATCTGCTGGCTTGACCTGAGGCCCTTCTCATTTGCCATCATGATGGCGCTGATGGGTTTGCCCGTGCGTTCGCAGTGCGCCAGCAGTTCTTCGGCGCTCTTGAACGGGTAGGGCTGCTTGATCTTGTCCTCAATGAACTTGTCTTTTTCGGCTTCTTTCTCATGCACGATGAAGCCGCCACCAATCGAATAATAGATCGACCGGTTCAGCTCCACGCCATCTTTGTCATAAGCCCAGAACTCCATGCCGTTGGGGTGGAATTCCAGCTGTTCGCGCGGTAGCAGCTGCAGGTCGTCATCTTCATGGAAGTCGATGGTATGGTGGCCCATCAGCTTGATCTTCCGGTACTTGCGTACCGCCTCAACCATGGCGGGGATGGCCTCCACGTCCACGCCGCGCGGGCATTCGCCCATCAGCCCCAGCATCACAGCAGTATCAGACCCGTGGCCGCGACCGGTGGCGCCAAGGGAGCCATAAAGCTTCACTGCCAGGCGCGTGACGTCCGTGAGACGACCGGCAGCTTCAAGCTCTTCGACAAACTCTGTCGCCGCCTTCATCGGACCCACGGTGTGGGATGAAGACGGGCCGATGCCGATATTGAAAAGATCGAGAACGCTGATGCTCATAAACTGGGGCCCACACTTGCAAGGTCGTGATATTGTATAAAATCGGCCACACGCTACGCACACTCGCGATCGCTTGCAATGGGATTTTTTCAAAAAGCGACAAGCGCAATAAAATTACGCATGATGAAAAATCCCAGCTTTTTCAAGGGGCGAGATTGAGCAATTTTATTTCAGTGTGTTGAAATATTCGGTCGGAAGGGCAGTATATTTACCCTTTACCAAAGCAAGGTCTGGGGGTTGTCGATCGGGCGCCCCTCGTTGGCGGCGGTGATGCCCTTGATACAGCGGATCAGGGTCCAGATGAAAAGCCCGATCAGGATGGGAATGCCGATCACCACGATGGTCAGCAGCATGCCGACGATGCCGATCACGAGGCCAATCCAGAAAGTGTGGATCTGAAAATCGATATGGCTTTGATAGAGACTGGAGACTTCGTGGCTTTTGGTATGGGCGATAACCGCGCCGGCCACGGACGCCAGACCGCCGGTGGCGAGCCCGACAAAATACAGGATATAGACCAGTATCACGGCTCGCTGCTCAGTATCGGGGCGCGGCTGGTGGCGAGGCGTGGTGTCTGTCATGGCCGTCTCCATTCGATCTCTGGCTGTCTTGGTTTCCGCAATGATTGCATAATACCCCTATAACGACAAGTAGGTTGCCGCCTGTGGGCGTATTTTCAGCATCAGGTGACGTTACGGAATGATGAGGTTGTATCGAGATGCATCTCTTTCAAACCATCATGGCGAGAACATAGCTGGCGTGCAGCTATAAAAACTTCAGGTTACAGTCGCATCGATCGGGCGGGTGCTCCATGTTGACACCGTAGCCGCCAGTGCCTAAATGCCCTAACCATAAGAACAGCGGGAAGTCGGGACATCTAGTGGGGGTAGATGATGAAATTATTCAACAAGCTTATTGGGTTGGGCCTGCTTGCGACTTTGATCGTGGGGGCGGGGCTGCGGGCTGACGACCAAGCTTTCGGGGCCGTGATGGCGCGCTATGGCGACAACAAGGTGTTCGAGGGCGCGTTGCTGGTAGCCCGCGGCGACGACATTCTTTTCACCGGCGCCACAGGATTCGCGAACCGGGAGTGGCGCGCGCCCAATGGCCCGGACGTAAAATATCGCCTGGCGTCGCTCACGAAAGGCTTCACTGCCGCGTTGGTGCTGAAGCTTGCGGAAGAGGGCAAGCTCTCGCTTGGGGATGTGATCCGCGACCATCTGCCTGACTATAGCGGCCCCGCCGCTGATGTGATCACGATTGAGCAGCTGCTGCGTCACACCTCGGGCATGCAACACACGACCGGGCTGCCGGGCTGGTTCACCGGCGCTTTCCGCCGCGATATCAGCAGCGCAGATTTCATGACAGAAATCGCCAAGCTACCGCTCGCCGGTGAGCCGGGCGAGCAATATATCTATTCCAACCTTGGCTATTACCTGCTTGGCAAGATTGCCGAGGCCGCGACTGGCGAGACCTATGCACAGGCGCTTCAGTCGCGCATTTTTGGCCCGCTCGACATGCAGGACACGGGTGTGGAAACGGCCAGTGACATCATTGAAAACCGCGCTGACGGTTATATGTGGGCGGCTCGCGGCGGTTTCCGCAACCAGGGTTACGTGAATATGGACGTGTTCGGTGCGGGCGCTGGTCTCTATTCAACCGTGGGTGACATGTTCCGCTGGCAGCAGGGCTTGATGGGCGGCAAGATCCTGTCGGCAGAAAGCATGGCGCTGATGTTCGAGCCAGGGGGCGCCATTGGCTGGCGGGTGGAAGACTGGGCCCTGCCGTCCGGCGAGGTGGCCCAGGCCATCAACTATGATGGCCAGATCGACGGCTTCACAAGCTACCTTACGCATTTCAAGGAAAGCGGCATCACCGTGATTCTGCTTGGTAACATCGGCACCGGCGCTGGCGCCAAGGCGCAAATGACCAAAGACATCTTAATGGCGCTCAAGGGGCAGCCGCTTGGCAAGTTGCCGCTCAGCTATCGCCTGACCAAAGCGCTGGTGGACGGTGACCTGGCGCAGGGTATCAAGGCATACCGCGCAGCAGCAGCCCAGTATGATGTGGATGAAGGCCGGTTAGAATCCTTCGGCAACGAGCTGGGTTGGGCGCAGATGCCGCAAAAGTCATTGATGATGCGCAAGCTTGCGACTGAGCTATTCCCCGCGTCGGTGCGAGCCTTTGTGATGCTCGCCCGCACGCAGGCGAGTGCAGGTGAATGCACCGCCGCTGAAACGGCCTACCTGAAGGCGCGTTCGCTTGTGCCGGAGGAAGAAGCGGAGCTTAGAGAGTATCTATCTCTCCAGATCGAAGCGCTGGGATGTGATCAGTAGGCCGATCATTCTTCCGCCAGCTTAGTGGAGATTCGCCGGAGCAGCGCTACTTCGTGTTCGTACTTTTCTTTGTTGCGAGGTGCTTGTTCCGCTTTGAGCTGCGCGCGGGTTTCTTCCTCATGAAGGAAGGCCTGGAGCCTATCAATTCTGTTGCGCATTTCGAGCGCAGCACGATTTGCAATCTTCAGGTCTTCGTCGCGTGCACGGACCATCTGAATGTATTCAGTCGGCTTGTAAGACGCTGAGGAAACATGAATGGCAGCCGCCGACAATTTGATTTCGATGTCATCGTATTCGTCCCAGAATCGGACAGATTTGCTGAAGACTTCCATAAGGAAAACATCTAGGGCCCGCAAAGATTCTATCTCTGCCTCTGAGAAAAATGGCTGGCTAAAGGTCAAGATTGTTACCGGCTCAGCGCGCTCAGGTTTGATTAGGTGCATTGGAGCGAATCTCAGGATGGCTTTGTTGCGGTGAAATTCTGTTTCAACGAGAGCGCCAGGGCATCCAATCTCCATGATGGTTTTTTCAATGGCTTCCTTGCTCATTTGATCACTCCTGGCTGAACCGGTAGGCGGAAATGCCGCGGGAACGTTCATCCAGCACCAGCGCTCGTGTCAGCGGTGGATTGGCGCGCTGCGGGCAGGCCGGCCGCTCGCACAGGCGGCAGTTAGGGCCAACCGGCGTGGCGTCGATATTCTCCAGGTCCCTGCCCTTGGCGTAGGTCAGTTCGCGGGCGTAGGCGATATCGCAGCCAAGGCCGATGGCCAGCTGCTGGTCCACCTGGCCATACAGCGCGCCCACGCGCCTGACTGTGCGGGCAACCGAAAAATAAGTGGTTTCGTCTGGCATCTGGATGATTTGCGTCGCGATCCGGCCCGGGTAGGCGAAGGTGTCGTGCACGTTCCACAAGGGACAGGTGCCGCCAAAGCGCGAGAAGTGGAAGCGCCCGGCGGAAAAGCGCTTCGACACATTCCCCGCCTTGTCCACCCGGATGAAAAAGAAGGGCACGCCACGTTCGCCAGGGCGCTGCAGGGTCGTCAGCCGGTGGCAGACCTGCTCGAAGCTTGTGTTGTAGCGCCGGCCAAGGTGCTCGATGTCATACTTCAGGGTCTTGGCATCATTCAGAAAACGGCTGTAGGGCATCAGAAGCGCGCCAGCGAAATAGTTGGCGAGACTGATACGTACCAGCCGCCTGGATTCTTCGGTCTGCCAGGTGTGGGTGTCGCCGATCCGCTGGATCATGGGCTTGAATTCCAGCATTGCCAGCTGGAACGCCAGCTGAAAGACGCGGGCGCTCTGGTCCAGCATTTCTGAAATCAGAAGTTGTCGGCGGTGAAAGTCAAAATGCCGAAGCGTTTCGGGCATCACTTCATGCGGCATGATGCGGACGCGAATGCCGTGCTCCTCGTCCAGCCGGCTCGAAAGCACCATGAAGGCGTCATCACGCTGTAGGCCCAATTCTTCGTGGGTGGCTTCGGCCGCTTCATCGAGCTCCGGGAAATAGTTTTTATGGTCGTGGATAAAGTCGCGCACTTCATCCACGGGGAAGATGGATTCAGGTGTTGCACCCTCGCGTTCCACGACCTGGCTTGAAAGCTCCGTGGCGTTCTGCCGGGCCTGCTGGAACGACTTGTAAATCAGTGTAAAGGCCTCCACGGCCTTCGGGGCTGCGTCTGCCATATCCTGCATTTCGCCGCGCGACAAGCCGATGCCCTTGAACATGGGGTCGGCGAGAATTTCACTTAGGTCGGCGAAGGCACGGGCTTCGTCAGTTCCGGCGAAAGCGGTGAGCTCAACGTCATAGACTTCCGCAAGTCGCAGTAAAAACTGTGCAGAAACAGGACGTTGGTTGCGCTCAACGAGGTTGAGATAGCTTGTCGAAAAGCCCAGCTCGGCGGCCATCTGGCCCTGGCTCAGCCCGCGTTCGCGCCTCAGGCGGCGGATGCGGGGCCCCGCAAAAATCTTCTTGGTGGCGTTCTCGACCATGGCTGATCCTGAAATTTACAAATGTTACATATCAACATTTTGACATTTACATAAGCATACACGCAGACACTTTTTGTATCAATTGTTGTTTGAAAGCGCGAAATAACATGAAATATGAAGGCTGCTGAACGCAATAAAGTTGCCCAAAGGGCCGCTTTGAAACCGCGGAAGGAAGTCATATGTCAGCAGTAGTGGAACGTAGCCACGAGCCCACGCTCGATATCATCGCGCCGATGAAGGACCTCTATGCCCGTGTCCTCACGGGTGACGCGCTGGCGTTTGTTGCTGACCTTGAGGACCGCTTCGGTGCCCGCCGCCGAGAGCTCACCGAAGCGCGCGCCGAGCGCCAGAAAAAGTTTGATGCTGGCGAATTGCCAGACTTTCTGCCCGAGACCAAAGACATTCGCGAAAGCGACTGGAAGATTCTGGGCACGCCCGAGGAGCTGAAGGACCGCCGCGTGGAAATCACGGGGCCGGTTGACCGCAAGATGATGATCAACGCCTTCAACTCCGGCGCCAATGTGTTCATGACAGATTTTGAAGACGCGTCCTCCCCCACCTGGGAAAACATGATGGACGGCCAGGTAAACCTGATGGATTACGCCCGTGGCACCCTGGAATACACTGACCCCAAGTCAGGTAAACTGTACCGCATGGGTGAAGAGACCGCGACCCTGAAGGTGCGCCCGCGCGGGCTTCACATGACGGAAGCGCACGCGGAACTGGGGGGCAAGCCCATCTCCGCCGGCTTCTTTGATTTCGGCCTTTATGTGTTCCATAACGCTGCGGCGTTGCTCGCACGCGGGACCGGCCCCTATTTCTATCTGCCCAAGATGGAAAGCCACCTTGAGGCCAAGTTGTGGGACGATGTGTTTACATACACGGAAGAAGTCCTGGGCCTGGCGCACGGCACAATCAAGGCCACTGTATTGATCGAGACGCTGCCAGCAGCTTTCGAGATGGACGAGATTCTCCACGCCTTGAAGGATCACATTGTCGGCCTAAATTGTGGCCGCTGGGATTATATCTTCAGCTATATCAAGAGGGTCGGCAAACATGCTGACTATCTCTTGCCAGACCGGTCGCAGGTGACGATGGGTGAGGCCTTCCTGAAAGCCTACTCGCTTTTGCTTATCAAAACCTGCCACCGGCGAGGGGCTCACGCCATGGGCGGCATGGCTGCGCAAATCCCCGTCAAGGGCGATGAAGCTTTGAACGCCGCCGCGTTTGATAAAGTCCGCGCCGACAAGGAGCGCGAAGCCGCGTTCGGCCATGACGGCACCTGGGTGGCGCACCCGGCGCTGGTGCCTGTGGCCAGGGAAGTGTTCGACCGGCTGATGCCGCAGGCGAACCAGCTTCACCGCACGCGTCTGGATATCGAAATCGGTCGGGAGGATCTGTTGACCCCTCACGCCGGCACGATCACCGAAGCTGGGATACGCGAAAACATCCGGGTTGGCGTCCAGTATCTGGGCGCGTGGCTTACGGGCCGCGGTGCCGTGCCACTTTATAACCTGATGGAAGATGCCGCCACGGCCGAGATCAGCCGCACGCAGATCTGGCAGCAGCTGAAGCTTGAAGCCACGCTGGATGACGGCCGGCAGGTGACGCAAGAATTGGTGCGCGATCTCTATGCAGACGAGATGGCGAAGCTAAGAGAGACTTTAGGCCCTGCCAACTTCGAGGACGGACGGCTTGCGGAAGCTGGCCGGCTGTTCCTCGGCCTTGTTTTCAAGGATGAGTTGGCAGAATTCCTGACCACCCCGGCTTACGAACTGCTTGCACAGCCGGGTTCAGCGCCTTCCTTGATCCAGGCTGCTGAGTAAAGTTTGTCCCTCACATCTGCCTTATCCGCAGGTGTTTCTTGGCCGGTCCCACTTGGGGCCGGCCCCTTTTTATTGGAAAGCCCGACCATTGCGGCATTTTGAAGTACACCTATATAATTGTAAAACGTGCGGGAGGGTTTGTGTCAGAGCGAGAAAGTGAAATTGAAGATACTGGCAGTATCGTTGGTGGTCTGATCACGTGGGCGTTGGTCGCTATTGTGCTCGCTGTGGTTACAAGCAGGGGCGTGAACTGGGGCCCTTGGGCGCTTGGCGGTTGGGGTGGCCTCCTGGTTTTGGATCTCGTTCAGGCTTGGCTGAGAAAGACGAGAATGTACGTCCGAATCTTATCTGAAGTCTGGAGTTTGCCGTTCTAAGCGCCTCGAGCCAGGGCGTTTTTATTAGAAGATGGGTAACGTCCCATCGTCATTCGCCGACTTGATCGGCGAATCTATGTTTGGCGAACGGGTGCTGTGGACTCGCCGATCAAGTCGGCGAGTGACGAATTAGAGAAAGCGGCCGACCGCTTACCAGAATTCCTTGATGTGGATGATCTTGTCGCCGCGGGTTTCAACCAGCGTTGCGCGCGTGCTGCCATCGCCGCCTGGCACGGTCCATTCAAGCATCACGCCGTTGTTGCCAACGATCATGTTGGTGATCTTCTGCTGGTAGCTGCCGTCAAAGCGCCCGGCCTTCACATATTTCACCGAGTTATTATAGAGATACTGGGTGTCATACTCATCACCCTGGCCCGGGTGGTTATAGACAAAATCGTCTGCATAGAGCGCGAACAGCTTGTCCACGTCCGCAACCGTGGATCCGGCGCTCAGCATCTTGTTCATGCGCTTGTTATATTCAAGCGCCAGTGCCTTCGCCTGCTCCGGGCTGGCGTCCTCTTCTGCTTGGGCCATAGGCGCAAGAAAAAGCACCATCAGGCACAGCTTAACAAAAAACGATTTCATGAATTCCCCCGTCATTGATGTTTTAGCGGTTATTGCACCCTTGTGCGTAGCTGTCATGTGTATAGCGCTCGGCTAAACCAAAAGCCTATATCTTTACGCGACTCTGCGAGTCGCCTCAGAGTCTGAGAAAGTTTGCCCGGGATGAAATTACAAAGAAACGGTCATCTGGATGCAACATGATTGTCATGCATGGCCCGCATAAGCTTGGCCATGAAAAAGACTGAACAGACACTTCTTTTTCCTCTCGTGTCCGGAGCTCTTGAAAAGCTTTCGGAGCCGAACCCCAAGCACTTTGAGTCCTCCGGCGGTTTCCCTTCCTCCCAACCCGATCCATCCGCCGGAGGCGCTCAATCCCGACATCCGAAAAAACCGCATTACCGTGCGGTGTTCGTATCCGACACCCATCTGGGGACCAGGGCGGCGCGCGCTGACCTACTGCTTGATTTCTTCAAGTCCATGACCTGCGACAAGCTTTTCCTGGTGGGTGACATTATCGACGGCTGGCAGCTCAAGTCGCGCTGGTACTGGGACACGACCCACAATGACGTGATCCGCCGGGTGCTGAAGATGGCCAAGCATGGCACCGAAGTAATCTATATCCCAGGCAATCACGACGAGGGCCTGCGTGGTTTCGAAGGCTATAATATGGCGGGCGTGGAGATCGCGGACGAGACGATCTACAAGGCCCTCAACGGCAAGCGCTACTGGGTGCTGCACGGCGACAAGTTCGACGGTGTGGTGAAATATGCCAAATGGCTCGCGCATCTGGGCGACCATGCCTATGTGATGCTGCTGCGGCTTAACACCATGGTCAACTGGGTGCGCCACAAGATGGGTTACCCCTATTGGTCGCTGTCGTCCTACCTGAAGCACAAGGTCAAGAACGCGGTGGAATATATCGGCAAGTATGAAGAGGCCGTGGCGGCAGAGGCCGAGCGCATGGGCGTGGACGGCGTGATCTGCGGCCATATCCACCACGCCGAGCGCCGCTTCTTCGGCAAGACAGAATATATGAACGATGGCGACTGGGTCGAAAGCTGCACGGCGCTGGTGGAACGCCAGGACGGCGCGTTTGAGATCCTGCACTGGGCCGATGAAGTTCGGGCCCGTCATGAAAAATCAGACAAGTCGGGCAAGGACCGCAAGGGCCGTCGCAAGCCTGGCGCTCCTGTCCCGGTGGCAGCGGAATAACCGGTCGTGGCAGCACCCCGCCAGAAGGTCTGTATCGTCACCGACGCCTGGGCACCCCAAGTGAATGGGGTTGTGCGCACGCTTGAAACGCTGCGGTCGAAACTGAAGGCGCAGGGCTTCAGGGTTTATATGGTGACGCCCGCGTGGTTCCGCACCATGCCGTGCCCCACCTACCCGGAAATACCGCTCGCGCTTGATGCACGCTGGAAGCTTCCGAAACTGATGGCACGCATTGGCGCGGACGCGGTTCATATCGCGACTGAAGGACCAATCGGCTGGGCGGCCCGGCGCTGGTGCATCAAGAACAAGGTGCCGTTCACGACCGCCTATCACACGGCCTTCCCGGAATATGTGGCGGCGCGCACGTGGCTGAGCGCTGACCTTCTCTATCCCATTTTCAGGCGCTTCCATGCTGCCGGTAGTGGCGTGCTGGTGGCAACACCCACGGTCAGGGACCAGCTCAAGGCCAAGGGTTTCAGGAATATCGTCGATTGGACGCGCGGTGTTGACACCGCTCAGTTCCATGCGGGTGTAGGCCAGGCAGGGTGGGACTATAAGGGCCCAATCCAGCTTTATGTTGGCCGGGTGGCGGTGGAGAAAAACATCGAAGCCTTTCTGGCGGCGGACACCCCCGGCACCAAAGTGGTGGTGGGCGATGGCCCGGCCATGGCGAAGCTGAAGGCGGCCTATCCGGCCGTGAAATTCCTTGGGCCCCTGTTAGGAGAAGCCTTGGCGCAGGCCTATGCCTCCGCCGATGTGTTTGTCTTTCCCAGCAAAACCGACACGTTCGGCCTGGTGATGATCGAAGCGCTGGCGTGCGGCACGCCCGTGGCGGCCTATCCGGTCCAAGGCCCGCTGGACGTGTTGGGGGCAGACGGCACCGGCCCGTTTACCGATTGGCACAAGCCGATTGCGTCCCTGTCGCCTGATCTGGCCACGGCGATAGACGAAGCCCTCACGCGGGACCGTGATGATTGTGCGGCTTTTGCCCGCAAGTATGACTGGAATGAGGTGGCGCGCCAGTTTGTGGCGGCACTGCAGTGGCGGGATGAAAGCACGGAAGCGTCAGACGTGCAGGCCGAAACCTACACCCCGTAAAAGTCGCGGTACCAGTCGACAAAATTCCTGATGCCCACCTCAACAGTGGTGTCCGGGCGGTAGCCGGTGGCTTCCACAAGCGTCTCGACCGAGGCGCTGGTTTCCGGCACATCACCCGGCTGCATCGGCAGGAAATTCTTCTTGGCCTTCTTGCCCAGGCAGTCTTCCAGCACTTCAATGTAGCGCATCAGCTCGACCGGCTGTCCACCGCCAATGTTGTGGATGCGCCACGGCACATTCGATGACTGGGAGGCCGGGTTGGCGCTGTCCCAGTCAGGGTCGGGTGTTGCGGGTGTGTCGAGCGCGGCCACAACACCCCGGGCGATATCGTCCACATAGGTGAAGTCGCGCTTGTGGTTGCCGCCGTTGAAGACATCGATCGGCTCACCCGCCAGGATCGCCTTTGTGAACAAAAAGAGCGCCATGTCCGGACGGCCCCACGGGCCATAGACAGTGAAAAACCGGAGCCCGGTTGTGGGGATGCCGAACAGGTGGCTGTAGCTGTGGGCCATCAGCTCATTGGCGCGCTTGGTGGCGCCATAAAGCGCGACCTGGTGATCCGCCGGGTTCTTGACCGTGAAAGGCATGTTGGTGTTGGCGCCATACACCGAACTGGTGGACGCGTAAACCAGATGCTTCACGCCCGTGTGGCGGCAGCCTTCAAGAACCGTCAGGAAACCTGTGATGTTGCTGTCGATATAATCGAACGGCGCGGTCAGTGAATGGCGCACGCCGGCCTGGGCCGCAAGGTTGATCACGCCGTCGAACTTTTCAGCAGCGAACAGGTCAGCCATGCCTTCGCGGTCTTCAAGGTTCATCTTCTTGAAGCTGAACCGGTTGCCGCCGGCCTTGGTAACCCGCGCCAGCCGCGCTTCCTTCAGGCTCACGTCATAATAGTCGTTGAGGTTGTCAAGCCCGACGACCTCATCGCCGCGCGCCAGGAGATTGAGGCTTACATGGCTGCCGATAAAGCCGGCGGCGCCGGTAACAAGAACTTTCATGACCATCAAATTCCTTGGGGTAGTATTTGGTCTTTGGGCGACAACAGGACGCCATCACTAGTGCCCTATTGTTTAAGGGATTTGACAGGCCATACAAGCCTTTACTTGGCCTTCACATAATGGCGCCGGGCAGGGCGCAGTTTCTGGGCCGTCTCCCGCGCTTTTTCATTCTCTTTTTCCGCTTCCCTGAGCATCTGCCCGACGCCGGTGGAATACTGGATCGGCCAGTGCGGGTCGGTGACGCCATAGTGGGCGGCTGCAGCCCGCGTGAAGGCCGGGTCATTCAGGTGCGGTCGGGCCAGCGCCACAAGATCCGCCCGCCCGGCCCCCAGGATCATGTTGATCTGCTCCGGCTGGGTGATGGCGCCGACGGTCATGGTGGGCAGATCCAGTTCGTTCCGGATGAATTCGGAAAACGGCACCTGGTACATGCGGCCATAAACAGGTTTCTGGTGCGGCACGGTCTGCCCGGTCGAGACGTCGATCAGGTCGGCGCCCGCGTCCCGGAACGCCTGAGCGATCACTTTCAGGTCATCCCACGTCATGCCGCCTTCGGCCCAGTCCCACGCCGACAGGCGCACGGACATGGGCCTATCTTCAGGCCACACCGCGCGCATGGCCTTGAACACCTCGACCGGATAACGCGCCCGGTTCTCCGCCGACCCGCCATAGGCGTCCGTGCGGGTGTTCGCGAGCGGCGACAGGAAGCTCGCGATCAGATAGCCGTGGGCGCCGTGCAGCTCGATCATGTCGAAGCCCGCGCGGGCAGCGCGCTCGGTCGCCTGAACGAACTCATCCCGTATGCGGTCCATGCCGGTGCGGTCCAGCGCTTCGGGCACCGCGCTTACGCCTTCCCTGAACGGAATGGCGGAGGCGCTCACAAGCGGCCAGTTATCTTCATCCTTCGGCAGGTCAGAGCCATGCTTGGGGTGCTTGGTCGACCCCTTCCGGCCCGCGTGCCCCAGCTGCATGCACACCTTTGCGCCCGAATTTTCGTGAATGAATTGGGCGATGTCTTTCCAGGCACGTTCCTGTGCGTCGTTCCAGATGCCGGGGCAATGGTCGGTGATGCGGGCGTCGGGCGCGGGGCAGGTCATTTCCGTGAACACAAGGCCGGCGCCGCCCACGCCGCGCGCGCCCAGGTGCATCATGTGCCAGTCGGTGGGCATGCCGTCCACCGCAGAATATTGCGCCATCGGCGCCACCACCACACGGTTCGAAAGCGTCATGCCGCGAAGCGTGTAGGGCGTGAACATGGGCGTGGGGCGCTTGCCCGCTTTGGGCCGGGCGTCTTCGGGCAAGGCGGCGTAATATTCGTCCTCCACCCGCGCCAGAAATTCGGGGTCGCGCAGGCCCACATTGTCCCACGTGATGCTTTTCGACCGGCTCATCAGCGAAAAGGCGAACTCGAAGCGTCTGAGTTTCCAGTGGCGCGGCATATTTTCGAACCACCTGAGGGATACGTCCGCGGCGTGCTGGATAATCTCCACCGGCGTGCGGCGCTTGTCCTCGTAAGCCGTCATCACCGCAGGCACGTCGCCTGCGTTCTCAAGTACCGCTTCAGAAAGCCCGATGGCGCATTCCATCGCCAGCTTGGTGCCGGACCCGATGGACCAATGCGCGCTTGCCTTGGCGTCCCCGAGGATCGCGATCTTGCCCACATTCCATTTGCCGCAGCGCACGCGCGGGAATTGCCGCCAGATGGAACGGTTGATGATCAGGCCGTGGCCGTCAAGTTCGTCCGCAAACACGCCTTCGAGGAAACGCGCACTCTCTTCTTCGCTCATGCCCGCGAAGCCGCAAGCCTCGAACGTCTCGGGCGCGCATTCGATCACCCAGGTGGATCGGCCTTCTTCATACTGGTAGGTATGGGCGCAGAAGTGGCCCTCTGGCGTTTCCTTCAGGAAGAAGGTGAAGGCATCCAGGGGCTTGGTGGATCCCATCCAGGTGAAATGGTTGCGGCGATTCTCGACCGTGCGCTCAAACTCATCGGCATATTTTTCGCGGATGCGGCTGCCGATGCCGTCGGCGGCGATGATCATGTCGCTAGCTGCAAACTGGGTGTCGAGATTGTCGATGTCGACAACGGTCTCAAAATTCAGTTTCACGCCCACTTGAAGGCAGCGTTTCTGCAGAATTTCCAGAAGCGTGAAGCGCGAACAACCCGCGAAGCCGTTGCCGCCAATGATGGTGCGCTCGCCGTCCTTTTCCACCACGATATCCTGCCAATAGGAGAACTGGTCGCGGATCAGGTCATAGCTTTCAGGGTCGGCGGCGAAAAACTCATCCAGCGTTTCGTCAGAAAACACGACACCGAAACCGAAGGTGTCGTCGGCCTTGTTCTGCTCAAAAATTTCAATGTCGAAATCCGGCCGTGCCTTTTTTGTCAGCAGCGCAAAATATAGCCCGCCCGGGCCACCGCCTATTACCGTGATTTTCATGGCTTACCCCTTGTCGTTCGGCAGAACTGCCGTGGTCTCGATTTCGATTTTGGCTTTTTCTTCCATCAGGCCGGAAACTTCCACGCAGGCCATGGCGGGATAATTCTTGCCCATGCAGTCGCGCCATATGGCGCCCATGCCGCGCAGGTTCAAAAGATACTCGTCCCGGCTGGTGACATACCAGGTCATGCGCACAATATGCTCTGGCCCCGCACCTGCTTCCGCCAGCACGGCCAGCGTATTCTCAAGCGTTTGCCGGTACTGGCCCAGGAAGTCTTCGGCCTCCCATACCATGTCCGGGGTCCAGCCTACCTGCCCGGCCACAAACACCATTTTGCCTTCGGCCATTACACCGTTTGAATAGCCGCTTGGGCGGGGCCAACCTTCGGGCAAGAGTGTTTTCACGATGGGTCTCCTTCTGGGGCCAAATTAGGGGTCAGCCATTTTTCCATGGCGGCGCGCATGTCACCGGGCCAGGGCAGGCTTTTTCCGGTTTCCATATCCATATGGGCAATCACGAACGTCATGCGGAAACGGTCTTCGCCGCCTGATGTGGCCCAGATTTTCAGATGGATGCTGCTGGTGCCAATTTTGGTGACATTCAGGTTGAACGCCAGTTCGTCATGCATGCGGCTGGCCCCAACAAAATCCGCCTCGATATGCACGGTGGGCACAGCGCGCTTCTCGTCAATGTGCAGATGCTTGAAATCAAAGCCCAGACCGTCGCCGAACCAGTCCTCGATAAAGTCATTTATCATGCCAAAATAGCGCGGGTAAAAGGCAATGCCCGCGGCATCAGTGTGGGCAAAACGTATTTTCCGGGCCCGGCTGAAGGTTGCCATGACGATTCCCTGATAAGTCGCTCAATAAGGTCAGTTGATGAATTTATTTTAGCACTAAATTAAATTTCCGGCAAGCCCAGCTTTGGGTGCGTGCGAGTCGGCCTTTGAGGTGTGAAGGGCGGATGGCGCAGATTGCGGCCGGGCGTCCAGAGATACCTTTGCGTTACATATACGCAACATATTGCACCAATTAAGGGATTTTTAACGTTGGTTGTTTGACCGCGCCCCTGATTTATGTAAAATTCTATCTAATTATGTTTATCGATTCAGTTTTTACTGAACGAACTTGCCTTTGAAGGAGCGGATTATGCGTCTGGCAATTGTGGTAGCAGCTTTCGGTTTGGCGCTGGGGGCGCCGATGTTTGCACCAACCAATCTTATGCCCCAGGCAGAAGCCCAGGCAGCCAATGATGCGCTGCAGGCCGAAATTCTGGCAGCGGCTGGCAATGACGCCGCGCTTGCGGCAATCGTTGCGCGCGAACAGGCGGCAGGTAACAGCGCGGGTCTTGCTTCAGCGCTTGCGAACGCGGCCACGTCCCTTGCGGCCACGGATATCTCCGCCGCAGCCACTCTTGTGATCCAGGCGGTGAATATCGCGCAGGGCGTGGGTGACACGAACATCGTGAACGCGGTTGGCGTTGCAGCCAGTACCGTTGCGACCACCGCGATGGACCGGGGTGATGCAATGCTAGCGTCGAATATTACCACGCAAGTTGCCATTGGCCGGTCAACGGACATGGCCATGGCCTTCGTGAACGCGGGCGGCAGCGCCGGGCGTGTGGTTCCACGGGGCAATACTGGTGGCGATACTGGTGGTGGCCAGCAGCAGGGCGGCGATGACGACGGCAACCAGCAGCAGGGCGGTCAGCAGCAAACCGGGAACACGAACACCCCGGTTATTCAGCAGCCTGTAGTCCGGCGCACTGCGCCGCCACGGCCGATTGAGCCAACCGTGCCGATTGTCCCGGAACCGAACCCGTCACAGGCGGGTAGCCCAACCTAAGGGTTGTTGGCAAACAGAATTCCAGAAGGCCGGGCAAGTCCCGGCCTTTTTTATGTGGTGCCTCTCGCTGTCATTCCGGTGAAAGCCGGAATCTCTTTCGGGGCCGGACGTCCTTGGCACAGAAGGTCCCAGTATCAAGTGCCGGGATGACAGTTAGGCAGGCAGCAGGTCCCAGCCTTTTCCTTTTGGAATTTCACCAGGTGATTCGCAATCAGACTCCACAACCGGGATTCGTTAAAATTGAATCTGAAATTTGTATTTGATTAACAGTTGTGAGATATCCTCGGTCAATCGTCGACTATGACTGACCTTTTTTATTGGAGCGGGATTATGCGTCTGGCAATTGTTATCGCGGCTTTCGGTTTGGCGCTGGGGGCGCCGATGTTTGCACCAACCAATCTTATGCCCCAGGCAGAAGCCCAGGCAGCCAATGATGCGCTGCAGGCCGAAATTCTGGCAGCGGCTGGCAATGACGCCACGCTTGCGGCAATCGTTGCGCGCGAACAGGCGGCAGGTAACAGCGCGGGTCTTGCTTCAGCGCTTGCGAACGCGGCCACGTCCCTTGCGGCCACGGATATCTCCGCCGCAGCCACTCTTGTGATCCAGGCGGTGAATATCGCGCAGGGCGTGGGTGACACGAACATCGTGAACGCGGTTGGCGTTGCAGCCAGTACCGTTGCGACCACCGCGATGGACCGGGGTGATGCAATGCTAGCGTCGAATATTACCACGCAAGTTGCCATTGGCCGGTCAACGGACATGGCCATGGCCTTCGTGAACGCGGGCGGCAGCGCCGGGCGTGTGGTTCCACGGGGCAATACTGGTGGTGACACTGGTGGTGGCCAGCAGCAGGGCGGCGATGACGACGGCAACCAGCAGCAGGGCGGTCAGCAGCAGGGCGGTCAGCAGCAGGGCGGCAACACGAACACGCCGGTTATTCAGCGGCCTGTAGTCCGGCGCACTGCGCCGCCACGGCCGATTGAGCCAACCGTGCCAGTGGTTCCTGAGCCGAACCCGTCACAGGCGGGTAGCCCAACCTAAGGGTTGTTGGCAAACAGAATTCCAGAAGGCCGGGCATGTCCCGGCCTTTTTTTTATACCGGCGCAGGCCGGTATCCCTATGTCGGTGAAAACCGGTATCTCTTTCAGGTAAATACTCTATTCTGACAAAGATCCCGGATCGCGCTTCGCTTGTCCGGGATGACAGCTGAACATCAATCGTCGTTCCGGCCCCTCGCGTCATACCGGCGCAGGCCGGTATCTCTATCAGCATGAGCCTCACCAGTTCAGTCGCCCATAAAGGTCGTCCCACTCGGGATTATGCTCTTCGATCAACCTGACCTTCCAGCCCCGTTGCCATTCTTTCATGGCCTTTTCGCGGACAATTGCCTCCTCCACCGTATCGTACGCTTCAACATACACCAGCCGGCGCAGGCCGGTATCTCCTTGAGATAGAGCATTTGCCTGACAAAGATCCCGGATCGCGCTTCGATTGTCCGGGATGACGGTTGGGATTTGGCGCCCTACCACACTCCGCGTCATACCGGCGAAGGCCGGTATCTGTTTGCCACGCGAGGCTCTATGCGTTCCGCAGCTTGAAGCGCTGCACCTTGCCGGTCTGGGTTTTGGGAAGTTCATCTATGAACTCAACTGCCCGGGGGTACTTATAAGGTGCGATGGTGCTCTTGACATGCACTTGCAGATCGCCAACCAGAGCGTCCGATGCGCTCACGCCGTCCGCCAGCACCACGAGGGCCTTCACAATCTGGCCACGGTCCGTGTCCGGCACGCCGATCACCGCGCATTCGGCCACCGCGTCGTGTGTCAGCAGCGCGGCTTCCACCTCCGGCCCGCCAATATTATAGCCCGACGAGATGATCATATCGTCAGACCGGGCGATGAAGGTGAAATAGCCGTCCTCGGATTGCGCATAAGTGTCGCCCGTGACGTTCCAGCCATTCACCACATAATCTTTTTGCCGGTCATCCGCCATATAGCGGCAGCCGGTCGGGCCCTTCACCGCCAGCCGTCCTTCTGCGGGTGGGGGCAATATGTTGCCGCCATCGTCCAGCACGCAGGCTTGATAGCCGGGTACTGCTTTACCCGTGCATCCGGGGCGAATTTCGTCCTCGCGGGCAGAGATAAAAATATGGATCATCTCGGTCGCGCCGATGCCGTCCATCAGCTTGAGGCCGGTTGCCTTGAACCAGTCATCCCATGTGGCCTTGGGCAGGCTTTCGCCCGCTGAAACGCAGCACCGCAGGCTGGATGTATCGAAATTCGCAAGTTCCCCCAACATGGCGCGGTAAGCCGTGGGCGCGGTGAACATCATGGTCACCTTGTGGGTTGCCACACAGTCCAGCATAGCCTTTGGGGTGGGCGCATCCGGCAACGCAACAGCTGCGCCAAAACGGGCCGGGAACACCACCAGACCACCCAGCCCGAAGGTGAAGGCGATGGGCGGTGAGCCGCAGAAAATGTCATCTGACGTCGGCGCAAGGATATGCCGGGCATAGCCGTCTGCCATCGCCAGGACATCGCGGTGGAAGTGCATGCAGGCCTTGGGCTTGCCGGTGGTGCCTGAGGTGAAGGCCAGAAGCGCCACATCATCCTGCGCGGTATCCACAGCGTCAAACCGGTCGCTGGCGTGTGCCATCAGGGCTTCAAGCTCCGCGCCCTCATCACCGAAGCCAACCGTACGCAGGCGAGCGCGGGTGCTTTTCTGTGCCGCCTTCATTTCATCCATCAGGCTGTTTTCAGAAAGCGCGAGCGAGATGTTCGCCATATCGCAGATGGTCACCAGTTCCGGCGCGCGCAGCATCGGCATGGTCGTGACCGCCACGCCGCCCGCCAGCAGCACGCCGTACCAGGCGGCGATCATCATCGGCGTGTTGCGGCCCCTGAGCAGCACCCGGTTGCCGGGCACGAGACCAAGGTCATGCGTGAGGGCGCTAGCGATGCGGCTTGCGTTCGCGCGCAGGTCACCGTAGGTCCAGCGGCCACCCGACCACAGGACCGCGGGCGCGTCCGGTTTGCCCCCTGCAAGCAAGGCCTCGGCCGCGTTCAGGCGGTCTGGATACTGCAGTTCCGGCAGGTCGAACAGAAGCTCCGGCCAGTCTGCCTCATCAGGCAGATTATCGCGGGTAAAATGGTCACTATGGGCACTATCAAACATCATTTTGGGCCTCCCCAGTCCCAATAGTGTGAATTTTTTACTCGGATAGCAGCTGCCGCGCGATCACCAGTTTCTGAACTTCGGATGCGCCTTCATAGATCCTGAGCGCCCTTATTTCCCGGTAAAGCTCTTCTATTTTCACGCCTTTTGTCACGCCCATGCCGCCGAACATCTGCAGCGCCTTGTCGATCACAAGCTGCGCCTGGTCGGTAGCGTACAATTTGGCCATGGCGGCTTCTCTGGTCACTCTTGGGGCACCACTGTCCTTCGTCCAGGCCGCCCTATATATAAGGAGCGCGCTGGCATCAATATCGAGCGCCATCTCCGCCAACCGTTCCTGCGTGATCGGCAGCTCTGCGAGCGGCGCGCCAAAGAGCTCACGCTCACGCGTGCGCTTGAGCGCCTCCTCCAGCGCCCGGCGGGCAAAGCCAAGCGCCGCCGCACCAACGGTAGAGCGGAAGATATCGAGCGTTGCCATCGCCAGCTTGAAACCCGCACCACGTGCGCCCAGCAGATTTTCCTTCGGCACATGGCAGCCCTGGAAGAAAAGCTTCGCCAGCGGGTGCGGGGCGATCACCTCGATCCGCTCTGCGATCTCAAGGCCAGGCGTATCGGCGTCCATCACCACGGCAGAGAGGCCGCGGGCGCCGGGTTCTTCGCCGGTGCGCGCGAACACGCAGTAGAAATCTGCGATGCCGCCGTTTGAAATGTAGGTCTTCTCGCCCGACAGGCTGAGTTCGCCGCCTGCGTCCTTCAGCGTGGAATTGAGCGCCGCTACATCAGAGCCCGCTTCGGGTTCGGTAAGCGCAAAAGCCGCGATCTTTTCACCCGCCGCGACGGCAGGCAGATAGGCTGACTTGATGGCGTCAGAACCCGCGAGCGTGATGGCGCCGGACCCCAGCCCCTGCATGGCGAAGGCAAAATCGGCAAGGCCCGAATGGCGCGCCAGCGTCTCACGGATGATGCACAGCGAGCGCACGTCGAGCGTGTCGTACATGCCGCCATAGGCCTTCGGCACCGCGTACCGGAGCCAGCCGCCGTCCCCAAGCGCCTTCACAAGTGCGCTGCAGGTGGTGTCAACATCATCGTGTGCGCCGGGTGCGTCAACAATGGCGGGCAAGGCGCTTGTGGCCCAGGCGTCCAGCGCGTCGGCCAGCGCGCGGTGATGGTCGTCAAAAAACGGCCAAGACAGGAATGTGCGGTCCGACGTTGAATGGGTCATCAGTTGCCCTCGAATACAGGTTTTTTCTTGGCCACGAACGCATGGTAGGCACGCTCGAAGTCTCTGGTTTGCATGCAGATGGCCTGGGCCTGGGCTTCGGCCTCAATGGCAGTGTCCAGGCTCATGTCCCATTCCATGTTCAGCTGGTTCTTGGTCATGCCGTTCGCGAACGTTGGGCCGGACGCCAGGCGCGCGGCCATCTCCTGTGCGTCCTTTATCAGGTCAGTCTTGGTGCTCAACTTGTTGAAGAAGCCCCAGCGTTCGCCTTCCTCTGCGCTCATGGTCCGGCCGGTGAACAACAGCTCAGACGCCCGGCCCTGGCCGATGATGCGGGGCAGGATGGCGCATGCCCCCATGTCGCAACCCGCAAGACCTACCCGGTTGAAGAGGAAAGCTGTCTTGGCGTCAGGTGTGGCGATGCGCAGATCTGATGACATGGACATGATGGCGCCCGCGCCCACGCAGATGCCGTCAACCGCAGCGATGATGGGTTGCGGGCAACCGCGCATGGCCTTCACAAGGTCGCCGGTCATGCGCGTGAACTTCAGAAGCCCCGGCATGTCCATCGCAACCAAGGGGCCGATGATGTCATGTACGTCGCCGCCAGACGAGAAATTGCCCTCGGCACCGGTCAGGATGATGGCCTTCACTTCGGGCACATAAACCAGATCGCGGAACATGTCGCGCAGTTCGGCATAGCTGTCGAACGTCAGCGGGTTCATGCGGTCAGGCCGGTTCAGGGTTACGGTGCCGACGCCTGCCTCGAAATGCCAAAGGAAATGTGTGGGTTTAAAGGTGCTCGGGTTCATGTCGTATCCTCTTAGTCCTGGTTAAGCTTGGTCTGGTCAAGCTTGTCCAGGAGGTTTGCGACCTGCTTGTGATCGTCTGTTGACAGGTTTGCGAAAATCTCGCCCACCCAGCGTGCGTGGTCGGCGGCCATCTCCTCGAACAGCGCCTTGCCTTTGTCGGTGAGGCGGGCGGTGGCGGCGCGGGCGTCCTGCGCGCACTTTGTGCGGTCCACATAGCCGTCCTTCACAAGCGGTGTCATGACCTGAGTGACATTGCCGTTCGAGACCATCAGCTGCTTGGACAGGTCTGACAGGCGCACGCCTTCTTCTGGCGCCCGGTAAAGGTTTGCCAGCACATCAAAGCGCGAAAGCGAGACGCCGTATCCGGCGCTCAGGCGCGATTGCAGTGTCTTGCGCACCAGATTGCTGGTGCCCAAAAGCTTTAGCCAGGTGCGCAACGCTTCCTGTTCAGCGGGCGATATAGTCGGATGGCTCGCCATATTACATGATCTCCCCGCAGGCGACCGCGATGGCCTGGCCATTGATGGCGCTGGCTTGTTCGCCAGCCAGCCACATGACGGCATCTGCTACTTCGGCTGTAGTCACCAGGCGGTTTTCCGGATTGTTTTTGGTCAGGCCCTTGAGGGCTTCTTCCTCGCTGCGCCCCGTTTTCTCCACGATGTTCCGGACCGAATTCTGCACGATATCTGTATCGGTGAAGCCAGGGCAGACGGCATTGGCGGTGATGCCCGTGCCAGCCAGTTCAAGTGCCAGCGAACGGGTCATGCCGATGACGCCGTGTTTGGCTGCGGCATAAGCGGCGGTATAGGCATAGCCCTTCAGGCCCGCTGTGCTGGCAATTGTAATAACACGGCCGAATCCGTATTTTCGCATGGCAGGCAGGGCTGCGCGTGTGCACAGGAAAGCGCCGGTCAGGTTGACATCCAGCATGGACTGCCAGGCGCTCAGATCAGTGCGCTCAAGGGGTGCAGTTGATGCTGCCCCGGCGTTGTTAACAAGGATGTCTGGCTGATATCCAGCGGTATGGAGATGGCTGAACGCCTGCTGCACGCTTTCTTCACTGGTGACGTCCAGCGGAACATAGGCAGCGCCCGGGATCTGTGCGGCGGCTTCTTCCAGCCTCGCTTTGGAGCGACCCGCCAGCACCGGCGTGATTCCCGCCTTGGCGAAAGCCTGCGCAATGGCAAGGCCAATGCCGCTGCCGCCGCCGGTTATGAGTGCAACTCGATTCTCCACACCTGGTTCCCCTCTTCGATGACGCGTATTTGTTTTAGCACTAAATTAAATATGCTTCAAGAAGGCTTCTATTTGTCGTCAAGGCGACATATTTCTGCTTCAGGTTGTCGTGATCGCGCGGTTGATGGTGAATCATTCACTAAGGATGTTGCCAAATAGCAACATGATGCCTTATTAATTGCGGGATTGAGTCATTTAACACTTTGTGTCGACAAACCAAAAGGTTAGATGTGTATATTAAATTGCGTATTAAGTTGATTAATCAGGCTGAGTGTCTTTGCGCCGGCGATCTACCAACTGGGGTAAGTTAGATGAAAAAAGAGATTTCCTATTTTGTAGCCACGAGTCTTCTCGCGTCGACAGCGCTGGCTCCAGCCGCGTTTGGGCAAGACCAAAGCGCCGAGGCTGATGCGGTTACGTCCGTATATGAGCGCTACCGCGAGGACTATAACGCTCCAGGTATTCGTTCCGGCAGCTTCCTTTTCTATCCATCGATCTCGGCAGGCGCCAAGTACGACTCGAACATTTACGCTCAGGAAAGCGGCGTGACCGATGATTTCATTGCTGTCATCAAGCCATCCATGGCGTTTGTATCCGATTGGAACAGTGACGCCCTGCAAGTGTTCGCTGACGCAGATATCGCCCGCTATGCCGACAACGGCAGCGAAGATTATGATGACTTCAACGTTGGCGCTTCGGGCCGGAAAGACATTTCCCATGGCACCGAAATCCACGCTGACATCCTTTATTCCGATGGCCATGAAGACCGCGGTTCAGCAGATGCTGTTGGCAACCAGGTTGCACCGGCCAATACGTCGACCTTCAAAGCGTCCATTGGTTTCAAGCGTGACGTTTCTGTTCTCTCGCTGGCTGTAGACGGTTCCTATCAGAAGCTGAATTTTGACGATGTGGCGCTCAATGGCGGCGGTACCCTCAACAACGATGACCGTGACCGTGACCGCAAGAAGGTGAAGGCTCGCGTAGGTTATGAGCTTGCTGATGGCCGCGAGGCTTTCATTCAGGCAGCCATGGACCGCGTGGAATATGACAATTCCAAGGAAGATGGTGGCCCGCAGCGTAACTCCGACGGCTATGAAGTCGTTGCTGGTGCAGCCTTTGACCTCACGGGTAAGGCCCGCGGTGAAGTCTTTGCAGGTTACATGAAGCGAGCTTACGATTCCGACACACTCGGTAGCACGGACGGTATCAACTTCGGTGCAGAGCTTCTCTGGAATGTCACTGGTCTGACGTCCTTCACTGGCTCGATCAAGCGTTCGATCGACGAAACCACCATTGCTGGCGTGAACGGTAATGGCGCGGTTACCCAGTCTTCAGGTATTACATCCACTTTGTTCTTCGGTCGTGTTGAGCACGAGCTGCGCCGGAATGTGCTTCTGAGCGCAGACGCAAGCTACACCAAGCAAAGCTTCGAGCTTACAACGCGTGAAGACGACCTGATCAACTTTGGTGTTGGTGCGCGGTACCTGCTGAACCCGAATGTGAACGTGAACGTTGGCTATAAATACAGCTACCGTGATACCACGCAGCAGGGTCAGGATTACTCCCGCCACGCCGTCATGGTAAATGTGAAGGCACAGTGGTAGCGCTTGCTAAGCGGATTTGCTAGTATTAGAACTTGTGTTTTACTGTTAGCAGATCAGGCTTATTAGTATGCGTAATGTCATGAAATTCATGTTTCTATTAGCGAGCCTCTTGGGGCTCGCTTTTTCTGCGTCTGCCCAGGAAGCGGCTACACCCTCACCTTCTGATGTTTCCGTTCGGTATGAACTGGGCTCTGGCGACGAGATCCGCGTCATTGTCTATGGCGAAGAAGACCTGTCCGGCGAGTTCGAGCTGGATGGAACCGGGATCATCTCCATGCCTCTGATTGGCGCAACCAAAGTAGGTGGGCTGGATCTGGACCGGGCAGAGATGCTGATCGCTGAAAAGCTGGCCGACGGCTATCTCGTCAACCCGCGCGTCAGTGTCGAGGTGATGAACTACCGGCCCTTCTACATTTTGGGCGAGGTGAAGAAACCGGGAAGCTATCCATTCGTCAACGGCATGACCATTTTGAATGCTGTGGCTCTGGCGTCGGGTTTTACCTACCGGGCTGCCAAGAAAAAGATAACAATAACGCGCAAGGTTGATGGCGTGGATACGGACATCGATGTGACCGACGCCACTCTGGTTTTGCCAGGCGATATTATCACAGTTCCTGAGCGATTCTTTTAGACGCGTTCTAACGGGTTACAGACGATGTATGACAATCAGTATGTAAAGCAGCAAGAGCTTAAGCCTGCCAGCCACCTTTCTTACGATGAGCAGGATGAGGGCATTGATATCAGGGCGCTGGCCCTGGTCCTGTGGCGCCGCAAGTGGATTATTCTCAACACCGCTGTCTTCCTGCTGGTCCTGTCCGCCATCGTCGTATTCCAGCTGACGCCCCGCTATACGGCGCAGGCCATGCTGGCTATCGAAAGCCGTCAGAACAGCGTCGTGGACCTTGAAGCCGTGATGTCGGGTCTGGGTACGGATCAGGCCGCGATCAAGACCGAGATCGACGTTCTCAAATCTCGCCGTCTTGTGGGTAAGCTCGTTGACAGCCTGAAGCTGACCGAAGACCCAGAGTTTAACTTGAGCCTGGATACCAACCGGTCGCTCTTGTCTTACCTTAATCCCATGAGTTATCTGTCCGATAGCTGGAAAAGCGCTATTTTCGGCACCAAGCCGGATACTCGCACGGCAGAAGAAATTGCGGAAGCCACGCGCGCCAGTGTGATCAGTGCGGTCGCGCAGCGTCTTGCTGTGGTCAATCCACCGCGGTCCTATACGCTCAATCTTACGTTTGAATCCGCGAATGCGAAAAAGGCCGCGCGTATTGTGAACCGCCTGGCGGACCTGTATCTCACCGATCAGCTCGAAGTAAAATTTGAAGCGACCCAACGCGCCAACGAATGGCTGAACGAGCGGGTTGCTCAACTGCGAGACAAGGTGCGCCAGTCTGAGCAGGCTGCCCAGCAATTCCGCGAGCGGCATCAGCTGGTTCAAACCCAGTCGGCTGGGCTTGTGAACGAACAGCAGCTGGCGCAGATCAATACCCAGTTGGTGACGGCAAGGACCGACCTTGCCCGCATTGAAGCCCGCCAGCGCCAGATCGAGCAAAATGTTGCAGATGGCAGGATTGAGGAATCCGGCCTGATCGAAGTCCTGCAGTCGCCGCTGATCCAGCGCCTGAAGGAGCAGGAGTCGGGCGTCCAGCGGGAGCGGGCGGAGTTGGCCACCCGCTATGGGCCGAAGCACCCGAAAATGCTGAATGTCCAGGCTGAGCTTGCCGATATCAAGGCGAAGATATCTTATGAAATCGACAAGATTGTTGCCGGTATCCGCGGAGAGGCCGAAGTTGCCGCGATCCGGGTTCAGACCCTGCAGCAAAACCTTGAGAGCCTGAAGGCGGAAAGCTTTGAAGTGAGCCGCGCACAGGTACAGATGCGAGAATTGGACCGGGAGGCGGAAGCCAACCGGTTGCTGCTGCAAACTTTCTTGACCAGGTTCAAGGAAACGTCCAGTCAGGACGGCATGCAGCAAGCTGACGCACGGATCATCGCCAAGGCAGATACCCCGCTTGGGGCTTCATTCCCGCGGACCAAGATGATCCTGGCGCTTATGGCGTTTGTCGGTGTGGCGCTTGGTGTTGGCCTTGCCTTCCTGATGGAAGCGCTCGACAATGGCTATCGCAGCTTCGATCAACTGCGCCAGGACCTGCAGCTGCGGGCGCTCGGCATGATACCGCTTGTCGACAAACCGGCCCTGAAGGACAGGAAACCTGAAGAATATATCGCGGAGAAGCCAAACTCTTCCTTCGCGGAAGCTCACAGGAATGTTCATGCATCGCTGATGTTCAGCGGCAAGGATGGCAGCACGCCGAAGGTCATGGCTGTGACGTCTTCCGTTCCAGGCGAGGGAAAATCCACAGCTACGTTGTGTCTGGCCCAGATATTGGGACGTACGGGGCTCAAGGTGCTGGTGGTGGAATGCGACCTGCGCCGTCCTGTCTTCCGCCAGCGGATGAACGTGTCTAAAGACAAGCACCTCAGCGTCAATGACATCCTGACCGGTTCGGCACAGGAATCGGGCAAGGACATTTTCAAGGATGATGTGACCGGCATCCACCTTCTTTGGGCTGAGCGGGTTGATGACCCGCAGGAGCGCTTTACTTCCGCCGAATTCCGTCACTTCCTGTCTGAGGCCCGCAAGCGCTATGACCTAGTGCTTCTTGATACGCCGCCGATCATGGCAGTTGCTGACGCTATGATCATTGCGCGCCACGCTGAAAGCGTCATGTTTGTGATCCAGTGGGAGCAAACCCCGAAGGGTATTGTGAAGACTGCAGTCAAACAGCTGGCGCAGACGCAAATCCCACTCGCCGGCGCCGTCCTGACGCAGGTCAATATCAAACGCCACCGGGGCTACGGATACGGCGACCAGGGATATTATTACGGCAGTAAGAGCGCCTACTACATCAACTGATGATCCTGGGGCGCCGCTGGCGCCCTTTTCTATTGCGACTCGCTGGCACGATGTGCCGTCCCGGCCGTGGCCTGCAGGCAGCAATCAGGGCGCACGAAGTCCTGCCGCGTTGGCGGGGCCGTGTCTGTTCTCTGTGAAATTTGGTAAATGGCGGAGTCGGAGGGATTCGAACCCTCGAGGGCGTTGCCACCCAACACGCTTTCCAGGCGTGCGCCTTAAACCGCTCGGCCACGACTCCGTTTTCCAGGCTGGCTGGAAAGAAATGCGCCCCACATCAGCGGGGTATGCGGGGCGCACTATAGCCATATGAAACATAAAGGCAAGCGGAAATGCGCAGCTTTATGTCAGGCCGACTGACATTTTTCCGGCGGGCGAAAAGTGACTCCCGACAGGCCACATTGCCAGGCCTTTATGTCTTTGGTGAACGCTGAGATTGCAGTCCTTACCTTAACGCGCTATTAACCATAAATTTTATCTTTGTTTTTACCTGCTTTCCCTTATGGTAGGGGAAAGCAACAGAGTTAAAGGAGGATTGGGATGGTATTTGGGGTGCTTGCCGGGGGGCTTCAGAAGCATATCAAGATGGTTCTTGCGCTGATTTGCGCGGGTCTTTTCATGGCAACCGCGGCGCCAGCCTATGCGGATGACATCAAGGATTGGCAGAAAGATATCATTAAGAAAATCGTTAAGTCCCACATCTATCCACGCTCTGCCATCGCGCGGGAAATTGAAGGCCGCGCAAAGGTAAGCGTGACCATCGACCGCACGGGCAAGATCACCGGCTATGAAGTACTTGAGCCGACAGGTGAAAGTCAGCTTGATAACGTGATCCCGAAGATGATGGAAAAGATGGACCCGCTGCCTGCCCCGCCAGATGCTCTGCCTGATGGGAACCTGACCTTTACAATTCCGATTGCTTGGCGCCTGCAGTAGTCGGGCGAAAAAAAGATCACGGAAAAAAGGGGCCTTGTCGGCCCCTTTTTTAGTGCCAGCTTGCGGTGAAAGGCGAATCTTGATGGCCGGGACTGGCGTCACACCAGCCTGGCTATAAGGGGCTGGGGAGCCACCACTGTTGGCCGCCTCCGCGCCCACGCGCCGAGAGCAGCATTGGTTGCGAACCTTCGTGGCAAGCGAAGGCGCCACCACGGTTCCTGTTGATTGTGGGAAGGGACGCCGAGCCACAAGACTATATTCTCCGCTCCAGCCTCCTTCCGGCACGCGCCCGAAGGGCGCGTATGGCGGGCACAGTCCTTGGCCTCTGGGCGCCCTGCAAAAGAAAAGAGCCCCGCAAGGGGGCTCTTTGACTGTCTCAATGTTGGCAGCCAGGCCGCTGGCTGCCAACAGATTATTCGGCGCGGATGGTTGCCAGGAAGGATTCCACCTGACCCCGCAGCTCGTCTGACTGCTGGGTCAACAGCTGTGCGGCCGACAGTACTTCGGTCGCTGCGCTGCCCGTGGAGGTCGCGCCTTGGTTCACAGCATGGATGTTCGAAGTCACCTCTTCCGTACCCGTGGACACTTCGCCTACGTTGCGGGCGATTTCCTGCGTAGAAGCATCCTGCTGTTCCACGGCGCTTGCAATGGAAATGGAGGTGGATTCGATCTCGCCGATAATGCCTTTGATCTCGTCCATAGCCCGTACAGCCAGGTTGGTGGCTTGCTGCATGCCTTCCACCTGCTCGCTGATTTCCTGGGTTGCCCTCGCGGTCTGGTTGGCAAGAGATTTCACTTCGCTGGCCACAACGGCAAAGCCTTTGCCTGCGTCGCCAGCCCTTGCGGCCTCGATCGTCGCGTTGAGGGCCAGAAGGTTGGTCTGTTCGGCAATGTCGTTGATCAGTTTCACAACGTCGCCAATCTTCTGGGCGGCATCCACCAGTTCAGCGACATCCTTACCTGCATTCTCCGTGCGGGACACGGCGTCGCGGGCAGAGGCGGACGACTGGTTGGTCTGGCCGGTAATCTCGCGAACAGATGCTGAAAGCTCTTCGGCGGCACTTGCCACCATCTGGGCGTTCGAGCTGGCCTGTTGGGCTGCATTGGCCACCACTTCGGACTTCTTGGACGTATCGTCTGCGGTTTCGGCCATGCCGCGCGCTGCGTTTTCCATCTCTGTTGCAGAGTTCGATACACCTTGCACGACCGCCATAACGGACGCCTCGAACTGGTCCGCAAGGTCCAGCATCGCCTGACGACGCTCCTGACGGGCGGTTTCTTCGCGCTCCAGCTCTCGGGCACGCTGGGCTTCTTCTTCTTCGCGTTTGCGACGCTCTTCTTCTTCCGCCCGGGTACGCTCGCGCTCTTCGCGCTCGCGCTGCTCCACTTCAAGGCGTTGCCGCTCGATAGCATTTTCCTTGAAGATCTGCACCGAACGGGCCATGTCGCCCACTTCGTCCTGCGCATCGGCGCTTGGCACTTCAACTTCAAGCTTGCCTTGGGCCAGCACCATCATGGTGTCGGACAGGGCGTTGACCGGCCGTACCACGCGGAACATCACAACCCAGATAGCCAGGCAGCCAATGCCTGCCACGATGAACAGCATCACCGTTGACCAGAACATGTTGGCGTCAGCCTTGGAGACGGCAGCCTCATTGAGGCTGCGGGACAGGTCGCCGGCATATTGACTCATCGCGCTGACGGGACCAACGGCGTCCTGCGCCAGGGTAATCCAGTCGGCAGGTGAAATGCCATAGTCGGCGATCACATTGCCTTCCATGTCCATCTCGGCGGCTTCGGAGGCGTCATAAATCGCAAAGCGAGTTTCTTCGAATTCGGCAAAGAAAACATCCTCAATTTTTTTCAGCCGCGCGTCGATTTCGCTTTTCTCGGTGCCTTCTTCGGCAACAGACAAGCTGTTGACGATCGCCTGAACCTGTTCCCAGGCTTCCTTGCCCTGGCCAACATACTGTGCGTTCAGGGTTTGCATGGCACCGCGAATTTGCGAGCCGGAGACAATGCTGCCGCCAAGTGCCGCGGATTCGCGGGTCGCATATTCGATCATGGTCCACAGATTATGCTTCAGTTGAATAACCTTGGAAATCCGGTCGTCGCCGAAGTCATAGTTGTTTTCCAGGATCGAGCGCAGCTGTGCCGCGTTTTCAATCACATCGTTGATGGCTTTGCTGACGTCGCGGCCACGCAGCTCGCGGCTGTCTGCGATTTGGCCAAGATCGGCGTCAAGCTGTGCCCGCATCTTCATATAGTCGTCATGGGCCTTGAAGAAATCTGCCTTCACTTTGCCAAAGCGGGTCTCCACAGCACCGTAGATACCTTCATTGCCAGACGGATTGTCGAAGTCAGGCACGTCAGGCAGGCGGGCCTCAATATCTTCAAACGCACTATCAATGGTGTTCCGGTTCAACTTGATCTGGGTTGGGAAGAAGCTGTCAGCTTCCGTCTTGAAGCCATATGCCGTGTTGGCCAGACTGCGTTCGTCAGCGAGGGCAAGTTTGAGTGTCGATATGCTATCGATCAGCTTGTTCACCTCCATCGCCTGTTCTGCACGCGTGCTGTTGGATGAGGCTTCAAGCAGACGTCCAACCGTCAGCCATACAATCATCGCCATGAGAATGGCGGTGACGAACAACAGAAGGTTACGGATGCTGAAAATTTTGCCCTGAGTAAGGCTTTGAAGCACATTGCTGGAATCTTGCGCGGCCATTTTTAAACTGCCCCTCTACAAATCAGAGAACCCGACTATGAATTAATTAAGCTAAACCATTCCGATTCATTGCATATTGCGGTTAATGAACCTTAAAGGTTTCGCTTGTTTCGGATGAAAAATGACTTCACCCATCCCCTTGCCGCCGAGTGTAACGCCAATATTCTTGTGATCAATAGCCGCGTTCTATAAAAGAACGGTGATTTTAAGGATTTAGGCGCTTCATTGCGCCCGGGCGGACGCGAATGACCAAGTTTGATGCCATAATCGTTGGGGGAGGAGCCGCTGGCCTGATGTGCGCGCGGGAAGCGTCTGGTCGCGGACGGCGTGTCCTGTTGATCGAACACAACAAGTCGCTCGGCGCCAAGATCCTGATTTCCGGCGGCGGGCGCTGCAATTTCACCAATGAGGATGCCGGCCCAGCTGCCTATATCAGCCGCAACCCGCATTTCGCCAAATCCGCGCTCAGCCGATATACCCAGTGGGACTTTATCAGCATGATCGCCGCCCACGGCGTGACCTGGCATGAAAAAACGCTGGGTCAGCTGTTTTGCGACCAGGGAGCTGGACGCATCCTGAAAGTCCTGACCGACGAATGTCATCAGAATGGGGCCAAGGTCCTGACGGGCACCAAGGTGGACAAGGTGTCTTTTAGTGCCGGTGTCTACCGTGTGGCATCATCCGCGGGTGTCTTCGAGGCGCCAAGCCTGGTGATCGCCACGGGTGGCCTGTCCATTCCCAAAATGGGGGCAACGGGCTTCGCCTATGACATCGCCCGTCAGTTTGGGTTGAAGATTGAAGCAACTGAAGCGGCCCTGGTGCCTTTCACATTCACGGACGCCGACCTCGAATTCATGAAGCCACTGGCAGGGGTTGCGGCGGACGCTGTTGTGTCCTGTGGTGGCACCAGTTTCCGGGAAGCGCTTCTGTTTACCCATCGCGGCCTGTCGGGTCCGGCTATCCTGCAGATTTCCAGTTATTGGCACACGGGCGACGTGATCATCACCAATCTGCTGCCCACCATCAACGACAGCTTCGACTGGCTTCGTTCTGCGCGCGACCGCCGCCCCAAGGCGTCTCTCAAAAGTCTCCTCGGCGAAAAGCTGCCGGCGCGACTGGCGGAAGCAATCGCGGCCGCGTGGCCGGGGACGCTTGGTAGCCTGTCGAACAAACAGCTGCAGGCGATCAGTGACCGCTGCAGTCGGTGGCAGCTGGTGCCCAGTGGTACCGAAGGGTTCAAGAAGGCCGAGGTGACGCGCGGCGGCATCAGCACCGACGAGCTGAGCTCCAAGACCATGGAAGCCAAGCGTCAGCCAGGCCTCTATTTCATTGGCGAATGCGTGGATGTGACGGGCTGGCTGGGTGGCTACAACTTCCAGTGGGCCTGGTCCAGCGGCTGGGCTGCAGCGCAATATCTTTAATCTGTTTAGAAACAATAAAGTTTGAAAAATATTGGTATATTTTGAAAAATGGGCACAGTTTTTTGAATAATGGCTGAAAATTAAAGGCGTTTTCGATCCGATATCAAAAAAGGGTGTTTAGCCATTTAGTGGAATAAACCTATCAAAATAATAGTAATTCATAATTAAATAATCTATTTTTATAATAAAATATGGAAATATTTTTTGCTCCTGATGGAAAACGGTAATAAAGTTGGTTCAGTAGTAATAAAGTTGGTCTACATAGGCTATATTTTGTAATAAAGTTGGTTCGTAATACAAAATATGCTATTATCCTTCACTAGTCCGACTGGTGGACGGAAAATGGGCCAAAAGCGAAAATTAGAGAAGTTATCAGACTATTCCCGAGCTCTTGAGCAAGGCTTTGGCGTTGGTGAGCGAGAAAGTTATCGACCTTGGTTGCGCGTAGATGATGTGGGCACAAAAGGTAAAGCTACTAAGATTTGCGGCTTTAAAATTCGTAGGACACACCATTTTCTTTCCACGGGCGAACGGTGCTTCTTCCTGTTGGCTGAGTTTAGCTCGTCAGTTGTAGATATCAGGGAACAGTTTCCACTCCTGCCTCTAACCCATATTAGCCAGTTAGCTCGTGACTTGCGGATCAAGTATCCGACTGTTCCAGCTACTCGCGAGCCGAATATTCAGACTACCGATTTTTTGTTGACCCTGGCTGGTAACAGCGCAGATCAGTTTCAATATTTAGCGGTTTCGGTGAAAACTGAAGAAGAACTCGAGAAGCCGCGGACCCTTGAAAAAATGGAACTTGAACGTGCTTGGTGGGAGTTGTTAGGGGTTCCTTGGAGGGTTTTCATTTTGGAGGAGGAAACTTATTCTCAAGCAAAAGATATCGAATGGTTGACCTCTTCTGTAAGGTTTTCTCCTGTGCCGGATATTGCTGAGCTTAACAGAGTATCTGAGCTGTTGGAGCCCGGTACATACAACTACACTGAACTGATGGATAATATTATCCGGGAACTGGATGAAGAACCGGATGATGCGATACAGCTGTTGCACGGTGCAATAGTTCAACGCTGTATTGAACTCGATTGGTCCTATTCCATACAAGATACACAACTAGGTCCTGTTGACAAAAGAAGGCATCCACAATTTTGCGGATGCGAGGCACAAGAAGGCCAAGAATGATTGTTTGGTTTTGTCGTACCTTGTGGCGATGCGTCGGAACTGCTTGAGTTTATTGAACATGCGCT